>Ga0209472_1000017_pt1 | contig 87822 bp, 63 predicted proteins | sample GraSoiAngelo_130_FD_185887 | JGI IMG/M metagenome (GOLD analysis project Ga0209472, IMG submission 185887) | Grasslands soil microbial communities from the Angelo Coastal Reserve, California, USA - 14_0929_02_20cm (SPAdes) (version 2) | ecosystem: Environmental > Terrestrial > Soil > Grasslands ... | reverse complement strand
CCAGAAGCCCGAGCAGGGAGTCCTCAGCGTGGCGGTGACGCCCGACAAGGACTGGACGACGGCCTTCACCTTCGCGATCGCGCCCCAGGATCTCGATGCCTTTGCCAAGTCGCGTACCGCCGCGTTGGTGCTGGAAGCCACGGCGAAGAAATACGGGTGGAAGATCGGGGACCGGATCCCGCTCATCTGCCGCACGGTGCAGAAGAACGGCTCACCAAACTGGACCTTCGAGGTCGTTGGGACCTTCACCGACAGCGATTTCGGCGGCGGCGGCGACAAGATCATCATGAGTTTCCCGTACTACGACGAGGCGCGGGCGACCGGCAAGGGGACGGTAAATCACATGAACGTATCGGTGACCGACCCGAACCTCGCCGTGCCGGTGGCCGATGCGATCGACCGGCTCTCGGCCAACTCCTCGCACGAGACCAAGACCGAGTCGATCCGTGAGCTCGCCCAACAGCAGGTGCAGCAGATCGGCGATTTCGACTTTCTCATCCGCGCGGTCGTGAGCGCGGTGCTGGCGGCGCTGCTCTTTGCGATCGCCACCATGATGGTGCAGTCGGTACACGAGCGCACTTCCGAGCTTGCAGTGCTCAAGACCATCGGCTTCACGGACCGTGCCGTGTTCATGCTCATTCTGGCGGAGGCCCTTAGCGTTTGTATCCTGGCTGGCGCCTTCGGGCTCGCGCTGGCCACTGCCGCTTTGCCGATCGCGGCGCGCGTGGTAACCGGGTTGTCGATGCCGAAGATCACGCTCGCGATCGGTCTGGGCTTTGCAGTGCTGGTGGCGCTGATAAGTGCGGCGGTGCCGGCGCTGCTCGCGGCGCGCCTCAGGGTTTCGACCGCACTGGCCGAGCGCTAGAAAGAACGTCATGAATTTCCTGCGCCAGTCGACTGCCCTGCTGCGACTCAATCTCGGGGGTCTCGCCGCGCGCAGCGGCGCGGTACTCACGATCCTGATCGGCGTGACCTGTGCGGTGGGCGTGTTGGTCTCGATGCTGGCCATGGGAACCGGCGCGCACCGGCAGGCACTCGGCGATGTGCGCGACGACGTCGCGGTCGTTGTCAGCCGCGGAAGCAGCGATCTCGACAGCAGCGTCTCGAGAGATCAGGCGACGACGGTGGCCGACCTGCCCGGCATCGCCTTAGGGAGCGATGGCAAGCCCCTCATCGGGTATCAATCCGTCGTCATCATGGAGGGACACCGCCGCGGCACGGGTGCCAGGGTGTTCTTCCCGCTCATCGGGACGAGTCCCACCGTGACCGCCATGAGACCGGAGATACACTTCACCGAGGGACGCATGTTCCAGGCAGGGCTGCACGAGATCGTCGTCAGCAACCCGTGCGTGCGTACGTTCACCGGCTTCGAGCTCGGCGCCGAGCGCGACGTGCGCGGGGTTGGCTGGAGCGTGGTCGGGCACTTCGACCAGGGGAACAGCATGCAGTGCCAGGTGCTGGCCGACGTTGAGACCCTCATGACGGTATTCGGGCGCAACGCCTTCACGAACGTCAGCGTCGAGCTCAAGTCCCCGCGGGACTTCGATGCGTTTCGCACTGCGCTCGAGGCGAATCCCGCCCTGAAGCTCGAGGCGAGGCGCGAGCGAGATCAGGTGGAGGGGAGATTCAAGGGCTTCAAGGCACTCCTCAACTTCGCCGCCTACTTCGTAGGCGCCATCATGGCGGTGGGAGCCACGCTCGGCGCCGTGAACTCGCTCTACTCGATCGTGGATGCACGGCGCCGCGAGCTTGCGACCCTGCGTGCGATTGGCTTCGGCTCGGGGGCGATCGTTGCCGCAACCCTCGTCGAGTCGATGCTGCTCGCCTTACCGGGCGCGCTGCTCGGAGCCGCACTCGCCTGGATCTTCTTCCACGGCATGGCGGTGAGCCCCTTCGGCTTCAGCTTTCAGCTCGATGTCACGCCGCAGCTCGCTGAGATCGGCATCGTATGGGCGCTCGCGATGGGCCTCATCGGCGGACTCCTGCCGGCGCTGCGCGCGGCGCGCGTGCCGGTGACGACGGCACTGCGCGCGGGTTGATCGCAGCATGCGACGACTGATCATCCCTGCCGCGGGCGCTGCGATGCTCGGCGCGGCGCTCTTGAGCGCGGCGGCGGTCGACTTCGAGATCCCGGCTGCCGAGCCGGCCGAGGCGAGCCTGACGCCGACCCAGATCGCGGGCGAGAGCTTTCACATTCAGAATCCGGTGCACAGCGACGGGCTGATGCACCACTACGTCGTCGAGAGCCGCTTCGGGCTCTTCCCGGCCTACGGGCGTGACGCGCTCGCGGTGCGGCTGCGTGAAGTGGCGGCGCTGACGACCATCGCGAAGACGTCCGACACCGAGGTCGTCCTCAAGTCCGTGAGCCGCGGCATAGAGGAGGATGCCCGATCGGTCGTGCAGGTGGCCCTGAATCCCGTCGGCACGGTGATCGGCATCCCGAAGGGCATCGCGCATCTCTTCAGCGGCTACAAGGCGGAGGCCGGCGAGATCGCGGTGCAGGTGCGGCAGACCTCGAAGGGCGGTGATTCGCATAAGAAAGAGGGTGGCCGCGCGGCGCAGGCGGAGCACGCCGCCAGGCAGTACGCCGATCGCTACCTCGGCCTTTCGGCTGCCGAACGACGCTGGTACGCCCAACTCCGCGTCGACCCCTACACGAACAACGAGGTTCTGCGCCGGGCCGTCAAGCGTCTCGCCAGGATCGATGCGGCGGCGAGCTTCGGCGTACGCTTCGCGCCGCTCGGAGTGCCTTTCGCGGGCGAGGTGCGGCGCGCGCTCGATGCCATCTACAACGAAGACCCGGCAGTGCTGCGCAAGCGCCGGCACGAGGCGCTCGCCGGCTTTGGCCTCAGCGCTTCCGAGATGGAGAGCTTCGAGAACGCACTGCTCCTCACTCCGACACGCCAGACGCTGCTGGTGGATGCGGTGCAGGGGCTTCAGGGTGCGGAAGGCCGCGCTGAGCTGCTCCGCCACGCCGCCGCTGTCACCGCCGAGGACGAGATCGAGGTATTTCTGAGCAGCACGTGCCTGCTGCAGCACTTTCATTCGCGCTCGCCCGTGGCTCGGGTCCTGGCGGGCTTGCGGGTGCCGACCGCTCAGCGGGCCGACGGGCACGTGATGGTCTTCGGCGCCTTTGACGACGTGCAGTGGACCGAGGACGTGGCGGCTTACGAGTACGCCATCCGTGAGGCGCTGCCGCGCGATGCGGGGGTGCGCGAGCTCTGGCTCGCGGGGATCGCCTCCCCGCGCGCGCACGACGCACTTGCGGAGCGTGGCTGGGAGATTCACGACGGGGTCGAAGCCTCGTTGGGCTGCGCTTCCAGCGAGGCCCTCGCCGGCACCGCAGTTCCGCTGGGTCTCAGGCGGAGCGGTCGAGGGCCCTCAGCGCCTTGAAGCGACCCGTCGCGGAGAGCGCCTCGCGCGCGGCCTGCGCCGTCCACAGGGCGTTGCGGCTTGCCACGAACGGGCTGTGCAACAGCTCATCGAGCGAGCCGGCCCGGGCGAACAGGAAACCCTGACCGGCGACGCAACCGAGCGCCAGGAGCGCCGCAGCCTGCTCCTCGAGCTCTATGCCCTCCGCCACGGTGTCGAGTCCGAGCGTCTCGCCGAGGGTCACCACCGTGCGCACGAGCTCGGGTCCGGTGTCCGAATTGGTCAGCCGGCTCACGAAGGAACGGTCGATCTTGAGGATGTCGATCGGGAAACGATGCAGGTAGGAGAGCGACGAGTAGCCGGTGCCGAAATCGTCGATCGCGAGCCGGATGCCGAGGGCTTTCAGGCGGCGGAATCGCTCGAGATTCGCGCCGCTGCTGGCCATGATGGTGCTTTCGGTGAGCTCGATGACGAGGTTGTCCGGCTCTAGTCCGGATTCGCGCAGCGCCTGGGTGACGTCGTGCACCAGATCGCCCTGTTCGAGGTGGCGGGCGGAGATGTTCACCGCGAGCCTCAGGGCCGATCCGCCGGCGATGGACTCGCGCCAGGCGCACATGTCGCGGCAGGCCTGCCTCAGCACCCAGCGGCCGAGCTCGGCGACGTGGCCGCACTCCTCCATCACCTGAATGAAGCGCGCCGGCATCAGCACGCCGGCCTCGGGGTGCCTCCAGCGCACGAGCGCCTCGACGCCGAGGATGCTCCTCGAGCCGAGGTCGACGATCGGCTGATATTCGAGGAAGAGCTCCTGCTGAGCGAGCGCGCGCGCAATATCCGCCTCGAGGCGCATGCGCTCCTGCAGCAGGTCCTGCATTTGCGGCCGGAAAGTGATGTAACGGCTCTTCCCGGCCGCCTTGGCGTGGTACATCGCGATGTCCGCGTTGCTGAGCAACGCCTCGGGAGCGGACTCGCCGGCGGAGTAGGCGATGCCGATGCTCGCCGTGACCCGCAACGCCTTCCCGTCGAGCGCGAGCGGCGCCTGCAGTTTCTCGATCAGCGCCCCGGCGCTGCCCTCCACCTCCGCGACCGCGGCGACTCCCTCCAGCAGCACGGCGAACTCGTCTCCCCCGAGCCGCGCGACCGTATCGGAGGAGCGGCAAGCCGCGACGATCCGCTGGGCCACGTTGCGCAGAAGACGATCGCCGGCGTCGTGACCGAGGGAATCGTTGATGTTCTTGAAGTTATCGAGGTCGAGGAACATCACCGCAACGCCGCTCTTGTTGCGCTGCGCGAGAGTCAGCGCGTGGTGCACGCGATCCCGGAACAGGCTGCGATTGGCGAGCTGGGTGAGGGGGTCCTGAAGCGCCAGTTGCCGCAACTGCGCCTCGAGCGCCTTGCGTTCGCTGATGTCGCGAAAATTGAGGGCCAGCCCCTGCACCGCCGAATCGCGGGTGAGATTGGTGCCGACGCACTCCGTGAAGCGATGCTGCGCGCCGCGTCCGATACCGAGCTCCACTGGACCGATCGTTCCGGAATGGCTGGCGGCGACCTCGGTCAGGAACGCCTTGAGTCGTTCGCAGTCCTCTCCTGTCCAGAACTCGGCGAGGTCCCGTCCGATGATCTCGTCGGGCTTCGCGCCCAACATGCGCTCGCACGCGGGCGAGGCGAAACGCAGGATCCCCTCCGGACTGACGATCATGATCACGTCCGAAGCGTTGGCGATGAGCGAGGCGTATCGATTCTCCGCGAGGCGCAATACCACGCCCTGACGTGCCATGAAGAGCAGCATGAGGGCGAACACCATGGTGCTGGCCGAGCTTGCCGGGCGGCCGCTGTCGCCGAAATTCACGTAGACCACCACGACGAACGCGGCGAGCATCGCGGCCGAGGGAAGAACACGGGCGAGAGCACCGGGTCCTTTTGGCCTTGCACGGGCCGGCGGTGCGGCAAAGTCAGCCAGCTGCTGGCGAGCGGCGGCGGCCACGGGCACGAAACACCAGAGATACAGGACGTCGTGAATGCCTCCCGGCAGGTAGGGGCCGCGCATCTTGGCGAGCGACCAGGTGACGTCGCCGAGGAACATGATCGCAAATCCGCTCAGGAGCAGCGCGTGGATGCGCGGCCTGCGCGCATCTTCGCCTCCGGTGAGCAACAGCACGCCGAGCAGCAGCAGCACGATGCAGTCGAGCGCGACGTACGCCTGACTCAAGCCTTCCTTGAGGAGGTTGACTTCGGCGTGCAGCACCGGGTGGATCACGAGGAACCAGAAGAACGCGCCGAAACCCGCGACGAAGATCAACGCGTCCATTGCCAGCTGCATCCACGACACGCGCAGGGTGGCGGCGCGCATCAGATAGAGCGCCGCGGCCGCGATGGCCGCATAGAACGCACAGAAGAAGAAGTCAGCGGGACCGGGGAACGGTTCGCGGTGCATCAGCCAGGATCCGGCTCCGATAGTGAGGCCGATGAAATACAGCGTGAGCGCAATCGAAAGACAGATCCAGGCGCTGCGGCCGGCACCTGGCGCTGCGCGGCGCGCCGTGGCGACGGTGATGACCAGGCCCGTGAAGGCGGCGGGGAGCATGACGAACATCCCCAGCCAGCGGTTGACCACCGGTCCGCCGACCCCGCTGAGCAGGCACACCGTACCCGCGACCGCGTAGATCACGAGCCCGAAGAACAGCCTGTCCACCCAACGGGAAAGGGCTGGGATCCGGATCGATCCAGCAGATGTTGCGGTCGTCATATCCACTAGGGATGACCGAGTGATTCCGTAGTTTCGATCGAGGCGGCGCTGGCGCAATAAGTCACCGGGCAATTTGACGCGAAACTGCGTGGGGAGCCAGCGCAACCCGCTCGTACGTGACGCAGTTCTCGCCGCCCTGGCGGAAAACTGTGCGGTTGGTACGGATCCGGGACTTGAGTCGACACGGGCGCGGCGGCGGCGCATGATCCGCAGCGCAACGTCGGACGAGATTCCAACAATGAGCACTCTCTTCCGGCCCGGGAAATTCTACGGCGTTCCCCAATTTGGGTCGGATAGCGCCGGCTTCGACGTGCGCGCATCGGCGGCAACCGGATGCGAAGACGACGTTCAGGTCCACACGCATCGGGACGCGTACTTTGTTCTCGTGGTCCCGGGAAAGTTGCTGCTCGCCTGTGTCGCTGCAGGGCTCGGCTGTAGCGCTGAGCTCATGGGCGCGACCAGTCCCACCCTGGATGACATCACCCCCGCGGTGCGCGCCGGGTCCTATCAGCAGATCACGAGTGTGGTCGTCGCGCGTGGCGATCGCGTGCTTTACGAGCAGTACTTCGACACGCTGGGCGCCGAAGCGCTGCGCAATACGCGCTCCGCAACCAAGACCATTACCGGGATGCTCATCGGTGCCGCGGTGGATCGCGGGCTCCTGCATGGCGAGTCACGCGTGCTGCCCTTCTTCAAGGATCGGCTGCCGCTGGCCAACCCGGACCCGCGCAAGGAGCGGATCACGGTCGAAGACTTTCTGACCATGAGCTCGCTCCTCGAGTGTGACGACGAGAACCAGTTCTCCCGAGGCAATGAAGAGCGCATGTACCTGGTGGAGGATTGGGTGAAGTTCACGCTCGATCTGCCGATTCGGGGCTTTCCCGACTGGCAGCCGAAGCCGGAGCAGTCGCCGCACGGACGCGCCTGGAGCTACTGCACGGCCGGCCCAACGACGCTCGGAGAGCTGTTGGAGAGAGCGACCGGACAACGCGTTGCGGACTTTGCGCAGGCCGTGCTGTTCAAGCCGCTCGGGATCGAGACGGTCAAATGGCAGTACCAGCCGCTCGGCGCCGCCATGACCGGCGGCGGGCTCCAGCTGCGCAGCCGCGACCTGCTGAAGCTCGGCCAGCTCTATCTCAATGGAGGGCGCTGGCAGGGCCGGCAGGTCATCTCGGAGGCCTGGGTACGTCGATCGGTGTCGCCGCACGCGAATGCGCGGGAGGACACCGACTACGGGTACCTTTGGTGGCTTCAGACCTTTCACGTCGGCGGACGAAGCATTCCGACGTACGGAATGTACGGGACCGGTGGAAACAAGGTGTACGTCCTGCCGGAGCAGGGGGTGGTCGTCGTCGTGACCACCACCAACTTCAGGGTCGCGGGTGCCGGAGCACTGACCGATCGGCTGTTTACTTCGCTGATCGTGCCAGCCGTGTCGGGGCCTTGAGCGGGATCATCTCCCGCGGGGACGATAAGTCATGATTTTCCGGCAGCTGTTCGATCCCACCTCGTCCACCTACACCTATCTTCTGGGCGACGCCGCGTCGGGCGAGGCGCTGGTGGTCGATCCCGTGCTCGAGCACTGGCAGCGCGATGCGGCCCTGCTGCGCGAGCTGGGACTCACGCCGGTTGCGACGCTCGAGACCCACGTTCACGCCGATCACGTCACCGGCGCCTGGTGGCTCAAGCGCGAGTTCGGTTGCGAGATCGCGGTGTCGGCCGCGAGCGGAGCGGAAGGCGCGGACCGGCTGCTGCGCCACGACGACCGGGTCTCTTTCGGCTCTCGGCACCTTCAGGTGCGCGCCACACCGGGCCATACCCGTGGCTGCCTGACGTATGTTCTCGATGACGCCAGCCTCGCGCTCACAGGCGATTGCCTCATGATCCGCGGCACCGGCCGCACTGACTTCCAGCAGGGCGACGCGCGTGCGATGTTCCGCTCGATCCGCGACCAGATCATGACGCTGCCGGGAGAGTGCCTGATCTACCCGGCGCATGATTACCGCGGACTCACTGCGAGCAGTGTGGCCGAGGAGCGCCGGCTCAACCCGCGCATCGCGGACCGGGTTGGCGAGGGGGACTTCGTGGGCTTCATGAGCAACCTGAATCTGCCGCATCCGAAGCTGCTCGAAGTCGCCGTGCCGGCGAATCTCCAGGTCGGGCGGTCCGAGGCGATCGGGCCTGCCGCGGCCGCCCCGCGCTGGGCGGCGCTGCGCTTCACCGTCGCCGGCATCTGGGAGATCGAGCCCGCCGCGCTCGCCGAGATGTCGGCGCCGGTGCAGTTGGTCGACGTGCGGGATGCCGAGGAATTCACGGGCCCCCTCGGGCACATCCGCGGAGCCCGGCTCATTCCGCTCGACCAGCTCGCGTGCCGGGTCGACGAGCTGTCACGCACGACTCCCGTGGTGACCGTATGCCGGAGCGGCGCCCGCTCAGCTCAGGCGGTCGTGCTGCTGCAGCGGGCGGGGCTGGAACAGGTTGCGAACCTGTCCGGCGGAATGCTGCGATGGATCGCGGAGCACCACGCCGTCGAATCGACTCATCGATAGAAGATGTGGTTGCCGATCCTCGCCACGGTTTTTCTCGCGCTCGCCCACCCCGGACGGACGCTCGTTGCGTGATAGAACAAGGCGCCGGGCACGAGCGGCTCGTTGGTATCGTCGTACACCGCGGTCGCGATCGTCATCGCCTGCCTCCAGGCGGGTCCGTCCTCGGGGGACAGCGAGCCCGACTCCGTCCAGGAGAAGTCCGCAGTGTGACGCCGGCGACCCGGATCCCACCGGGTCTCGTGGACCACCTCGCAGACGGTGTGCGGGAAGTACTGTGCCTGAGTCCGGTTCAAGGTGACTTCCGCAACGGCATACTGACCCGCGACAGGCTCGCCGCGAGCTTCGAAATAGATGTTCTCGGCTAGGCAACGCAGATCGTTTGCGCGCCGCTGCGCACGGGTTGCCTCCCGCCGTACCGCCTCGACCGGGACGGCCCCGATAGGCGCTTCTTCCTGGTAGGCCAAATAGATAATGGCCGTAACCGCGAGGACCATCAGGCCGAGCACGGCGAGGAAGGCCATGTTGCCCTTGTCGCGGAGCAGCCAGGAGTAGGCGAGTCTGCGCCTCCACAGCACAGGCCAGATACGCACTTCGTCGAGCAGCGATGTGAACATAATGAGACGGCGTCCTGGACGGGCTCTGATCCCTCTCCTACACACGCTAGCGGAGATGACGCGAAGGTGCGTGACGGACGTCCTCAAAGTCAAAACTTCCAGATTATGTTGCAAGGCTCGTCACGAGATTGGGCGCGACCACGCGAATTGGCCGCCGCTCCGGGCGCGAGCGCGGAGTGCAAGACCTCGCGGCGACGCCGCGTCGCGGGAGTCACCCCCGAAGCGGAGGCCCCTTGCAATTGTCATATAGTTCCATATAATTGAAACTATGAAATCTAACGACGCTATCGACACGCTCGGCGCCCTGGCGTCCGAAGCGCGCCTCGCGGTTTACCGCCTGCTGGTCAGGCGGGGTCCGGAGGGGTACACCCCCTCCGAGCTCGTCGCGCGACTCGAAGTGCCGGCGCCGACACTGTCTTTTCACCTCAAGGGGCTGGTTCAGGCCGGGCTCATCATCAGTCGTCGCCAGGGTCGCAATCTCTACTACAGCCCGAACTTCGAGCGCATGAACGCGCTCGTCGGGTTTCTGAGCGAGAACTGCTGCAGCCTCGCGGGAGAGGCCTGCGGCCCGGATCGTGAGCCACGGGCGGCCACGGCTTTACGAAGGAAGAGCGTATGAAACGTCTGCACGTCCACGTCTCCGTGAAGGACCTCGACCGTTCGATCCGCTTCTACTCGGAGCTCTTCGCGGCGACGCCCACCGTGCGAAAGCCGGACTATGCGAAGTGGATGCTGGAGGATCCGCGAGTGAATTTCGCGATCAGTCAGAGGGAAGGCAAGCCCGGTGTGCAGCATCTGGGCATCCAGGTCGAGGACCGGGCAGAGCTCGAGGAGGTCTACGGGCGGCTCGAGCGCGCCGAGAGGCCGGTGATCGAGGAGGGCGAGACCACCTGCTGCTACGCGCACAGCGAGAAGAGCTGGATCGACGATCCGCAAGGCATCCAGTGGGAGACATTTCTCACGACCGGCGAGAGCACCGTCTACGGAACGGACGAGATCCGCCCCAAATCGGCGCAGCCGCCCGAGTCGTCCTGTTGCGCTCCGGGCTGTTGTCCTCCGAAGACGCTCTGACGAGGGCCTGCCGTTGTCGCTCGCGAATGCGGCCTCCGCAGAAGACTCGATCGAAATTCGAAGTCTCCTGGAGAGCTCGGGATTGCCCACGAGCGATCTGGCGTCGGCGCGACCCGAGTTCGTGGTCGTCCGCGAGCAGGGCCGAGTGGTCGCCGCGGGGGCACTCGAGCGCTTTGGAGCCTGCGCCCTGTTGCGCTCGGTGGTCGTGACCCCCGACCGTCGCGGGTCCGGCCTCGGACACGCCATCGTGCTCGAGCTCGAGCGGCTGGCGCGGGAGGCGAAGATCGAGCGGTTGTTCCTGCTCACGGAGACGGCCGCGGGGTTTTTTGCGCGCCATGGCTATCAGCTCATGGAGCGCAGCGCCGCGCCGCCGGACGTGCAGCGGAGCGAGGAGTTTCGCTCGCTCTGTCCCGCTTCCGCGACCTGTATGGCGAAGGCGTTCACCGAGTCGCTCCAGGAGACCTCAGTCAGTGGCCGGCTGTATAACGTCCTGTTTCTGTGTACGGGCAACTCCGCGCGCAGCATCATCGCGGAGGCGCTGATCAACCATTGGGGGCGCGGGAAATTCCGCGGTTTCAGTGCGGGCAGCCACCCCAGGGGCGCTGTGCATCCGATCGCGCTGGAGCTGCTCCGGCGCATGAAGATCCCGACCGACGGTTTGCGCAGCAAGAGCTGGGACGAATTCGCCGCTCCCGGCGCGCCGCTCCTGGACTTCGTATTCACGGTCTGTGACAACGCCGCCGGCGAAGTCTGTCCCTGCTGGCCGGGGCAACCGATGACGGCCCATTGGGGTCTGCCGGACCCGGCGGCGGTCGAGGGCACCGAGACGGACAAATGGCTCGCGTTCCGGTCGGCGTTTCAGGCCCTCGACAATCGCATCAAGATCTTCACGAGTCTGCCGCTGACTTCGCTCGATCGCATCAAGCTCCAGGAGCGCCTGGACGCAATCGGCAAGACCGCTCCACCAGAGGCGAGATGACCGGACTCTTATTTCCCAGCCGTGTCAGGACGCCGGTCCGGGCTGCGCGCGGGCCCCTCTGGAGAGGCCGTAGAGCCCGATCGCCATCCAGATGAGGTTGAGAAAGGCCGAAGGGTAGGCGCCATTCCATCCGCTGTTGACGATGAACCCGGCGCCCGAGAGCACATTGAGCCATTGGTAGACGGCCGACCTCGAGTTCAGTCGGCCCGAGGTCAGCAGCATGTAGGCCGACAACATCATGGCCGCCGCCGTCCATCCGATGATCTCGATCGTGATCTTCACGTGGCGCTCTCCCCCGGCTTGGTGGCCGTATTCTGAACCGACCCTGGGAGGATGGGGCGGCGAGCTGCCGCGCACTGCGGCGCGCGGGCCGCGGCCGGTCAGCTGAGAGGGCTGCCGTCGGCAATCTTGCGCTCGGGGACTGCGAGAATGATGGCGCCGTCTTCGCGGGCGAAGCCGGTCACGAGAACCTCCGACTTGAAGCCCGCCACGCGTTTCGGGCCCAGGCCGGTCGCACACACCACCTGACGCCCGACGAGCTCATCCGGCTGGTAGAGTGCGGTGAGCTGTGCGCTCGACTGTCTGATCCCGAACGGTCCGAAGTCTATCCAGAGCTTGTAGGCCGGCTTGCGGGCTTCGGGAAACGCTTCCACTCTCCGGACCGTCCCGACGCGTATTCCAACACGCTCGAAATCGCTCCAGGTCGCAACGCCCGTGGGTTCAGTGGTCATGCCGTGCTAGCCGGACCGGGCTCTCAGAAGGTAACCGTCACCGTGCCGTACACAAAGCGCCCGAGCGGGGAGAAGGTCGCGACGTCCGCGTTGTTGTCCACGAAGGCGCGCGGCGCCAGCGGCGGCAGGCGGTTCGTGAGATTGTTGACTCCAAGCGCGAACGTGAGGATTCTGGCTTCATTGGCGTGGCTCAGGTGCCAGTCATACGCCTCACGCAGGTCCCACGTCGAGTAGCTGCTCACGGGAATCAGCGGAGTCGAGGTTCCGTTCACGCCGGCATCGTCGGTCCCCGAGACGTAGGTGTTGTTCACCGTGATCTCCAGGTCCCGGTACCTCCAGTCCAGACTCGTGAAAAATCGGTAGGTGGGCAGCGTGCCGCCGAATCCGCCGCTCGCGCCGGCGTTGTTCGTCTTGCCGGCGTACTGGAGGAACGGGTGTCCGGGCTGGTCCTGGAAGTTGAAGGATTTGAAGACGGCGCCGCTCGTGGCGAGCGTGAACGTGCCGTAGCTGTCCCAGGGGAGAATGTAGTCGGCGCCGATGGTGTAGGAGCGCTCCTGCAGGACCGCCAGGTTCTGGAACTGGTCGATCACGTACAGCCGGCTCGCCTGCGCGGGGCTGCCCTTGCCCGTCGCGGGATCGGTCAGGAAGCGCAGCAGGTCGCCTGGGCTCACAAACGGCTGGCTCGCGCCGGGAGCGCCCAGGAAATTGTCGACCGCGATATTGTTGAAATAGCGCGACGCCGAGCCCAGCTGGTTCACGCTCGCCAGGATGTTGTTGAATCCCAGGCCGCCGGCAAATCCGTACAGGTTGATGGACGAGAAGTCCACGGTGGCCGAGAGTCCGGGCACGAACTGCGGCTTGAATACGACGCCGATCGAGCGTGATACCGAAGTGGCGGGCTTCAGGGTCGGATTATTGCCATCCTCGCCGTTGAAGGGCATACCGGAATAGTTCGGGCGCCCGAAGACACCGGCAATCACGGCCTCGCCCACCTGGCGCGTGTCGATGGGGCCGTATTCGGCGTAGAGAGTCGGAGCACTGAACGACTTGGCGTAGGTGCCTCGGAGCGTCACCTGCTTGTCGAAGGGTTGCCAGCGGAAGCCGAGCTTCGGCACGGTGGAGCTGCCGGCATCGCTATAGTGTTCCCGGCGCCCCGCGAGGGTGATGTCGAACGAGCGCAGGCCCGGAACGCTCCACGCGGGAGCCGTGATCGGAATCCGCGTCTCGCCGAACAGCGCGCTGATGTTGCGATGGGCGGCGAACGGGTCGAAATTGAAGCCGAGGACCCACAACTGGGCGTTTCCGCTGGTGAGGTGGGTGACCGGATCGGTGACTCGGCCATTCGCGTCGGCGTGCCCGGAGAGCGCCTCGCGCCGCCAGGACGCGCCGACCGCGAAGTCGACATCGCCGGCGGGGAGCTCGAACACCCTGCCGACCAGCTTGCCGTCCCAGGACGCGAGCTGACTCGTGGCTTTGATGCGCTCGGTGCCGAAGAGGTTCGCGAGCTGTGCCTGGCTCAGCCCGGCGCGCGCGAAGGGATCGAGAGCGGGCTGCAGGACCAATGAGTTCGACGTGGAGCAGCAGGCGTAGACCTGGCTGTAGCCCCCGCCGGGCAGCGCATTGCCGCTGGCGTCAAACCCGCCCGCGATCGCCAGGGGTATGTTCGGCTTGTAGAGCAGATTCGCGACGTTCTGTCGGAAATCGCTCTCGCTGTAGACGACTCCGGTTTCCCACTGCCAGTGGCCCCACATCTTGCCCCGTAGTCCGAGGGTCGCGCGCGATGCGTTCGTCGAGTCGTAGATCCCTCTCGGGTCGTTGAGGTCGGTGAACGTCACCCCGGAAAAGTTCGTCGTGAGCGGATTATACGGCGCTCCCGCGGGGACCGTTGCCTTGAGGTTTGAAGGCAGCCACTGGGTGAGGCTCCTGTTGTGCGAATACAGCACATCACCGAAGAGCTCTACCTTCTTGTCGAACAAGCTCCTCGAGAGGCTGGAAACGAAGGAGTCCTGCTCCTGGCCCAGGAGAAGGGTCTGGTAGGGTGACACGTCGAAAGCGCCGGCGACCGCGCCCGGCGTGGTTGCGATATAAGTGCCGTTCGCGATGAGCTGGTTCACCGAGGAGGCGGTCGCCGCCGCGCCAGTCGGATTGGTCTGACTCGGCGAGTTCAGTCCTGGCGCCAGAATGGCTCCGGGGCTCGAGCTGCTTACGTTGACGGTGCCGGGAAGGTTGGAGGTCCTGCCGTACAACGGGCTGGTAAACGAGCGCGTGTCCTGGAAGAGGGGGTTGGTCTTCGAGTAACTCCCGGTCGCGGTGATCCCGAAGCCGGCGATTTCCGTACCGCCGCTCAGGTACGCGGAGCGCTCCCGGTAGTCGCCGCTGGCCGAGCCGAAACGGCCGCCCGCCTTCACTCCCTGCGCGTCGGATTTCGTGATGAAGTTGACGACGCCTCCGATCGCATCCGAGCCGTAGATGGAGGAGGCTCCGTCGGTGAGCACCTCGATGTGATCGATGGCGGCGGCGGGGATCTGGTTGACGTCGACAAAATTCTTGCCGTTGGTTCCGGCGACGGCATCGATCGCCACCCGCCGTCCGTTCACGAGGACGAGAGTCGGCAGGTTGCGTAACTGTACCTGCGAGCCGCCGCCGGTCCTCTGATTGTCGTTGCTGGCGTTGCTCGTTCCGGCGTTGCTGCGGCCTGCGAACGCCGGAACCGACTTGCGCAGAATCTCGAGTGCGTTGGAAGTCACCCCGCTCTGTTCCAGCGTCTTGGCATCGAGCGTCACGATCGGGACCGCCACCTTGTCCGGGGTCGTCGGCAGCAGCGTGCCCGTCACCACGATCTGGACCAGCTCCGGGGTCTCACCCTGATCCGAGGCCTGCGCTCCGGCCAGAGTGGACCCGAGAAGGCCGACGCTCGCGAGCAGGGCGAGCGGTTCGAAGATCCCGTGAGACCGGCCCTTCATGGTTTTCCCCCTCCGAGTGGACCTATGGCGTGCTACCGTACACGCCGAAGCTAAACCGAATCTGAAACGCTTCGAGATTTCCACTCGACCCGGACAGCAACCCGCATTTGCGCGCATTCGCCTTGAAGTGCCTGCCGGATGGCCTGCACCGGGATTTAGATTGAATTCAGAAACGGATGTTAGCGTCGCTCCGGGTTGGCCTGCAGGTGCTGCCAGTGAAGATTCTCTCGGGGTGTGAGAGCCCGACAGTAGCCAGAGGACTCGCAACGGCTTCGTTGTGCGCCGCGCTCGCGTGCGGTTGCGTCACCGGTCGACCCGTTCAGCCGCCGCGCGACGTGCCCGCCGCCTTTGAGCATGGCGCGACTTCAGGCGGCGGGCAGTGGCCGGCGCAAGACTGGTATCGCGGATTTGGCAGCGACGAGCTGGACAAGCTCGTCGAGCTCGCGGTCGCGAACAACTGGGACCTGACCGCAGCCCGCGAGCGCGTCGCGCAGGCCGATGCGCGCGCCCGCCAGGCGGGGGCGGCGCTCTTGCCGAGCGTCAGCGGCAACGCGAACGCCAACTATCTTGCGGGGCATTCGCCGCAGGGTTCCGGACACGAGCTCGACTGGCTCGCGATGCTCTCGGCCAGCTACGAAGTGGATTTCTGGGGCAAGAATCGCGCCACGGCGCAGGCAGCGCGGCTCGCGGCACGCGCCTCCGGGGCGGAGCGGGATACGGTGGCCCTGACCCTGCTGGGTGGAGTGGCGGACCAGTACTTCCAGGTGCTCGCCTTGCGCGAGCGAATTGCGATTGCGCGCGCGAACTCGGAAGCGGCCGGCAAGGTTCTCGACGCGGTGCAGGCCCGCTTCGCTGCGGGGGCGGCCACGCCCGTGGACCTCGCCTCGCAAAAAGCCGCCTTCGACACCACGCGCATCGCTCTTTCCGACATGGAGCAATCGGAAGTCGAGGCGCGCGCCACGCTCGCCGTGTTGCTTGGTCGCGTTCCGGAGAATTTCAACGTCACAGGCGAGTCACTCGATCCGCTCCAGGAGCCCGCCATCGCGCCCGGTCTGCCCGCGGAGCTTTTGACCCGACGGCCCGATGTGGCGATGGCCGAAGCGAATCTGCAGGCGGCGAGCGCCAATCTCACCGCCGCGCGCGCTGCGATGCTTCCGAGTCTCACGCTCACCGGCAGCGGAGGCGTGCAGAATCCGGCGCTGCCGGCAACTATTCTCACGATCGGTGGAGCCGGCCCCTCCTTCGCGGCTGCGGCGAACCTCACCCAGCCGATTTTCGATCACGGGAAACTGCGCGCGCAGCGAGATGAGACGCTGGCCCGCGAACGCGAGCTGCTGGCAGCCTACCGTGCAGCGGTCATCGCCGCGTTGGTCGACGTGGAGAAAGCGCTCTCGGCCCTGGAGCACCTCAGGGCCGTCGAAGAATTCCAGAGGGGCAACGTCAATGAGAGCGAACGCGCGTTCGAGGGCGCCCGGGTGCGTTACGAACGGGGCTCGGGGGACTTCCTGACGCTGTTGGAGTTGGAGCGAACCCTCTATGCCGCCCGGGACCAGTTCACGCAGTACAAGCTGGCGCGCCTTCAGGGCCTGGTCGCGCTCTGCAAGGCGTTGGGTGGCGGATGGAGCGGGTAACTTGAAGCCAATATCAATGAAGGTGATCCGGCGGTCGAGTCGCTCCGCGCCTGGGGGATGGACGCCTGGAGCGTCCGCGCCGGCGCCCGGGCTCACGGTGTCGTGTGTGACTTTCCTGCTGTTCGCCGGGTGCCAGCAGGCGCCGTCCGCGCCGCAGGCGCCGTCGCCGGCGGCGGAGAAGAAGGAGGCGGGGAATCCGACCGCCGAAGCCGAGGGTGTGACGCTCAAGCCCGAGGAGATCGAGAAGGCGGGCATCAAGACCACTCCTGCCGCGGCCAGTCGGCATGCGCCCGAGGTCGGCGGCTACGCTCTCGTGATCATGCGGGAGGCCATCGCCCAGGCCGTCGCGGACTTGAGTACCGCAGCGGCGATGGAGCACCAGAGTCGGGCGGCGCTCGCTCGCAGCCGCAGCCTCGCCGGCACACCGGGCGCGATGGCCGTCGAGGCGCAGGAGGCCGCCGAGCGTCAGGCCACCGTCGATCAGGCGTCGTTGCAGCTGGCGGAGCGCAAACTGTCCGCGCTCTACGGCCGCAATGCGCCGTGGAAGGACGACTATGCAAGCCCCGAGCTCACCACCCTGGCGCGCGGGGAGTCGAAGCTAGTGCGCGTCACGTTCCCGCTCGGTGCGCTCGGAGCGAGTATGCCGAAGACATTGCGCCTGGCGCACATGGCGGAGTCCCTCGGCGGCAGGAGCTTCGAGTCCGCCATCGTGTGGAGCGCTCCGGCCGATACCAGCCTGCCCGGCAGGAGCTTCTTTGCCATTTTGAAGGGCAGCGATGTGAGTGAAGGTGAACGGTTGCTGGCGTGGGCTCCGGTTGGCGCAGCCGAGCCGGGAGTGCTCATCCCTTACGCGGCCGTACTGATCAATGGCGGCAAGTACTGGTGCTACGTCGAGGAGAAGCCGGGCCTCTTCGTCCGCAAGGAGATCGACCCCGGCATGCCGACGGACGAAGGCTATTTCGTCAAGGAAGGCGTTGCCGCCGGGGCGGGCCTCGTCACGACGTCGGCCGGGGAGCTCCTGGCGCGCGAGCTCGGCTCGCCAGCCGAATAGGGGCGGAACCGCCATGATGCGCGCGTTGGTGACACTGTGTGTGCGGCACTTTGGCTCGGTGACCGCGCTGACCGTGCTCGCACTGCTCCTCGGCTCCTGGGGCGCGCTGCACTCCGCGCTCGATGTCTTTCCGGAATTCGTCCCCTCGCAGGTCGACATCCAGACCGAGGCGCCGGGGTTCGCGCCGCAACAGGTCGAGGAGCTGGTCACGAAGCCCATCGAGAACGCGGTGAATGGCACCGCGGGACTCGCGACGCTGCGCTCGGAGTCCATTCCCGGGTTGTCGGTCGTGACCATCACGTTTGCGAGGAACGTGGATGTACACGTGGCGCGGCAGGGGATCGCGGAACGCCTCGCGGAGCTCGGCAGCACGCTGCCGGCAGGCGTCGGGACGCCCAAGCTTTCCCCGCTCGTCTCGAGCACCATGGACCTGCTGAAGATCGGCCTCCTGTCCGACAAGGTCGATGCCTACACGCTGCGCGATGCTGCGGGCTGGGTGATCAAGCCGCGCCTCCTCGCCGTACCGGGTGTTGCGCACGTCATCGTCTTCGGCGGCGATCAACGGCAGATCCAGATTCTTCCGGACATCGCCAGGCTGGCGAGCTACAACGTCACCATCAGCGAGGTGGCGGATGCGGCACGCACAGCGCTGCCGCTGCGCGGCGCTGGCTTCATCGATCTCGCCTCCCAGCGGATCCTGATCAAGTCGCCGACCCCAGCGCCCGACGTCGCCGCCCTCGGCGCGGCGGTCGTCACCGTGCGCAACAACACCCCCATATTGCTGCGCGATCTCGCCGAGGTGAAGATGGCGCCGGCACTGCGCTTCGGCGATGCGCTGATCATGGGCAAGCCCGGAGTGCTGCTGTCACTGGCGAGTCAATACGGCGCCAACACGCTGGCGACGACCCTCGCGGTCGAGCGTGCGCTCGCGGCGCTGGAGCCGGCGCTCCGGGCCCAGGGGATCACGCTCTACCCGGAGCTGCACCGGCCCGCCAATTTCATCGAGCGCGCCCTCGGGAACCTGCAGGAGTCCCTGGTGCTCGCGGCCGTGCTGATCCTCGCGGTGCTGTACGCGTTCCTCCGGGACGTGCGTGCTGCGCTGATCGCTTTCAGTGCGATACCGTTGTCGCTGCTCGCCGCCGTCGCGGTGCTCGATCGCATGGGTCTGACGCTCAACACGATGACGCTCGGCGGCTTCGCGGTGGCGCTCGGTGTGCTCGTGGACGATGCGATCATCGGCATCGAGAATATCCTCCGGCGTTTGCGCGAGAACGCGCGGCTGGATACGCCGCGTCCGCGCCTCGAGATCATCCGCGAGGCATCTCTCGAGGTGCGGGGACCGGTGATCTACGCTACCGCGGTCGTGGTCGCGGTCTTCCTGCCGGAGCTGTTCACGACGAGCGTACAGGGACGCTTCGTCGGGCCGCTGGCGCTCGCGTTCATATTCGCGGTGCTCGCATCGCTCATGGTCGCGATGACCTCGACGCCGGCGCTCTGCGCGCTCCTGTTGCGCCGCCACGACGAGCGCCCGGAGGCGGACTGGCTGCAGCGCCTGAAGAGCTGGCAGCGCTGGTCGGTGGAGCGCGTCAGCCGGCACCTCAAGGTCTCGATCCTGGTGCTCATCGGGCTCGTCATCGCTGCCCTGGGTGCGCTGCCGTTTCTCGGCGGCACCTTCATGCCGGATTTCCGCGAGGGGCATTTCGTGATGCAGGTGTCGAGCTCGATCACCGGCACCTCGCTCGAGCAGATGCTGGCGCTCGGCAAGCGCGTGAGCACCGAGGTGCTGGCGCTGCCGTACGTCAAAACCATCGAGCAGCAGATCGGACGGGCTGAGCTGAGCGAGGATACGTGGGGTCCGCACCGCAGCGAGTTCCACGTCGAGCTCAAGCCCGACGCGAAGGTGAATCAGGAGGCCGCCCAGCAAGGGCTGCGCGGCATCCTCGAGCGCTATCCCGGCATTCAGAGCGAGGTGGTGACCTTCCTCGGCGACCGCATCAGCGAGAGCCTGAGCGGCGAGACCGCGCAAGTGGCGATCAAGGTGTTCGGGGACGACCTGGATGTGCTCGATGCAACCGGCATGAAGGTCGCGGCGGCGCTCGCTAAGGTGAAGGGGATCGTGGACCTGCAGTTCAAGCGGCAGAGCGGCACACCGACGATCGCTATTCAGCTCGCGCCGCAGGCGCTGGCCGCTACGGGACTCAAGGCGCAGGATGTGCTCGACACCATCGAGACGGCCTACGCGGGCGCTCGGGTAGGACAGGCCTTCCACGGCACGCGCACCGTCGACGTCAATGTGCTGCTGCCCGAGAGCTGGCGGCACCAGCCGGCGCAACTCGCGCGCCTCATGATCGCGAGCCCGCTCGGTCCCGTGCCGCTCTCGCAGGTGGCTCGCATCGAGGTGACGCAGGACCGCTACAGCATCCAGCACGACGGCGGGCAACGCCTGGTCACCGTGACCTTCAACACCCGCGGCGGCTCGCTCCAGAGCATCGTCCAGGCGGCCCAGCGGACCATTGCGGGCTCCGTCAAGCTTCCTCAAGGGGTATTCCTCGAGTACACAGGTGCCGCCGCGGCAGAGCAGCAGACGCGGAACGAGCTCGTGCTCTACTCGGTACTCGCCATGGGCCTCATTCTGATCATCCTGTTCGCCTCGTTTCACTGGCGGGTCAACAGCTGGCTGGTGTTGGCGAATCTGCCCTTCAGCCTGATCGGCAGCGTCCTGGCCATTGCCGTGACCGGCGTGGGAATTTCCCTGGGGGCGGTCGTGGGACTCGTGACCGTGTTCGGTGTCAGCGCCCGGAACGCAATCCTCCAGCTCGCGCACTACGAGCATCTCGTCGAGGTCGAGGGCGCGGCGTGGAGCCCCGAGCTCGTGCTGCGCGGCGCCAACGAGCGGCTGATCCCGATTCTGATGACCGCCGCCGTGACGGCGCTGGGACTCGCGCCGCTCGCCTTCGGACTCAACCGTCCGGGGCAGGAGATCGAGGGGCCGATGGCGGTGACGGTGCTGGGCGGGCTGGTGTCGTCGACCCTGCTCAATCTCGTGGTCCTGCCGGCGCTGGCGGAACGCTACGTACAACTACACCCGCGCGCCGACGCCAAGCCAGTGGCGCAGCCCGAGGGGGCCGCATGAGCAAAGCCATGAACAATGAGATGACTGCAGCGGGGCGCTACTGGCCGAGGGTCTGGTGGCGGATGATGGAGATGCGCACCGGAGTGATTCCGCTGCCGGTGTATCTGACGCTCCTCGCCGTGATCGCTTACTTCGTGAGCTCGGGCAACGTGCCGACCGAGATCAACATGATGATCGCACTCCTTGCGGTGCTCGGTTTTACGTGCGCCGAGCTCGGCCATCGCGTGCCGCTGCTGAAAGAGATCGGCGGCGCGGCGATCTTGGCCACCTTCGTGCCCTCGTTCCTGAACTACCACCATTGGATTCCGGCGCAGATCGTCCAGGTCGTCACGGATTTCACCAAGTCGACCAACTTCCTCTATCTCTTCATCGCGGCGGTGATCGTGGGCAGCATCCTCAGCATGGACCGCGTGCTGCTGGTGCGGGGATTTCTGCGGTTGTTCGTGCCCATGGCAGCCGGATCCGTCGCGGCCCTGCTCGTCGGCACGGCGGTCGGCGCGTCGCTCGGGCTCGGCGTGCGCCACACACTGCTGATGATCGTGGTTCCCGTCATGGCCGGCGGGGTGGGCGAGGGCGCCATACCGCTCTCGATCGGCTACGGGCAGCTGTGGCATCAGCCGCAGGGCGAGCTGTTCGCGCAGGTGCTGCCGCCGGTGATGTTCGGGAGTCTGACGGCGATTCTGCTTTCCGGGATCCTGAGCTTCCTCGGCCGCCGATTCCCCGAGCTGACCGGCGAAGGCCGCCTTCAACCTGAGGAAAGCGAGGAGCTCGCCACCCACGAGCGGGATGAGCCGGTGGACCTCGACGTCACGCACATCGCCGGCGCGGGGCTCTTGATAATCACGCTCTACCTGCTGGGTCTGATCTGCTTCCAGACCTTCCGCCTCCCGGCGCCGGTGGCGATGCTGCTGCTCGCGGTGCTGCTCAAGCTGGTGCAGGGCGTGCCCCCGTCATTGCAGCGTGGCGCGCACGTGGTCTATGAGTTCTTCCGCCGCGCGGTGACCTATCCGCTGCTGTTTGCCATCGGAGTCGCCATGACCCCCTGGGACCGGCTGGCCGCGGCCTTCGCGCCGCGGAATCTCCTCACGATCGTCGCCACGGTCGTGACGCTGGTGATCACCGGCTTCTTCGTCGGCCGCTGGATACGGCTCTACCCGATCGATACCGCCATCGTGATCGCCTGCCGCGCCGGGCAGGGTGGCACCGGAGACGTGGCGATCCTGACGGCCGCCAACCGCATGCAGCTCATGCCGTTTGCGCAGATCGCGACAAGAATCGGCGGCGCGATCACCGTCACCTTGACGTTGCTGGCGCTAGCTCATCAGGGGTGAGGCTTGGCGCCCGCGGCGGGGGCGGCTGCGCCGGTATCTCGAACACCACACGCAGCGCACGGCCGTTGCTGCCGGTCTCCGCCAGGATTCGACCCTTGTGCAGCTCGATGATGCCGCGGCAGATCGCGAGTCCGAGGCCGCTGCCTTCGAGTCGCTGCCGGTCTTTCGACTTCAGTCGCACGAAGCGGTCGAAGATGTGCTCGTACTCGGAGCTCGGCACGCCCGCACCCTCGTCCTCGATCTCGACGCGCCACAGCTCACCGGTGAGCCGCGAGCGCAGCCGGATGTTGCCGCCGGGGGGCGAGGCGTTGATGGCGTTGCTGAGAAGGTTGAGAAGCACGCGGCGCACCCAGCGCGGCTCGCACAGCGCCTGTCCGCTGCCCTCGTGCGAGTAGGGGAAGTGCACGCCATGGTGCTCGGCGAGCACCTGCGCATCGACGTTGAAGTTGGCGAGGATGTCCGCCGGATCGTGCGGTGCGAGTTCGAGCGTGATGCTGCGCGACTCGGCGCGCGAGAGGAAGAGCAGCTCGTCGATGGTGCTGTTGACTCGCGTCAGCTCCTCGAGCAGCGTCTGCATTCCCTCTTCGTTCTCGTGATTCAAGGTGCCGCCGGCCAGGAGCTTCTCGGCGTGCAATCGGACGAGCGACAGCGGCGTCTTGAGCTCGTGGGAGGCATCTGCCGCAAAGCGGCGCACGTTCTTGAAGGAGGCTTCGAGCCGATCGAACATCGCGTTCAAGAGTCGAGCCAGATCGGAGATCTCGTCGGCGACTGCGGGCACCGGGATGCGCTCGCTCAGGTTCTCGGAGCCGATGCGACTCGCCGTTGCCCGTATCAGGCGCACCGGGCGGAGCGCCAGGCGGCTCAAGCCGAGCCCGATGGCGGCGCTCATGGCGAGCATTAGTATGAGTAGTGCGGCGCAGACCCCGGCGTATCCCTCCATGACGCCCTCGACCTGCGCCTCGGGAGTGGCGATGGCCACGTCGTAAGGCGCCATGATGAACTCGCCGACGCGCAAGGGCCCGACGTCCCAGTCGACGTCGTAACGGCGCGCCCCCTTGATGTCGGGGATGGGCCGTCCCTTGAGATTGCTCGAGTAGAAGATGGTGCCGGTATCGCGGCTGTGGATGTCGATGTAGAAGAGGACCGAGGCGTACTCGGTCGTCTCGCGGATGCGCTGATCGATCACGGCGCTGCTCAACGCGCTGTAGTCGGGGCCGAGGCGCGCCTTGATCTGCTCGAACTCGGACTGATTCAGCAGGTCGAGGCCGTGAATCAGATAGCCGCGCAGCAGGTAATAACCGACCAGGAAGAGGCACGCCAGCGTCACCGTGCTGGCCGCGGCGTACCACAAAGCGAGTCTTGCGCCGATCGATTTCACTGCAGCTTGTAGCCGACGCCCCGCACCGTCTTGAAGAGCGGCTTGTCCCCTCCGGTCTCGAGCCGCGAGCGCAGCTTGCTCATGTAGACGTCGAGCAGATTAGCATCGACATCGTAGGGGGATGACCAGACTTTTTCGCAAATCAGGGTACGCGGCAGGATCCGACCTGGGTTCTGCATGAAGATCTCGAGGAGGGCGAATTCCCGGTTGGTGAGGTCCACGGGTTGGCCGTTGAAGTGCAGCGTACGCCCCACCAGATCGAGACGCATGCCCCGGTGCTCGAGCACCGTATCCTTGACGCTCGCCTGCCTGCGCAGGAGCGAGCGCAGACGCGCCAGCAGCTCCTGCAGGCTGAAGGGCTTGGGGAGGTAATCATCGGCGCCGAAGTCCAGACCCTTGATGCGATCCTGGACCGCATCGCGCGCGCTCAGAATAATGACCGGCTCATTGAAGCCGCTGCGGCGCCACTGCCGCAGGAGCTCCAGCCCGTCGCCGTCCGGGAGGCCGAGATCGAGCACGATGGCGTCGAAGCTCGTCTCGCACAGCGCGTCGCGTGCCGCGGCGCAGGTGGCGGCGAGCGTGACGCCGTAAGCGGCCTCCGAGAGCCCCTGCTTGAGCAGGAGCCCGAGCTTGCGTTCGTCCTCGACGATCAGGATTTTCATATTGGCTTCAGGTTGCGACCGCAGACTGCCGGCCGTTCATGAAGCGAGGTGCAGGTCAGTGGGACATCGTAGACTTTTCTGTGCGGCTCTCATTGCAACTGCCGCGCTGCCGGCCGGAGGTGCGCAGGCCGCAACGCCGGCGGCGGCGAGCAGCTACCACATGATTGCGCAATATCCGATCGGCGGCAACGATACGGGTTACGACTACCTGCGGGTCGATGCGCTGACGCGGCGCGTGTTCGTGGCGCACGCGAATCGGGTCGAGGTTCTGAACGTCGACACCGGAGAGAAGCTCGGCGAGATCGCCGGCATGCACGGCGTACACGGCATCGAGCTCATTGCCGAGCTCGGCAAGGGCTATACCAGCAATGGTCTCGACCGGACCGTGACGGTGTTCGATCGCGACACGCTCAAGATCCGCAAGGTGATCCGCTATACCGGAGTCAAGCCGGATGCGATCCAGTACGACCCGCAGACCCGCCGGTTGTTCGTGGTCAACGGGGGCGCGAGCGGCGATGTGACCGTCATCGATCCCGTGAGCGATGCGATCGTCGACACGCTCGATCTCGGCGGCTCGAAGCTCGAGCAGATTGGCTTCGATGGGCGGGGCCGCGCGTTCGTGAACGACGAGGGGAAGAGCGTCATTCATGTGTTCGACACCCACAGCCTGCAGCCGGTGGCGAACTGGTCGCTCGGTGGCTGCGAGGAGCCCACCGGCATGGCGGTCGATCGGCGGCATCACCGCGTGTTCGCCGCCTGCGGCAACCAGAAGCTCGCGGTGCTGGATGCGGACAGCGGCCGTGTGGTCGCAACACCCGCGATCGGCAAGGAGCCCGACGGGGCGGTGTTCGATCCGAAAACCGACCGGATCTTCACTTCGAACAAGGAAGGGACGCTCAGCGTGCTCAAGGAGGTCTCGCCGGATCGTTACGAGACGCTCCAGACCCTGACGACCCGGCCCGGCGCTCGCACGCTCGCGATGGACGAGAACACCGGCCGGATCTTCATGCCGACGGCACGGTTCGGACCTGCCGCCGCGGGCGGGGGCAGCGCTCCGATCCTGCCGCAGACATTCACGCTCCTCGTGGCGGGTCCGTGAGGTCGCTGCGGCCCGGATGCCGCTCCGCGAAATTCAGGCTGGCTTCAGAGTCCTGAGTTAGAACTTCGCTTGAGGATCCGCAGCAGTCGGGCTGTCAGGCATCACGATCGAACCAAGGGGGAGCGATGGGGCGTCGGGGGTTCATGGGCTGCGTCGGGCTCGCGTTGTCAGCGACAGGTCTGGGCGCGCCGGTTGTGTCCGGCACCTACGCCGCGAGGCTCCTCGATGAGGTGATGCGCGCGAATCCGCAGGTGGTGGTGGCGGCGATCATCGCCACACCACCCAGGGGGACTGCGCCCGTAGTTCTCGCGGGGACCGGGACCGGGGCGGCAAGCGCTCAGGCCGATCCCGCGGATGTTGCCGCCAATCGCACGGGCGCTCCCGCGGCGGTGCTCAACGCGGCTGGCGACCGCCTCGAGATCCGATTGCCGCTCCACGACGTATCGAACGATACCGTCGGAACGCTGCGCCTGACTTACCTCCATCACGCCGGCCTCGACCGCAGTGCGCTCGAGCACAGCGCGGAGGGCATTCGCGACCGGCTCCACCGTAGAATCTCGCACGCTGCGAATCTCTTCGATCCCTACCCCTACGAGCCCGACGCGCCGAGCAACACTTACGCGCAGAAGCTGGTGGAGGAGTTCATCGAGCGCTACCCCGAGGTCGAGATTCTCGCCATACACGCCACACCGCCCGACAGCGATTACAACATCATCGCCGGCTCGAACATCGGCCGCCTCGGCAAGAAGGCCGACAACGACGACATGCGCTGCGTGTTCACGGGCAAGCCGAACCTCGAGGTCAACTCCCGGGGCAATCGCTTCGAGAGCGAGCTGCAGCTGCACGACCGCGCCGGCCATGTGATCGGCGCCGTGGGCATAGTCGTCGCCTACAAGAAAGGCGACGACAAGGAAACGCTCCACGCGCGCGCCGAGAAAATCAAGGCGGAGCTCGAGAAGAGGATTCCCGATGCGGCCAGCCTGTTCCGTCCGGCCGCCTAGGAAGGAGGGCGCATCGTGAGGAGGCAGGGCGTGGCGTTCGTCTTGGGTACGGTGAGCGCGATCGCCGCCGCAGCCAGCCCGGGCACAGGCCCCCCGCCGGCGAGCGACGCACGGGCGGACACGGTTCTGGCGCTGCAGGGTCGCACGGAGCTGCCGGGGTACACGGGCGATTTCGATCACTTCGCCGTCGACCTCCCGGGCAATCGTCTCTTCCTCGCGGCCGAGGATCACGGCACGCTCGAGGTGTTCGATCTGCGTACCGGCAGACATCTGAGGAGCGTCCGCGGCTTCGATACGCCCCACAGCATCTTTCTCGTCCCGCAGACGCACCGCCTGCTGATTACCGACGGGAGCGACAGCGTCAAGCTCCTCGATGCAGGGTCGCTCGCCCCGGCGGGAACCCTCAAGCTGCACCCCGGCGCCGACTCGATCGGGTTCGACAGCAGTAGCGGTCATCTGTACGTCGTCACGGGCGGCAAGGACGTGAAGCTGAAGGAGTCGTGGCTCGAAGAGATCGATCCGGTCTCGACACGCAAGATCGGGGAGGTGCACCTGGACGCCGCTCACGTCGAGGCGATGGCGATCGAGCAGCATGGGCCGCATCTCTATATCAATGTCACCGACAAGAACTATGTGGCCGTGATCGACAAGAGCGCGCGCCGGATCGTGGCCCAGTGGCCGATTCGCCAGGCCAGACAGAACGCGCTCGCACAGCTCGATGAGTCGAGCCGCCGGTTGTTCATCGTCGCACGCGATCCGGGGATGTTCATCGTGCTCGACGGGGACACGGGTGTGCACGTCGCGAGTCTCCCCGCACCGAAGCGCGTCGATGCGGAAATCTTCGATGTCGCGAACCGGCGCGTGTACGCCCCCGGCGGCGAGGGCTACATCGGCGTCTACGCAGAGGTCGACGCCGGTCATTTCGCCGAGCTGGCGCGGGTGCCGAGCTCCGTCGGCGCGAAGACCGCGATCCTGGTGCCGGAGCTGCATCGTCTTTACGTCGCGGTGTCCCCGGGGGAGGGGAAGAGCGGAGGCGCGATCATCTGGTTCGACGTCAAACCCGTGCCGGCATCATAAGATGCCATCCCGACGCCCTGGCGCTATCCTCCGTGATCCGGGAGCCCGTAAAGGACTCGTCGGAAGGAGTGCTGCCATGTGCTACGACGAGAGACTCTTCAGATCGTGGGCGACGAAGACGGCGCAGAAGCGTGAAAAGGATCGGCCTGCAGGCGAGCGCGATCGATCGCAGCTGACGCCCGATTCGCCGGCGCCGACCCCGGAAACGAAACGGCGCAAGGATGTGGAGCGCGAGCTGGAAGAAATCGTCTGACGATCGCAATAACCGAAGTCTTGGGAGTCGTGGGTCGCCCGAGGTCGGTACGCGACCCAGCCGCAAGATCGTTGCGCTGATCAGATCGATCAGGGAGCCACAAGAATGCCAAGCACCATTCGCAAGGTGAGCTACGCGTATGTCACGGTGGTCAACAAGTCCGGGGAAGCGGCTCGGATCCTCGAGGCGCTGCGTGACGCGGGCGCCAATCTGCTCGGCTTGTCTGGGTTTCCACAGGGGCGCAACCGCGCGCAGGTCGACATCGTGACCGACGACATCGACCGCGTGATGGCAGCCGCGAAGCGGCACAAGTGGAAGTTGAGCCGGACCAAGCGCGCCTTTCTCGCGCAGGGCACGGACGAGGTCGGGGCCGCGCTGCCCCCGCTGGCGAGGCTGGCCGCGGCGAAGATCAACGTGATCGCGGCCGACGCTGTTGCAGCGGGGGAGCGGCGGTTCGCAATGCTCTTCTGGGTCGCGCCGCGCGACTACAACCGGGCTGCGAAGTTACTCGAGGCCGCTTAAGCGGCGTGCCGTTTGCGGTCGGGTTGATTGCTGAGCGAGCGTTACGGGCCCATGCCGGGGTCGAACAGCGCGCGCACCTCGGACTCGCCCTCGATCTTGCCCCTCGCCGGCCGCACGCGAACGCCGTCCGCAGATCGACATTGCGGGCCGTTTTTTCACCGCGGCAGCAGTAGACAAGAAGAGATCGAGGAAAGCTACGGAAGTCACTGAAAACGAAGTGAATTACTCCGGGAAACTCGCGGCAGTACGATGTAAGGCTCACGCGCCGGGGTGTTAGTTCGAACAGGAATCCCATGTGTTAACGTTTGGCGCGTCGCGACGACCGTCCAGCGAGCCCAAGCGAATCATCCGAACGGGGGGAGCACGTGCAAGCCATGAGCTGTGGTGAGGCCGTGATGAGGCTACTTTCGGCCTATGAGGTGGATACGGTGTTCGGCATGGCCGGGACGATGACTCTCGAGCTGTACCGCGGCATCGCACGCACCGGGATCCGCCACGTGCAGTGTCGCAACGAGCAGGGCGCCAGCTTCATGGCCGACGGCTATGCGCGCGCCACCGGCAAGCCCGGCGTTTGCACGATCATCGGCGGCCCCGGCGTCACCAACGCCGCGACCGGCATTGCCCAGGCTTACTGCGACTCGCAACCCGTGCTCGTGCTGTCCGGAGCGTCTCCGGCGCCGACGCAGGGTAAGGGCTGGGGAGCGATCCATGAGCTCAATGATCAGGCGGCGGTCACGGCCGGGTTCACCGCCTTCAGCGCCATGGTCCGCTATCCGGAAGAGTTGCCGGAATTGATTGCCCGTGCCTTTGCAGTGTTTCGCGGCAGCCGGCCGCGTCCGGTGCATCTGTCGCTGCCTCGGGACGTCCTCCCGACACCCGTCGAGGCGGAGTGGAGGATCCGGCGCGCTCCCACCTTGCCGATGCCGGATCCCGCAGCGATCGACCAGGCCGCGGATCGCCTCGCGCAGGCCAGGCGCCCATTGATCCTCGTCGGGGGCGGCGCCGTCGGCACGCGCAAGCCACTGACCGAGATCGCGGAGCGCATCGGGGCTCCGGTTCTGGCCACCAATGCCGGCAAGGGGATATTGCCGGATTCCCACCCCTTGTCGCTCGGCTGCTCGGTGCTGCAGGAAGCGAGCAAGCAGGCGCTCGCCGACGCCGATGTCGTGCTGCTGGTGGGCTCGGAAGTCGCGGCAGGGGATCACTTCGTGGCGAAACTCGAAATATCGGGCGACATCATCCGGATCGACATCGATCCCACGGAACTGACATCGATGTATGCCGCTGCGGTGCCCATTCAGTCCGACGCCCGGGCCGCGCTGCTCGCGCTGTCGTCGGCCCTCGCCAGCCGCAAGCCGACGGCGCAGCGGTCCCAAGGCGAGAGCCGGGTCCGGGAGATCCTCGGGCACAATGCCGCGAAGTTGACCCAGGTCGAAAAGCTGCACGCGCGCGCCTGGAAAATCCTGCGTTCGGCCCTTCCCGCGGACGCCATCGTGATGGGCGACGCCACGCAGATCGTGTACACGGGCAGCTTTGCCATGCCGATGGAAACCGAGCGCTGCTGGTTCTACTCCGGCTCGTACTGCGCGCTGGGTTTCGCCTTGCCGATGGCCATTGGCGCCAAGATCGGCGTGCCGCATCGGGCGGTGATCGCCGTCGCGGGCGACGGCGGGGTCATGTTCACGATCAATGAGCTCGCCACGGCGGCGGAGGAACGCCTCGCGCTCCCGCTCATCGTGTGGAACAACGATGCCCTGATGGCGATTGCGGACGGGATGGACGAGCGGCAGATTCCGCGCATCGGCGTCGAGCCCAGGAGCCCGGACTTCGTGCGATTGGCGGAGAGCCTCGGCTGTCATGCCGTTCGCGCCGCCAGCGCCGAACATCTGGCGCAATCCCTGCGGGATGCGCTCGTCGCGGATCGTCCGACCCTGATCGAAGTCCGACAGGACAGCCCGTGGCTCAGGGGCTAGCGGCTGACCCGCTTCAGCCCGGATGCAGCGCGCGGGGACGTCGCACCGGGTTCTGATCGTTGATCTCATCCCGCGGGCGGTAGGGCGCCTCGAGGAAGGCCCTCTCCGCGGCATCGAGCCGCAGCGCCAGCGCCTCCACGGCGACCTCGAGGTGCGCCGTCTTCGCAGCCCCCACGACCGGAACGTTGGGGTTGCGGCTGCCGGCGACCCAGGCCATCGCCACGTGTGCCGCGCTCACGCCCCTGCGCGCGGCCACCTCGCGTACGCGGCCTGCGATCTCGCGATCGATGTCGTCGCCGTAGTATTCCTGGTAGACGTCGTGCGCCGTGCGCGCGGTACCGGAGTCGCGCGCGAGGAACCCGCGCGCGAGGGGACTGAAGGTCGTGACGGCGACGCCCTGGTGCCGGCAGTAGGGGAGCATCTCCCGCTCTTCCTCGCGGTAGAGCAGGTTGTACTGACACTGCATGTTGACGAACGCCGTCCAGCCGTTCATCGCCGCCACGTGGTTCATGTTCGCGAACTGCCATGCATACATCGTGGACGCGCCGAGGTAGCGCACCTTGCCGGCACGGACCGTGTCGTGCAGCGCCTCCATCGTTTCCTCGACGGGCGTTTCCGCATCGAAGGCATGGATCACGTAGAGGTCGACATAGTCCGTACCGATGCGCGCCAGCGACCGGTCGATTGCGCTCGCGATGTGCTTGCGCGACAGGCCACGATCGTTCGGGTCGTCGCTCATCGGATAGAACACCTTGGTCGCGAGCACCAGTCGCTCGCGTGCGCTCATCCGGAGCAGGTTCCGGCCGACAACCTCCTCGTTGCGGCCGGTTGAATACCAGTCCGCCATGTCGAAGAAGTTGATGCCGAGATCGAGGGCGCGCCTCAGGATGGGAATCGAATCGTCCTCGTCGAGCACCCAACCCTTCCAGGCGGAGCTGCCCATCGACATCGTGCCGAGGCAAAGCTGCGACACCTTGAGGCCCGTCTGCCCGAATCGGATGTAATCCATGCAAGACCCATTCAGCCGTGTGGCTCGATGCCGCGACGATTTTGCACCCGGTAACAGCCTCGCGCGCATCGGCGCGAAAGGCCGCTACACGCGCCAGCGGCGTTGCTCCTCTGCCGGCAGATCGTAGTCGGCCAGGAACGCTGCGAGCCGTTGGCGCTGCGCCGCTTCGTCCATGTCCGGGCGGAGGAGATGGCGGGGCGGCAGCGCAACGGCCCGGTGTCGCAGCAGGGGCGCCAGGCGGCGCCAGTGGAGCCCGTCCCCCGGCTCCCCGCGCACCCCGATGGCCACCACCGCGTAGCCGTGGTGCGCATACTCCGCGACCTGATCGGCGATCACCGCGAGCAGCAGGCTGTGCCCGCCCGGCGGGGGCAGCTGCAGCACACCGTAGTGACTGGACTCGAGCACGCGCAGCACGTCGGGCAGCGCCGTGCGAAGCCGGTGCGGCGGATTGATGAGCGCGTCGGGCACCAGCGCCATCCGCCAGCCGCGCGCGTCGGCGTTCACGACGGCACCGAATCGTCGCCCCGCGAGCCGACGGCCTTCTCGCGACTGTCGAGGAACTGCTCCAAGTCACGGCGTGAGCCGGCCTCATCGAAGCGGCCCATGTCGAGAGCCCAGCCCGTGGCGGGAACGGGTGGCAGCCCCCGGCGCGCCAGCTCAGCCTCCAGTTCCTCGATCCAAATGCCCCGGCGCGGCACGATCTCCCAGTCATCTTCGGGTCGGTTGGGTCGCCCGCCCCAATCCGGCTTGCTGGAAGTGAAGCGCACGCCGGTGGAGGGGCTGCCGTCGAGCCCGATCAGGATTACCTCGTCGCCACGGCGCAGATACTGCTCGATCAGCGGCGCGATGGCTTGCGCCAGGCGCCGACAGTGGGCTCGATAGGCCGGAGTGTCATACTGCTCATACACGGCCCACCAACGCCGCACGCCGGCGAAGGCCAGCTCGGGGCAGGGGAGCTGCTGCAGCAGGTATCCGCGGGAGCGCAGCGCCTCCACGACGGGACTGACCAGCCCCCGATAGTGAGCCCCCTCGCAGACCTTCGCGTTCTGGTTCAACAGGCAGTTGGCGACCAGCGCCACCTTGCGCGGCGCGTTCGGATCCATATTTTCAGCCTTTCGCGTGATGCGTGATCCAGTGTTGTGCGATGGCCGCCCGGTTGCAGAGCCACACGCCTTCGTGACGCTGGATGTGCTCGAGCAGCCGCGCCAGCGCTCCAATCCGGCCGGGGCGACCGATGATCCGACCGTGCAGGCCGATACTCATCATGCGCGGTCGCCCCTGCTCTCCCATGCGATGGAGCCAGTCGAACGCATCCCGGCAGTATGTGAAGAACTGTTCCCCGGTGCTGAAATCCCCGCCGCGCTGCAAGCGGCTGTCGTTGGTATCGAAGCTATAGGGAACGACGAGATGTCGCCTGCCCGAGACTTCCGTCCAGTAGGGAAGATCATCGTTGTAGGCATCGCTGTCGTAGAGGAAGCCGCCGATCTCCACCACCAGCCGCCGCGTGTTGGGGCTTGGGCGGCCCGTGTACCATCCGAGGGGTCTGCGGCCGATGAGGCGCGTGATGGTGTCGACGTTGCGCAGCATGTCCGCGCGCTCCGCCGCCTCCGGAACGAGCTGATAATCGATCCAGCGCTGTGCGTGGCAGGCGACTTCGAAGCCGCTCTGTGCGATCTCGGCGGCGACCTCGGGGTTGCGCTCCAACGCCATGCCGACGGCGTACACGGTCGCCGGCGCATGGACGCTCTTCAACAGTCGCATGATCTCCCAGAATCCGACGCGACTCCCGTATTCGAAGTTGGATTCGACGTTCAGGTTGCGCGCCCCAGTCAGAGCCTCGACTGCTCCGAGATCAGTGAGCACCGACTCGGAGTGAGCGTCCCCGTGCAGCACACAGGCCTCTCCGCCCTCCTCGTAGTTCAGCACCAGGGAGACCGCAATCCGGGCCTCGTTCGGCCAGCGCGGGTGGGGCGGGCGGGACGCGTAGCCGATCAGGTCGCGGGGGTAAGGTTCCAGCGGCGTCATGTGGATTTCTCGGATGCAATCCAGTCCATGTAGGCGTGCAACGCCGCGCGCACCGGCCGCGGCTTCCAACCCGTCTCGCTGAAGATGCGCGTGACATCATAAGCGCCCCACATACCGTCCTTGAGGGTCGGGTCCTGCAGGATATCGGCCTGCTCGGGAGGGACCACCTCTGCGCCGAAGCCGGGTACCTTCTCGGCCGCCCAGGCGACCATGTCGCCGATCGACGCGGTGGCGCCGGCGGCCACGTTGTAAGCACTGTAGCGCAGGTGCGGCGCGTGAAGCAGGGCGACGATGGCGTGCGCAACGTCCTCGACGTGAATGTAGTCGCCGACAGCATCGAGCGTGTTGACGCGCACACGCTTGACCCCATCCAGGGCCGTATGGGCGATGCGGTTCGGCACGTGACGGAAATTCCGGCTGGCCGTCACGCGGTCCATGGGTCCGTAGACCGAAGACGGACGCACCGATGCGGTCGAGAGGCCAAACAGCTCCCCGTACCGCTCGGTGATCAGCTCGGAGGCGAGCTTCGAGATGCCATAGAGCCGGCGTGGCATCACGTAGCCGTCTTCCGGCAGAGGCTCGCCGGGACGATCCGGTCCGTGATGTTTGTAGACGGCACCCGAGCTCACGTAGATGAACCGTTTGAGGTTAGGCAATGTGCGTGCCCACTCGAGCATGGCTACCGTCCCCATCACATTGACGTCGAGGATCCGCGCGGGATTTCCGGCCTCGGGTTCCCGCTTGACCTCGGCCACGGTGCCGCGCGATAGGGGCGTGATCGTCGCACCGTGGACGATGTGCGTGATGCCGTGGCGCGCCAGAGCGGGCTGCCAGGTCTCGGCTTCAGTCACATCGGCGATCACGACGGAAAGTCGTTTCATGACGGGGGCGAAGTAGCGCTGGGCCGCGGCGTCGAGGGGAGACGAGTCCAGCACCACGAGACGCGCTTCGGGATCGGCTTCCAGCCAATGACGGCCGAGCACGGCCATGACAAAACCCGTCGCGCCCGTCACCAGCAATGTCATGCCAGGCTCCTTCGATAGGGGGATCAGAGGGGAAAGTCTGTGAGCAACTCCAGCAGCGACCGCGATCCGACCGCGAAGTCCTCGAGCGACATGGCCTCGTCCGGATTGTGACTGCCATGCTCGTTGCGAACAAAAATCATGGCGCTGGGGATGCCGACCTTCGCGAAGATGGCCGCGTCGTGACCGGCGCCGCTGGCCATTTCGAAGGGGCGATCGAGCAGGCTCATCAGCCGAGAGCGCAGTCGTGGATCCATCACCGCCGGGGGAGAATCGCTGGTCGCGCCGAGATCGATGTGGACGCGGTAGGCGGAACTGATCCGCGCGGCCGCAGCGCGTGCCTCGGCCGCGACGGAATCCATGGTCGCTTCCGACAGGCTCCGCAGGTCGAGCACAAAGCGCGTTTCACCGGCGATCTTGCTCGGTCCATGCATGGTCGGATCGGTATACAGCTCGCCCGCGGTGAGCACCAGATCCGCTCCGGCCTCCTCGTGCTGCACCCAGACAGTCTCCATATGATGAAGAAACGCCACCGTCGCGGCGACGGCGTCCCGGCGGTAGGGGCGGGAGACGGCGCCCGAATGGCCATACTCTCCAGTGCAGCGCGCATTGCGGAAGCGCTTGCAGCCGCGGATGCCGCTCACCACGGCGGCGGGCATTCCTCGCGCGACCAGCGTCGGACCCTGCTCGATGTGCAGCTCGAGGTATGCCCGGATCCGCGAAGGATCCAGAAGCCGCCGCCGTTCCCGGATCGGCTGCGGATCGAAACCCCGCTGTTTCAGCGTCGCCTCGAGGGTGAGGCCGTTGTCCGACCTCGCGATCGAAAGGCAGGCCGGATCGAGCAGGCCAAAGGCGCCGCCGCTTCCGAGATACGCAATATCGAACCACGCGGATTCCTCCGCGCGGATCGCCATGACCGAGAGATCGCACTTCGGGACGACCTTTGCACGGCGCATCGCGGACAGGACGCACAACCCGGCAACGACTCCCGCTGCGCCGTCGTAGTTGCCGCCCTGGGGAACGCTGTCGAGATGCGAGCCCATGATGATACGCGGCGCGCTGCGGTCCCGTCCCGGCAGCGTCGTGAACAGGTTGCCGATTGCGTCCACCGAGATTTCGAGCCCGACGCCGGCGGCCGCCGAGCGGACCAAGTCATGCGCTGCCTGCTCGCCGGCGCCGTAGCTGTCGCGGACGATCCCGCGGCCGCGCCGTGTCGCGCCGCTCAGCGCTTCAAAGAGCGAAGCGGCCAGGTCGAGATCGGGTTGGATGACGTCGGACACCGGAATATCCTTAGAGGAAGGCGCTCGAGTCCCGAGGTCTTTATAGGAATCGAAGCCCATGTCCAGTCTACTCGCGGGAAAGATTGCTGTCGTCACCGGAGCCAGCTCGGGAATCGGCCGCGCGATTGCCATCGGCTTTGCCGGCGAAGGCGCGAGTGTCGTCATTGCGGATATCACCGCAGAGCCCCTCGAAGGCGGCGACTCGACGCTCGAGATCATCACCCGGGCGGGCGGCGCGGCGTCGTTTCGGAAGACCGATGTCGGGCGCTGGGACGAGGTCGACTCGCTGATCGGCGCCACGGTCGCGCGCCACGGCCGGCTCGACGTCATGGTGAACAATGCCGCGACTTACTCCGGCACGGCGTTGCTGCAGACCGAACCCGCGCAATGGGAGGAGGTCATGCGCGTCAATCTGACGGGCATGTTCAACGGCTGCAAGCGCGCGGTACAGCAGATGATCACTCAGGAGCCGCGGGAGGAGGTCAGGGGTCGCCTGATCAACCTGGGATCCCAGCAGGGTATCGTGACCTCGCCGGGCGATCTGCCGTACGGCGTGAGCAAAGCCGGGGCGATCTACATCACACGACAGATTGCCGTCGATTATGCGAAGCATCTCATCGTGTGCAACTGCATCTCTCCCGGCAAGATCGTCACGGGGGCGCCGGGTCTGGCGAAGGATCCGGCGCGGCTCGAATATCAGCGCCAGCGCACGCCCTGGCCGCGCTTCGGCCGACCGCAGGATGTCGCCAATGCCGCGGTGTTTCTCGCGAGCGACCGGGCGAGCTTCATCACGGGCTCGAATCTCGTCATCGATGGCGGCTGGCTGGCCGGCTGAGCGCGCGGGCGCGGGCCGAGCGCCTCTGGCGCATCAGCGGTTCGGAATCGCGTACACCTTGCCGTGGTAAGGCGGCTTGTCGAGTTGATCGAGTGCCATCACGTACACGGTCTTTTCGTCCGGGCTGAGCGCCAGATTCGGAACGCCGGGCGAGGGGAGCTTCAGCGTCCGAAGGAGCTTCCCCGTGTCATCGACCACGAAGATCGTGCCGGCGAGCGGGGCATGGACGTCGCGGGGATTCTGGCCGATATAGAGATGGCCCTTCGAATCGATCTTCACCCCATCCGGGTAGATATGCCCGCCGATGTGCGTGAGCTCATCGAGATCCAGAAAGACCCGGCGCTCCGACAGCGACCCGCCCGGTCCGATCTTGAACTGAATCAGCCGGTGATCCTCGGTCTCGATCGCATAAAGAGTTTTCCCGTCATTCGAGACCACAATTCCGTTGGCGCTGTGCACCTCGGCGGCCTTCTCGCTGAGCGTGCCGTCGGGTGCGATGTAGAAGATCTTGCCGTCGATCACGGGGCCGGGCGCCGTGCCGGAGCAGGTGAAATAGATGCCCCCGTGACGGTCGGGGGCAAAATCGTTCGGGCCAACGAAGCGTTTGCCGTCCTTATCGTGCGTGTAAGGGGGGAGATCCTTGCCGTCGGCCGAGATGCGGCCGATCGAGCCGCTGTCATAGCAGGTCGTCAGGAATTCGCCGCGCACCGTGGGAATCACCGCGGACGGGCCGCAGCCCTGCTTGGACCAGAACACGGCGTTCCTGGCGCCATCCCAGGTAGTCACGGAATTGCGATCGTATTCGACGTAGTAGAGCTTGCCGTGATACCAGATGGGTCCCTCGGCAAAGTGCGCATCGTCGTTGAGCACCTCGAGGTCATCCGCGCGCGCGCACGGCGCAGCGCCCGCCAGGACGACGAGCAGGCCGAAAAGACAGTCGGCGGGGCTGCCTTCATTGCCACGGTGCCTCCGGGAGCTCACGCGCTGCCGTAACCAACAGCGCGCTTCATTTCCGGGACAACCGTCCTGGCTCCAAGGAAAAAATGCCAGGTCGCCCAGAACCCCGTGGGAGCGAGCAGCAGCAATGCCCAGCGGAGCGATGCGGCGTCTGCCCCGTGCGCGCCGCCGAACCAGTCGCTCAGGATTCCGACGCCCTGCACCGCGACGATGAGATTAAATACGTTTCCCACCAGGACCGACCAGGCGGTGAACGTCGAGCGCATGTGGCTCGGCGCCAGATTCAGCACCAGGGCCATGCAGGGGCCGATGAAAAAATAGATGGCAGGGACGTAAGCCCAGAGCATCGCGCGGGCGAGCCACAGCGAGTGCGTCCAGTAGGCGATGATCGAGAAGACGGTGGCGCATCCGGTGACCCATCCGAGCGTCCAAAGCGAGCGCCGTGGATCCAACATGAACGGACGCGACATCAACCAGGCCGCAACGACGGTTGCCGCAACGCCCCCCACCAGGTGGATATGACCCATGAGGGAGCCGGCCTGCGCGACGTTCAGCCCGTAGGTTCGCAGCAGGAAGGTCGGCGTGAACCAGACCAGACCCCATCCCCACAGGGAACAGACGCCGCTTCCCATGATGACGTGGAACGCCGCCCGCTGACGCCACAGGAACGCAAGCGACTCTGAGAACGAGGCTTTACCGACGGCAGCGACGGCGTCGAGTCGTCCGCGCCTGGGCTCGCGGATGGTGAGGAACACGAGCGCGCCCACCAGCACGCCCGGCACGCCGAGCGCGAAGAACGCGGCCCGCCACCCATACGCCTGGGCGACTGCGCCAGCCGTATCCGCGCCGAGCCACGCGCCGATCGGCGCGCCGAGAGCGAATATGCTGAGCGCCATGAGACGTCGTTCAGCGGGAAAGCAGTCCGACACAATCGAGGTCGAAGGCGGCGTCGCCCCCGCTTCACCCACCCCCACACCGATGCGAGCCAGCACGAACTGCAAGGAGGACAAGGCCAGACCGCAGCACACCGTGAACCCGGACCAGAGAATCAGGGAGGTGGCCACGATGTTGCGGCGATTGGAGCGGTCGGCGAGCCAAGCGATGGGCAGGCCGCAACCGACGTAGAACAGGGCGAGCGGCACGCCGGTCACGAACGCCGCGCCCGCGTCGCTTAGCTTCAATTCGAGTCGGATGGGTTCAAATACGGTCGTGACGACGTAGCGGGCGCCGATATTGATGGCGTACACCGCGCACATCACGATGAGGACGTACCAACGCTGAAGCAGCGGCGCGACCTCGGCGCGGGTCGTCGCCAGCGCATTGCTGCTCAAACTATGCAACCTCGCTCAGGAGACTTGCCAGTATGCAATGCCGCATACCCCGATGCAATGCACTCGGGAAAAGCTTTCCACTGATGTTCGCGACTGTGCAAGACTCGCGGCGCAGAGCAATTCCATAACATCGCGCGGCCGCCGGAGCGCGGCTGCGAACGCTGCGGATAGTAGAAGAGGGAGGAGCTCCGCCCATGAAGATGAACCACAAGTGCGCGCATGCAGTTGCGGCAATCCTGGGAACGCACGCGGGTGCGGCGGCCTACGCCGCTGCCGCAGACCCGTCGGTCCCGGCTGAGGCCGGTTCCTCCGCGGCCGGTATCCAGGAAGTTGTCGTCACTGCGCAGCGGCGCACCGAGAACGTCCAGGACGTGCCGATCGCGATCCAGGCGTTCACCGGCGAGGCCCTGCAGCAGCTGAACGTCACGAGCCTGGACGATTTGATCCGGTACTTGCCCAATGTGGCCACAGCGTCCGCGGGGCCGGGCCAGGACCAGATCTTCATGAGGGGTCTCAGCGCCGGAAACGTCGCAACCCAATCCGGCGGCTCGATCAACGGGTTTCCAAACGTTGCCATCTATCTGGACGAGCAGTCGGGTCAGCTGCCCGGTCGCAACCTGGATGTGTACGCAGCGGACCTCGAGCGCATCGAAGTCCTCGAAGGCCCGCAGGGAACTCTGTTCGGTGCGGGAGCTCAGGCGGGCGTGATCCGCTATATCACGAACAAGCCGAAGCTCAACGTGACGGAGGGCAGCGTCACCGGAGGTTACGGCGTGACCGCGGGCGGTGACCCCAATTCCGCCGTCACGGCAGTCCTTAATCTCCCGCTGATCCCTGGCACCCTGGCGGTGCGCGGCGTGGTCTACAACGACCAGCGAGGGGGCTATATCAACAACGTGCCGGCAACCTTCACGCGCAATGCGGCGACGGACATCGGCATTCACTATGCGAACTATCCGTCAGGCTGCGGGCCCACGACTACGCCGTGTCAGGTCCCGCCGGGCGCTCCGGCGATCAACAACAACGCGCTCGCGAAGAATGCGATCAATCCGGTGACCTACCAGGGCGTCCGCATATCCGCTCTCTGGAACATCAACGATGAGTGGAACGCCCTCATCACCCAGAGCTATCAGAACATGGATGCCGAAGGTGTGTTCTACCAGATGCCGAAGAGCTCGGACGGCACACCGCTGCCCAGGCAGTCGGTGACGTTGTTCAACAACTCCTACAACAAGGACAAGTTCGAGAACACGGCCTTGACGATCAACGGGCGAATCGGCGCGCTGAGAGCGGTCTACGCGGGCTCGTACCTGGTGCGCAACGTGAGCACCCTGCAGGACTACACCAACTATGCGCGCGGCCTGTACGCGGACTATTACCAGTGCCATGGTGCCGAGCCGGCAAACGGCCTGGCTTCGACCTGCTTCTCGCCGAGCACCGTCTGGACCGAGACGGAGGGCAACACGCACCAGAGCCACGAGGTCCGGCTCAGCACGCCCGATGACTGGCGGCTGCGCGGCATCGTCGGCGCGTTCTGGGAAAACCTGCGCATTTACGACGAGCTGAACTGGCTCTACAAGACCCTGCCGCCTTGCACCGCGACCGTCACGGTCGGGTGCATGACGGACATAGGGCCGGCTCCGGGCTCGAGCGTCAACAACCCGGCCCCGGTGCGCGGTGACAACGTGGGCTTCTTCAATGACGTGAAACGCGGATACCGGCAGCGCGCGTTCTTCACCTCGTTGGATTTCGACATCGTTCCCAAGGTGCTCACGCTCACGGCGGGAACCCGCTATTACCATTTCGACAATGACGAGAGGGGCGCGGTCACGGGCAGCTTTTTCGGATGTTACGAGGGTGGGCTTGCGCCCTGCCTGGTGTACGCAGCCAACCTCGACAATGAGAACCTCAATACGACATACAAAGGCTTCAAGAGCCGCGCGAATCTGACGTGGCACATCCTGCCGGACGTGCTCGCGTACTACACGTGGTCACAGGGTTTCCGTGCGGGCGCGTTCAACCGAACCACCGCCTGCTACATTCCGGACGCCAGCGGTGTGCCGCAGTACTGCTCGCCGCTGCCGTACGCCTCCGATAATCTGACCAACAGCGAGCTCGGCTGGAAGACGCAGTTCCTCAACCGGCGCCTGCAATGGAACGGAGCGATTTACCAGGAAGATTGGAAGAACGTGCAGGTGTCCTTCTTCGATCCGGGCGTGCTCGGGAATGTCGGCTTCAACACCAACGGACCGGACTATCGGATTCGCGGTGTGGAGACTTCGCTCATCGCCGTGCTCACCGAAGGGCTCACGGCCCAGGGCGGGGCGTCCTGGACCAGCAGCGAGCAGACGAATTCGCCTTTTCTGATCGCTAACAATCCCGCCCTTCTCGCGAACCCGGCAACGGCGAGCGAGTACGGGAAGCCGATCTTGAGCGTGCAGAATCCGTACGGTCCTCCGGGCAGTCCGAGCAGCTTTGCGCCACCGTTTCAGTTCAATGCGCGCCTGCGCTATCAGTGGGTGATGAGCTCGTTCAAGCTGTTCGCGCAGGCAGGTGTGACCCACACCGCGCATTCTTTCACTCAATCCGGCAGCAACCCGGTGCTGTCTGCGGGCGCGAACATAAGCACCAATCAGCTCAGGTTCGAGAATCCCGAGTACACCGAGTACGACGCCTCGTTCGGCGTCGGGAAGGATGCCTGGACGGCAGAGATCTACGGGCTGAATATCACCAACGTGATCACGAGCGCATTCACATCCGACGCGCAGTTTACGCTGCAGGAGACCATCACGAGGCCGCGGGTGCTGGGACTCAGGGTCGGGTACAAATTTTAGCACCGCCGGGGCCCGTGGCCGGCGGCCCGCGCGGCGCTCTTCTCAGCCGATTCTTGGGAATCGGGCGCTCGCCTCCCGCTCCTCGAGCGATTTATCGTTGCGCACGTACTCTTGAGTGGCGTCGAACCGCGGTTGATAGTCCCAGGCTGTCTGGCGCCCGAGGCGCAGTGCGGCGTAGACCTGACGCCGTCGCCGCTGACTCGCGAGCACCTGCTTGTTCAGTGAGTCCAGATCCCAGGTGTGGCGTGCCCGCTGCTGCATTCGGGCGGCGACATCCGCCGCTGTTGCCGCGATGTTGCTACGCTCATCCGGATCCAGCCTCAGGTCGTAGAGCTGATCGGGATCCACTGGACAGTGGATGAGCTTGTGGTAACCCGTGCGGATCATCACGATCGGTGCAATGGCGCCCTCGGCCAGATACTCGCCGAGCACCTCGTCGTGCCCGCCGCTGTTGTGCAGGTGGGGCAGGAGACTGCGTCCCTCGAGCTCACTCGCGTATGACACGGGTGCCTGACCGTCGCCCGCGATCTCGACCAGCGTAGGCAGCAGATCGATGAGCGAGATGGATTGGCGAACCGTGGCAGGTTTGAACAGGGCCGGAGCGTGGAAAATGAGCGGCACGCGGCATGCCGCCTCGAAGAAATTCATCTTGTACCAGAGGCCGCGCTCGCCCAGCATCTCGCCGTGGTCGGCCAGCACGATGACGATGGTGTGATCCGCGTACCGGGTCGCCCGCAGCACGCCGAGCAGGTCGCCGACGTGGTCGTCTATATAAGACAGAGCGCCATAGTAGGCGTGCCGTGCGGCGCGAACGTGCGTCTCGGTCACGTCCTGAAGATGCATCCCGCAGACGTACTGTAGACGCTTCGAATGCGGATCGAGGTCGCTCGGGGCGATGCGCACCCGTGGCATGTCGATGTCTCTGTCCCGATAGCGCTCCCAGTACTCGGAGGCGATCGCAAACGGGTCGTGCGGGTGAGTCAGCGAGACCACCATGCAGAAGGGCCGGGAGTCGTTGTCCCGAGCCATGTCGAACAGCTGGCGTTTCGCCCGAAACACGACCTCGTCGTCGAAATCGATCTGGTTCGTGCGGACGCAGGGCCCCGCCTGGGTCACCGAGTCCATGGAGTGATACCAGCTCGGCCGATGCTCGAAGTCGAGCCAGTCGGGGGTCCAGCCGAAATCGGCCGGGTAGATATCGGTCGTCAGGCGCTCCTCGAAGCCATGCAGCTGATCGGGGCCGCAGAAGTGCATCTTCCCGCTCAGCACGGTGCGATAGCCCGCGAGTCGGAGGTAATGCGCAAACGTCGGCAGCTCCGCCGAGAGTTCCGCCGCGTTGTCGTATGCACCGATGGCCGAGGGCAGACGCCCGGTCATGAACGAGAAGCGCGAGGGCGCACACAGCGGACTGTTGCAGTATGCGGATCGAAACGTGATGCCGCCGGCTGCGAGGGAGTCGAGGTGCGGTGTTCGGGCCACTGAATTCCCGTACGCAGGGAGTGCGCCCGGAGTCAGCTGGTCAGCCATGAGTATCAGGAAATTGGGCTTTGGCATGAGCATCCTTCTGTCAGCGGCTCCTGGGCCGGCATACACGATCGAGGATGATGGCGAGCAGCACGATCACAAAACCGGCCTCGAAGCCGATGCCGATCTGCACGGTGCTGAGGGCGCGGACCACGGGCACGCCGAGACCGCCGGCGCCGACCAGAGCTGCAATCACGACCATCGAGAGGCTGAGCATGATGCATTGATTGACGCCCGCGAGCAGCTCGGGCGCTGCGCTCGGCAGCTCGACTTTCCACAGCAGCTGCCAGGGAGTCGCGCCGAACGCCTGTCCGGCCTCGCGCAGCGGCCGGGGAACGGAGGACACTCCGAGCTGAGTCATGCGGACGATCGCCGGCAGAGCGAATATCACCGTGGAGATGAGTCCCGGCACCACCCCGAGTCCGAACAGCACGAGCGTCGGAATCAGATAGACGAATGTCGGAAGCGTTTGCATGAGATCCAGAACGGGACGCAGCACCGCGTGCAGTCGCGGGCGGTGGGCCGCTGCAATCCCGAGCGGCACGCCGATGAGCACGCAGGTGCTCGTGGCTACGAGCACCAATGAGAGCGTCTCGAGAGTCGCGGCCCAGTATCCCTGATTCATGATGAACAGGAGCGCCAGAGTGACGAACAGGGCGAGTGAGATCGAGCGGTGCAGGCCCCAGGTCAGCGCCGCGAGGAGCAGCACGAGCAGCGCCGAGGGGATTTTCCTCAGCAGGGAGTTCAACCCCTGCACACACGCGCGCACGCCGGCCGCCAGGACCGAGAGAACCGCGGCCCCATGTGCCTTGACGTATTCCACGAGCAGCGCCGCGGCAGCGCCCACCGGGACCTTGTGGTTCCGAACCCAGGTGTCGAACACCGTTCTGCCGTCACGGCGGAGTGTGTTGAGCGAGCTGCCCGGTATCGCTGCGTCGAAGGTGCGTACGCCAGTCAACCAGGACTGCCGGACGTCGGGATGAGATTGGAGCCACTGCCGCGCGGCATCCTCGGGCGGGGCGTGTCGCTCGAGCATGGCGCTCATCACTTCGCTCTCACCCTGTGTGGTGAACCTGAGGTTGCGCAGCAACCTTGCCACATTGGGGCAGGAGGCCGCATAGCCGTGCCGCACCAATGTGTAGACGGTAGCGCCGCCGAAATCGGCACCGAAGATTGCATCGCCTCCCGTCAGATAGCGCAGGTCGAAGCGCAGGTTCATCGGATGCGGGTCCCAGGCGAGGAACACGATCGGTTCGCGGACGCGTACCGCGCGCTCGACCTCGCTCAGCATGGCCTGCTCGCTGGACTCGATCAGCCGGAAGCTCCCCAGGCCGAAGCGGTCCTGCTGCAGCATGCGCAGGATCAGGCGGTTTCCCGGACTGCCGGGCTCGATGCCGTAGATCGTGTTCTTCAGCGCCGGGGCGAAGCGCTGGATATCGGCGAAGTCCCGCAGGCCCGAGTCATAGCCGTACGCGGGCACGGCGAGTGTGAACTTCGCGCCGGACAGATTGCTCCCGATCACCTCCACCGAGCCGTCGGTGATGTAGGGGCGGCGTTGGGCTTCCTGCGCCGGCATCCAGTTTCCGAGGAAGACGTCGAGGTCGCCGCGCTGCAGGGATGCGAACGTGACGGGGACCGAGAGCACCGTGGTGTGGGGATCATAGCCGAGCTCCGTCAGGAGACTGCTCAGCAGCGCAGTGGTCGCGGTGACATCGGTCCAGCCAATATCGGCGAGGCGCACGGCGCGACAGGCAGGACTCTCGCGGGGTGGGACGGCCGCCGGGCTTTCGGCCGCCACCGTCAGGGTCCATGACAGGCACATCAGGAGCAGGGCCAGAACGGACCTGCTCCGCGGAATGAGCCACGTCGCGACGAAGATGGACATCGCAGGACACCCTATTCGCGAACTCCCGGCTGTCAAGGGCCGCGCAATTCTCCACCTCCTCCGTATATAGCCGGACTCTGCTTAGGGGGCAAACGAATAGGTGTATTTCACGGCGAAGCGGGTCTCACGGACTTGCGGAGGATTGGCCGGGGCGATGCTCGCAAACTGCGTCCCCTCGTTGTAGATGACGTAAAGATCGCTGTCCGGGCGGTAGTTGTAGCGTAGACGGAAGCTGACGCTGGCGGCCTGGGTGTTGGATGTGTCGATCTGTACGAGACTCGTAAACGTCAAAAACCGGTTAAACGAGTAATTCCCCTGCAGGCTCCCCAGCACAACCGAGAAAGTGCCATTGGGCAAAGGCAATTGAAAGCGGTCCCACGTCCCGGAAGTGCCGATAGATAATCGTGGACTGGCGCGATAGCTTGCCTGCACGCGAAATTCGTTCAGCTTGCCACCATAGAAGCTGCCGAATCGCTCGACAACTGCGTAAGTGAAACTGCGATCCTGGCGGGAGCCGTACGCGAGCTGATGGCGAGTGAAGTGATAGAGTCCATCAGGGATGAAAACATCCTTATAGATATGAAGCGGCGTCGTAATGCGCTGGGTGAACCTATCCAGGATGTCGTCGTCGGTGTAAGCACCATCATTCAACTCGGCATAAAAACTGCTGTCCCGTTCCTGAGTAAATACCGCACCGTGAGTCTCGGGAGCATCGAGCAGCAGCCCTTCGAATCGCAGCTCACGAACGCCGGGGATTCCGGGCCTGACCTTGAAGGTCAGGTCTGCGCGTGTTTCGTCCGAGTCAGTCCTTTCGAGGAAGCCGACTTCGGGATTGAAGCTCGGTCCCGTTCTGCGGCGCTCCACTAACCCATCGAGCCAATTGGAGCGATACGTCAACGAGGCTCCGACGTCATTGGCTCCGCGCGGATTCCCGGGTGAGTACGTTCCAGCGATGTGGGCAGCGAGGGTCCAGTCCTTGAAGAAAACCAGGCGCGTGTCAGCTCCAACCGTCCGATTGAAGCTGTCCAGGACATCTCCGGATTGCTTATCCGTGCCCATGACTCCGAAATATGAGCCGGGCCACAGCGATTCCTTCAACCGGACTATCGCGAAATTGGCATGTGGGTTCGGGCCGCTGGAACGGGTGTCGACATCCATGACGCCGAGCTCCAGACGACCGAGTGTGCCGGTCAGTTTTGCTCCGCCATTAACCGGGACTTGATTGCCCGTTACGGAGTCGATGCCAATCTGGCGGCTGAAAAACAACTGATCCTGGTCGCCCAGGGGGAAGGTGAAAACGCCGGCGTTTTGCAGGAAAAAGTCGCGCTTCTCTGGAAGATATATCTTGAAGGGTGTGATATTGAAGGGCTGCAGATCGACTTCCGTGTCGGCGAAATCCGTGTTGCCGGTGAGATTCAGGAGCAGACTGGAGCCGAGTCCATACTTTATATCGACGCCCGCGGTCAGCGGGGAGAGAGGGGCCTGGCCGGTCTGTTTGTCGTACCTTGCCAAGCCGTACGGCTTGACAATGAAGAGCCTGCCGCTCCCGATATCGTGTATTCCGCGCAGCTCTCCCGCTTCGGACACTTTCGTCAGGCCAAACGTTCGACGGTAGGCGCGCCATAAGTCCTGTTCGTTCTTCCTGCGGATGAAGCGCTTGAAATTGACGCCCCACAGCGCATCGACGGAATGTGTGAAGTTCAGTGTCGTGAACGGAATTTCGACCGTCGCGGTCCAGCCATCCGCCGCGATCCGCGCTTCGGACGTCCAAACACCATCCCAGCCGGGGTCAAAATCCGTCTCATCGTCGCTGCCTCGCTCCTCGACGATCAGGCCGTCCACCTGAGTACCAAGAGGGTTGACCCCGAAAACGTAGGCATCGCGGCGATCGTGCCTGGCATCAATCAGGATTTCGAAGTGATCGTCAAGCTCCTGTGAAGCGTCTCGGCGCATCTCGGTGGCAATGATTCGAGAGGGTTGTGAGTCATAGCAGTGAAGGCCGAAGTAGGCCGCGCGGCGGGTGTACAGAATGCGAACTTCCGTTTTCTCCGTGGCGGGTTGAGCCTCGTTGGGCTCGCGTTGCCGAAAAGCCGTAATCGGAATGGCGGAGCGCCATAGTGGATCGTCGAGAGTTCCGTCGAGCTTGGGAGAATGTTCGACGGCGGTTGCTTGTGCGCTCAGATCTGATGGTTCAATGTTTGGTACCTGCGCCGCAAGCGGGGATAAGAAGCACAGATACGGAACAATCCGGAACACGGTAGCGGGGAGGCGCCTGGCACACCGCTCTTTTGTCTCTCCGCTCAACGGGATGGCCTCCGAGGCTCACCAGTTTCGCCTCATGTCGGCGCGGCGCTCTCGAGATGAGGCCCGAGCGCCACCGCCACGACGGCGCGGGGATGCGGCACGTCCAACAGGCGCCAATTGGAAGCCGACTGACCCGGAAGGCCCGTCGACAGGAGCGCCGCCCTTTCCGAGAGCGAAACGATGATCTGCGTCAGCGGCGCGGTGAGCCCCAGGCCAAGCGCTTTCACGTACGCCTCTTTCCTCGTCCAGCCGTTCAGAAACGCCGACACGGGATCGCGAGCGATTTCGAGCTCCCGACGCTCGGCATCCGAGAACACGAGACGTGCGAGGGATTCGACGTCGGGAACCGGCCGGAGGAGCTCGATGTCCACCCCGACGGCCGCGCACTCGGTGAGCGCAATGACCGCGTCACCGCCGCAATGGGCAAGGTTGAACTCGAGGTGTCCACGAGCGCCCTCGAGCATGGGCTTGCCGTTTCTTCCATAGGAGAACCGGACTGCGGCTGGGGAGCAACCGAGCCGATCGGCAAGCACACGTCGGAGCGCGATCCGTCCAACGACGTAGCGGGAGCGGTCCAAATCCGAGTGGAAACGCTCGGCCCTGCCGAGCTCATCGTCCGAGAGCCAATGCCTGCAGGAGCCTCGGGCGCCGGCCCTCACGTCCAGGTCGACGTACCACAGGTCAAGGGGCGCATAGGACGTGCCCACGCGTATGGTGGTCGTCGCGAGAGTCGGTCGGCGTTTGTCGCGCAATACGATGTTATCGACTCTCAGTCGTGGCCGCATCCGCCTCCGGACGGCCCCCTCCGCGGCGCCGCTCTCCCGATACCTCGCCGTGTTGATCGCCGGAACGGCGGCATAGGATCGCTGGTCCTGAATCAGAGGCCTGTGCGCGACCCGGACTTACTCGCATCGGCTGACATTGCCAATAAGTCAGCGATCTCCACAGCCATTCCACCGGGCCAAACTGGAATCGTCGCAGCCACCAGACGCTCAGGGGAATTTGAATGAGAAAGATGATAGTTGTGAGGAGCAGGCCAAGCGACGGTCTGATCTTGCCGAAGAGGGCGAGGCCGTAGCTGTAGAAGATCGTGGAGCAGATGAGCGACTGCAGCAGATAGTTGCTGAGCGCCATGCGCCCGACCGCCGCAAGTGGTGCGAAACGGCGCTGCCAGATCTCGCGTTGAGTCAGGAGGATGACGGTTGAAGCATAAAAGAAAGTCATGGCGGGAGCGGCAACGACCAAACACAACCTTCCCACATTTTGCGTGACCGACGTGGGCGAAGGATCGAAGGATCCTCCCACCGCAAACGCCGCGTTTCCCGCTATGCCGATCCCCAATCCCCAGCGTTGCACTCGCCGTATGAACGGGAGATGGGCGGGGATATCGTGAAAGATCCGGCGCCGTCCAGCATACAGTCCCAGCAAGAAGAGTGCGAACACATAGGCATCATCGATATCCGGCGTCAAGTCCCCGTGCAATTCGCGCGCTCGGAGTGTGATCATCTCTCCATAGGTTCCGCGCGAGTAAATGCGCCGGGTTTCGTCGATGGTCTCCTGATCGTGCGGCTCAGCCTCGTACGAGATCCAGCTCTTCAATGGTGGACTTACTCGGCTGGTGATGGAGTAGTACGTCGTGAGGCCATAGAAGAACACTGGAATGGCGAGAAAGACACCTGCCCAGACCAGCAGGGGTTTGAGCGAGAGGCGGCGAAAGAGGAGCAGAATAAAACCGGTCTCCGCGTAATCGTGCAGGATGTCGCCATCCCACAACAGCAGAAAATGCCCTACCCCAATCAGGAACAGGACGCATAAGCGGCGCGCGTAGAGAGGAAGAAACTGCGCTCCTCGAGCTTCCGCCCGTATCATCTGCACCGCCAAGCCCAAACCAAAAAGGAAAGAGAAAAGGGCCTTGAACTTCTCTTGTGCGAAGAAGAAGATCAGCCGTTCCACTGCTCCATCAACTGCATTCGGCCAAAGCTGGTGAACGGGCAGACCTTCCGGCAGGCTGAAGAGACCCATATTGACGATGAGGATTCCAAGAATCGCTACGCCGCGCAGGATGTCAATGGGCTCGATGCGCTCTTGGCGACGAACTGGCGCGATCACGGGCGACGATGCGATCGTTTGGGATGCTGACATGGTCTCGAACTTTGCGGACTCCCCTGCTGTGGAAGCGGTCGTCGTCAGCCGCCGGTCACCTCGATCGTTGGCGAGCAGTCGGCCAGGTGCACCGCATCGGCCATTGCGACGAGCACCTGGCGCGATCCCTCGAAGGGCTCTCTGCCGTGCGCGGTGCGGAGATTGTCCACAAGCATCAGGTCGCCGGCCTGCCAGGGCTCGCGTGCGCTGTGGGCTTCGTACACGGCGTTGATCGACTCTACGACGTCCGCGCCGATCGGGTCGCCGTTGCCGAAACGGGTATTGAACGGCAGGCCGTCCTCGCCGTAGAGGTCCACGAGGTACTCGCGCACCTCCGGGTCTAGCGTCCACTCGTTGAGGAATGCGATCTGATTGAACCAGCAGCGCTGGCCGGTGCGCGGGTGAAGGACGACGGCGCTGCGTCGCTGCCGGGTGCGCAGCGCACCGTCGCGTTGCCACTCGAACTCGATCGCGTTGGCACGGCAGTAATTCTCCACGGCGCGTCGGTCGTCGGTGCCGAAGGCTTCAGCGACCGACGCCCCGATGTCGTCGTTGTAATTGCGGATCAGGAGCCAGCCCAGTCGCTCGAAGCGCTCGACCAGCTCGCCGGGCAATGAGTTCAGGACAGTTGGGGAATCGGCTACGGGAGTCGCGCCCCCAACCTTGGGCGCAGTGAGGCATGCGAACATCATGAGTCCCGGGGGCTCGAACGTGTAGCTGAGCTCGTGGTGCATGCACATGGGCTGCCCCGGCGGCCACTTGGACGAGGAGTACACGCCCTCGCCGTAGCGCTGCCGGGGCGCGAAGGTCTCAGTTTCGGTCGTCAGACTGCCGAGTTGCCGAAAAACCGCTGCCGTCTCGGTCCCGTCGCGGAGCCCGAGACCGCGCACCACGAGCGTCCCATGTTCAGCGACCAACGCGTGCAGCGCATTGCGGTGCTCGGCCGCCCAGCGCGCCGCGTCCCCGGTCGCCGTGGCCTGCAGCACCGGCGGCTTGCTCGGTTGCAGGCCCAGGTCGGGCAGTGAGGTCGGGAATGAGTGCGTCATCTCAGCGCCGCCCTTCGCTTCCTCGAGCGGCGGTCCGGCCGGTAACCGCGGGACGGCCGCCTCCGAGAGGCACCGGAGCCGGGACTTCCCGCTTCAGGCGGCTATCGATCAGGTCCGCCTGATCGGCGAGCATCGGGTGACCGATGAGGTCCTTGAGGGATACCACGCGGTCAAGGGCAACCGCCAGCTTCAGAGCGGACAGCGACGTACCGCCCCTGTCGAAGAAGTGATCCCGCCTGCCGATCTGTGCCTTGGGAACACCGAGCACCTCCGCCCACGCGGCTGCCAGCCGGTGCTCGGTCGGCGTACCGGGTCCGTCCCCGCTCTGTCCAGCGACATCGAGTTGTGCGGCGAGCGCCGCCAGCGCCCGCTTGTCGATCTTACCGTTGTCCGTCAGCGGCAGACGGTTCCGCCAGTGAAAGACCGTCGGGACTATGTACTGGGGCAGCGACGCACTCAACCGCTCCCGCAGCGCGTTGGCATCAACTGGCCGCTCACCGGAATAGAAGGCCACCAGGTGCCTGCCGCGGTCGGCCCGCTCCGTGACGACGACCGCGTCCTCGCGGACGCCGGGCACGCGCAACAGGGCGTTTTCGATCTCCCCGATCTCGATCCGGAAGCCACTGACCTTGACCTGAGTGTCTCGGCGGCCGAGAAACTCGAGCTTCCCCTCGGGCAGCCAGCGGCCATAGTCCCCACTCCGGTACAGCCGTTCGTACGGGTGGTGCGGATCGGTCAGGAACGCTCGTTGCGTGCGCTCGCGATCATTGATGTATCCCCGGCCGACACATATCCCGGAGAAGACGATTTCACCTGGCGCGCCGAGCGGCACGGGCGACAGATGCTCGTCGACGACGTAGACACGCACGTTGTTGATGGGGCGGCCAATCGGGACGCGTTCTCGTCGCGGCACGCTGTCCATGATCTCGTGGTTGGTGTCGTCGGAGGTCTCGGTCAGGCCGTACGCATTCACGAGTTTGATAGCGGGCTTGACCGCGAACCAGCGCTGCACCAGCTCCTTTTTCAGGGCTTCGCCGGTCACGACCACGCACCGGAGGTCCGGCAGCTCGCGGGGGTGCTGCTCCAGACAGGACAGCAGGACTTCAAGGTAGGACGGCACGACCTGCACGACGTTGACCCTGCCCTCGACGAGCTTGTCGATGAAACGCTTCGCATCGAGGATGATCTCCTGCTCCACCAGCAGCGTTCGCCCCCCGACCAAAAGCGCGGCCAGCAGCTGCCACAGCGAGATGTCAAAGCACTGGGGCGCCGTCTGAGCTACGACGTCCCCCTCGCCGATCTTCAGATCGTCGATCTTGGCAAAGAGGTGGTTGAGCGTGCCGGCCTGCTCGCACATCGCGCCCTTGGGCTCTCCGGTGGAACCGGAGGTGAAATAGATGTACGAGAGCTGTTGGGGCCAAACGTTCACTCCAGGATCGCTGTCGGAGTGGCCCTCCGCGCATGCCGCGTCGATGAAGAGCGTCTCGACTCCGGACAACGACTGCAGCGCCCGATCGAGCATGGCGCTGCTGCCGCGCTCGGTGAGCACGAGCCGGCATCCGGCCCTGGAAAGCATCCTGGCGATTCGCTCGGGCGGGAAATGCGGCTCGAAGGGTAAATACACGCCACCGGCCTTGAAGATCGCGAGCACGGCTGTCATCCAGTCCAGATTGCGCTCGGTCACAACGCCCACCACACTTTCGCGGGCCAGGCCGCGCGCCAGCAGCGCTCGTGCCAGCTGATTGGCGCGTGCATCGAGTGTCCGGTACGTCAGCTGCCTGTTGCCGTGCACGGCCGCGATGGCGTCCGGGTGTGCCCGAGCGCGCTCCTCGAAGAGTTGGTGGGCGCGGCGGTCAGGCAACATTCGGCGTGGTCCGGCGAGGCCATGAAGCTGGTAGTGCAGCTCCTCGGCGGAGAGCAGAGATGCTCGCGCGTGCTCGGCGTCGGGATCGGCCGTCATCAACGACAGCGCGGTGAGGTGGTAGCCGGCGATCCTGGCGGCGCAGGTCGCGCCGAGTACCTCGGTCCTATACTGCAGCCGCAGCACGAATCCGTCACGCTGCACGAAGGCGACCCGCAGGACGGTGCCCTCAGGGAGCTCGCCGCCTCCCGCAGACACATCGAACACCGTCTCAAATAACGGCTCGGCGAGGCCCCGGGCGCCTCCGCGATCGTCGACTGGAACATCGCTGTGCGCCAGCAGGTCCGACTCGGCTCGAGCAATATGTAGCAGCACCTCGCGCCATGAGCGGGGTCCGAGCGTCATCCGGATCGGCAACGGCGAGTGGGCCTCCACCGCGTAGCCGGCGTACACTTTGCGCTCGCCCGAGAGCGCGCCGAGTACCTTGGCGTGCGCGGCGAGCAGCACCGAGGTGAGCGGCACCGCCAGCTCGTTCGCCAGCCGGTGCGATGCCGCCACGAGCTCATCGGGAATCCGCACCTCGTGCTTGCCGACGCCCGGAACGGGCTCGAGGGTCCACCGCGGGACGACCGTGAAACCACTCATCTCATATCTCCATCGCAGGGTTGCCGCCCCACCGCGCGTGTGCCGGGACATCCTCTCCCTTCATCAGGAAGGAGTCGGCGGCCAGCACCGAGCCCTCACCCATCGTCACGTCGTAGTGGACGAAGGCGCCGACACCGATCGTACAGCCGGCGCCAAGCGTGGCTCGACCGGACTTGTACGTGCCGTCCTCCTGCGAGTCGCATTGGATGATGCTCTGCTGATTGAGCACGCACTCGTCTCCGATGACGGTCAAGGTCGGCTCGGAGATGAAGACGCCGTCGTCGAACACCCGCTTGCCGAACCGAACGCCGATCAGACGCCAGAGCACGCTTTTAAACGGCGTGCCGTCGAAGAGGTGCAGGAAGTTGATGGGATGCAGCTTCCAAACGCGCTCGACCCACCAGAACCCCGGGTCGTAGATGGAACAGATGGCCGGCGGTGGAGGCCCGAGCGCTTCGAAGCAACGCTCCACCAGGGCGTAGTAGATCGCCGCGACGACCGCGCTGAGCGCGAACAGCACGGCCATGACCGTGTGCGCCCAGACGTCGTAGAACAGCTCGAGCGCGGCCAGGTCAATGAGCACGATCAGGAAGACACCCAGCCACCGTGTGGACAAGAAAATTCCGATCGTCCGAAGGTTGAACCGGTTCTTTGCGGCGAGGCCGCGGCGCAGCGCTTCCCCGGTCCGGAGATGGTCGAATCGGCAGTCGCGCTCGACGGACCGCGGAATCTCAAAGGGTGGCGAGCCCAGCAAGCCCACCCCTTCGCGCACCTTGCCGTCGAGAGGAACCATCACCTTCGTCCCGAGAAGGACGTTGTCGCCCGTCCTGCCGCCGGACGGGTAGTTGACGTAGTTGCCCACGAAGTTGCGGGGGCCGATCGCCGCCCGAGACACGCTGAACGAGGTGCTCGAGACCTCGTCATTGAAGACGTTCAGACCGTCTGCGATCATCGTGCCGGTGCCGATGTATGTGAGGAAGGGGTTCGTAGTCGTCACCTCGCTGCCAAAGTTCGACCCGGTCTGCTTGACGGGTGTGAGGCGCCAACCGGCCCATCCCAGGAAATGCACGATGTAGGAGCTGTCACCGAAGAGCAGCGGGAAAAACCTCAGCCTGCTCAGCCCCGCGATGGCCTTGTACGCCTTGTAGCGGAACCCATATAGCGGGTACACGGTGTCAGGCTTGATGAACACGCTCAAGACCCGAGGAACAATGCCGGCGGCCAGCAGGCCCGCGAGCGCGCTGCCGAAGAAGAGGACGGCCGAGAAAATGAGCGCCTCGATCAAGAGACCCCGCACCGTCAACGCGCCGCTGGAGCGCACGCTCGGATCGAGCGCCTCGACTAGTTTCGACACCTCGCCGAACAGCAGACCGAGGCCCCACTCCAGCAGTGGCGCCAGGACGAAGAGGATACCGATGAACGTGAGGGCGGCAGAGGCGGCTCGACGGACCCTGCCGCACGGCGTCGGCGGAACCCTCAAGTACTCCGTATCGGCGCGGACCGCCGGGGATCCGTGCCAGCGCTGGCCGGCCGGTACCGCCTGGCCGCTGTGCAGGGCGGAGGCGTGACCGAGCTGTGCCCCATCGCCCATGGACGTGTTGATGTCGAGTACGCTCCTCTCGCCGACGAACACGTCGCGCCCGAGCGTCACCGCTCCGATCTCGATCCGGCCGGCCCCTGCCCGGTAGCAGAGGAAGCTCGCCTCCCGGCGAATCACCGTTCCTGCGCCGATCGTGAGCAGGTCGGTGCACACGGGGATGTGCCGCGAGAGAATCACAACACCCGGCCCGACTTTGGCGCCCAGCACCCGCAGATAGAGCCCGTACAACGGCGAGCCGACGAACAGATAGGGGGCCGGGTTCGACCGGATGAGCGTTTTGACGATCCAGAAGCGGAGGTAATCGAGGCTCCACAGGCGCACCTGCCGCGGCTTCCAGCGACCGATCAGTAGCCATTTCACCACGATCGGAACGGCGCACACGATGAGGAAAATCGCGCTGGCGAACAGAATCAGGCGCACAATCCTTTCGATGCCTTCCGCCTCGGCGACCAGCCACTGATAGCCCTCGGCAACGCCGACCACGGTGAGATAGGAGTACGCCAGGAAACACAGGGCCTGCAGCGCTGCGCACAGGATGTACTCCCGCGCGCTGGTTGACGTCGCCGCCTCCATCGCCACCGAGACGGGCGGCTGGACGGGTTTGGGCGCCGCGTCCGCGAGCGCCGCAGCAAGGCTGCGGATCGTCGGATGCCGGTAGATGTCCTTCATCGAGACCGACGGCAGGTCCCCGCGCTTCCTCACTCGCGCGCAGAACCGGGCCATCACCAGGGAGTCAGCGCCCAGTTCCTCAAAGAAGTGGTTGTCGACGGACAGACGATCGGCGCGCAGGACGTCCGCCAGGACTTCGGCGAGGGTGCGTTCGGCGCGTGTCATCGCGTCGGCGCACCGGTCCCGAGTCACCGCACGTTCGGCGGATCCGGCCTGAGCTCCCTTGGCAAGTGCGTCTTTCATGCCTCCTCAGCCCATGGCCCGGGCAGGAACGAACCGACCACTGTCTCCAGCCCCTGCTGGAGCGCGAGGTCTCTGACCAGTTTACCGACGGCAAGATCAAGGATCCCCAGCCCGAACGGGCTGAACACGCAGACGGTCTCGGAACCGTTCCTGGCGGGGCTCCGGCCGCTGAGAATGTCGGGCAAGTTACAGCGGATGAATTTCCTGTGCCCCACGAGTTGTTCCGCCAGGTGCAGCGAGGTTTGGGCGCGGCAGACGTGATCGATGTCATCCACTACGTTGTCGCAGCAGAGTATGACGTCGGGAGTCAGATCCCGCAGCGAGACATGCAGGATCACGCTCCCTCGAGGGCAGTCGCGAAGTTCGCCGATGTGGGGCGTGACCGCCGTGGTGGCAATGGAAACGAGCGGGGAGTCACGCAGCGCCGCCCCAACATCATTGGCAATCTCTACCTCGACCTCGTCGAAGATCCTCCGACACTTGTTCTGGAACTGCTTCGCGCGGGCTTCATCCCGGTCGAAGAGGACGAAGGTTTCCACGTCGGGGAACACGGCCAGGAGGAATCGCGCAATCTCGAAATTGATCAAGCCGCACCCGATCATCCCAACGCGGCGAACTTCGCTGCCGTTGAGCAGGCATTGAGCGGCCAGAGCCGCGCTGGCTGCGGTCCGCTTCGCGTTGATCGCGGAACCCTCGAGTACGGCTTCGGGCCGCCCCGTTTCCGGTGAATTCAAGATCACCACCGCGGAGGCGCGGTCGACGCCACGATTCAAATTGTCCGGAAACGAGGAGACCCATTTGACGCCAGCGATCCGGCAGGCACCGCCCAGATAGGCGGGCAGCGCGACGATTCGGTCCCGCGGCTGGCCGGGAAATGGCAAGAAGGTCGAGTGGGGCAGCGAGCTGTCGCCATCGCCGTGGGTTTCGTAGGCCCTCCGCACCGCCTGTATCAACTCGAGCTCGCGTCCAGCCAGCACCTCACGGACTTCGGAGCCCCTCAAGATCACGATGTCGCCATCATGCATGGCTCGAGCTCCGATTGTCCCTGCCAGAGATGTGCGATGTCGCCATCACGCATGGCTCGAGCTCCGGTTGTCCCCGCCAGAGATGTGCGATATCGCCAAAGTGCTCGGCCACCCACTCGTCGGAATAGACGGTGTCGAGGTAGCGTTCTCCGCGGTCGTGAAAAATAGCCACGCACGTCGCGCCCCGGGGTATGCGGTCCTTCACCCGTTCTACTGCGCTGAGCACTCCTCCCGAGGAGCCGCCGGCGAGAATGGCCTCGGTCTGCACCAAGCGGCGACAACCAACGACGCAGTCCAAGTCCGTGACCCGCAGACACTCATCGGCCAGGTCGGCGCGGTAGAGCTCGGGACGCCTGGCCGACCCGTGTCCCGGAATGAGCCGCTTGGCCGGCTTGCCGCCGAAAATCACGCTGCCGTGAGCATCGACCGCGAAGATCCTGGTACCCAGGTGGTGATCCCGAACGTACTCGGCGCAGCCCCTGAGCGTGCCGCACGTGCCGGTGGCCACGAAGAGGCAGTCGACCTTCCCGTCCAGCTCCGTCGCGATCTCGTCCATCGTGGTGCGATAGTGCGCCTCGGCATTGGACAGGTTGGCATACTGGTTGGTCCAGACGCTGTCCTCGATGGTTTGCAGGAGGGTCCGGACGCGATTGATCCTTGCGTGGAGGAACTCTCCGGTCACCGGATCGGGTTTTGAGACCAGATCGATCTCTGCGCCGTACGCTCTGAGGATGCGAATGTTCTGTGCGGTGGTTTTCGGGTCCACTACGCAGATGAAGCGCAATCCCAGGTAGCGGCAGGCTTGCGCCAAGCCGATCCCCAGGTTTCCAGAGCTGGACTCGATCACCACGGTCGAAGGTTTGATCGCCCCGGTGCGCATCGCCTCCTGGAGAATGTGTAACGCCGGCCTGTCTTTGGCGCTCCCGCCCGGATTGAATCCTTCCAGCTTGGCGAAGAGAGAAAACGGGATGTTTGGGAGCACCCGCGTCAATCTGACGAGCGGTGTGTGCCCGATCGTGGACAAGATGCTCTCTTCCATGATAGCGCTCTCGCCTCCCGCTTCAGGTGCCCGGAATTTCCTTTGCCTCGACGGCAGGCACGGTCCTCGAGATGTCCTGAGATACAGTTGAGCCTGGGTTACAGTCAACGTTGATGGCCAGGCCGATGCACGTCCCAGTGACCTGCCTCGGGCTCTGGGTAAAGCCGGGGAAGGAACGAGATCGAGCCGCCAAACGGGCGTGCTGTACTCCGACAGCGGGAACGTCGGCAGGATCGCGTCTCAACTCCAGGCGACATGGATGGCTTGGCTCGGGTTAACTGAGACCTAACAGTCGAGACTCGACTTCCTGAGAATACTTAGTAAATCCACAGTGCCGCGCAATCAGGTGAACACCGTAATGGGTGCGCGCGAGCGTGAACGCAGAATAAACGGCGCGTCAATTCGAAGAGTCTCCATATCCCAACACACCCGTTTCGCCCGCGGGACAAAGGCCGCCCAGAATTTCCCGTTCGTGGCGAGCGTTGCATCCTGGCGCGGCCGCGTCACCAGCGGTTCTTCGGTCTCGTGGAGTTGAGTGCTGCGATCCGGCAGCGCGACTGCCACCACGAGCCGGGAGGGAGGGAATTGCCCCATGACGCATGCGCAACATGGTGGGGAAGGGCGCCGGAACAGGGCATGGCGGCGGCAGCGGGATGCCAAGCTGGTGGCGCCATGCGAGCTGCCGTAGCATCGAGCGCGCCAAGCTTTACCGTGAGCGACCTGAACCTTCGCCCGGCGCTGGTGACGAGACGGATCGGGGTTGAGCCATTGAGAGTATCTGGCACGCACTACCGCACGATCTGGATTGCGGAATCCGGAACCATTCGGGCGATCGATCAGTCTCGTCTCCCCTTTGAGCTCGCCACCATCGACCTCGAGACTCTCGCCGATGCGGCGCAGGCGATCAAAACCATGGTGGTGCGCGGTGCGCCGCTGATCGGAGCAACGGCGGCATACGGCATGGCGCTCGCGGCGCGCTCGAACCCCTCGGACGCGCACCTCGCCGAAGCGGCTCGGACACTGCAGGCGACGCGTCCAACGGCAATCAATCTGCTCTGGGCATTGACGCGAGTGCGCACAGTGCTCGCGGAAGTGCAGCCGAAGGAGCGAGTCGATGTGGCGTTTCGGGAAGCTGCCGCAATCTGTGATGCCGACGTCGAGCAATGCCGCTTGATTGGTGTACACGGGCTGGAGCTCATCCGCGGACTTGCCAAAACCGCCGGCCGAAGGCTCAACATTCTCACCCACTGTAACGCCGGTTGGCTTGCCTGCGTTGATTGGGGCACTGCACTTGCGCCTGTCTACATGGCGCATGACGCGGGGATACCCGTGCACATATGGGTCGATGAAACCCGCCCGCGCAACCAGGGCGCAGCGCTAACTGCCTTCGAGCTCGGAGCGCACGGCGTACCTCACACGGTCATTGCGGATAATCTGGGCGGGCATCTGATGCAACGCGGCCAGGTGGATTTGGTGATTGTTGGAAGCGACCGCACGACAGCGGGGGCAGACGTGTGCAACAAGGTGGGCACGTACCTCAAAGCGCTCGCGGCCCGGGACAATGGCGTGCCTTTTTATGCGGCACTGCCAGCCAGCACAATCGATTGGTCGCTGCAGGCGGGGTCTGCTGTTCCAATCGAGGAGCGATCGCCGGATGAGGTCACGCACATCACCGGCCGCAGCTCTTCGGGCCGGATTGAAACCGTCAGGCTGGTCCCGGAAGGGAGCACCGCGCTGAACCTCGCCTTCGACGTGACACCGGCACGGCTGGTGACCGGACTGATCACGGAGCGCGGCATTTGCTCCGCGAGTCGTGCAGGATTGCAACGCCTGTATCCTGACCTGCGAGCAGCGCAATGACAGAACCCAGTGCCGGCGCCGGCGGCGCGGACTCGCGCGCGATGGTGATTGCGGCCTGTCGTGAGCTGACGCGTCGAGGTCTGACGCATGGCACCTCGGGCAATGTGAGCGTGCGCTGCGATGAGCGGCGGTTCTTCGTGAGCCCGAGCGGGATGGATTACGAGGTGCTGCAAGCCGCGGATGTTCCGCTCATGGACCTCGATGGACGTTGGTTCGGCCGCCGCCGCCCCTCGAGCGAATGGCGGTTCCACCGCGACATATTCAACTCGCGGCACGATGTGAGCGCGATCGTCCACACTCATTCTCCGCGAGCGACCGCGCTCGCCTGCACCGGCCGGGGCATTCCAGCATTCCATTACATGGTGGCGGTTGCGGGCGGGAGCGACATCCGCTGCGCCCCCTATTACGCATTCGGTACGCAGGAGCTTTCGGATGTCGCGCTGGCCGCCTTGAAGGATCGGAAGGCATGTCTGCTGGCCAATCACGGGGTCATTGCCACTGGCGCGGACCTCGCTGGCGCCATCTTGCTTGCGGGCGAGGTCGAAAACCTCGCGCTCCAATACTCTGTGGCGCTGTCCCTGGGAGAAGTCCGTATTCTCGATGACACGGAGATGTGCCGCGTCATCGAGAAGTTCCGCACGTACGGGCAACAGAATGCAGCCGACCCCGACCTGATCTTCGGCGGAGCTCAGCCTGGTGCGGTCGAGTGAAGCTGGTTCCAGGCTGCGATTTCGGTAGCGCACACGCGATAATCGAGGCGCCTTGTCGACTCCGGAGCGGCGGGTGAAACATCAACGATTTCGTCAGGCGGTTCTTGGCGGGTTCATTTTCCTGGCCACCTGCAAATCCCACGCGGCCCTGGGAGCAACGCCTGCACCGACCGATGAGGCGGCAAGCGAAGTCACCGTCACGGCGACCCGAGTTCCCGAGCCTGTCGATCAGATTCCGGTATCCATCTCCGTGGTTTCGGGCGGAGAACTGCGGGCGCGCGACGCCTGGGAGATGGCCTCTGCCTTGAGCGGGGTGTCCGGCGTCGAAGCGCCGGCCGGGGGAGACGCTGGACCGTCGAGCGCCGTCCCGTCTTTCTGGGGATTACACGAATTCGACGCTTTCCTCCTGGTGATGGACGATATTCCCTGGGGAGGTGCCTTCAACCCTGCGATACCGACGTTGAACCTGAACGACGTCCAGCGGATCGAGGTACTCAAGGGCGCCGCCCCCGTCATGTACGGTGCGACGTCGTTCGTCGGCGTGGTGCACGTTCTTCACTACCCGGCAGGGAAAGCGGCCGATACGGCCGATCTGGCGCTCGGTAACTATGACTCGGCACGCGGCTCGGCTGCCTTTGCGCTGCCCCGGTGGGGCAACTACCGCCAATCGTTTGCCGCCAGCGGGGAGAGCCATGGGTTTGCCGACAAGCGAGAGAAGGTCTCCGATGGGCGTTTGCTGTATCGCGGCGCGCTGGATGTGGGGAGAGGCCAACTGCAGATGGATGTGAGCGCAAGCCTTGTTCGCGACGTGCCACTCAGCCCGGTCATTCGAGAGGGTACGGCGCTCACGAGGCGCACGCCGCTAGATGCCAATTTCAATCCGGCGGATGCCGGGATCGACGAGAACAAACTTCAGCTGACCATTGGCTATTCACATCCGACTCCCTGGGGAACCTGGGCGACGCTGGCCTCCTTTTCCCGCTCGCACGTCGACGACGTCCGTGCCTTTCTGCATCCGGACCTCAGCGGCGCCGCCGACACTCAAAATCAGAATCGCACCATCTTGGACGATTACCTCGATACCCACCTGGCCAGTCACTTTGGCCGCGCCACGCTGCTCGTTGGGGCGGATCTGTTGTATGGATACGGGCGGCAGACAACGCTGAACGGAAACAACGCCTATACGGTGCCGCTTGACGGCTCGGTCGTGCCGCCCCCGACTACGCAGTTACCGGTCAACGAAATCGGCTACGTGAGCGATAAACGTCTCTTTGCCGGGCAGTATGTGCAACTCGACTGGAAGCCCGATACGCGCTGGGACTTGGCCGCGGGCGTACGTCTCAACGAGACCCGCGATAGCAAGTTCGCCAGCGATCTCACCCTGCCGCCTCTTACACCGACACGGCAGTACGCGGCACAACAGGCGAGCCGGGACAAGATTCGCCCGACGGAGACGCTTGGGGTCAGCGATCGCGTTTGGGTAGATGGCAAGGATGAAGCGGTGCTTTACGCTGATTATCGGAATGCCTTCAAACCGGCAGCGCTCGATTTCGGCCCGGACTACCAACCCGACGTATTGCACCCAGAGACGGCCAAGAGCTACGAAGCCGGTCTCAAGGGTGCTGCCGCGGACGGCCGGCTGTCCTACCAGGCGGAATTCTTTCACATGGACTTCAACAACCTGGTGGTCCGCACGGAATCCGGGCTCCTGACCAACGCGGCGGCCGAGCGGCTGAAGGGCGCGGAGCTCGAGGCCCGATACCGTATCAGGGACGATCTCATCGTTGCCGCAAATTACGCGTACCACGACGCGCGCTTCACACAGTACCGACTCTTCGACAGCGATGCCAATGCCTATGTCGACGTCGCGGGCAAGCAATTGCCGCTGTCACCCCGGCATCTTGCGTCCGCCGGGATTCTGTATGCGCCGCCGCATGGCTTCAATACCACTCTCGTGCTGACCTACGCTGGTCGACGCTTCCTCGATGAGGAGAATGTGGCGCTGGTCGGCGGCTACGCGAAGTGCGACGCGACACTCGGCTATTCCGTCGGCCATTATCAGCTTTCGCTTGAAGGGAGCAATGTGACGAATCAGCGTCCCCCCGTGAGCGCCAGTGAATTCGGCAGTGAATCGTTCTATCGGATGAACGCGCGCACTCTGTGGGTGCGATTTGCCTATCAGGAACTCTGACTTGATGGCCGCCGCTGCGGCAATTGCGCTCGGGCCTGCGCTTGGCACGTTGGAGCGCTCAACCAGCAGGCTCAAAACCCGCTTCGACAAACCAAGGACAGCTTAGCAACAGCGTACTGAAGCGAGTATTGGCGTCCGAAAATGGCGCGTCGGTTGGTCGTCGGAAATAAACAATTGGCGTGCGTGGAAGACGTTTATTCGCTGTGCCTCCGAACTCACGACATCATCAGCGGGAGTATTCATTGGCTAGGGAGCCGGTTATGACAACCAGACACCTTCCGCCCATTGTGTCGCGCGCGGAGTGGCAGGCCGCCCGTGAGAGACTGCTCGTTAAGGAAAAGGCCGCTACGCGCGCGCGGGACGCGCTCGCGGCCGAGCGTCGGCGCTTGCCGATGGTGCGAGTCGACAAGCCCTATGTCTTCGAGGGCGAACGAGGTAAGGCCAGTCTCCGCGAGCTGTGCGACGGTCGCCGCCAGCTTATTCTGTACCACTTCATGTTTGCGCCTGGCGTTCACGGCTGGCCCGACGCGGGTTGTGTCGGGTGTTCGTGGTACGCCGACAACATCGGCTCCCTTAGCCATCTGTACGCGCGTGACACCTCTTTGGTATTGGTTTCCAGGGCCCCCTTGCAAAACATTCTTTCTTATAAAAAACGCATGGGGTGGACACTGCCTTGGTTTTCCTCCGCCGCCAGTGACTTCAACGTGGACTTCGGCGTAACGACCCCTGCTGGCGAGAGCTCCGGCACGAGCGTCTTTCTGTGCGACGGCGAAGAGATATTCCACACGTATTTTACCAGTGGACGTGGCGATGAGTTGCTGGGTAGTTTCTATGCGTTTTTGGACCTGACGCCGCTCGGCCGGCAGGAGACCTGGGAAGACTCGCCGGCTGGCTGGCCGCAATCGCCGCCGTATGAATGGTGGCGGCGGCACGACGAATACACGTAGTGACATGAGTCGTGACACCGCGCTGGGCGCATGACGAGGCTTATTACACCGCTCTTGCGGGCAGTGGGTTTGCAAACCTCGAGGTCTCGCGGTGGTCCCGCCGCGCGCCGGTTGCAGCTCATCCCAAGTCGTCCTCCTCAAGGCCCGTGCGCTTGGGCTCAATTGGAAGCGCCACGGCTGGCGCACTGACCGCACCAGCCGCGACCACGCTACCCGCGGCGGCGCGCCGGCCTCGGGCGCGGGGTCGATGCAGAATTGGGTAGGCGAAACTCGCGAGGTGCGAGTGAATGCGCCTGAGGTCGCGCACCGTGCGCAGGAAGAGGCCGCTCTCCTCGACGATCGGTTCGACCGAGTCGGTGTCGGCGAGGCGGTTGGCGGAGGCGGCACTGCGCAGGAGGCGCACGCTCAGTGCGGTGGCGGACGCTTCAAACTCACGAAACTGTCCCTTACGCGCGGCCAGTCGCTTCGCGTCCCGGGGCTCCGCCTGCAGGAAGACGGCCAATGCCAGCCGCAGGCTCTCGAGGAGCTCGCCGTGCATGGCGGCAACTGTGTCGAGCTCTTCGACCGCGAGCGCTCTGCCGCGCTTGACACTCCGCATTGCAAACTCGACCAGACTGTTGGCGACGATGTCGGCGACATGCTCGAGGTTGATCACGGCCGACAGAATATCCTGTCCCCGCGCGCCCTCCCGCTGGTGGTCGAGGGTCTGCTCGTCGCCGACGTCGGCGAGATAGCGGCGAATCGCGCCGCCCAGCTTGTCGACGCAACGATTCTGAGTGGCGATCGCGCCGGTGCGTGTCTGATCACCGTGCCGAAGCACCTCGAGCGCATCGCGGAGCATCGTCTCGACCATGTCGGCCATGCGCAGGGTTTCGCGGGCGGCGTTCGCGAGAGCAACGGTTGCGGAATCGAGTGCCGCAACATCGAGATAGACGGGCCGCCCCGGGTCCACGGGAGCTGGCGGGTCCGGGAGCCATCTCGTGAGAAGCTGTGCGAGGCCGCTGACAAACGCGAGGAACAGCACCGCAAGTGCCAGATTGAAGGCCAGGTGAAAGTTGACGACCAGACGCCCGGGAGAGGGCTCGACGAGCTCCAGCGCATGAGTGATGCCTGGCAGGACCGGCAGTGCGAGCAACACTCCCGCGGTGCGCACCAGCAGGTTTCCGAGGGGCAGGCGCCGAGCGGCGGCGGTCGAGGCGCCAACGAGCGCGGGGAGTGCGCCGCCGATGTTCGCGCCGAGCACGAGGGCGACAGCGCCGGTCAGCTCGATGACGTGTGTGGCGGCGAACGTCGCTACGAGCAGCACGATGGCTATGCTCGAGTGGCACGCCCAGGTGAGTGCTGCCGCGACCAACGCCGCGAGAACAGGGTCGCTGGCCAGCGCGCCCATGACCGAGCGCAGCAGCGGAGTGTTCGCAAGGGGTCCCAACGTGTGCACCAGGCCGGAGAGCGCCATGAGCATGAGCCCGAGGCCGATGCCGATGCGGCCGATATTCTTCGCCCGGCTGTCGTCGGCCCAGCGAAAAACGAGCACCCCGACGAGCACCAGGGGTGGTCCCAGCAGCGCCACGTTGAAGAAGAGCACCTGCGTCAGAAGGGCGGTCCCAACGTTTGCGCCGAGCATCACCGCGAGCGCGGGGGCTAGCGCCATAACCCCCGTCGCCGTGAACGAGGTCGCGAGCAGACCGGTCGCGGTGCTGCTCTGGAGAAGTGCGGTCACGCCAAGTCCGGTGAGGAACGCGCGAAAGCGGTGACCAAGGTTGCGGCCGAGCCAACGTCGGAGCACCGTGCCGAAGCCGCGCTGCACCCCGGTTCCGACCATGTGCGTGCCCCAGAGGAGGAGGCCGACGTGGCCTGCAAGCTCAACCAGTGAGAGCGTGCCGCTCATCGGTCCCCGCCGTCGCGCCTTTCCATCCCACACGTCTCCCAAATGGCCCGCAAACCTTACGTTGAAGTGTCCGCTGCACCGCGTCAACTCCAGAATCGGCTGAGGAAACAGACCAACCAAGCAGCGCGTAAGGCAAGGTATTCCAGGCGTTCCGTCCATCTGGGCTCGTGCCTGGCGGGTGCGGAGGGATCACGAGACGCCAGAGGCCGCCTTTGCACGTCCGTGAATCAGGCTGTACGCGGATGGAATCACAAGCATCGAGAGCAGCAATGCCGTGATCATTCCGCCGACCATTGGAGCGGCGATCCTCCGCATGACCTCCGATCCCGTGCCGCTCCCCCACATGATGGGCAGGAGTCCCGCGATGATCACGGCAACCGTCATGGCCACGGGGCGTATGCGAAGGGCGGCGCCCTCGACGATCGCCTGATCAAGCTCGCTCCGATCCTTCAGTCGTCCGCCTGCGCTGCGAGCCGCTACCGCCTGGTTCAAGTACACCAGCATGATAATGCCAATCTCCGCCGCAACGCCGCCGAGAGCGATGAATCCCACCGCCGACGCGACCGACATGTTGTAGCCGAGAAGGAACATCAGCCAGTAGCCCCCGACAAGGGCGAAGGGGAGGGTCGCCATAATGAGCGCCGCGTCGCTGAAACGACGAAACGTCAGATACAACAGCACGAAGATAATGCCGAGCGTGGCCGGCACGACGAGTTTGAGTCGCTCGGTGGCCCGCACGAGATACTCGAACTGACCGGACCAGGAGATGGAGTAGCCGGACGGTAGGCGAACCGCTCTTGCCACCGCTTGCTGCATTTCCCGGACCGCGGTGCTCATGGGCCTTCCGTGCAGGTCGACGTACACCCAACCCGAAAGGCGCGCATTTTCGCTCTTGATCATCGAGGGACCATCGGCGACGCGGATCTCCGCCACGTCCCCTAATCGGATCTGAGCGCCGCGATCGGTAAGAATCGGCAGGTCGCGAAGGCCCTGCAGGGAATCGCGTAGCTCGCGCGGATAGCGCACGCTGATCGGGAAGCGCTGCAATCCCTCCACCGTCTCGCCGATCTCCTCGCCACCGATCGGGGCGGCCACAATGCTCTGCACGTCGGAGATGTTGAGCCCGTAGCGCGCGGCGCGCTCCCGATCGATGTTCACGTCGACATAGCGGCCACCGGTAAGTCGTTCCGCGAATGCCGAGGTAACGCCGGGAACATTCCTGACCGCGGCCTCGACTTGCCTTGCCAGGCCGTCGATGACCTGGAGATCCGCGCCGGCGATCTTGACTCCAATCGGGCTCTTGATTCCGGTGGCGAGCATGTCGATACGGTTGCGTATAGGCGGAACCCAGATGTTAGTAAGACCCGGGACCTGTACGACCTGGTCGAGCTCCTGGACAAGCTTCTCCGGGGTCATGCCGGCTCGCCATTCGCTGCGCGGCTTGAACTGAATGGTCGTCTCAAACATCTCGAGCGGTGCGGGGTCGGTCGCCGTCTCGGCGCGGCCGACCTTGCCGAACACGCTTGCCACCTCGGGCACAGTCTTGATCAAGCGATCGGTCTGCTGCAGCAATTGCGTGACCTTGCCGGGTGAGATACCTGGCAGAGCAGAGGGCATGTAGAGAACGTCGCCCTCGTCGAGGGGTGGCATGAATTCGGCGCCGATATGGGTCGCCGGGTATGCCGTCGCGAGAAGAACCAAGAGCGCAACGGCGAGAACGGCCCTGGGATGAGCGAGTGCGGTACGCAGGAGAGGCCGATAGACGCCGACCAGGGCCCGGTTGATCGGGTTGCCGTGCTCTTTCGGGATTTGGCCGCGGATCAGGTAACCCATGAGGACTGGAATGAGCGTCACGGCGAGTCCCGCGGCGGCTGCCATGGAGTACGTCTTGGTGAACGCGAGCGGTGCGAACAGCCGTCCTTCCTGGGCCTGCAGCGTGAAGACGGGTATGAATGAGAATGTTATGACCAGGAGCGACGTGAAGAGTGCAGGGCCTACCTGAACCGCGGCGTGGCTGATCACCTGCCAGCGTTCGGAAGCCTGAAGCTCCGCCCGCGGATGCGTCTCGTGCCAGGCTTCGATGTGCTTGTGCGCGTTCTCGATCATGACGATCGCCGCATCGACCATCGCTCCGATCGCGATGGCGATCCCGCCGAGTGACATGATGTTGGCGTTGATTCCCTGGTAATGCATCACGAGAAACGCGACGAGTATGCCCAGTGGGAGGGATACGATCGCCACAAGGGCGGATCGCAGGTGAGACAGGAACATGGCGCACACCACCGCCACGATCACTAACTCCTCGATGAGCTTTCCACGCAGGTTCTCGATGGCACGCTTGATGAGCTCGGAGCGGTCATAGGTGGGCACGATCTCGACTCCGGGCGGGAGACTCGCCTTCAGCTGCGCGAGCTTGACTTTTACGGCGTTAATGGTCTCCAAGGCATTCTTGCCGGAGCGCATGATGATGACGCCGCCGGCGACCTCTCCGTCACCGTTCAGGTCCGTGATTCCGCGCCGCACCTCGGGACCGATCTGCACGGTGGCCACGTCGCCCACCCGAACAGGGATACCGTCGTCGGTAGTCGCGAGCGGGATGCTGCGGAAATCCTCCAGCGTCTTCAGGTAACCCGAGGCGCGAACCATGTACTCCGCTTCGGCGAGCTCGAGCACCGAGCCTCCGGTCTCCTGGTTCGCGTTGCGGATTGCGCTGACCACCTTCGCGTGGGTGATGTTGAACGCGCGCAGTTTCTGTGGATCCACCACCACCTGGTACTGGCGAACCATGCCGCCGAGGGACGCGACCTCCGCGACATTGGGGACCGACTTGAGCTCGTATTTCAGGAACCAATCCTGGAGCGCCCGCAGCTGCGAGACATCGTGGGTATGGCTCTCGTCGATGAGCGCGTACTCATAGATCCAGCCAACGCCCGTCGCGTCGGGACCGAGAGCAGTCTTGGCCTCCTTCGGCAGCCGCGCTTGCACCTGGTTCAGGTATTCGAGCACGCGGGAGCGGGCCCAGTAGAGATCGGTGCCGTCTTCGAACAACACGTAGACGAACGAATCCCCGAACATTGAATAGCCGCGGACGGTGCGAGCCCCTGGCACCGACAGCATCGTCGTTGCGAGCGGGTAGGTTACCTGGGTCTCTACAATCTCCGGCGCCTGTCCCGGATACGTCGTGCGAATGATCACCTGGACATCGGAGAGATCGGGGATCGCATCGAGGGGCGTCCGCAGCATCGCCCAGATGCCCCAGGCCGCGATCGCAGCCACCCCGAGGAGCACTGGAACGCGGTTGGCAATACAGGCGCGGATGAGCCCGGCGATCATTGCAGTCGCGCCTCCGTCGCTTTGAGGCTGGCCTCGGAATCAATCAGGAACTGCCCGGACACGACGACCTTCTGGCCGACGGTGAGGCCCGCGCGAATCTCGGTCTGCCCGCCGCTTTGCGCCCCCGTCTCGACGTTCACGCGCCGAAACCGAGCGTCGCCTTCCGCGAGCATGACGACGCGACGGGTCCCGGTCTCGATGACGGCTTCACTCGGCACCAGCAGCACGTCCGCCGGGGCGGCAGGCGCGAACTGCACGGTCACGAACATGCCCGGGAGCAGCTCCATCCTTGGGTTGGCCAACTCCACGCGCGCGGTGAGCGTGCGGGTCGCCACATTCACACTCGGGAGAACCGCAGCCACTCTCCCGTCAAAGACGACTCCAGGCAGCGCAGCCGTTCGCGCGTGAACGGCATCCCCTGGGTGCACTCGCTCCCCGAGCGTCTCGGCCACTTCAGCGTTGACCCACACCTTTCGAAGTCCGTTGATGCGAAAGAGCGATGACCCGACCGTGACCGTCATGCCCTCGCGCGCCATGAGCTCGGTGATGACACCACTGATCGGCGCGAGCAACGTGAAGCGCGACTGGGGTCGGCCGCGCTTTTCCAGGGCTCTGATCAGGTCCTCCGGCATGCCTGCAAGCCGCATGCGCTGGCGGGCGCCATCCGCGAGGTCCGCGGCTCCGGGGCTGTTGAGATCCTTGACCGCGAGGTATTCCACCTGAGCTGCGACCCAGTCCGGAACGTAAAGATCCGCGAGCGGCTCGCCTTCCCGCACCGCATCGAGCGTTGCGCGCACCCGCAAGCGCTCCACGAACGCGTTGGCCCGCGCCTGAACGAGTGCCACGTCGCGCTCGTCGTAGGCGACGCTGGCGCTCGCCGTGATTTCAGGATGCAGTTGGCCTCGTGCGACCAGGGCGGTGCGCACGCCCAGGTTTTGCTGCAAACGTGGACTGATTTCTATGGCGCCGGTATCGGCGCCTCCCTCAACGACAGGCACCAGCTGCATGTCCATGAAGGGTGACTTGCCCGGGTGATCGAAGCGCTGCGCGGGCAGCATCGGATCGTGCCAGTAGAGGATCCTCTTTCCCGTGCGCGGATCGATATCGCCGGGCTTCTGCGGCGCATGCGTCGCAGCCGTCGGTGCAGGCTGGTCCACCATTGCCTGGGTGCGTCCTGCACTCACGCCGGTCCGGTAGAGCGCGTATCCGAGCACGGAGAGAGCAACCGCGCCCGTCAGCCCTGCGATCAGGTAGCTTCGGCTCATGGCAGGACTCCCTGATCGGCATCGACGGATACCGGGATTGCCGCCAGGGATTCCGGCGGGGCCTCGAGAAACGCCAGTTGCGCCCAAAGCCTCGCGGCGATTGCCTCGAGCTGCAGGGCTTTCAGGCGCGCATCGATCTCCGCGCGGTGAGACGTCAGCAGGTCGGTCAAGGTCGCCTTGCCACCGCGGTACGCTGCGCGGGCCGCAACGACGCGATCGGTGGCCAGGGGAACGATGGAGGTGCGATAGCGCTCGAGCCGCTCGCGGGCGCTGTCCCACGCGTCGATCATCGTGGCGATCTCCGCGGCGTGCTCGCGCAGCATGTCCTCGCGCTCGGCCTTTGCTTGGGAGGCTTCCGCTAGTTTGGCTGCGAGTCGTTGGTCCTGGCGGCTCGCGCGCCGGATTTCCAGCGGCACCGTCAGTTCCAGAGTCACCATGTTCGAGTAGCCGATGCCGCGTTGGCTGTACACGAGCTCCACGGACCAGTCCGGCCGACGATCAGCGCGAGCCGCTTCAGCTCCCGCTCGCGCCAGCTCTTCGCGTCGTTCAAGCGCGAGAATTTCGGGGTGACGGGCGAGCTGCGCGTCAAGGCCGTGCTTGTGAAGGGGGATCGCGTCAATGGCCGGGTTGCCGACGAGCGCGTGATCGGAGGCACCGGGAACCCAGCGATCCAGGGCGAGCTTCGCGGCACTGACTTCGCGAGAGGACTCCGAGGCCAGATCTTCGAACTCGGCAAACGCCTGGCGGGCCGCGAGGACGTCTGCGGCGGTGCCGTGACCTCCGCGATAAGCGGCGTCCGCAGCTGTGACTTCGAGGCGCACTGCTTCGAGCTGTTGGAGCACGGTGCGGTCCGCGGCTTCGGCGTAGTAACGATTGAGCCACGCGAGCGCGCTATCGCGCCGCAGCGCGACCAGGACCTGTACCTTCTTCGCTTCCGCGAGGCGGACTGCCTCCTCGGACTCGGCGGCGCGGGCGCGCAGCTTCGACGGGCGGGTGATCTCCTGCATGATCCCGACGCTGCGCATCGTCATGAAGTCCCGTTGCACGCTGAAGCGCTCGGGACCGTTGATGGGCAGATTCTCGAGCCCGATCTTCGCGACCGGATCCGGCCGTTCGCCTGCGGCGATGCCTAAGGCTTTGGAGGCGCTGACGCCGAGCTGGCTTGCCTCGAGCTGCTTGGAGCGCGAGAGCGCGACGCGCTGCGCCTCGGCCAGAGTGAAAGGCGGCTCGTCGGCCGAGACCGGGCTCGAGACCAGGCTCGAGAGCAGGAGTGCGAGCGTCGTCGCAGCGCACGCCCTGCCGACGTAACAGAGCACCGCACGGGTAGGCACGGCACCCGAGCGCCGCGACGCCCTGAGCGGAGAGAGAACGGATCGATTCATGCGACTCACCGAGTTCGGACTGGACAGCACGTCAAGTCAGAGAACCCACGGCGTGTGACGGGTACGCCGCCCGAAGGGCTGCGGCTCAGCGCGTCGTGGGAGCTACCGGCGCGTGGCCGGATTCGGCGAGGTGAGAGTTAAAGGCGCAGGCGCGCCGTGTGCAGGTACGTGAGGGAGAAGTCGGCGCGGTAGTCCGTGAGCACGAAGGGCGCAATCTGCAGGACCGGTCGCGCGACCGGCACAGCGGCGGGTGCACTCAACAGGCTGGGGAAGCCAGCGGCCCGATCAAGGGATTTGCGCGGTTGCGCAACAACCCATGGAGCCGATGCGAGGGTCGGTTGTGCGGCACAGCAGCCGTCGGCTGCAACCGCCGGCAGAGTTGACCGCTCGGTGCAGCTGGAAGCGGATCCCTTCGGACAGCAACCGGTGCCCGGCCCACAGCCCAGCGTCGGCTGGATCATGCCGAGCAGGCATCCCCAGAGCATCAGGGAAGGGATGAGTCGACGAACCACCAGGGCACCCTCAGGGTAGGCTTAGACTGACTAGCCCCTACAGGCTAAGTTCCGCGATCGTAACCATGGAGTCAACCGTTTCTCGAGGACGCGTTCACATTTTCATCGCTTTAGGCCGCTCTCCGTGACCTCGGATGACGGGGCGGGCGAGGGACGCCCAGACCCGGTCCGGCGGGTCGTCATGCTCGTGGCGGCCCTGAACCTGGCCTACTTCGGGGTGGAGTTCACGGTCGCCTTGGCGATCGGATCGGTTTCCCTATTCGCCGATGGCGTCGATTTCCTGGAGGACGCCTCCGTCAGTTTCCTGATCGCTGTGGCACTCGGTTGGAGCGCTGCCCGGCGAGCTCGCGTCGGAATGGTTCTCGCGGGCGTCCTGCTGGTGCCGGCTCTGGCGGCCCTGTGGGCGGCGGTGACGAAACTGGTCTCGCCGGCACCCCCAGCTCCCGTTCCCCTAACCCTGACTGGCGCGGGTGCCCTGGTGGTCAACCTGTCGTGCGCGTTGATGTTGGCGCGGGTTCGAGCGCACGCCGGGAGCCTGACCCGTGCCGCGTTCCTTTCGGCGCGCAATGATGTGGCGGCAAACCTGGCTATTATCGGGGCGGGTTTTGTCACCGCTTCGACGCAGTCCATCTGGCCTGACCTGGTCGTCGGGCTCGGCATCGTAGGGATGAACGCTGGTGCTGCGCGTGAGGTGTGGCTCGCCGCACGTGACGAGCATAGAGACGCGGTTTCTGACCTGGCGGATAGCCGCAGGCATCGAAACGGTCCTGCTCTCGAGGATCGCAGCCGTACGGGTGATTCGGATGAACCCGATTGATTCCGAGCTGGAGGCGGCGAGCTGCAAGAGTGGGATAAGCAGGTCCTGTCGCTTCCCGCAGACATGAGCCACGGTGGCGCAATGCCTCGACGGTGCGCAAAGGTGCAGTCAGGCGGGAATTACGGCACGCAGACTAACACGAGGTCGCGCGTGCCGACTCGGGGCGGCACCACGGTTCGCGGTGCCGCCCCGAGAATTCCAGGATCAGTTATGAGGATCAGTTATGACCGATCTGCCCAACGCTTGCAGTTGCGACGCCGTCGGGGACATTGGCTGTTAGTGAGAACACGTCCTCGTCGTGGACGACGCCGTTCGCGGGCGTATAGGGATCGGCATTGCGCGTGTCCGACCAGATCGGATGCGCGTGAGCGCTCTGGTCGACGGCCAACCCGCTATAGTCGCCGTTGAATCCCGCCTGGTTGCCGTCCGGGGGTGCAAAGACCGGCGACACCACGCTGAAGTGGAACGGCGTGGCGACGTTCTCGCCGCCAGCCAGAACGTAGTCGGAGGGCTCGGCCTGAACACCGGGCTGCGGCGGGGCCTGGGTGGCGCCCGAGTTCTCACCGGGGACGCGCGCGCTGCGGTAATAGCTGACCGCGACGTGATCCTGGCTGCCGCTTTTCACCACGTCGACCGCAGGCATGTAGTGGTCCAGCGCCGTATCCGGATTTACGGTCTTGCTCGGCGACCAGGTGGCCCCGCCATCGGTCGATTCCGTCAGCTGGATGTCGTACTCCTGGTTGCGGTAATCCTGCCAGGCCACGAACAGGTGCCCGTTCGCGCGATTGATCCCGATCCGCGGGAAGTCATTGGTGCGAATGAACGGCCCCGGTACACACTCCTCGGGCCCTCGACCGAAGTTACACCGCGGCTCGTTGACAATGACATCGTCCCCGGCCTTCGTGGGTGTCCCGCAATTCAGCTGCGCTGTTCCGGCCGGCGAGCTGCCGCTGGGGTGGCAATGGACGGCAAGCTGTTGGCCATTGGGGTTGTCGATCGCCGTATCACCGTTGGTGAACACGACCACGAGATCGCCGTTCGGCAGCACTACTGGGTCCGATCCCTGGTCATGATTGCAGGAGCTCGGATTGGGTAGACCGAAGAAGCAGAGCGTCGCATTACTGCCGCTGATCTCGGCGGGGGTGGACCAGGTGCGCCCGTGGTCGGTCGACATGGAGCCATATATGGGTGAGCTGACGCCCGTGTTGAATACGGTCCAGGTCGCATACACGTTGTCCCGATTGGGGCTGCCGGTATAGGGGTCCGCGGTGATGAAGGGCTTGTCGTGAAACACGGTCGGGTCGTTATCTTCGACCACGATGTAGTTTCTGCCCGCTGAGGCGATGTTGAAGAAAAACGATCCGTCGGCACCCAATGGCGACTGGACGACATACAGCATGCTCGCGTTGCTACCGACATCGAATGCGACGCAACTGAAGAAGCCCCTGCCCGCCGAATCGAACGCCGGTCCCGGGTCGCTGGCCGCGTCGTAGGTGTGGCCCGTGCCGGGCCCGCCGTGGATGGTGTGCCGGTTGCTATCGCCAGCGACCGGCTGCGCCACGGTCATCGGATTGTTGATCCGCTGCCGGAACGGCGGGAGCAGATCGCCCCAGTGTTCGCCGTTGTCGAGACTGAAGTCGATGCCGCACTGGTTGAATCCAACCCGGCTGTCGTTCTGACCGGCCAGCAGACTGCCGGTCCGCGCTGGATTGACGGCGATCATCTCTTCGGCTTGGCGCCGGAAGGTGCAGTCCTGATTGACCCGCGTACTACCCGCGCCGGCGTTGCGTCGGCTGCAGCCGAGGGTGCCCGGGTTGATGCCGAGACTCGGAGCTCCGAGATCGTCCGGCGAGTTGGCGTCCGCGGCCTCCTGGCGGTCGTCGGCGGCACCAAGCGTCAGCGCCTCTATGGCAGTGACCAATGTGCCGCTGGAAATGAATGGCGCTGTCTTGATGCCGGTCAGACTCGGCAATTGCACTGGCTGCAGCTTGCCAGTGGCGGCATTGCGAATGACGCTGTTGGTTGTAGTTTGCCCGAGAGCCGGAGCTGGGTCGGCGCAAAGCATTGCGACCGTCAGACTGCTCGCGAGTGCCGTTACGACTCGGGGAAAGGTCGTCATGAGCAACTCCTTTTGCTATTTCACTGAACCACGAGCTCGACCGAAGGCGCGAAGGCTAGCCGATGCTGAGCAGATTTGTACCGGGGTAGACACCGTAGTTGACGACCTGAGAGTACTGTAGCGGCGTCGGTTATCAGCGCTGTTGGCAGTTCAGTTTTAGTTCGAGGTCGCGCGAACGGCGCACCGCGCCCCATCGCATTCAACTCAATACAACATTTGAGAGGCCGACATTGCGGAGGGGGAGCTGCTAGCAGTTGAAGCGTGAGCTCGGCGTGTAACTGGACCAGAGCCGTGGCGCGTGCGGCCTTCGCACCGGCGTCTGCATCACCACTGCGCTCACAGTGATCGCGACCACGCAGTCGGCAGACCGCGTGCGCTAATTTCCTGCGCGATGTGATGGTCGACTCGCGCCTTGACGTTCCTCTAAGCGGTCTTCACTCGCACCGGCAACGAGCGGATCCGCGTGCCGGTGGCAGCGAAGATCGCATTGGTCAGCGCTGGAATGACCGGAGGTAATGCCGGCTCACCCAGCCCGGTCGGCGGCTTGTCGGATTTGACCCAAGCGATGTCTATCTCCGGTGTCATGGGAATTCGCGCCAGCGGGAAGTCATCAAAATTACTCTGCTGCACCGCCCCGTCGATGAATTCGATTGCCTGACCAGTCAGTGCCTGCGCCAGACCGTCGATCACTGCTCCGCGGACCTGATTCTCCGCGCCCATGGGATTTACGATCTGGCCGCCGACGTCTCCCGCGACCCATACCTTGTGGACGGTGACATCGCGGCCTGAGACGCTGGCCTCGACGACCTCAGCAAAATAACCCCGATGCGAGAAATAAAAAGCGAACCCCTTGGCCCTGCCGCGCTCAGTTGGCTTCTGCGTCCACGTCGAGGTTTGCACGACTTTCTCGACCACATCCCGCGCGCGTCCGGTGTCAAACGATGGTGAACGGTTGTCCGGCGCCGCAATCTCGCGGCGCTCACCGAGCAGACTCAACATGAGCTTCGGAAGATCCGTTCCCGCCGCAAGCGCGACCTCATCGAGGAACGATTGCGATGCGAAGCAGAGCGCGTTCGAACCGGGCGCGCGCAACGCACCGGTAGTCACGACAGTGGGCAGCATCGATTGGGTGTAATGAAGGTGCGGGATGAGTCCGGCCGGAGGCATCGTAACGTTGAAGCCCGCCGCCCTGGCGGGAGTCTTGCCATCACCGAAGGTCACGAAGTGATCGCTGAATGCGACGAGGTCACCGTTCGCGTCGATGCCCGCCTCGAAACTGTGCCATCCTCCGGGACGGTAGTAGTCCCGACGGATATCGTCCTCGCGCGACCAGAGGAGCTGAATCGCAACGCCCGGAATTGCCTTCGCAATCGCCGCAACCTGTACCATGTAGTCATTCATAAGCCTGCGGCCGAAACCGCCCCCGGCACGTGTCAAATGCAGGGTAACAGCGTCGGGTGCGATGCCGAGGGCGTCGTGGAGTGTCCCCAGTCCCCGTTGCGGTGTTTGGCTGGGCGCCCAGATCTCGAGTCTGCCTTTTTTGTACCGCGCCGTGCAGTTTTGCGGTTCGATCGTCGCATGCGCAATGAACGGATAGTCGTAGCGCGCCGAGATTCGCTGTGCGGATGAGGCGAGCGTCGCGGCCGGATCACCGTCGAGGCGCAGGTCAGTGCCCGCGCCGGCCGCTATAGCGGCATCAGCTTTGGCTCGATACACCGACGAGCTATGACCTTTGGCAGCGCTCAGATCCCAGTCGACTGCGAGCTTTGACCGGGCCTGATTGGCGAGCCACCAGTTGGAGGCCACAATCGCAACACCGTCGGCCAAGCCTGTGTCGGCATCACCATTGCCGATGATCGGCACGACATGTTTGACGCCGGGCGCGAGTTTCGCCGCCTTGATGTCGGCACTAACCAGGCGGCCGCCGTGCGCCGGCGCGACCTCGTAGACCGCGTACAACATGCCGGGCAATCGCGTGTCAACTCCGAAGATCGGTTGACCCTCCACGATCCTGGCGCTGTCGATGCCAACCAGCGACCTGCCGATGATGGTGAATTGTCCGGGTTCCTTGAGTGGTACGGTCTCCAGGTCCGGAGGAACCACTGTGGCCGCGACGGAAGCGACCTCGCCGTAGCTGACAGATCGTCCCGTGGCGCGATGGAAGATGCGTCCCCTGGCTGTGCTCAATTCGCCAGCGTCCACGCGCCACTTCATCGCAGCAGCCTGGAGCAGCATGGCGCGCGCCGCGGCGCCGGTTTGACGCATCGGCAGCCAGTTCTTGGGCGTTGCGGTGCTGCCGCCGGCCGACTGCTCCCCGTAACGCTTTTGATCGACGTCCGCCTGCGCGATGCGTACTTGGCTCCAGTCGCAGTCCAGTTCATCGGCCACCATCATCGGCAGCGAGGTCTTTACGCCTTGGCCGATTTCGGGATTCTTGGACACGATGGTGACAGTCCCGTCGGGTGCGATGGAGACGAAGGCGGAAAGCTGCGCCGGTGCAGCGGTCTTTCCCTCCATCGCGTCCAGAACTCCAGCGGGGAGTGGGATCAGGGCGTCAAGCGCCAGGCCGCCGCCAGCCAGCAGTGACGCCTTGAGTACAGTCCGCCGACTGGGGCCGGCGGCCGTGTTTTCATCCGACACGACCAGTCTCCTCTTCCATACCCGCAGCGATGCGGATCGCACTTCGAATCCGGTTGTAGCAGCCGCAGCGGCAGATGTTGCCGGCCATTGCAGAGTCAATCTGATCGATATTGGGCTGGGGTGTCTGCCCGAGCAGCGCGCACGCGGACATGATCTGCCCGGCCTGACAGTAGCCGCACTGCATCACATCAATTTTCAGCCACGCTTGCTGCAGTCGGGCGCCGATCTCTGTTCCGCCGATATGCTCGATCGTGTAGATCTTAGCGTGGCCGACACTGCCCACCGGCAGTTGGCAGGAGCGTCGCGCTGCCCCATCCACATGGACCGTGCAGGCGCCGCAGAGTCCCTTTCCGCATCCATACTTGGTGCCGACCAGTCCCAGCTCGTCGCGCAGCACCCACAGCAGCGGCATGTCCGGAGGAACGGCGACTCGCCGAACCGTGCCATTGATATTGAGTCGATACGGCATACGTGCACCCTGTGATCCCAGCGTGAGCCGCGAATATATCTCTTCCCCGCGAAGGGCAAAAAGCGCGCCTTCGTTAACGAGGCTGCGCCGTGAGCGCGGCCTCAGCAACTGATGCGCCGAGAGGACATTTCAATCCCTGTGGACGGATAGTTGACTGTTTCGAATTTCGTCGGGCACCGAACACGTCCTTAAAGCGTGCCTATTAGTCGCTTCGAGGGACAACGCGCTGCGCACGTCGGATGCGTTGCAGCTTGCGGTGGCCCTAGCAGAGGGGCTTACACTGGTGACCGCGGATCGGGAGTTTGCACGGGCAGGGAATTTCCTACCGTTCGGTCGATCTCGACTCGGTCGAATACCAGGCGGCCGACCGGGGTGGAGAGATCAGGGCAGCCTTGAGCGCACGCTAGGGAAGTTGCAGGCGTCAGAGAGAAGTGAGAACAAACGATGACTGAGGATGAGGACTTTATCCCATACCTGGTACTGGTCTGCTTCGACAGGGGGACCGATCTACGCGATCGCATCGAGGAGTCGCTGCCTCTGTTGCTGGAGGCTTTGAAGGAACTTGGAAACGTGCAGCCCGCGATGTCCTCTTACGACGGGTCAGTGGTCAGTTACCTGGTATCCACTTCAGCCGCCGTTCAACCCTGGCAGGTTCTGGAGCAGCTTAAGTCTCCGAAGTCTCGCCGTGCTTCGCCGCTCAAGACTCATGACAGGGTGTTGGTGATCTCCGTAGGACCTGGGCTCGCTCAGCGCATGGAGCGTGTCACGGATTGGCTCAGCGAACACGGCCTGCTTGCCTAATGGTTGTCAGTGCCATAAGCCGCCCGGACGCGACGGGGTTGGACTCCCAGGTGAGGCACACCTTGTATCTAGCTGAGATGTCACTCTCATTCGATTGAAATACTTACGTATTGGCTCCCCGGGTTGGACTCGAACGAATTCGTATGTAGTTGAATCAGAGCCGGAATTTCGGAAACGGCGTCGAAGTTACGCCGATTCCTACCCCACGAAACGTGCGCTGTCAGGATACAAGTTGAGACGTCCTTTGCCCCCCTTTGACGCGCGCAGAACCGTAACCGTATCCTTACCCGTACAAGAATTTCATGTTGGACGCGCTACTCGTCCACGTTGACAGGGGGTTCCCATGGGGCAAGCACACCAGTACGGCAGCACAATTCTCGTTCTCACTCTTCTGGCAGCAGCAGGTTGCGCCGGCACTGTACCGAAGGCGAAGTTCACACACGAGATCGAGTCCAAGGCGCGTGTGAGCCTCAACGATCAGACGAAGGTTCAAGTCGACGCCGCTGAGACGGTGAAGATCCTGAAGGCTGACCAGCAGCGACTTTCTGAAAAGATCCAGGCGCGAATCGACTCCCGCAAGGCGACCAACGCGCCAGCTGCGGATGTCGCGGCCCGCACCTATGAAGTCGCTCTGCACCTCACTCGTTATGAGAAGGGTAACGCGTTCGCGCGAGCCATGCTTGCAGGTTTAGGCCAGATCCACATTGATGGCACGATAACTATTTACCAGATGCCCGAACACGCCCTCGTCGGGGAGTTCCAACTTCAGAAAACGTTCGCTTGGGGTGGCATTTATGGGTCCGCAACGTCTATGGACGATATCGAGAATACTTTCGCAGACGGTGTTGCCGCTGCCGTGACGGGCCAGAAGGAAGAGTCGCAAAAGAAGAAGCCCTGAGCCGCTCACGCGCGCTGCGGGGTTATTGCGTGAGACACGCAGCGATGTGGTGTGGCAGTAGCTGGTGGCCTGGTTAGCTTGCACGGGCCGACGCCCCGAGATACTCGTTGAGTCAAGTTAGGTAATGGCCCACGGCGCCGCCGCGTCGATCTCACGCCACGCAGCAGGCGCCAAGCCGTGCACAGTGACCGGCCCAATACCTGCCCGCACCAGTCGCAACGTTGGGAAGCCGACGCGCGCCGTCATACGGCGAACCTGACGGTTCTTGCCTTCGCGCAGCGTTAGTTCGAGCCACGCCGTCGGAATCTTGGCGCGATAGCGGATCGGTGGATCGCGCGACCAAAGGTTACCAGGCTCATCGATGAGTCGTGCACCGACAGGTTCCGTCGTGAAATCCCCGAGGTCTACGCCGTTACGCAACTGGGTGAGTGCCGCCTCGGTCGGCACGCCTTCGACTTGCGCCCAATAGATCTTCGCGAGCTTATGACGCGGATTCGCGATGCGTGCTTGCAACGCGCCATCGTCCGTCAACAGCAGCAATCCTTCGCTGTCGGTATCGAGGCGGCCCGCGGGGTACACGTTTGCGACGTTGATGTAATCGGCAAGCGTGCGGCGGCCGGGTTCAGGGCGAAACTTGCAGATCACACCGAAGGGTTTGTTGAAAGCGATCAGCACGCGTGAACTAGCCGAGAAGGCGTTCGATCAAGTCCGGCGGCACGGTTGTGGCCGGCACGGAAAGAAGCGAACCGCGGCGATCGTGATGCCGGGCGCCGCGCCGACGGCCTTGCGGGCGCGGCTCGAACCACTCACGCACGTCGGCATCGAGGCCGAGGCCGAGCATGTAGTTGTAAAGAGCCTTGCGCAAGCCGCTGCCTAGGAAGTCATGATCCGTGCCTACGGGGTCGTCGAACTCAATGTCGTTATGTGCAAACGTAACGGTTCGTGGCGGTCGCAGTGTGATGCCGTATTCCTCGGGATGCAGACCTATTGGTGAGTGCGCCGTCGCCGCGAAGCGATGCCAGTACGCGGATTGGATGCAGCCGGCCGCGAAAAGCTGACGCACGCGCTCGAGCGCGTCGATCGTGTCCTGTGCGGTCTCCGTCGGGAAGCCATACATCAAATACGCGTGCACCATGATGCCCGCATCGCTGAACGCGCGAGTCACGCGCGCCACTTGTTCGACGGTGACGCCTTTCTGCATGAGCTCGAGCAATCGATCCGACGCCACTTCGAGCCCGCCGCTCACGGCGACGCAGCCGGCTGCGGCGAGCAGACGGCACAGCTCGGGCGTGAAGGCTTTCTCGAAACGAATATTGCCCCACCACGTGATGCTGAGTTTCTCGTCGATGAGGCGCTTTGCGAGTGCACGCATGCCTGCCGGCGGCGCAGCCTCGTCGACCAAGTGGAAGCCGGTCTCGTCCGTCTCCGCGATCAGCGCTCGAATGCGCTGCATGACGATGTCCTCGCCCGGCCGATCGTAACGGCCGATGTAGTCGAGCGAGACGTCGCAGAACGCGCATTTCTTCCAGTAGCAGCCGTGCGCCAGCGTAATCTTGTTCCAGCGGCCGTCCGACCAGAAGCGATGCATCGGATTTAGCATTTCCATGACGGATACGTATTGACCGAGCGGCAAGCCGTCGTAGGTCGGAATGCCCGTATCGCGTTGTGGAATGTCATGCTGAGTTAGATCGTTGTCGAACACGACCTCGGTGCCTTTGCGCACATACGTGCGCACGAGGGCTGCTTGGCGGCCCCGCAGCCGGCTCAGCAGATTTAGCAGAGGCCGCTCGCCGTCATCGAGAGTCACGTAGTCGAAGTAGTCGAATATGCGCGGATCGCGCAGCGAACGGAGCTCCGTGTTGACCCAGCCGCCGCCGAGAATCAGCGTTGCGTTCGGTGCAGCCGCGCGGATCGTGCGCGCCATGCGAAATGCGCCGTAGACATTGCCGGGAAACGGCGCGGTCACGGCGACGACGTCAGGTGGTTGCGTAATTAGCTCGCGCGTGAGCTCGTCGAGCGTTGTGTCGACGAGTGTAGGCTCGCCCGTCAGCGCCTCGTGCAGCGGTTCGAACGAGGTGGCGCTTGCGGCGAGTCGCTCGCCATAGCGCACGAGCTCGAAGCGTGGGTCGATGCCGAGCCGCCAAACATCGGCGAGGTCGTCGATGTACAGGCTCGCGAGGTAACGAGCCTGCTCCGTCGTGCCCAGGGTGCCGAACGCGGACAGCAGCTGCTCGTCGAACGCCGCATGCTCGCCCGTGGGACGCGGGCTCAAATGCTCGAAGCGCGGCCCTTCGGGAAGGAACGCGCGCCCGACGATACGAAATGCCAAGCTCGGATCGCGACGTTGCAGGAACCGAATGGCCGGGCCCACAGTGTCCACGTAAAGCTTGGCATGCTTAAGAAAGTGAGCGATCGAGGGCGGCACCGGGCCACGCTTTCCGGCGGTCCGCACGCGCTGGCCGAGAACATCGGCTGCGCGCGCGACGAGCGGGCCTGAAAAGAGTCGCAAGAATAACGTGAGCGAGGCGTCGGCTTGTGTCAGCTCGAGCCCGAGGTCGGCTGCGTGCAGGCGCAGAAAGCCCATGAGATACGCCGTCGCGGGATACGGAGTATTCAGTTGGATCATCGGGGGTGTGACGAGCAGGAGGCGCATGGTACAGGCAGGGTAGCGCACGCGATGCACGACGGCATAGGGAGTAGCCAGTGCCAGCGTCGTGGCTTGATTCAGCCCCATGGCGACCTCTGGGCGGCCTGCGGGCCGCTCGCTCGGGCTGCGTCTCGGAGAGGGAGGGTCTCTACTGCCTCAGGGGAATTCGGTTGACGACGGCCGAAAGCGTCTCTTCACCGAGCGAGAGATACAAATGCTGTTCAGACACCGTCAGCGTGAACTGCGTTCGGCGCTGCAGCCGTTGCGCGAGATCTGCGAGCCAATCGAAGTCCATTGCGTAGAGTTCGAGCGCCTCGATGCGATGGATCCGCTCCCCGCGAAGCCGTGCCGCAAGCTGCAAGGCATCCTTGTGCGCATAGACGGCTACGCGCGGCGCGGCCTTGCTCGCCCGATGCAGCCGCATCGCGTCCGGGGCGCCGACATCAATCCACGCTTTCAACACCCCCGTCAGGTCGCGCACCGCGATCGCCGGCTCGTGAGGCTCGGACAATCCGTTCGAAAGCGCGATCCCTTCGGTGTACTCGAGACAATAGGCGAGCACCCGCGTCAACATGTGCTCCGGCGTCTCTGACGGATGACGGGCCACGCGAACCCTCAACGACTCGTAGACGCTGCTGTCGGAGTTCGCAAGCTCGATGTCGAATACGTAGATAGTGTCGCCGAGTGCCATAAATTATTTGCCACCGGCCGGTACGCGGGAATGCCAGCTTCCAGGTATTCCGCACGGTGTCAGGGTGTACGACGCTGTGCGTCCCGGCTCTCCGGAAGACTAAGCGATTCCCAGATTGCCAAGAGACGTATTGCCGCTATGGCTAGTCCGCGCCCGGATTGCGCAGCGCGTAGGCACCTACGCTGCCAATCCTGGCAATCGATGCGCGAACATCCGCCCGGCCTGTCACTGCCACCCACCTCCGCCTGAGCTCCTGCGCGCGGGGCAGAGCAGCCGCTGGTCCGCTCTCGTCGAAGTGCTGCACGGACATGAGTGCCTTGATGCGCTCGTCGGGATTCTCGAGTCTCGCTATGAGCAACTTGGCAGCGTCGTCGATGCGATCCGCCATAATGAGCGCTTCCTCATAGGACTGGATGGCGTCGTCCTGGTGCACGCGCATGTAATCCAGGGCCCGCGCCGCTTCCGTCGAATCGCCGAGCTGGAGCGCCGCACTCAGCTGCACATCCGTCATCTGCATCTCGCCGAAAGGGCTCATGGTTCCCGGCTCGAGCTGTTTTATCTCGTTGCGAGCGTCCTCCGGCCGTTGCAGCCGGTTGTACAGGGTGCCCAGGTTGATCACCTGGCTCACGTTCACCGTGCCGTGCTCTTTCAGGTGGCTGGCGGCCTGCAGCTGCGTAATTGCGTCGTCCCAGCGCCCCAGCAGAAACAGCGCACGACCGCGCGTGTCTAACAGCCAGACGTACTGCTCGTTATAGTCCTTATAGTGCTTGCGCCCGTCCGGACCACTGGCCTTTGCAATCGCCGACTCGACGACCTGCAGCGCTTCCTCGGTTCGTAGCGCCGTAAGCAGATCCGCCGCAAGATGATTGACAGGTTCGAGCTTCGAGGGGTTGTCAGCCACCTCCTTGTAGGAGATCTCGACCTCACGGCGCAGGGTTTCCACCACGTCCAGCCGCCGCGGTAGCGAATCGCGGACCTCCTTGAAGCGGTTGTCCGCCAAGACGCTGATAATCGCGGAGGGATCGGTCAGCAGCGAGAGCGATGCGATTGCGCCACTGCGATCACCGTGGGCGAGCTGCAACAACGCCAGGTCCCGCCACCACGGACTGGGATCGAATCCCGGGCGCTTGAATTTCGCATCGAACAGCGCCTTGAGTAGCTCGTAGCGCGTGTTATCGAGATGCGGCACCCGCGCCGCCGTCACAAACACCTGCGAGGGCTCGAGATCCGACACGGTGTCGGGCCACGTGCGCGCAATCGTAGTAAGCGAATATGCCGCGTCCTGCCAGTCCTTTGTCTGCTGTGCCGCCTGCAGCCGCATGCGCCAGTCGCCGATATCGGCCGAGGCCATGCCACTCGAACGCTTGAGGAGGCCCTGGGCCCGCGGCGCATCCTCGACCGCCAGCGCTGTCAGGCCGGCCAGAAACAGCGCGACGTGCTGCTGGGGCTCCCCCAGGTCACCGAGGTGTCCGGAGTCGAGCAAGGGGGTGAAGGCCGCGTCGGCCTTCTCCCACGATTCGGCCTGCACGAGTTGCGCTGCGGCCGCCAGCTGCTTCCGTACGGCGGCCACGGCGGCTTCGGTGGCTTCGCTGGCTGCGCTCTTCACCGGCAGGCTGATGCGGAAGAAGCAGTCGGTGCGCGCAGCCTCGCGCTGTTTCACGAACTCTGCCAGCTGCTCCACCGGTACATGGTCGGCCAGCGTCTGGTAGTGATAGTCCAACAGCACTTGCTTGTCCGAATGCGAAATGCGCGATTCGTAGTGGAAGGTCGGCGTCTGGATGCTCTGCCGATCATCCTCGACCGGCAGGGACTCGGGCAGCTCGATGCGGACCTGCTGCGCGACGTTGGTGGGAAAGCCGAGCGCCAGCGGCGTGGTGCGCACGGTGGTCTCCGGCGGCTTCAGCAACCCGGTGAGCGACTCGGCTTCGAGCTGAAACACCTTGCGCGTGCCGTCCTTGGACAGGTCAAACGGCTTGTCGATCTCGTAGGCCTCGTCGATCCGCAGCTGGTTGCCCGAGCGGTCATCGTGGATCTGCAGCGGACTCGTGGCGCGGATACCCGGGTAACGCTGCTTGTAGAAATTGAGGTAGTTGGTGGCCACTTGCTGCGTGGTGGTCTCGCGCAGCGTCTGGCGGAGCGCATCGGCATCCGGGCCGCGATGTACGGTCGAGACGGTGAATGCCGCCTCCTTGTCGAACCCGCGCCGCAGGTCGATGACCGCCGTCACCGTCGCCATCGGCTCGGGCGCCGCGTCCGCCAGGATCGGCTCGAGGCCGGCGGATTCCGCGCCTACCACCAGCGCCGACCCGAAGTGGGCCTTGGCGACGTTCTCCAGGTCGCCACCCTGTGCGGTCTCGGTGGAGTCCAGCCAATAGGTGGAGTTGCCCAAGCGGGCCCGGACGATCGCGTGGTCGAACCCTGCCGGGCTCGCCAGCCACTCGGGCACGTGCTCCCGCAGGCGCGTGTTGACGAGCGCCGGCGCCGCATCGATGCCGACCCCCCGCAACAGCGTGACGGCCAGCATGGTCTTGTCTTTGCAGTCTCCCCAGCGGCGCTGCAGGACGATCGCCGCATCGGTCGGGCGGTAGGCTCCCGCTCCCAGCTCGACGCCGGTGTAGCGGATCTCGTCCTGAACGAAGCGCATGATCGCCAGAAGCCGCTCGCGGTCCGAGCCGCCCTGCGACTGGAAGCGCGCGATCAGCGCGCTCAATTCGGGCGTGGGCGCGCTGGTCGCGTAGAGCGGCTGCGCGGCGCTGGCGACGTCGCGCCAATCGGCGAACTGCGAAAATTCGATGCGTCCGTGCTGCGCGTACCAGCTGGGGGTACCGCCCTCGCGGAGCAGCGCCGGGATATCCCGCCAGTTCCATTCGAGCGTGCGCCAGCCGCCGTCGACGCGGGTCCTCGGCGAGCTGCCGCTGCGATCGGCGAAATTCAGCGGCTGGTCCGCGCGCACCACCATGCGCAGCCGCGAGACGGCGACCGGCACGGTCCAGTTGGTTGGGTACTGCGCGAAGAAGCGATTGCCCCATTCGGGCTCGGTGCGCTCGAGCGTGTAGCTGAAATCGATGGTGTCGCCGACCCGTACGTCGGCCATCACCAGGTGAAACGTCAGCGAGCCGTCGAGCAGCCCCTGCTCCAGGCCGGACTCGCGCTGCAAGACCTCGATGCGACCGCGCTTCAATTCGTCGACGGTCTCGATGCCGCGATGCACGGTTACGCCATGTACGCGCAGGTGCTCGCGCTCCGGATCAAACACGATCGAAACCTGCGACTCGCTGCTCACGCCGGCGGGATTCAGCGGCCGCACGACAAAGCGGCTATAGAGCGAGGCCGCGCCGTCCAGGCGTGCCTGGCGATCGACCAGCAGGTATTCGCTGCCGCTCGAGGCATTGGCACCGGTGGCGTACGCCGCGCCGAACGCCGGAGGCGGCTGCACCCAGCCGGCGGGCGGTGCGATCTCGTACTGCGGCACGCCGGTTTTGGGCGACTGGGCTACCGCCACGAGCGGGACGCACAAAGCGAGGGTCGCGATTTGACGAGGTCTCATGCGGGCCTCTCATCCATCCGCATATAGTCAAGGTTACGTTCGAGCGTATGTTAATAGATTCCCGGAGAAGCCACAGCGCGCCACCGCTGAACGAAATGAGCGTGCTGATACGACTTGAGACGCGGTGATTTGGGGTGTATTGGCTGCCGAAGAGATCCGCAAGCCGTTGACCGCGCAGACATTTGGCAATCCGCACGGCGGATCTACGTTACCCAGGTGGCGCTGAGCTGCGGCGATACGCCCTGATGCGCGAGAAGAAGTTGCGGCGCGGCGCGCGGACAGGCCGGCGCATTATCGTTGATCACCCTGTTTACTGTCGTTTCCAGTCGTCCCGCTGCCTAGTTCCTTTGAGAGGCGGTACGCCATCCACGCGAGCAGCACCACTCCGAGCCCCAGGGCCAACCACAGGACCGTCATTCTCCACGGAACCGTCCTGGGTGGCGGGCGCAATCGGTCCGCTCCCCCCAAGCACATGGGACGGTCCCGTTTGTGCCTGAACCACGGTGATCCCTTTGACGAGCGGATACCGGGGCCAGCGACGCCGATAAGTAGTGCAGACAAGAGCGATCGGGTCTCACGGGCGGATCGCTGCAATCAGCGGCTGGACTCCAAGCATCTGGATCGTCCGCTTTAGGTTGTATGCCAGTACATGCAGGCTAAGCTCCGTTCGGACTCTCGGTAGCGTTTTCGTCAGGAAGTGCGTCGCTCCCATCCACGATTTGAGCGTCCCGAACGCGTGCTCGACGGTCTGCCGACGTAGTCGGCCGGCTTCCGGCATGCGATCAAGCCGTGCCTGCATGCGGTCGAGCACATCCTCGTGCTCCCAACGGCTGATTCGGCGGTAGTCAGCGGCGGTACACGCGCTTCTCATAGGGCACCTAGGGCAGGCAGGAGCAGTATTTGTGTAGTGTCAGCCCGCCCTCGACGGCGGTAAAGCGCCAGACCGCACGTTGCCCCGCAGGGCACCGATACTCGTCTCGCCTCTTGTTGTAAACGAAGTCCCGCTTGTCAAAACGGCCGTCGGCGAGCGTCGCAGGACCAGCCTTGTGGTCTGGCCTCGAAATTAATGTCTCGCCGGCTTGCGGTGCCATCTGCCGCGTCGCGTGTCGGGATGGTCCGAAAGTTTGGCGGTACTAAGCTATAAGTCACATGAGATACAATAGATAACACAGTGATAAACAATGACTCGTTTCCCCGGGTTGAGGCCGAGCGGCCTCGTAAGTGATTGAGCGCACGAGAGTTACTGGATCTGTGCGATGGACCTACCCCGAGCGTTACCCGGCGAAACATGCGCTGTGGCGATTCAACGTGAGACACGCTGTGCTCTGGTAAGCCGATCGCAATTCTAAGTATCGCGCTGGTGCCGCCACGCGCTCACGGCCGATCCGCGGCAGCCCTGTGTTCTCTGCGGGCTACCCTCAAGACTGCCCGTGCGGCGTGTGCGTTCATCGCAGCGATGCCGAGCCCGAGAAATAAATCCGGCCAACCGGAATGCGTATAGGCCGTAGCGAACCCGACCGCGATGATCGCGAGGTTCGCTACCGTATCGTTGCGAGCCGAGAGGAAAGCTGCTCGTGTGAGACGGCCGCTGTGGGCCCGGGACCGCGCCAGCATGAACGCGCACGATAAATTGATCGCCAGGGCACCCAGACCGGTTAGCGACAGGGGGAGCGGTGCCGGTGGCATCGGAGCCATA
>Ga0209472_1000016_pt1 | contig 89317 bp, 78 predicted proteins | sample GraSoiAngelo_130_FD_185887 | JGI IMG/M metagenome (GOLD analysis project Ga0209472, IMG submission 185887) | Grasslands soil microbial communities from the Angelo Coastal Reserve, California, USA - 14_0929_02_20cm (SPAdes) (version 2) | ecosystem: Environmental > Terrestrial > Soil > Grasslands ... | reverse complement strand
GCAGAGCATCGCCCAACGCCAATCATCGCTCCGCCGCTCAACGCTGAAGCCGAGCTTCCCATAGAAATCGACGCTCGCTGGCATGCTTGTTACTGGCAGCATGGGAATGAGGCGGTTCATCTTCATCGATACCTCCTAAACGGTGAAGTTGAGGGCCGCGAGCAGGCTCCGGATTGGAGCCGCGGGCGCATACTCCTCTTCGAGCGCCTGCGGCGACACTACGGCGCGTCACGGCCCGCCCACCGATTGTTAGAGCGCATGCCAAGGGCCGCAACGCGTGAAACCCGAAGGTCCTTGCGACGCTTTTCGGCATGCCAAAGATCGTGCTGCGTCTGCTGGTTCATCCAGCTCTCAGAGCTCGTCCCAAAGGCGATCGACAAACGTACCGCCATCTCGGGGCTAATGCCGGCTCGACCATTCAAGAGCGCCGACAACGTCTTGCGGCTCACGCCTAAAGCGCTGGCTGCCTCAGTCACCGACATGCCCAGAGGCTCAAGACAAAGCTGCCGAATAATCTGCCCCGGATGAGGAGGGTTATGCATCCTCATGAGCCACCTCAGTGATAGTCTTCATAGTCAACGTCAACTGCGTCCTTACCGCTGAATCGAAACGTGATGCGCCAGTTTCCACTGACACTCACGGCCCAAGTGCCACTGCGGGCACCCTTTAACGGGTGCAGCTTCAGCCCGGGCAGTCCCATATCGCCTGGAGCGACTGCTGCATTCAGTGCTGCGAGGATTAACTGCAAGCGCTCAGCGTGCGCAGCCTGAATCCCCGCTCGAGATCCCGTCGCAAAGAATTTAGCCAGTCCCTTGTGACGGAATGATCGGATCATCCGGGCAAAGTGTAACCTATAACGTTACGGGTTACAACTGGAGAACCAGAGGCGCCGAGATGCCCGCCGTGTCGGTGCCGGAGCGCTGGATTACTCGACGTCTAACGGTGAAGTTGAGGGGCCGCCCAGAAGCGCACATCAAGCGCCGCGGGCGCACACTGTCCCCAGGCGCACGCGGCGCCAAACCGCTCACGCCTCACGGCCCCCTCCAATGATGTTAGGCCGCACGGCGCGCTCGGGCGCGTATCACACCTACCACGATGCAAATAATCGCCGGCCAGAATGTAAGCCCAAACAGTATGCCGGGTCCGACAGGGTTCGGGTTCGGATCAGGCCACAACCCCAACGCGGCCGCCGTGATGATGAATAATAGCGGAGTTGCCCCGACAACAAGTAAGACGAGGCCAACCCTAACCCACGTAGATTTGAGGTACTGGCTCATGGCTGATTGCGGCCTAACGGTGAAGTTGAGGGGCCGCGCGACGGAGCCTGATCAGCGCCGCGGGCGCAAACTGTTCCCGGGCGCCCGCGGCGCACAACCACAGGTGCATCACGGCCCCCTCGAACGATTGTTAGACGGCACCGGCACTGCCGCTCCTCATCGAAGCCAGTTCTGAGCCGCACCAAGGGCAGAAGCGTATTTCAATGAAAGAGGTACCGCCATCGTGGACGAGCATCCCAAACACGTCGGCCTTGGGGAAATACCGGATGAGTGCGTCGGGACACTGTGACGCCTGCGCGTGCGTATCACAGCTCCACAAGAGTTGGCGGCGCATGGCTTTACAGCACGCCTTGGGAGTCTTTGTCATGGTGCTCGCGACAACGAAAAATCAGAGCGACGACCTCACATCGCCCGTCTAACAATATTTATGCGACGCCTGAAGCGTCACGCTTTACTTGAAGCAGGGCACGGTACCGCGGCCAGTCGAACGTCGTCCAGGGGTCGCTCTTGCGGTCGGGCGCGACGTCGGCGTGTCCGACGATGCGGTCGGCGGACATCGAGGGATAGGCCTCGAGCAGCGCCAGCGTGAGCGATGCGAGCTGCTGGTACTGCGCGTCGGTGTAGGGCGTCTCACCCGTGCCTTCGAGCTCCACTCCGATCGAGAAGTCGTTGCACCCCGAGCGGCCACGGTACTGCGAAACGCCCGCGTGCCAGGCGCGCTCGCCGAAGGGCACGTACTGCACGATCAGCCCGTCTCGGCGGATGAGGGCATGAGCCGACAGGCGCGCCGTGGCGAGATCGCGGAAGAAGGGATGCCCATCCGCCGGCAGCGTGCCGGTGAACAGGCGGTCGATCCACGGTCCGCCGAACTCCCCCGGGGGGAGGCTGATTCCGTGCACTATCAGGACCTCGGGCGTAGCACCTGCGGGGCGTGCGTCGAAGTTCGGGGACAGTACCTGGCGCACACCGCTGAGCAGTCCGGTGCCGGTATCGACGGTCAGAGGCACGCGGGTCGGGGCGGTGAGCATCGCTTCCCATCCTGCGGTGGTCGCGAGATCCGGACCCGCGGGATTCTGCCACAATTCCGCCCATGAGCTCCGCCAACACCGCATACGTCGCGCGCGACCTCGCGCACGTGTGGCATCCGTGCACGCAGATGAAGGACCACGAGCAGCTGCCGCCGATCCCCGTGCGCCGCGGCGCGGGCGCGTGGCTCGAGGATTACGAGGGCAAGCGCTACCTCGATGCCATCAGCTCCTGGTGGGTGAATCTCTTCGGGCATGCGAATCCCCGCATCAACGCCGCGGTGCGCGCGCAGCTCGAGCAGCTCGAGCAGGTGATCCTCGCAGGCTTCACCCACGAGCCGGTGATCGCGCTCTCGGAGGAGCTCTGTGCGATCGCCCCCGCCGGCCTCACCCGCTGCTTCTATGCCGACAACGGCTCGTCCGCGGTCGAGGTGGCGGTGAAGATGAGCTTTCACTTCTGGCACAACACGGGCCGGAGCGCGAAGCGCCGCTTCCTCACCCTCTCGAACAGCTATCACGGCGAGACGCTCGGGGCGCTCGCCGTCGGCAACGTCGAGCTCTACAAGGAGATCTACCGGCCGCTGCTCATGGACGTGATCACCGTCCCCTCCCCGGACTGCTTTCAGCGCGAGCGCGGCGAGAGCCCCGCGGAGTATTCGCGCCGGCAGTTCGCGCACATGGAGGCCGCGCTCGGGAAGCATGCGCAGGAAGCCTGTGCGGTGATCGTGGAGCCGCTGGTGCAGTGCGCGGGCGGCATGCGCATGTACGATCCGGTGTATCTCACGCTGCTGCGCGAGGCCTGCGACCGCCACCAGGTGCATCTCATCGCCGACGAGATCGCGGTGGGCTTCGGCCGCACCGGCACGATGTTCGCCTGCGAGCAGGCCGGGATACGCCCCGACTTCATGTGTCTGTCCAAGGGGCTCACCGGGGGCTACCTGCCACTGTCGGCCGTGATGACGACCGAGGCGGTGTACGCGGCGTTCTACGACGAATATGTGAAGCTCAATGCCTTCCTGCACTCGCACAGCTTCACCGGGAACCCGCTGGGATGCGCCGCGGCGCGCGCGAGCCTGGCCATCTTCCGCGACGATCACGTGCTCGAGGCCAATCGCACGCTCGCGGCGCGCCTCGGCGAGCGGGCCGGCGCACTCGCCGATCACCCGCACGTGGCCGAGGTTCGCCAGCGCGGCATGATCCTCGCCATCGAGCTCGCCGCCGACAAGGCGAGCCGCGCGCCTTATCCCTGGCAGGAGCGTCGCGGGCTACGCGTGTATCGCCATGCCCTCACGCGGGGCGTGCTGCTGCGGCCGATCGGGAACGTCGTGTATTTCATGCCGCCCTACGTCATCACGCCCGCTGAGATCGATCTGATGGTCGAGGTGGCGCGCGAGGGCATCGAATCCGCGACATGCGACTGACGCGCGTGTACCTCGACGCGCCGCTCGAGGCCGGGGGGCGCGTCACGCTCACCGGCAGCGCCGCGCGCCACCTCACGCGGGTGCTGCGGCTGCGGCCCGGGCAGGCGCTCACTCTATTTAATGGCGGCGGCGGAGAGTACGCGGCCACGATCGAGGCCGTGCACGGAGAGAAGGTTGAGGTCGCGGTCGGCGAGGCCCAGGCGATCGAGCGCGAGTCCCCGCTCATCCTCACCCTCGCCCAGGGCGTCTCACGCGGCGAGCGCATGGATTTCGTCGTGCAGAAGGCGACCGAGCTCGGGGCTTCCAGCATCGTGCCGCTCCTCACCGAGCGCAGCGTCGTGCGTCTCAGCGCACCGCAGGCAGCCCGCAAGCTCGAGCACTGGCGCGCCATCGCCATCGCCGCGTGCGAGCAGAGCGGCCGCAACCGCCTGCCGCAGGTCGTGCCGCCGCTGCCGCTGCCGGAGTTTCTACATCCTCGGGGCGCGTCAAATGGCGGTGCCGGCGGTGCCGCCGATGCCATCCGGTTGCTGCTCGCACCCGCCAGCAGCGCGCGCATCGATGAGGTACCGCGCCCGGCTCACTCCGTCACCGTGCTCATCGGCCCCGAGGGTGGGCTCACCGATGCCGAAGAGCAGGCGGCCGTGGCGGCGGGCTTCGTCCCGGTGCGCCTCGGTCCGCGCATCTTACGCACCGAGACGGCGGCGATCACGGCGCTCGCGCTCGTGCAGCGCGAGTTCGGAGATCTCTAAGACGTTGGGAGGATCGATGGACCGGACGCCACGCAGCGTAACCCTCCTCGGCATGCTCCTTGCGGCGCCATGCAGCACCGCGGGTGAGCTAAGTCCGCCTTGTCCGCCGGTCAGTCAGGCAGTGACCGCAGGCTTCGATCCTCAGCCATACCTGGACGATCTTCAGGAAGCGCGAGCCGCATTTTCTGCGAAGTACGCGGGCCTGGAGCCCCGGCAGCGAGCCGGTCTCCAGGGGGTTCAGCTGCGAGGCTCTGGGCTACACAACGGGCATGCAGGCTGCGCCATTGGCCGCGCTCATACCCGGCTATACGCCTGTCAAATTCCCGGCTGACAACGTTTTCCCGACCGGAATCCTGCTTCGCGAACGGGGCCCGTTGGCATCATCAAGATCCCGCTGTTCATGGCGCGCGGCTTTCCGAGCCTTTGTGAGTCGGCGGTCGATTCCCTGCACATCGATCGCTCGAAGGACTGTGACAGCGCCTGTGACGAGGCAATAAAGCTGCGCGCCGAGAGCCTGATGACCGCGCAGCTGGAGGCAGCCATCAAGGCCGTGGAGCATGCGGGCGCCGGGACCCTGATCGTCGATGTCGCGGGAAATGGCGGGGGTTCGGAGTGGGCCGGTGCGGCATCGAGAATGATGACCCCCATCCGCCTGGAGGCGATGACGAATTACTTCGTCAGGGGGGCGCTGTGGGCGAAGCATTTCTCCTCGCTCGAGCGGGAGCTGCAGACTGCGGGACGCAAGGCACACGGGGAGGACAGGAAGCTGCTGGCTCACTTCGTCAAGCTGCTCGACGAGCGTAAGAAAGAGGCCCAGACACCCTGTGATGCGACGCCACTCTGGGAAGGCAAACACACCTCGTGCGTCTGGTTGGGCGATGCTTTCTTCACCACCGGACTCTTGTCCTCGGCGGATCCCGAATCGCTGCGGGCGAAGCCGTGGGCCTCGCTCGTGTTCAACCCCATGCAGTACCCGTACCACGAGGGCGTGTGGCGCGGCACTCTGATCGTGCTGGTGGACAGCGGAACCGGATCCGCAGCCGAGCAATTCGCCGCAGACCTCCAGGACAATCATGCCGCGCTGATCATCGGATCTCCCACGGCGGGAGCGGGCTGTGGGTTTACGGACGGCGGCTCACCGACCACGCTGACGCATACGGGCGCGATACTGGATCTCCCGGACTGCGTCCGAATCAGACGCAACAGTTTGAATTTATCGAGCGGTGTGCAACCCGACATCCTCGTGGGACTGCGCGACGATGAGTCTCCTAAGCGGCAAGCGTTCCTGCTGGATCAGAAATTAGATGAGGCTCTCCCTGCGCGCCCATAGAGGGCATTGATTTGACATAACCTATATCGGGGCCACGTCCATCGCCGGCGAGATACGGGCGCGTGAATCGCAGCCGCTGGTCGCGACTTTCGCCCACACAGTTGGCCGTCGGGGGTCCTGCCCTCACGGCAGGAAATCCCAGCCACGGCTTGGTGTTAAACCACGATGACTTCATATCTATGTATTTGCTATCATCGCATTCGAATGTATAGGAGTGAAGTCATGGCAGTCGTCACCGTTCGCAATCTACCCTCGGAGACGCATCGCGCTCTCAGAGTGCGGGCCGCTCGCAATGGGCGGAGCACCGAAGCCGAGATCCGGGAGATCCTGGAGGAGGCGGTTCGTCCCTCGAAGCGAGTCAAAATCGGCTCTGAGCTTGCCGCTTTTGGTCAGCGCCTAGGGGGTCTCGATTTCAATGTCGAGCGCGACCCGGGCCCATCTGAGCCGGCCACGTTCGAGTGATCGTGCTGGATACCAACGTCGTCTCGGAGCCGATGAGGCCCAACGGCCATCCGGCCGTGCGGACCTGGCTGGATCAGCAAGTAGCCGAGACGCTGTATCTGACGGCGACCAGCCTCGCAGAGCTGCTGATGGGTGTTGAGATACTGCCGGAGGGTAAGCGCAAAGAAGGCCTCGCCACAGCGCTCAGCGAGCTGATAGAGACTCTGTTTGAATCGCGCGTTCTGGCCTTCGACCAACAGGCCGCGAGAGCCTATGCACCCCTGGTGGGCCGTGCGCGAGCCGCTGGTCAGATCGTCTCGGTAGCCGACGGACAGATCGCCGCGATCGCGACCCTCCATGGATTCGCCGTCGCAACACGGGATACCGCCCCCTTTGTCGCCGCCGGAGTGCCGGTCATCAATCCCTGGGAAACGCAGTGACCCTGCGTGGCGGTCCGCGAGCGGGCGGAGCCGCCGCAACAGCGGGCCCGACTCAATGTGATGCCGCGGCTCTCGGCGCGAGAATCTGACTCAACAGATCAGCCTTCGAGGCAGCGCGCACCAGGTGCGGGTTGCGGAGGCCGCCGTGATAGTCGACGTGCAGCACCCGGACCAGATCCGCCGACTGCACCACGAGCTCGATGGGGCCGGAGGATTTCTCCGCCCTGACGAGCACCTCGCGCGCGGCCTCGGCGCTCCACTTGCGGCCGCCGATCGCGATGACCCGCATCTCGGGGGCGACGCCTGCGGCAAAGACCGGCGAGTCGTGCACGACATCGCTCACCACGCCGTCGGGCTTGACCCAGAGGCCCAGCGACAGGCTCAGGTTGTCGGCCCCGTCGACCTTCTCGCGCGCGCTGAGAAAGACATTCGGCGCATCGTCATAGACGAGCTTCCAGCCGCCTCTCTCGATCCCTGCGAGTGGCGCCCGGGGCGTGATGCGGTCCACCCGGTCCGTGAGGAACGCCTCCCAGTCGAGAGGCGCCACGGCCCGGAGCGCGGCCACGACATCCGTGCGCGAATACGGCCGCACCGCCGGCGAGCGCTCCGGCCCGCCGAAGAAGCCGCCGCAGAAATCATCGAGCGAGCGCTTGCCCGAGCTCGTCTCGCGGATGAGCGTGTCCGCATCGAGCCACACGAGCAGCATCTCGTCGTAGTAGTCGCGCGCCCGGCGGATCGGCGTCCACTCCCCGGGCGCGTCGGCGTACCCGGGCTGTGCGCTCGCGGTATCGCCGAGACTGCGCCACGCGCGCCCCGGCCGGTCGACGTCGAGGCGTGAAGCCACGACGGCGACGTACGCACGCGCCTGCTCGGGAGTGGCAAGCAGGCTCCGGGTCCTGAGTACCAGATCCCCGAGGTAGCGCGTCATGCCCTCGTACACCCACAGGAGATCGTCGACCATCGGCTGCTGGTAATTGCGCGTCGCCAGACCCACGGGACGACGGTATTTCCCGTTCCAGGAATGCACATACTCGTGAGGGACGGTGCGGTGCTCGAAGAGGCGCGCCGGATCGGTGAACAGCGCCTCGTTGTCGCGGATGTCGGTGGATTCGTGGTGCTCGAGTCCGTTCTGGTTGAGGTCGTTGCCAAGAGCGACGAGCCACACGTATTCGCGGTAGTGACCGGGCCCGAAGAGCGCCACGGCCTCGGGCACGAGCCTGCGCAGGCCCGCGAGCGTCGCCTCGCTCACGGCGAGATCGCCGGGCGCATCGGCGGCGATGCTGATGCGGGTGCTGCCCGCGCCCTCGGAGAGGGGCACGGTCCTGAAGTACTCCCCGGCCAGGATTGGCGAATCGACGAGCGTCGAGAGCGAGACGACCGGGAGGAAAAGCGTGTCGCCCTCGACCCGCTCCGGGTGGAGCGCGCCATCGAACTTCCACCCGGCGGGCAGGTGCACCTCGGCTCTGACCGGAACCGCATCCGCCGCGACATCGTACGGATAGAGAACCAGATGGTTGAGCGGCAGGATGAGGAGGTGCGGCGTCACGTTCGGCGTGCGGCCGTAGCCGTCCGCAAACGCCTTGGGCGGCGACAGATAATCGAAGCGCACGTCGAGCGTCGCAGCTCCCCGCGGCACCTCGACCCGGAACAGAAACGCATCGAGCGGATCGCGCCGCCACGGGAGCGAAGTGCCGCCGGCGCTGATCTCGAGCGAGACCAGCTGGGTAATCGGGCCGTCAGGCGCATGCTCGCCGGGGATCCATTTCGGATAAGCGAGGGTCAGCGGCCCCGGATGGACCGGGATCACGAGATGCGCGTGCTGGATCGCCCGCGTGACGTCACGGGCATCGACCTCGAGCGTGATGGGGGGAGGCGCGGCCACGCCCGCGGCGGCGGCGAGCAGGGCGAGCAACGCAAGGGATAGCTTGAGGTGAGTCAGGCTCATTGAAATTCCTTCTTGTGCCTGTCGCGCGCGCCGGCCATGCCGGCACGCAAAAGCAGCTTCAGCCCGCCGGCGACCCGCGCCAGCGGCGACCCCACGCTGGCGGCGCCTAGGCGCCGATGCTGGTCTCGTCGGCGATCATCTCTTCCAGGCGCTCGAGGTCCGGCACGAGCGGCGTCTCGTTCACCATGCGGATCTGGCAGATGACCGGCATGCGCTCGGGAAAGACGCGCGAGTTGTCGGGGCGCACGACATCCGAGCTCACGCGCACCAGCTGCGGGAAACCCTGCGACACCAGAGCGAAGTGGCCGCCCTCCACGCGCGTGCCGAGCGCGTGCAGGACAACGATGCGCGTGCGGCCGCTCGCCGGCGGAATCATCTGACCGCAGGCGCCTTCGAAGGACACGAGCGGCACCGCCTTGCCGTTCCAGGGCACCGTGCCGATGTACCAGGGCGGCGCTCCGGTCATCTCCGAGGGCGTCTGGAAGCCGATCACCTCCGCGACGCAGGCGCGCGGGATGATCAGCCGCGCGTCGGTGAGCGGCACCAGGAGGCTGTAGATTTCGTTGACGCGCTCGGCCATGAATCAGTCTGACGGTACGCCTGAAGTCCGCTGCCCCTCAGCCGCCGGCCGCGCCGGCGTAAGCCTGGCCCGACGCCGCGGCGCGCCGCTTCGCGACCAGAGGCGCGATCGCATCGAGCAGCTGCGCCTCCTGGTACGGCTTGCCGAGGTAGTCGTCGACGCCGAGCTCGATGGCGCGCGCGCGGTGCTTCTCTCCAACGCGCGAGGTGACCATGATGATCGGCACGTCCTTCAGGCGCGGGTCGTTGCGCACGTGCGCGGCGACCTCGTAGCCGTCCATCCGCGGCATCTCGATATCGAGCAGTATCACGTCCGGCACGTGGTCCTGCAGCAGCGCCACCGCGTCCATGCCGTCGCGCGCGGTCAGCACCCGCATGCCGTTGCGCTCGAGCAGCCGCTGGGTCACGCGGCGGACGGTGATCGAATCGTCCACCACCATGGCGAAGATGCGCCGGTCCCCGACGCGCTCCCTGGGCGCGACGGGCGCCTGGGCGCGCGCGCGCCACTCGGCACGCACCAGCGCGCCGATGTCGAGGATGATCACGATGCGGCCGTCACCGAGGATGGTCGCGCCGGAGATGCCCCGGATGCTGGATATCTGCGGTCCGACGGATTTCACCACGATCTCGCGGCTACCGATCAGCTCGTCCGTGACGAGGCCGGTGGAGTGCTCGCCGGCGCGCACCAGCACGACAGGAATGGTGACGTCCTGCCCGGGGAGCTCGGACGGCGGCAGCCCCACGAAGCTCGCCAGGTGCTGGAAGCGGTACTTCTGCCCGCCGTAATCGAACGCCGGGGCGTCGCGCCCGAGGTGCGAAGTCACCACGGACTTGGACAGCCGCAGCACCCCCTCGACGGTGGGAAGCGGCAGCGCGTAGTACTCCTCGTCGACCCGCACCACGAGCGCGTGGCTGATCGCGAGCGTGAGGGGCAGACGGATCGTGAACACCGTGCCCTCGCCCGCCTTGGTTTCCATGTGCAGCGCGCCGCCGAGGCGCTTGATCTCGGTCGCGACCACGTCCATGCCGACGCCGCGGCCGGCCTGCTGGGTGATCGCTCCGGCGGTGGAGAAGCCGGGCTCGAGGACGAGCTGCATGGCGTCCTCGTCGGAGAGGGTCTGGCCGGAAGCGATGAGCCCGAGCGCTTCGGCCTTCTCGCGGATCGCCTTGAGGTTCATGCCACCGCCGTCGTCGGTGAGGCGCACCATGACTTCGGCGCCCTCGCGATGCAGCTCGAGGAGAATGCGCCCCGTCTCGGCCTTGCCGCGCCGCACGCGCTCCTCGGGTTTCTCGATGCCGTGCACCACGGCGTTGCGCAGCATGTGCTCGAACGGCGGAAGCATCCGCTCGAGCACCTGGCGGTCGAGCTCGCCCGAGGCGCCCTCGATGGTGAGCTCGGCGCGCTTGCCGGTGTCGGCGGCCGCCTGGCGCACGATCCGCGCGAGGCGCTGCACGTGGCGCTGGAACGGCACCATGCGCGTGCGCATGAGCCCGTTCTGCAGCTCGGTGATGGTGCGCGCCTGCTGCTGCAGCAGGGTCTGGGTTTCTTTCGCGAGGCTCTCCAGCAGCTGCTGGATGCTCGCAACGTCGTTGGCCGTCTCGGCGAGGGCCCGCGAGTACTGCTGGATGGAGGAGTAACGATCGAGCTCGAGGGGATCGAACTGGCTGCGGTGCTGCGGGCCTTCGTCGTCGTGCTTGTGCAGGATCTGCGCCTCGGTCTCGATCTCGAGACTGCGCAGCTGCTCCTTGAGGCGCGTGACCGTGCGCGACAGCTCGCCCAGGTTGAAATCGAACGAGCCGAGCTGCTGCTCGAGGCGGGCGCGCGCAATACTCGCTTCGCCCGAGATGTTGAGGAGCTGATCGAGGAGCTCGGCATCGACGCGCGCCATCTCCTGGCGCTCCCCGCCTGCCCCGGGCTCGCGCCCCGGCGGCACCGGTTGCGGCGGAAGGAGGCCTTCCTCGGCGTGCGGCTCGGCGGTGCGGGGGCGGATGAGCGCCGCGGCGGCGCTGACGGTCCCCGCCGGGGGTGATGCCGCCTCCGCGCTCCCGGGCGCGGACGACGAGGCGGTTTCGATCGAGGTCTCATCCGCCCCGGGCGCCGGCTCGACGTGGACCGGCCTGCCGTGCGGCTGGGCCATCTGTACGAGCTCCGCGTTCAGCCTCCGGAGCATGGTATCGGGCTCGCCGAAGGAGTCGGACCGGGCCGATCCCGCCGCTGCCGGCGCGGCGGGCGCCGCCGCGGCTACGGCGCCCCGCTCAAGGGCGGCGTCAGGCGGAGGAACCGGGGGTGGCTCGGCCGGTGTGGCGCCATCGGAGCGCGAGAGATCCTGAAGACTCGCGATCATGGCGCGCGGCGGCGATACCGGACGGCCGTTGACGACCTGCTCGCGCATGCGCGCGAGCTCATCGAGGCTCGCCTGGATCAGGTCGAATACTGCGGGCTCGGCACCGATCGTGCCGTTGTCCACCGCCAGCACGAGCGTCTCGAGCTCGTGGCTCAAGTCGCCCATGGGCGTGATCCCCGCCATGCGTGCGCCGCCCTTCAGCGTGTGCAGCGGGCGCTTGAGGGCGAGGCGAAACTCGGCGCTCCCGGGCTCCGAGCGCCAGTCGGTGAGAGCACGCTCGGATTGCTCGATGAGCTCGGTCGCCTCGTCGGTGAAGATTGCCGCCACTTCGGGGTCGAAATCGACGACCTCTTCCTCGGGCGGCGGCGGTGCGTGGCCCGCGCCCGCGGGCTCAGGCGCCGGCGGCGCGGCGCCCTCGCGTGCGGTCGATGCCGCGATGCGCTGATCGAGCGCTTTGTCGGCGCGCTCGATCCGCTCGAGCAGCTGCCAGTGGCTGACGAAGTACCCCGTGGGCTCGTCCAGGTGGCTCGCGACGGACTCCATCGCGCCCATGCAGTCCGAAAGAAGCGTGAGCGCCCCGTCGTTGAGGCCGAGCCCGCTGTTGAACGCGCGGCGGAGCCAGCGATCGAGTGGCTCCGCCAGACGGATGCCGTGTCGGGCCTGCGCCATCTTGGAGCTGCCGGAGAGCGTGTGGCAGGCGCGATAAACATCTTCGGGGAGCGGGTGCGGCTCGGGCAGCTGCGACTCGCGCTCGAGGTAGCCGCGCACCGTCGCCACGTGCGCGGCGGTCTCGCGCGCGTAGATGTCGCGCAGCGTATCGTCGGGCGGCGCCTGGCGCACCGGCGCCCGTGACGGGGGCGCCGCTCCCGCGCGCGCGGCGGGGCGGGCAGCCGGAGCAGCCTTCGCCGGCGCGCTACGGCGCGCAGCGGCCGTGGCCGGCCCCGCGACCGCGCCCAGGCCGGTCTGCGTCTCGGTCGCCGCTTCCTCGTCACCCTGATCGGAGGCGCCGGGGGCGCTCACCTGGCCGCCGGCGGCCAGCGCATGCGCCCTCGTAGCGATGGCGGTGACGTCGGTGCGCGGAGCCTCCCGCGTCTGCAGCTGGGTGATGACCTCGGGGAGCGCGGCAACCCCCGCGCGCAGCGTCTCGAGTATCGCGGGGGTGCGCGTGACCGTGTTATCGAGCACCCGGTTCAGCAGGTTCTCGATCGCCCACGCGAACTCGCTCAGCTCGCGCGCGCCGACCATGCGTCCGCTTCCCTTGAGCGTGTGGAACGAGCGGCGCACGGTGATGAGCGCGTCGCGCTCGAGGGGGTCGTGGTCCCAGACGGCGAAGAAGTTCTGGATCCGGGCGAGCTCTTCCTGCGCCTCCTCGATGAAGAGCTTCATCAGCTCGGGGTCAGCGGGCTCGGCCGGTGCCGCTCCCCTCTTCGAGGGCGCGAGCGTCGGGGCCGCGGCGTCCACGGCTGCCGCGTCCGGCCGCCTGCCGGGCGGTGGCGAGACGCTGGGTATCTGCACGGTACGCGCCAGGGCGGCGGATTCGAGCGGCTCGACCGTCGGCACTCCCGGGGTCGGCTGCTGCTCGAGGGCCTGCACGCAGGCCTGGGCGTTGTCCAGCATGTACCAGGGATCCGAGCGCCCCGCCTGCAACGTCTCCATGTAGTACTCGACGCTGACGATGGCGTCCGCCAGCCGGTCGATGTAGCCCGGCGGCAGCACGTGGATGCCCGGCTGCATCACGCGCTTGAGCTGCACGGTGATCGCCTCGATGACCTCCACCGCGCGCGCCTTGCCGAGCAGCAGCAGTCCCGCCTTGAGGCCGCGCATCAGGTCTGGCCAGCTGTCGAGACCGGCTGCGTCCAGCGTCCCGCCGACGCTCTGGGTGATGGCGTCCTTGATGCGCGCGAGGTTCACGATGCACTCGCGCAGCACCGCCGCCTGCACCTGCTGGAATTCGGTGTCCTCGGCCGCCCGCGGGAGCTCCGCGTCCTTCGGCAGGATCATGCCGACCAGGCTGTCGTCGAGCTTGTCCTCGACGCCGATCAGGGCGGCGGCGATCTCGACCAGCGTCGACTCATCGGCCTTGAGCGTGCCCTCGACGATCTTCCGTAACCGCTCGGTCTCGCTCTGCACGCGGGCGCGCAGCTCGCCGAGGCCCAGCACGCCGAGGGTGTCGCCGATCTTGCGCAGCAGCTCCACCTGGGGGCTGAGCTCCTGAGGCTGCGCGGCGCCGCGCCGCACGAAGATGTCGAGCACGTCCTTGACCTTGGAGAGGTCCTCGCGGATCGCGGCCGCCACCGTCTGCATGAGCTTCACGCTCGGCGCCGACAGGTTCTCGCGCTCCTGCTCGATGCTCTCATCGACCGGCAGCAGCTCCCTGAGGCGGAACGAGGTGCGCACCGCGCTCACGCGCGGGCCGGCGCACTCGGCGCGACCCACGTAATAGAGCAGGTTATTGAGCAGCTCGACCGGTGGAGACTGGGAGTAGCGCGCCTCGCCCTGTTCGTAGAGGCGGCGGATCTCCCGATCCCCGAGGCCCAGCAGCCGTTTCACCGACTGCCCGCTCTCGAGGCCGCTCTCCTGCAACGCCTCGATCACCGCGCCGATCACCCACCACAGCTGGAATACCGGCTGGCGGGTGGCAATCTTCTCGAGCTTGGCCGCGACGGCGGCGAGGGTCTGGAGGTTCTGCTCGACGCGCTCGCCGCGGATCCAGCCGATGAGGCCCATCTGGTAGCGCGCGCGCACCCGCCGCGCCCACTGCTCCACCGTGAGCGCCGGCTCGCCGGGAGAGGCGGCCTGCGGCTGCGCCTGCTGGTCGGACCTGAGGTTCAGCAGCAGCAGCGTCCCCTCGGACAGCAGCGCGTTACCGCGCACGGCGCGCAGGTCGTTCAGCAGCGGCAGCAGCACCAGCGCCAGATCGCGGCCCCCGGCGAGCACGCGCTCGAGATAGCTCGGCAGCTGCACCATGGCGCGCATCAGCGCATCGAGACTCTCCGCCTGGCTCTTGCGCTCGGCGTGGGTCGCCAGCAGGTACTGGGCGACGTGCTCCATCTCCTCGGCGAGGAGCGCCGCGCCGTAGATCTCGAGCAGCCGCAGCACGCCCTGCACCTGGTGCAGCTGCTGCGCGCAGGTCTCGAGCAGCTGCGCGTTGTCGGGCTGCTCGACGTAGCTCTCGAGCGCGCCGCGGGCCTCCGCCAGCGTGGCGCTGACTTCACGACCGACGAGATCGATTGTCTGGGAAGCGACTTCTGCCATGCAGCGCTCTCGCTAAGGAGTCACGAGCCGCCGAGCGCGGAAATCTGCCGCACCTTGGCGGTGGTCAGAGTCGTGTCCTCGAGGCGCCGCACCGTGCCGGTCGCGCTCGCTCGATCGCCGGCGTTGCCGGGCAGCCGGAAGCCCGCGGCGGACTTGCGCAGCCCCGCCGAGAGCTCTGCGACCTTGGCGATGGCCGTCGAGGTCGCGGTGGTCGATTCGAACGTCTGACCGCTGATCTCCTTGAGAACCTGCATGTTGCGCGCGATGTTCTGCGCCGCGTGGGCCTGCTGGCGTGCGCTGCCGGAGATGTTCTGCACCAGGCTCGCGATCTGATTGGAGACCTGCTCGATCTCCTCGAGCGCCGCGCCGGCATTCTCGGCGAGCAGCGCGCCACCCACCACGTCCGTGGTGCTGCGCTCCATCGACACCACCGCTTCGTTCGTGTCGGTCTGGATGGTGCGCACCAGGACCTCGATTTGCTTAGTGGCGTTCGCGGCGCGCTCGGCAAGCCGCTGCACCTCGTCGGCGACCACCGCGAAGCCGCGGCCCGCTTCGCCCGCCATCGAGGACTGGATCGAGGCGTTGAGCGCCAGGATGTTGGTCTGCTCGGCGATGTCGTTGATGAGCTCGACGATGTTGCCGATCTCCTGCGAGCTCTCGCCGAGACGCTTGATGCGCTTGGAAGTGTCCTGGATGGTCTCGCGTATGGTGTTCATGCCGTCGATGGTGCGGCGTACCGCATCCCCGCCCTTGTGCGCCACCTCCACCGAATGGCGCGCCACGTCCGAGGCGCGCTCGGCGTTGCCCGACACCTCCTCGACCGTGCTCGCCATGCTGGCGGCGGACTCGGTGGCCGAGGCGATCTGCTTCGACTGCGCACCGCTCGCGCGGCTCAAGTGCTGCGACAGCGCCTGCGTCTGGCGGGTTGCGCTGTCGAGCTGGATGGCCGAGCCGTTGATGGCGCTCACGAGGCCCCGCAGCGCATCCACCGCGTAGTTGATCGAATCGGCGATCGCCCCGGTGATGTCTTCGGTCACCGTGGCCTGGACGGTGAGATCGCCGTCGGCGAGGCTCGAGAGCTCGTCGAGCAGGCGCAGGATCGCCTGCTGGTTCCGATCGCTCTCGCGGCGCTGCGCCTCCGCGGAGAGACGCTGGCGCTCGACCGTGCGCCGCATGCGCAGCGTCGCCCCGAGCCCCGCGAGCAGGATTCCCAGACCCGCCGCGAGCAACATGAGCGGCGCCCACGCGAGCACGCCGCCGATTGTGGCGGGCGAGGCGGTGCCCGCGAGCTCGCGCGCGTCCATCTCGATGGCGCGCGAGGCGGCGCGGGCCGCCGGCAACGCGGGCGCGGCCGCCACGGCGCGACGCACCGCGGCGGAGAGGTCGGTGTAGATCGCATCGAGCGCCTTCAGGTGCCGGGCGGACTCGGGCGCGGTCACGCGCGGGAGCGCGAGCGCGGAATTCCCACCCATCAGCCCCGTGATCACCTGGCCCAGGTAGTCCGAGCCCTCGGCGATGCGCTGCGCCGCCTGTCCCGCATCGCCGGTGCCCTGGGTGAGCGCGGTCACGTCGAGCTGCAGCCGTTGCGCGCGCGCCGCGAAGCGCTCGAGCGTGCCGCTGACCGCGGTGGCGGTGCCGGCCGGGAGGCCGCCGGCGAGGGCCGATGATTCACCGAGCAGTCGCGGCACGAGCGTCGCGGTCTCGCGCGCGGCGCCGCCCGCGCCCGCGAGCGCACCCCGCGCGCGCACGATCGCTGCGGCGTTGCTCATCAGGCGCGTGAAGCGCACATCGCTCGTGAAGGGCGCTGCGGGATCGCGCGCCGCGGCCTCCTCGAGCTGCTTCTGACGCTGCTCGAAACCGGTCAGCGCTGCCGCATCCCCCGCGAGCGCGCTGCCCGCATCGAGCGCGAGGTTATAGAGCGCATCGACCGGAACCGCGTGAGCGGACGCGGCGGGACGCGCCTCGAGAAAGTAGTACGACACGCCGCTGCCGACGAGCAGCGCCACCGCCGCCCCGAGCAGCATCGCAAGGCCCGTCGGCGCGCGCAGCTGTGGCGCGGGCGCCGTCACGCCGCGGCCTCCGTGAACGCGGGACTCTCGAGCACCTGGCGGAGCGAGAGCACCGGCCATTGCTCCTCGCCGCGGCGAAATGCGCCGGCGAGATAGCGTTCGCAGCGCGCCACCGTGGGCGGGGCATCCCCGGAGAACTCGCTCTCCGCGAAGCGCCGGAAGCCGAGCACCTCATCCACCAGCAGCCCCGCGGGGATTTCGCGGTGATTCACCACCACCACGCGCGTGTTGCGCGTGACCGGCGTCACACCGCTGCCGAGGAAGTGCCTGAGATCGATGATCGGCAGCAGCTGGCCGCGCACGTTGGCGAGGCCCTTGATCCAGCTCCTGGCGCCCGGCACCCGGGTGGTGCTCGCCGGCACGCCCAGCACCTCGCGCGTCTCCTCGCGCGCCACCAGGTACAGGTCCCCGGCCATGCGCAGCGCCACGCCGACCCACTCGCGGCCCGCGGCCTCCTCCTGGCTCACCTGCGCCGACACGGCGCGGCCGCGCCGCTCGAGCTGCGCGAGCAGCTCGAACGGCCGGTCCCGCAGCGACTTCAATTCGGGCTCGGGTGGGGTGGAGGCTTCGGTCATGGCGCGCAGGTCAGCTCAGGCGGAGAGCGTCGCCTGGGCTTTGGCGACCAGCTGATCGGGTGAGACGGGCTTGATCATGTAATCGACCGCGCCCTGGCGCAGTCCCCAGATGCGATCGGTCTCCTGACCCTTGGAGGTGACCATGATGATCGGAATCGTGCGCGTGCGCGGATCGCTCGCCAGCGCGCGGGTTGCCTGATAACCGTTCATGCCGGGCATGACGATGTCCATGAAGATCAGGTCCGGGCTCATCTCGCGGGCGAGGCGCACGCCCTCGGCGCCGTCGGCCGCGGCGGCGGTGCGAAACCCGTGCTTCTCGAGGGCCTTCTGCATGACGTGCACTTCGGTGGGCGAGTCGTCGACTATCAGGATCAGTGCCATTGCGATCATCTCCCGATGTGCGTTTCGATCGCCGAGAGCAGCTCGTCCTTGGTGAAGGGCTTGGTGAGGTAATGCTCCGACCCGACGATGCGACCGCGCGCGCGATCGAACAGTCCGTCCTTGGAAGACAACATGATCACCGGTATGGAGCGGAACACCTTGTTGTGCTTGATGAGCGAGCAGGTCTGGTAGCCGTCCAGCCGCGGCATCATGATGTCGACGAACACGATGTCGGGCTGGTGGTCGGCGATCTTGGCGAGCGCATCGAACCCGTCGACCGCCGTGAATACCTCGCAGCCTTCCTTAGCGAGCAGCGTCTCGGCGGTGCGGCGAATGGTCTTGCTGTCGTCGATGACGAGCACCTTGAGACCCTGTAGCTTGCTGCCGTTCACAGTCGGCGACTCCTTAAATCCTCAGCGGATTGACGGCCCGCGCCGGCCCCTCGGCCACGCGTGCGCGTAGCGGGCCTCGATCCCGCGAAACCAGTGCGCCGCAACGGCGCGCCGTCCACACGAGCCATTTAGTTTCACGGGCCCCCTCGCCAGGGGCAAGCGCAGGCGGGTTTTAACATATCGGTATACCCCCTGCTATGCCACGCGCGTCACGTTTTTCGAACTTGGCCGCAGCTCTGCGCCCGCCCGCCACGCCTCAAGGGAGACCTATCCGAGCCGCCTACGAGCATAATCGGTCCCCGGGCCCGAAACGGCGGTATTTGAGGCAAATGAGCCCACCTAAGCGACTCGGCGTGGTGATGGATCCGATCAGCGCGATCCACTACGCCAAAGACTCGACTCTCGCGATGCTGCTCGCGGCCCAGGCGAGTGGCTATGCGCTCGCCTACCTCGAGCTGCGAGACCTCCTGCTGCGCGACGGCGTCGCCTTCGGGCGCACGCGCGCGCTCACGGTGCGGCCGGACCCTGCCGGCTGGTTCACGCTCGGCGAGCCCGCCATCGAGCCGCTCGCCGCGCTCGACTGCATCCTGATGCGCAAGGATCCGCCCTTCGACACCGAGTACATCTACAGCACCTACATCCTCGAGCGCGCCGAGAGCGCCGGCGTGCTGATCGTCAACCGCCCGCAGGGCCTGCGGGACATGAACGAGAAGGTCTACACGGCCTGGTTCCCGCAGTGCTGCGCGTCGACCCTGATCACGCGCGACATGGGCGAGATGGCGGCCTTCCTCCGCGAGCAGCGCCGGATCGTCTGCAAGCCGCTCGACGGCATGGGCGGGCGCTCGATCTTCGTGCTCGGCGAGGGTGACCCGAATGCCCGCGTGGTGTTCGAGACTCTCACCGACCATGGCCAGCGCTTCGCGCTGGTGCAGCGCTACATCCCCGACATCGTCGAGTCGGGCGATGCACGCGTGCTGCTCGTCGACGGCGAGCCGGTGCCGTACGCGCTCGCCCGCATGCCTTCGGCGCAGGATCATCGGGGCAACCTCGCCGCCGGCGCGACCGGGGTCCCCCGCCCGCTCAACGATCGCGACCGCTGGCTCTCGCGCGAGATCGGCCCGGCGCTCGCCGCGAAAGGCATGCTGTTCGTCGGGCTCGACGTGATCGGTGGGTTCGTGACCGAGATCAACGTCACGAGCCCCACCGGGATCCGCGAGCTCGACAAGCAGTGTGGTACCCGCATCGGGGAGCTGCTGATCGCCGCTGTCGAGCGGCATCTCGCGGCCCGGCCGCGCCGTGCGAACCTGGCAGCGGCGGCGGGAGGCTGAGGGGCACCCACGCGATGGCACGGCGAGCGCTCAAACTTCGGGAAGGCCAGGCGCCGGTCTGGGACCGGCTGCTGACCATGCTGTTCCTCGCGGGGCTCCTGCACGGACTCGTCATTCTCGGGCTCACCTTCAGCGCCAGCGCGGGCGAGGGAGGCAGCGCCCCCGGACTCGAAGTGCTCCTGACCTCGGATGAGCTTCCGGAGGCGGACAAGAACCCCTCCGCCACGTACCTCGCGCAACGCACTCAGCTCGGCTCGGGCAACACCCGCGAGGCGGTGGCGCCGCACAATCGCTCCTCCACCGTGCCGAAGGCGAGGCACGCCGGTACGCCAGACGGCAACTCCCTCGAGGCGAGCAACGGCAGGGCGGGAAGCCGGGACGAGAGGGTTCTCACCACCGTCGCCTGGAACACCGACGTGCGTTATGTCGCCGACGAGGGCAGCGTCGGCGCAATGCGCGAGCGGCCGCTGCTGGTCGAGGAGCCGCCGGCGGCGCAGCCGGGACCGCAGGATGAAGAGGGACCCGCCAAGCTCCGGGGACCTGAGCGCGACGAGCTGTGGATCACTCCCGATACGCGGGCGGCGACGCTCGCCCCCTACCTCGATGCCTGGCGGCGCAAGGTTGAGCGCGTCGGCACGATCAACTATCCGTCCGCGGCCCGCGGGGCGCCAGCGCAGGCGAGCCCGGTCGTCGAGGTGGGCATCGCCGCGAGCGGCGCCCTCGACCGAGTGGTCATCCGTCGCACGAGCGGCAACCCCGAGCTCGATCAGGCCGCGCTCGCGATCCTCAAGCTCGCCAGCCCTTTCGACCCGTTTCCGGCCGAGCTGGCCGCGCAGTACCGCGTGCTGCGCTTCGCCTACGAGTGGCAGTTCGTCGGCGGGCGCGTCGGGCGCGGCACGCTGTCAACCGTTCCTTGAGACTCGCCCTCTCCATGCCCATACTGGGGACATGGGCGGCAAGCACAGCTCGACGCGCGCCAGCGGCCCCTCCGCCGAGGAACCCCGGGACGGCGAGAAGACTCCGCTCGCCGACGCCGTGGGGGGAAGCCTCACGAACCACCTGCTGATCGCGATGCCGCAGCTCGCCGACCCGAACTTCGCCCAGACGGTCGCGCTCATCTGCGAGCACACCGACAAGGGCGCGCTCGGCATCGTTCTCAACAAGCCTCTGCCCATGAGGCTCTCGGACGTGCTGTCGCAGATGAAGCTCGAGCCCTCGAGCGAGCACATCGCGGCGCAGCCGGTGCTGCGCGGCGGGCCGGTACACACCGACCGCGGCTTCGTGCTGCATCGCCCCGGCGGGCAGTGGGACCACACCCACAAGGTGTCCGACAGCATCCAGGTGACCACCTCGCGCGACGTGCTCGCGGCCATGGCGCGCGGCGAGGGCCCCTCGGATGCCTTCATCGCGCTCGGCTACGCCGGCTGGGAGTCCGGGCAGCTCGAGCGTGAGTTGCGCGACAACGCCTGGGCCTCGATGCCGGTGGATCCACGCGTGGTGTTCGAGCTGCCGTTCGAGGAGCGCTGGGCCGGCGCCTGGCGGCTGCTCGGCATCGACGTCGAGCGCCTCAGCCCCGAGGCCGGCCATGCCTAGCTAGGGCATGATCCGCACCCACACCGTCCTCGCTTTCGACTTCGGACTCAAACGCATTGGCATCGCCAGCGGCGACACGCTGACCCGGCAGGCGGCTCCACGCCCCGCCGCATCCGTCGGGCGTACCGGTCCCGACTGGGAGCGGATCGCGCGCGAGGTCCGCGCGCTTGCGCCCGAGCTCCTGGTTGTAGGGGCCCCGTATAATGCCGCCGGCGGCGAGGGGGAGTTGAGCGCTGCGGTGCGCGCTTTCGCTGCCGAGCTCGAACGCCGCTTCACACTGCCCGTGGCTCTGGTCGATGAGCGCTTCTCCTCGCTCGAGGCGGGCGCGGCGCTGAAAGAGCGCCGCGCGAGCGGGCAGCGGCGGCGGCGCATCGCTCGCGCCGACGTCGACAGCGCCGCGGCGGCGGTGATTCTGGCGCGCTGGTTTGCGGGCGAGGGCGAGGTGCGATGACGGAACAGCTGCGAAGCGATGGGTCGCTCCGCCACCTGCTGACGCTCGAGGGGCTGTCGCGGCAGCAGCTCGAGCGGCTGCTCGAGCGCTCGCAGAGCTTCGTCCACCCGCTCGGAGCCAGGCCTGCGATGAGCCGCGCGCTCGAGGGAGCGACGGTCGCGAACCTCTTCACCGAGCCCTCCACGCGCACGCGAGTCTCCTTCGAGCTGGCGGCCAAGCGGCTCGGGGCGCAGGTGGTCAACCTCGAGGTGCAGCTGTCGTCCCGCGTCAAGGGCGAGAGCATGCTCGACACCGTGTATACGCTGCAGGCGCTGCACGTGGATGCGTTCGTGATCCGCGACGCGGAGGCCGGCGTTCCGGCGTTCGTGGCCGAGCACGTCGCCGCGCACGTGAGCGTGCTGTCGGGCGGCGAAGCGCACGTGTCACACCCCACCCAGGGGCTGCTCGATGCGCTCACGGTGTACCAGCGCAAGGAGCGTTTCGAGGGGCTCACCGTCGCCATCGTCGGCGACATCCGCCATTCACGCGTCGCGCGCTCCGCCTGGCATGCGCTCGCCACGCTCGGAGTGAGCGACCTGCGCCTCATCGCGCCGCCGCCTCTCATGCCGGACGGGGGCGAGTTCCCGGGCTGTGCGCGCCACACGCAGCTCGCGACGGGCTTGAAGGGCGCGGACGTCGTCATGATGCTGCGCATCCAGAAGGAACGCATGGGGCGCGGAGACCTGCCCGACGGCGAGCGCTACTTCGCCGCCTGGGGGCTGACGCGCGAGCGGCTGGCGCTGGCGCGCCCCGACGCCATCGTGATGCATCCGCAGCCGATGAACCGCGGCATCGAGATCGCCTCCGACGTGGCCGACGGGCCGCAGTCGGCCATCCGCGACCAGGTGCGCAACGGCGTCGCCGTGCGCATGGCGGTGCTCGAGGAAGTGCTCGGCTCGCGCGGCGCACCTCGCGTGACGGGCAGCGCATGAGCTCAGGCGTCCGCGGCACGATCTTCCTCGAAAAGGCGCGCGTCATCTCCCAGCTGGCCTACGACGCGGAGCAGTTCGTGCTGCGCCTCGGGGCGCCCAAGTGCGCCGCGCACGCCGGGCCCGGCACCTTCGTGCACCTGCGGTGCGATGCGGCGCTGCCGATGCGCCGGCCGCTGTCGATCATGCGCGCGGACGCGCGCGCGGGATGGATCGAGCTGCTCTACAAGGTGATGGGACCGGGGCTGCACGCGCTCGCCTCGCGCAAGGCGGGCGACGAGCTCTCCGTGCTGGGGCCGATCGGCCAGCCGTTCACCCCGCACCCGCAGCGGCCGCGCCGGCTGTTGCTCGGCGGCGGTGTCGGGATTCCGCCCATGGTGTTTCTCGCCGAGCGACTGCTCGATGCCGGCGAGGCCGCCGTGAAGCCGCTCGTGCTCATGGGCTCGGAGGTGCCGTTCCCGTTTCGCACCCGACCCTCCACCCTCATCGTGCCCGGGATCCCCGCCGGAACCATCGCGTGCATGCCGCTGCTCGAGGAATGGGGCGTGCCGAGCCGGCTCGCGAGCCGCGCGGATTTCCCCGGCTGCTTTCCGGGAATGGTGACCGAGCTCGCCGATGCCTGGCTCGGCTCGCTCGGGCCGGCTGAGCTCGAGCAGGTCGAGATCTTCTGCTGCGGGCCGACCGCGATGCTCGAGGCGAGCGCGCAGCTCGCGCGCCGCCACGGCGTGCCCTGCCAGGTATCGCTGGAAGAGTTCATGGCCTGCGCGGTCGGCGGCTGCGCCGGCTGCACGGTGCGGGTGCGCACCCCCTCGGGGCCGGCGATGAAACGGGTGTGCGTGGACGGGCCGGTGTTCGACGCCGACACAGTCTTCTGAGGTGCCGGGGCATCCGCATGGCGGCCGCTCGTTTGCTGATCGCTCTGTTGTCGTGGATCGCCAGCGCCGAGCCGATACAGCCACCCGCTCCGGCGTCCGCCGCGCCGGGCTCGGCACCGGCATCCGGCGCCGCGCCGGCAGTCTTTGACACCAGACCCTGGATTGCGGATTTGCACGAGATCCGGGCTGCCTTCTCGGAAAAGTATGCGAACTTCGAATGGGCGGTATTTGAGCGCGAGCTCGATCTATCCGATCTTTTCGCGCGTACCGAGACCCGCCTGGGCAACGCGACCAACGACGGCGAAGCAAAGGCCGCGATAGATCGCCTGATGCGAGCGCTCGGCGACGGGCACGTCCGCGTCGTGTGGCCGACAAATCAGACTGCCGCTGCGGCAACAGCGCCGGGAGGCGCAACGCGCGCCAGCAGTCTCTGCGAAACTCTCGGATACGACGCTGCCAAGAACGGGCGGGCCCTGGGGCCGCTCGTCCCCGGGTATCAACCCCTCGCGGCGACCGTGGCCGCGGAGTTTCCCGCAGGCGTCGTCCGTTTGGGCGGCCAGCGAGTCGGAATGATCCGGATCGGGCTCTTCAGCCCCGAAGGGTCACCCGACCTGTGTGCCTCGGTGCTGAATACCCTGGCGATCGCGGCAGACGCCGACTGCGATGCCGCCTGCGCCGACCGCGTGGCGAGCGCCGCGTACACACTCCTTTCGCGAGACCTTGCACTGCGCATCCGCGCGTTGCGACGGCTCGGAGTAACCGCCCTGCTCATCGACCTGACCGGGAACGGCGGCGGTTCGCAGTGGGCCGAAGCCGCGGCACGCATCGTCAGTCCGTTCAGCCTGCGCTCAGAGCGACTCGGGTTCGTGCGCGGCGCACACTGGGTGGCGCACTGGCAATCCCGGGCGGCGGAACTGCGCCAGGCTGCTGATCACGCCTCGGGACAGGACCGAGCCAGACTCATGCGGTGGGCGCTCGAGGTCGACCGTGCGCAGGCCGAGGCGAGGACTTCCTGTCTGTCGACGCCCTTCTGGTCCGGCCAGCATCCCGAATGCGAATGGCTGGGCCACGACTTCTATGCGACGGGCGTCCTGGCTCAGGCTGACGCGGCAGCGCTCAGAGCGAAGGGCTGGGGGTCGCTCGTCTTCAGCCCGGCGGAATATGACTTCGAGGAGGCGGTATGGCACGGCCCGTTGCTGGTGCTCGTCGACTCGAATACCGGCTCGGCGGCCGAGGAATTCGCAGCCGTCCTGCAGGACAACAGGGCCGCGGCGGTGATCGGCGCGCCCACGGCCGGTGCCGGCTGCGGCCACACAAACGGCGGCACGCCCACGACGCTGAGCCACAGCCGCGCCGTCCTGGAACTGCCGGATTGCGCGCGCATCCGACTGGACGGATCGAATGAAGTCGGAGGCATCGATCCGGACGTCCTGGTTGGGTTCCGAGCGACGGATGGAATGCGAAGAAAGGGGCTGCGCCTGATGAAGGCGTTGCCACGTGGCCTCGCGGTGGCAGCCGGGCTTTGCCGGGGTGGCCGGTGCGAATCGAGGCAACCGTCAGAGCGCGCGGGGCCTGATCGGCAGCACCGAACTAACCGAAGTTGACCTTCGCTTCGAGGTTGGCGCGCGAGTCGGCGTAGGTGAGCGCCTCCTCGAGCTCCACCTTGCCGCTCTTGAAGAGCGTGTACAGCGCCTCGTCGAAGCTCTGGATACCGCGCTCGGCGCTCTTGTGGATGGCTTCCTTGATCGACACCACGTCGCCTTTCTTGATCAAGGTGGAGATGTAGGGGGTGTTCAGCATGATCTCGACGGCAGCCACCCGCCGGCCCTCCTTGCCCATCACCAGGCGCTGCGCCATGACGCCGCGCAGGTACTGCGACAGGTCGAGGAAGATCTGGTTGTGCTGCTCGCGCGGAAACATGTTGATGATGCGATCGAGCGATTCGGCGCAGTTGTTGGCGTGTAGCGTGGCGAGCACCAGATGGCCGGTGCCCGCGAGCGCAATGCCCGCCTCCATGCTCTCGCGGTCGCGGATCTCGCCGATCAGGATCACGTCCGGGGCGGCGCGCACCACGTAGCGCAGCGCGTTGGAGTAGCTGCGGGTGTCGATCCCCACCTCGCGCTGGTTCACGATCGAGCGCTTGTTGGTGTGCAGGAACTCGATCGGGTCCTCGATGGTGACGATGTGGTCGGAGGAGTTCTCGTTGCGGTAGTTGAGCATCGCCGCGAGCGTCGTGGACTTGCCGGAGCCGGTGGCGCCCACCATCAGCACCAGCCCGCGCTTGAGCAGCACCAGCTCGCTCACCATCTCGGGGAGCCCCAGCGAATCGAGCCGCGGCATGTCGGCGGTGATGTAGCGCAGCACCATCGCGGGACAGCCGCGCTGCATGAACACGTTCACTCGGAAGCGCCCGAGCCCCGGCTCCGAGATCGCGAAGTCGAGCTCCCACTCGCGCTGGAAGTGCTCGCGCTGCTCGGGAGACATCAGCGCCAGCGCGGTCTGGCGCACCGTGTCCGGAGAGAGCACTTGGCGGTTCACCGGCAGGATCTGGCCCTCGATCTTGATCTTGATCGGCGCGTTGGAGGTGAAGAACAGGTCCGAGGCGTTCTTCTCCACCATCAGCTTGAACAGCGGCTTGGTGTTGAGGGTCGGATGCGGCCCCCCGTTCGCCGTCGCCGTCGCCGTGTCCTCGGGCAGCGCCGGCTGCGGCCCGGTGTCGCCGCTCACCGGGGCCTTGACGGCTACCGCGTCCTTGGCTGCCTTCACAGGTTACGTCCCTGCTCTTCCTCGACGATACGCAGATTCCCGCCGTCGTCGGCCGCCTTGTGCTCGCGCTTGCTCTCGAGCTTGATGCGCAGACGCAGCTCGTTCTTCGAATCCGCGTTGCGCAGCGCGTCCTCGTAGGAGATGAAGCCGGTCTCGTACAGCTCGTACAGCGCCTGGTCGAAGGTCTTCATGCCGAGGCGCGTCGAGCGCGACATCACTTCCTTGATCTTGGCGACCTCGCCCTTGAAGATCAGGTCCTGGATGAGCGGCGAGTTGAGCATGATCTCCATCGCCGCTATGCGCCCGGAGCCCGCCTCGCGCGGGACCAGCCGCTGCGAGATGAGCGCCCTGATGTTGAGCGACAGGTCCATGAGCAGCTGGTCGCGCCGCTCGTCGGGGAAGAAGTTGACGACGCGGTCGAGCGCCTGGTTGGCATTGTTGGCGTGCAGCGTGGCCAGCACCAGATGTCCGGTCTCGGAGAACTGGATGCCGTACTCCATGGTCTCCCGATCGCGGATCTCGCCGATCAGGATCACGTCCGGCGCCTGCCGCAGCGTGTTCTTGAGCGCCGCGTGCCAGGAGTCGGTGTCGACGCCCACCTCGCGGTGCGTGATCACGCATCCCTTATGGGTGTGCACGTACTCGACCGGGTCCTCGATGGTGACGATGTGCCCGCGCGTCTTGTCGTTGCGATAGCCGACCATGGCGGCGAGCGTCGTGGACTTTCCCGAGCCGGTGCCGCCGACGACGATCACCAGCCCGCGCTTGCTGAGCACCACTTCCTTCAGGATCGGCGGCAGGTCGAGCTCCTCGAAGGTGGGGATCTTGGCGTTGATCAGGCGGATCACGCAGCCGACCGCCGCCTGCTGCACGAAGGCGCTGACGCGGAAGCGGCCGATGCCGGCCGGGGCGATGGCGAAGTTGCATTCCTTGGTGGCGTCGAACTCCCGGGTCTGCCGGTCGTTCATGATGGCGCGCACCAGCGTCGCGGACTGCTCGACGGACAGCGCCCGCTCGCTCTGCGGCCGGATCTCGCCGTCGATCTTGATGGCGGGCGGAAAGCCGGCGGTGATGAACAGGTCCGACGCCTTCTTCTCCGTCACCCGCCGGAGGAGATCCTGCATCAGCTTGATGGCCTGGTCGCGATCCATGTGCGTGCCTCCGCTTTTACAGCGCGTCCTTGTTCTGCGCCTTGTAGCGCGCCTCTTCCTTGCTGACGATGCCCTTGGCGACCAGGTCGGCGAGGCACTGGTCGAGGGTCTGCATGCCCTGGGCGCCGCCGGTCTGGATGGAGGAATACATCTGCGCGATCTTGCCCTCGCGGATCAGGTTACGGATCGCCGGGGTGCCGATCATGATCTCGTGGGCCGCGATGCGGCCGCCGGCGTTCTTCTTCATGAGCGTCTGCGAGACCACCGCGCGCAGCGACTCGGACAGCATCGAGCGCACCATGTCCTTCTCCTCGCCCGGAAACACGTCGACGATGCGGTCGATGGTCTTGGCGGCGGAGCTGGTATGCAGCGTGCCGAACACCAGGTGACCGGTCTCGGCGGCGGTGAGCGCCAGGCGGATGGTCTCCAGGTCGCGCATCTCGCCGACCAGGATCACATCCGGATCCTCGCGCAGCGCCGAGCGCAGCGCCTCGCTGAAGCCGAGCGTGTCGCGATGCACCTCGCGCTGGTTGACGAGACAGCGCTTGGAGTCGTGCACGAACTCGATCGGATCCTCGATGGTGATGATGTGATCGGGGCGGTTGTCGTTGCAGTGATTGACCATGCCGGCGAGCGTCGTCGACTTGCCCGAGCCGGTCGGCCCGGTGACCAGCACGAGTCCGCGCGGCAGCATGCACAGGTCGCGGAAGATCTTGGGCGCGTTCAGGTCATCGAGCGAGAGAATCACCGACGGGATGTTGCGGAACACCGCGCCCGCGCCGCGATTCTGGTTGAAGGCGTTGACGCGAAAGCGCGCCAGCTTCGGAATCTCGAAGGAGAAATCGGTCTCGAAGAACTCCTCGTAGGCCTTGCGCTGCTTGTCGTTCATGATGTCGTACACCATGGAGTGCACTTCCTTGTGCGACAGCGGCGGCATATTGATGCGCTTCATGTCCCCGTCAACGCGGATCATCGGCGGCACGCCCGAGGACAGATGCAGGTCGGACGCGTTGTTCTTGACGGCGAAGGCGAGCAGTTGCGCGATATCGACGGCCATTGATACTCCGTGAGGCAAGCGCAGCCCGACGAAGCGAGGGCGGCGTGCAAGTCTGCGCCTGGGCGCGCGCCGGAAGTATAACGGAGGGGTCCTACGTCCCATATGTTAATGAGTCCGCAGAATTTGCCCGCCCGCATCGCGGCGGTGCAGGAACGAGTGGCGCGGGCCGCCGGGGCGGCCGGCAGGAGTGCGCACTCGGTCACACTCCTCGCCATCGGCAAGGCGCAGCCCCTCGAGCTCCTCGGCGCCGCCGCCGCCTGCGGCCTCGAGCATTTCGGCGAGAGCTACCTCAAGGAGGCGCTGGCCAAGATCGCCGCGCTACGCGAGCGCGGATTGACCTGGCACTTCGTCGGGCGGGTGCAGGCCAACAAGACGCGTCCGATCGCGGAGGAGTTCGCCTGGGTGCACGCGCTCGATCGCTCGAGGATCGCGGAGCGGCTCGCGGCACAGCGGCCCGCTCACGCCCCGCCCCTCAACGTCTGCCTGCAGGTGAATCTGGCGGGCGAGGCCGCCAAGGGCGGCGTCGCGCCCGGCGAGCTTGGCCCCCTCGCCGCGGCAGTCGCGGCGCTGCCGCGCCTCACGCTGCGCGGTTTGATGTGCATTCCACCCGAGGAGACCGAGCCGGCGCGCCAACGCGCCTGGTTCGCGCAGCTTCGCCAGCTCCGCGATCAGCTCAACGCCGGGGGCGCGCGGCTCGACACGCTGTCGATGGGCATGAGCGGCGACTTCGAGGCCGCGATCGCCGAGGGCGCGACGATCGTGCGCCTCGGAACCGCGCTGTTCGGACCCCGCCCTGCCTAGGCGCGAGCGGCCATCTTTTCGCCGGCGAGGGTCACGCCTTTCGCCGGCGTATTTGCCGTCATCGATGGGTTGGCCGGGCGAAAGCGCCCTCGAGGGCCATCTTTTCGCCGGCGAAAGTCACGCCTTTCGCCGGCGTGTTTGCCGTCACCGATGGGTTGGCCCGGCGAAAGCGCCACAGGCGCTTTCGCCCAATCCAACCAGTACAATGCACACCGCCATGACCAACAGGCGCATCGCGGTACTCGGAGCCGGCAACATGGGGCGCGCCCTCATCACGGGGCTGCTGCGCTCCGGCACGCGACCCGAGCACTTGAGCGTCGGCGAGCCGAGCGCCGCCTCGCGCGAGCGCCTCGCGCGGGAGCTCGCCATCACCGCCGCGGCCGACAACGCCGCGGCCGTCGCCGGCGCCTCCGTGGTGGTGCTCGCGGTGAAGCCCGAGGAAGCCAGGGCGGTGCTCGGCGCGCTCGCGGGACACTGGGGCGCCCGGCCACCGCTCCTGGTCTCCGTGGCCGCGGGGCTTCGCGTGGCGGCGCTCGAGGCCTGGTGCGGCCCGGGCGTCGCTATCGTGCGGGCCATGCCCAACCGCCCCGCGCTGGTGGGCGCTGCCGCCACCGGGTTGTTCGCCCCGCGCGCAGTCGCCGCGCCGCAACGAGCCGTTGCCGAGCAGCTGCTCCGCTCGGTGGGCGAAGTCATATGGGTGGCGAGCGAGGATGCGCTCGATGTGGTGACCGCGCTCTCGGGCAGCGGCCCGGCGTACCTGTTCCTGCTGGCGCAGCTCATGGCCGAGGCCGGCGAGCGGCTCGGGCTCGAAGGAACCGCGGCGCGCCGCCTGGCGGCCGTCACGCTCTACGGCGCCGGGCTGCTCGCAACTGCCGGGGACGGCGATCTCGCGCGGCTGCGCGCCGAGGTGACCTCCCCGGGCGGCACTACCGAAGCGGCGCTGCGCGTGCTCGAGGATGCGAAGCTCTCCGACACGGTGGCGCGAGCGCTCGGGGCGGCCACCGCACGCGCGCGCGAGTTGGCCGCAGCGTGGCCGGACTGACCCAACCGACGCCGAGGAGCCCATGAGCGCGATCACCTTCGTCGTCGAAACGCTGCTGTCCCTGGCGTTGTTCGTGGTGCTGGCGCGGCTGCTGCTGCAGTGGACCCGCGCCGACTTCCGCAATCCGCTCTGCCAGGCGGTGGTGAGCATCACCAACCCGCTCATCCTGCCGCTGCGCCGCGTGCTGCCGCCCATCGGCAAGCTCGACACCGCCTCCGTGATCGCGGTGCTGATGGTCGCCGTGCTCGACGTGGCCTGCATCTTCGCGCTGCACGGTGTCGGCTTCCCGCCGCCGCTGCTGTGGCTGCGGGCGGTGCTGGGCGAAATCGCGCGCACGCTGCTCTGGACGTATCTGTCGGCGATCTTCCTGTACGCGCTGCTGAGCCTCATCGCCCCGGGAGGCTATTCACCGCTGCAGTCGGTGCTCGGGACGGTGTGTGAGCCGGTGCTGCGACCGATCCGGCGGCTGATCCCCGCGGTCGCGGGGCTCGACCTGTCGCCGCTGTGGGCGATCATCGCGATCCAGGCCATTCTGATCCTGATGCGCTGAAGCGCGGGTGCGCGCGCTGGCGGAACACGCGCTTAGCGCCGACTTCGCAACGAGAATCGCAGCATTTCGCGCACCCTGAAGGTGCACCCGGCCCCTGCGCCGCTCACGCCCGCGCGCCGCGCCGCCGGCACCATGTAACGGAAACCCTGAGAAAAAAGGCACTTTCGCAACACCCAAAAAGAAAAAAGCGCTTGCCAAAGCGCGCGCATGTGCTATTTTCCGCGCCGATTCTTCACCGCGCGGCCCTCCGCGCCGCGTTCTCAACCGCAAAATTCTCGAGGAGTAGCGCAAAATGGCGAAAAAGGGTGGCGCACCGACCAAATCAGAAGTCCTGACAACCATCTCCAAAGACACCGGGCTCTCGCGCAAGCAAGTCAGCGGCGTCTTCGATTCGCTGGGGGGCGTGATCAAGAAGAGCCTGCGCGGCAACGGTCTGTTCACCATGCCCGGGCTGCTGAAGATGAAGGTCGTCAAGAAGCCGGCGACCAAGGCTCGCGAAGGCATCAACCCCTTCACCGGCCAGAAGATGATGTTCAAGGCCAAGCCGGCCAGCAAAAAGGTTCGCGTGATGCCGCTCAAGAGCCTCAAGGCGATGGTCAATCAATAACAGGCGGGATCTTCCACAGCCACGGACGGAAAGCCCGGCGCGGAGCCTCCTCGCCGGGCTTTTTGTTGCGGAGCGGGACGGCGCCTTCAGGTTGCACCCGGGGGCTGCGCGATCAGCGGCGCCTGTTCCGCCTCACGCATGAAGGCGAGCACCACATCGCGCAGCTCGTTCAAGCGGCCGTGAAAGAAATGGCCGGCGCCGGCAAGCATCTTCAGCTCGGGAGCGGGCGAGAGGCGCTGCGCGAAGGAGCGCACCGCCTCGGGCGGCACCACCTCGTCCGCGTCGCCCTGCACGATGAGCCACGGACACGCAGGCGCCTCGACATCCGTCACCGGGACGATCGAGATGCCGGGCGCCACCGTGATGAGACGCTGAGGCCGGCCCTGCGCCGCCGCGCGCAGCGCCACCGCGCCGCCGAAGGAGAATCCTGCGAGCCACGGCTGCGCGCCCGGCCAGCGCTGCCGCCCGTAGGCAATCGCCGCGAGGGCATCGTCCGTCTCACCCCGGCCCTCGTCGTACCGGCCGGCGCTGCTGCCGACGCCGCGAAAATTGAAGCGGATGGCGGGGGCGCCGAGCTGCTCCAGGGTGCGCGCCAGCGTGTACACGACCTTGTTGTCCATGGTGCCGCCGTAGAGCGGATGCGGATGGCACACCACGGCGAACGCCGTGACGACCTGCATCCCGCCTGCCTCGATCTGCGGGGTCTCGATGAGCGCCTGGAGCGGCCCGGTAAGGCCCGCAAGCGCCGTGCGCTCCGCGAGCGGCGGCTTGAGCGCCGGCATGCTCAGGGGGCCGCCGCCGGCGGGGCGGTGAGCCGCACCAGCAGCCGGTTCAGGCGCTGCACGTACTCGGGAGCGTTGGCGAGGGGCGCGCCCTCGGCGAGCGCCGCCTGGTCGTACAGGAGCTGCGCGAGCTCCGCGAAGCGGATCCCGTCAGTGACCCCATCGAGGTAGCGGATCAGCGGATGCTCGACGTTCACCTCGAGCAGCGGGCGAGCCTCGGGCGCCTTCTGGCCGAGGCTCTCCAGGGCCCGCCGCATGCGCTCGGGAAGGTCATGTTCGCCGATCACGAGACAGGCCGGCGACTCGCTCAAGCGCTCGCTGACGCGTACCTCCGTCACGCGCTCCCCGAGTGCGTCCTTGATGCGCTTCAGCAGTCCCTTGCTCTCCCGGAGGCGCGCATCGTGCTGCTTGCGATCGGCGTCGCTCGCGAGCCCCCCGAGCTCGAGGTCCCCGCGCGAGGCGTCCTTGAAGCGCTTGCCCTCGTAGCTGTCGAGCTGGCCCATCATCCACTCGTCGATCCGCTCGGCCAGCAACAGCACCTCGAGCCCGCGCTCCTTCAGTCGCTCGATCGCAGGACTGCCGCGGGCGGCCTCGAGGGTCTCCGCGATCACGTAGTAGATCCGGTCTTGGCCGGGCTTCATGCGCGAGAGGTAGTCGGCGAGGCTGACGGAGGAGGAGTTGTCCGCGTTGTGCGTGCCGGCGAAGCGCAGCAGCGGCAGGATGGCGTTCTGGTTGGCGTGATCCTGGACGATGCCCTCCTTCAGCACCGTGCCGAATTCCCTCCAGAAGGTGGCGTACTTCTCCGGCTCGTCCTTCGCGAGCCGCGCGAGCAGATCGAGCACCCGCCTGGTGAGCCCGCTGCGGATCGCCTCGACCTCCGGGTCCTGCTGCAGGATCTCGCGCGAGATGTTGAGCGGCAGGTCGCTCGAGTCGACCACTCCCTTCGCGAAGCGCAGGTACAGCGGCAGGAACTGCTCGGCGTCGTCCATGATGAACACCCGCCGTACGTAGAGCTTCAGTCCCCGCACCGCCTCGCGCTGCCACAGGTCGAAGGGGGCGCGGGCGGGCAGGTAAAGGAGGCTCGTGTACTCGCGCTTGCCTTCCACCTTGTTGTGGGTCCAGGCGAGCGGATCGGTGTTGTCGTGCGTGAGGTACTGGTAGAACTGCCGGTATTCCTCGTCCGAGATCTGCGTGCGCGGCAGCGTCCAGAGCGCTTTTGCCTGGTTCACCACCTCGAACTCGAGCGACGCCTCGCCCTCTTTCCTCATGCGCACGGGAAAGCCGATGTGATCGGAATAGCGGCGGATCAGGCCGCGCAAGCGCTGCGGATCGGCGAACTCGCGCGCGTCGGCTTTCAGGTGCAGCGTGACCGCCGTGCCGCGCTTCGGCAGCGTCAGCGATTCGACGGTGAACTGCCCATCGGCGCTCGACTCCCAGCGCACGCCGGCCTCCGGCGGCGCGCCGGCCTTGCGCGAGCGCACCTCGACGCGCTCGGCGACGATGAATGCCGAGTAGAAGCCGACCCCGAACTGCCCGATGAGCTGCGAAGCCTGCTGCTCGTCCTTGGGCAGGGTGCGGAAGAACTCGGCGGTGCCCGAGCGCGCGATGGTGCCGAGGTCAGCGATCGCCTGCTCGCGCGTCATGCCGATGCCGTTGTCGGTGACGGTCAGCGTGCCGGCGGTCGGATCGGCGTCGATGCGGATGCCGAGCTCCGGGTCGTCGGCGGAGAGCGCGCTGTCTGCGATCGCCGCGAAGCGCAGCCGGTCGCAGGCGTCCGAGGCGTTGGAGATGAGCTCTCGCAGGAAGATCTCCCTGTGGCTGTACAGGGAGTGGATCATGAGCCTCAGCAGCTCGCGCACCTCGGCCTGAAAGCCGTGCGTCTCCGGCGCGCTCGCGGCGGGGGTCGGTTGCGGGTTCGGTTCGGCCTGCATGCTCGCCCTATGCGGGAAGCCCCGACGGTGGGTCCCGAGACGAGCGATCTTGGGAACAGCTGCGGAATTTTCAAGCGCCGCGTGTGCGGCGGTGCGGCGGTGCGGCGGTGCGGTGTCGGCGAGCGGGCGGCACGGCTTCGGTGCCGTGCGGGACGAGACTAGACGGCGAGGTTCAGAAACTCCCGGTGGGTGAGCAGGAGCGTCGCACCGCCGGCGAGCAGCAGCGCGGAGGCCGCGGCGATCAGCGGCGCGGCCGCCGCAAGCACTTCGGCGGCCGCCGAAGTCGCCACGTGGCGACAGGCGCCCGCGACATCGTCAAGCTCGTCCCACAGGTGCAGAAGAAATTCCATGGGTGTGCACTCTAGGACGCCGCGGCGCGTTGCGGCGTGCGCGTAATCACACTCGCGGAGACTACGTATCGGCTTGCAGCAGATCCGGGGCGTGCGTAGGCTTGACTGCGAATCGCGTCACCACCCGAATGTGACAGAACTAGGGTCACCATGCAGCGCATCGTCGTCCTGAACCCCAAGGGCGGGTCCGGCAAGACGACCATCGCGATCAACCTGGCGAGCTATCTTGCGACACGCAGGTATACGCCGGTGCTCATGGACTTTGATCCACAAGGATCAACCCTGCGCTGGGTGAGGAAGCGGCGGCCGGCCCAGGCGCCGATTCACGCGATCGCCGCATTCGAGAAGGACTCGCGCACCACGCGGGCATTCCAGCTGCGCGTGCCCGATGTGGCCACGCACGTGATCGTCGACACGCCCGCCGCGCTCGACCCGCGCCAGCTCTCCGACATGACGCGGGATGCCGACAAGATCCTGGTGCCCGTGCTGCCCTCGGACATCGACATCCACGCCTGCTCGCGCTGCATCCGCGACCTGCTGCTGGTCGCCAAGATCAGCCGCGACGAGAACCGCATCGGCGTCATCGCCAACCGCATCCGCCGCAACACGCTCACCTACCAGTCGCTGATCCGCTTCCTGCACACCCTCGGCATCCCGATCGTCGCCACCATCCGCGACTCGCAGAACTACGTGCGCGGTGCCGAGATCGGCATCGGCGTGCACGAGATGAAGAGCTACGTGGCTCAGGAAGACGTCGCGCAGTGGGTGCCGCTGGTCGAGTGGCTCGCGGGGTCCCCGGGCGACGCACAGGCGCCGCCCGGCGGTTCGTCCGAGGGGGCCGGGACGGCAGCCGCCGCCGGCCAGCCGCCCGCTGCGGGCGAGCCGGCGAGCGCCGTGGAGCCCGTCGCACCGGCGGAGCCCGAGGCTCCCGCCGGGCCTCTCGGCCCCGGGGACAGCTCGCAGGCGCTCTCGGATGAGGTGGCGGCGGCTGCGGCCGCCGCCGGCTTCTGACGGTCTGGAAGGCTCTCTGAGCGGTCTATTTTTTGGGCTTGGCGGCGTTGCCGCCGGAGCCGTCGTTCGCAGCCCAGGAATCCCGGATCTGGTCGGCCCAGTTCTTGTAGTTGGACCAGGTGTAGAGGTTGCGGGTTATCGCAGCCTGGCGGGCGCGTGCGCGCTGCATGCGATCCAGCCAGCTCGCGTACGCTTCCGCGCCCGTCGGCGGACTGTCGCTCGGGGCCGCCGCGTCGCGCTGCGCGCCGGGCGTCTCGTCTCGGCCCCTGTCGCTCGCGCTCATGAAGTGAAGCTCCTGATGACTCTGTGGGGCAGCGTACGGTGTCGGCTGCGCGCACCGCAGGAACTGGTTCACAGGCATGTTGAGGCTTGCGCGCGCTGGGACGCACCTCTCGCCGCCCCGCGGGAAACCGTGCCGCGGGCCTGGGCGTTATGTCACCGCGAGCGCGAGCGCGCTCGGCGGGGCCTCAAAGCCCGTGAGCGCGCCTTCAGGCTACCAGCCGGTAAACCGGGCGGTAGACGCTGCCCGGCAGCCGCATGCGCCGCTGCGCGACGAAGGCGGCGAGCAGCTCATCGAGCAACCGCATGATCGAGGGATCGCCGGCGAGCTCGTACGGACCTTCGCGCTCGATCGCCTGGATGCCGCCCTCCTTGACGTTGCCGGTGACGACGCCTGAGAACGCGCGCCGCAGGTTGGCGGCGAGCTCGTGGGGGGGCTGCTCGCGCTGCAGGGCGAGGGCGCGCATCGCGGCGTGCGTCACCTCGAAGGGCCGCTGAAACTGCGGCTGGATCGACAGCAGCCAGTTGAAATTATACGAGTCGCTGTGGCGGCGGCGGAATTCCCGCACCGCGTCCATGCCGCGCACCATGCGCCGGGCGACTTCCGCCGGATCGTCGATGATGATGGTGAAGCGCTCGAGCGCCTGCGACCCGAGCGTGCCGGAGATGAAGCGGCCGATCTGCTCGAAGTACGCCGCGGCGTCGCGCGGCCCGGTGAGCACGATGGGGAACGGCTGGTCGCGATTGGCCGGATCGAGCAGTATCCCAGTCAGGTACAGAATCTCCTCGGCGGTGCCCGCACCGCCGGGGAACACCACGATGCCGTGGGCGAGGCGCACGAACGCCTCGAGGCGCTTCTCGATGTCCGGCATGATCGCGAGCTGCGTGACGATCGGATTAGGCGGCTCGGCGGCGATGATTCCGGGCTCGGTGACGCCGATATAGCGGCTCTGTGCGATGCGCTGCTTGGCGTGCCCGATGGTCGCGCCCTTCATCGGTCCCTTCATGGCCCCCGGGCCGCAGCCGGTGCACACGTCGAGCCCGCGCAGCCCGAGCTCATAACCGACCCTCTTGGTGTACTGGTACTCCAGGTCGCCGATCGAGTGCCCGCCCCAGCACACCACCAGGTTCGGCCGCGCCTTGTAGTCGAGGAGGCGCGCATTGCGCAGCACGTGGAACACGGCGTTGGTGATCGAGGCGGAGTTCTTCAGATCGAAGCGGCCGCTGGCGATGATCTCGTTGGAGATGAACACCACGTCGCGCAGCACCGCGAACAGGTGCTCCTTGATGCCGCGGATCATCTCGCCGTCGACGAACGCGGAAGCCGGGGCGTTCTGCACCTCGAGCTTCACCCCCCAGGGCTGGCGCACGATGCGGATGTCGAAGTCGCGGTGGCGATCGAAGATTTCCTTGGCATTGTCGGTGTCGGCTCCGCTGTTGAGCACCGCCAGCGCGCAGCGGCGGAACAGCGGGTACAGCCCCCCCTGCCCGGTATCGAGGAGCTTGTCGATTTCGCTCTGCGAGAGGTTCTCGAGACTGCCGCGCGGCCCGACGCGCGCGTCGACGAATTCTGATAATTCGCTGCTCACTGCTCAGGGAAGGATATCGATCGGCACGTCGTCGGGTGTGAGCATCCAGATCTCCACCATGTCGGCATTCGACACGGCGATGCAGCCATCGGTCCAGTCGTGCTGCAGATAATAATCGGGATCGTGCTTCGGCAGGTTCGGCAGGCCGTGGATCATGATCGAGCCCCCGGCGTCCCAGTGCCGGGCCCGCGCGCGCCTCAGATCCTCCGGGTTCGGGTACGACACCTTGATCGAGAGGAAGTAGTCGCTGCGGGCGTTGCGCCGCTCGAGGCGATAGGAGCCTTCGGGCGTGCGGAAGTCCCCCGAGCGCTCTTTCTGTCCCACAGGGCTCAAGCCCAGCGCGACGTGATAGGAGCGCAGGACGTTGCCGCCCTGCATCAGGAGGAGCCGCCGCTCGGCCTTACGCACCAGAACGCGATCCACCGCCGGCAGTGTCTCGGACGGGGGCCGCAGCGCCGCCGGCTGGGCGTTCGGCAGGGAGTCCGGACGCGCCGCGGCGGCCGCGAGGGCCAGCACTAAGATCGTGGCTAAGGTCCTGAACGTCATAAGGTTATTGACTGGGCACCGCCGTACTTCGAATGATTATAGGCACACGCGGAAGCTGCCGGCATGTGCGCCCGTCACACCAGGTCGGGGGGTCGATCTGGGAGGGGCGGGGCGGGTCGATTGCCCAGGTGCGCCGGGCGCGTTTCCCAAAGGCCCGCGCACCGCCCGTCATCCACCGCTGCCCACTTCCTCGACCCGGGGCATGACGATCTGCGTGCCGGCGCGCAGGTCCGCGAGGTCGACGTCCGGGTTGTACTGCTGCACCAGCCACAGCGGCATCTGCGTCGCACGCTGAGTCAGCGTCCACAGCGAGTCCCCGTGCCGGGCGACGTAAAGCTCGGTGCCCACGATCCGGTGCGCGGCGAAGAAGCTGGCCTGGAGCTCCCGGTGATACTCGCGACGGCGCGCTTCGAACGCCTCATGCGACACCTTGCGGAAATCGAGCCTGATGTGCTGACCGATGAGCACGCGGCGGCCGAACCTGAGGTGATTGATCTCACGCACGTGCGCCGTGCTCACGCCGAGCCAGTCGGCGTAGTGCCCGAGCGTCTCGTCCCCCGTCACGCGAATGCTTTCGTCGTGCGCGACGCTGTAGTCGATGGGATCGGCGTTCTGCTCGGCGTCGAGCGCCGGCCCGAGCGCAGGACCGATCGCCTCGGCCTGCGCCGCCGACACCGGCTGCGCGCCGGCGGAGGCCGTGCGCGTCCTCGCGGCTGCCGCGACGGCCGCATCCTCGGCGCTCTCGCGTTGCGCGACTTCGGCGGAGACCGCGCCGCCGGGTGATGCCGGCCCGACGCTGATCGTGAAAACCGGTGCATGGGGCGCAGCCGCCGCAACGACCGCAGGCGCGGAAGGCGTCGGAGCCGGCGCACGCGCGGCTGCCGCAGCCGCCGGAGCGGGTGCCGCGGGGGCTGTCGGAGCCGGAGCTGCAGGGGCGGCGGGAGCCGGTGCTGCAGGGGCCGCGGGAGCCGGTACCGCGGTCGATGCGACCGTGACCGCGGCCGCTTCGGGCACGTCGATCGTCCGGCCGACGCGCAAGCGCGCGCTCACCCGCAGGTGATTCATCCGTGCGAGCGTATCTGCCGACACTCCGTAGCGCGCGGCGACCCGGACGAGCGTATCTCCGGCCTGCACCCGATATCGGGGCGGGGCGCTCTGTCCGGCGAACATCTCGCCGGGGCTGAGGCGTTGTGCCAGGAGCTCCCGCGTCCAGGACGTTCCGTCGAGCGGCAGTCGCAACCGGTAGGCCTTCGGCACGCGCTGCCGCCCGTCCCACACCGCGTGGGTCAGGGCCGGGTTGAGCGCACGCAGCTTCTCCGGCTCGATCCTGAGCGCGCGCTCGAGTGTCGGCATGGAGACGTAGGCCGGCAACTGCACCTCCTGGAACTTGACCGCGCTCTGCCTCTGCAGCGAGCCGAAGTATTTCTCGGGGTTGCGGTCGACCTCGAGAGCCGCGAGGAACGAGACGTAGAAGTTGCGCGATGCGAAGCCGAAGGTGCGGCTGTTGTAGCTGCGCACGATCCGGACGATGTCGTCGGTGCCGAGGGTCTCCTTGGCGCGGCGCACGCCGGCGGTGCCGTGGTTGTACGCCGTCAGCGCGAGCGGCCAGGTGCCGAGCACGCGGTAGTTGTAGGCGAGCAGCTGCGCCGCGGCCTCGGTGGAGCGGAACGGATCGAGGCGATCGTCCACCGCGGAGTCGATTCGCATGTAGCGCCGGCCGGTCGAGCGCATGAACTGCCACAGGCCCGCGGCGCCCACCTTCGAGTACGCCGCCGGGTTGAAGGACGACTCGACGTGCGGCAGCACGGCGAGCTCTGCGGGCAATCCGAGATTCGCCAGCACTTGCGCAATATGGGTCTCCCAGGCCCCGGAGCGGATCAACCCTGCGCGGAATCGGTCTGCCTGGCCGAGCTGGAAGCGGACGTCCTCGGTCGCCGCGTGCAGCCGGGAAGGGGTGCCCTCGGCCCCCCAGAGGTCCTTGATGCGCTGGTCATCCGCCGGGAGCGGCCCGTCTCCCGCAGCCGCGATCCGGCGCAGCGCCGCCCCATAGCGCTCGCGCTCGCGGTCCACGACGCGCTCGCGCTCCCCGGGCGTGGTGGTCGGCTCGAAGTGCAGCGTGTCGTACACCACGGCGAGGTTGTACTGGTCGTGGAGGAATCCCGCGTCGGTGTCGATCTGCGTGTAGACGCGGATCCAGAACTCCACGTCGCGCTCGAGCTGCGGCGGGCGCGACACTGGGCTTTCCTCGCCCGGCGCAGGGGTGACGACGAGACAGGCGGCAAGACACGCGGCAAGGAGGGTAAACCCCCCGCGCGCAGCGGCGGTCGGCCGCCTGACCGAGCCATGCAGGCCGTCCGGGGCCCCTGTCGAGTTCATTTACACTCCTGCAAAATCAAAGTTCCCACGTGAGTTCAATGGCCTGCGCCACATTCGCCCCCGGTGCCGAGCGAGTGCGTAGGGCGGAATGCGTCGAGTATTTTGACACTTCGGGTGGCAACCCGCCGATCTGGCGTCCCACCATCAACCCTGACCCCGCACGTTGGCATCTCCGGTGCGGCTTATAGCGTCGACTCCGTCACAGTTACAGACGGCTCCGACGTCAAGCTGTTGAACCACGGCCCGAAGCGGAGGCTCTGGCACGGGTGTTGCTAATCACTAACAGTACAGGCAACCAGTGTCGGGAAGGAACGAAGTAGGGCAACAAGGGATTCAGAACAACATAGGGATTCAAAGAAGAAGGCACAGATCCGGATGGCAGTGGATTGGCTCGAAGGAAACTGTGCCCTGACCGGATAACGATAAGAAAGAGACTCCTCCACACACAAGCAAGCGACCGACCCCGCGAAAGCGGGGTTTTTTTTGCCCGGCGTCCGGACAAAAACGGGGCAACCGGCCGGCTGCCCCGCAAGGCCGACCCCCGAGCCCGTCAGTTCGTTCTCATCCGCACTTCGAATCGCCGCAGTTCAGGCAGGTCATGCAGCCGTCCAGCATGACGACCGCCGCGGTGCTGCAGCGGCCGCAGAGCTGCGCTCCTTCCGGGAAGTGCGACTTGGCAAAGGCGTCTGTTTGCTTCGCGCGCGCCTGGAACTCGGCGCGCTTCTGGTCGACCAGCTTCTGCTGATGCACATCGAGCTCGCGCTTGCGCAACAGGCCGATGGTCTGCAGGTGCTTCTCGATGACGTGGCCAAGCTCGGCGATGATCGAGGGCATGAACTTGCCGCCCGGCTGCCAGTAGCCGCCGCGCGGATCGAACACCGCCTTGAGCTCGTCCACCAGAAAGGTGACGTCGCCGCCCTTCCTGAACACCGCCGAGATGATGCGCGTCAGCGCCACGATCCACTGGAAGTGATCGAGGTTCTTGGAGTTGATGAAGATCTCGAACGGCCGGCGCTGCTCGAACTCCGTGCCTTCGTTCAGCACGATGTCGTTGATGGTCACGTACATGGCGTGATCCGAGATCGGCGTCTTGATCTTGTAGGTGGAGCCGACGAGGACTTCCGGGCGCTCGAGCCTCTCGTGCATCCGGATGACTTTGGCCGTGTGGCCGTTCTTGTCGCGTACCAGCTCGGTCTCGCCGGGCTGGGCTACCCGGGCTTCCGCCGCGATCCTGGCCTCCGACGCTGCCTTGGCGGGCGCCGCCCGCGCCTCGGACGCCTTGTCCGCCGGCTTGTCCTGCGGCTTGTCCTGCGGCTTGTCCTCCGGCTTCTGCACCTGGTACTTGATGATTTTGCGGTCGATCTTGATGGTCATAGTCAGTTCCTGGGAACTGCGTTCAGTTCACGCCTCACATGCGCCCGTAGTACCCGTCCTTGATCGCATCAAACAAATTGGCCGCGGTGTGGAGCTCGCCGTCGTAATCGATTTCCTCATCGCCGCGTGCCTCCACGACCGTGCCGTCCTCAAGCGTGAACTTATAGATCGTGTTCTTGAGATCTTGCTCTTTCACGAGTACGCCCTGGAACGCTTCCGGGTTGAAGCGGAAAGTGGTGCAGCCCTTCAGCCCCTGCTCGTATGCATACAGATAGATGTCCTTGAACTTCTCGTAGGGGAAATCCGTAGGCACGTTCGCCGTCTTAGAAATCGATGAATCGACCCACTTCTGGGCCGCAGCCTGCACTTCGACGTGCTCCTTGGGAGTGATGCCGTCGGATGCAATGAAGTAGTCTGGCAGTCTCTCAGCATCGTTCGTCGCTCCGGGTTTGGCATTGGGATTGACCAGCTCGCGATACGCCAGCAACTCGAAGGAATAGACGTCGATCTTTTCCTTGGATTTCTTGCCCTCCCGAATGACGTTACGGAAATAGTGGTGTGCGAAGGACGGCTCGATGCCGTTCGAGGCATTGTTGGCGAGCGACAGCGAGATCGTGCCCGTGGGCGCGATCGAGCTGTGGTGCGTGAAGCGCGCCCCGGTCTCGGCGAGCTCGTGCACCAGCTGCGGCGCCACCTGTGCGACGCGCTGCATATAACGGCTGTACTTCGCGTGCAGCAGACGCCCCGCGATCTTCGCCCCCGGCTTCCAGCCGTCGCGCGCCATCTCCGGGCGCTTACGCAGCATCTCCTTCGTGACCGTGAACTCCTCGTTCATGATCGGCGCCGGACCTTTCTCGCGCGCGAGCTCGAGCGCCGCCTCCCAGCCCGCCACCGCCATCTCGCGCGACACGTCCTCGGTGAACTGCACCGCCTCGGACGAGCCGTACTTCATGCGCAGTAGAGCCAGGGTGCTGCCTAGCCCCAGGAACCCCATGCCGTGGCGGCGCTTGCGCAGGATCTCCTCGCGCTGCCGCTCGAGCGGCAGCCCGTTGATCTCGACCACGTTGTCGAGCAAGCGCGTGAACACCTTCACGACCTCGCGGTACTCGTTCCAGTCGAATTCCGCAAAGTCGGTGAATGGATGTTTGACGAAGCGTGTCAGGTTCACCGAACCTAACAAACAGCTGCCATACGGTGGGAGACTCTGCTCGGCACAAGGGTTAGTCGCGCGGATATTCTCGCACCACCAGTTGTTGTTCATCTCATTGACGCGGTCGATGAGGATGAACCCCGGCTCGGCGAAATCGTAGGTGGACGCCATGATCACGTCCCACACGCGCCGCGCCGGCAGTTTCTTGTAGACCTTGCATGCGACGAGGCCGTCATCGTTGACGACGTAGCTGTCGTGAATTTCCCATTCGCGCCAGACGAATTTGCTCGTGTCGCTCAGATCCGGCCGCTCGTTCTCGTATTCCTTGCGCGAGATCGGAAATGCGAGCTTCCACTCGCGATCTTCGCGCACCGCCTGCATGAACTCGTCCGTAATCAGGAGCGAGAGGTTGAATTGCCGCAGCCGACCGTTCTCGCGCTTGGCGCGGATGAACTCCATGACATCCGGATGACCGACGTCGAAGGTGCCCATCTGCGCGCCGCGGCGCCCGCCGGCAGAGGAGATGGTGAAACACATCTTGTCGAAGATATCCATGAAGGACAGGGGACCGGAGGTGTAGGAACCCGCGCCCGACACATACGCACCGCGCGGCCGCAGCGTCGAGAAGGAGTAACCAATTCCTGCGCCGCTCTTGAGCGTCAGCCCCGCCTCGTGGACTTTCTTCAGGATGTCATCCATCGAGTCGTGGATCGTGCCCGAGACCGTGCAGTTGATCGTCGAGGTGGCGGGCTTGTGCTCGAGCGCGCCGGCGTTCGAGATCACTCGCCCGGCCGGAATGGCGCCGCGACGCAGCGCCCAGAGGAAGCGCTCGTACCAGTGCTCGCGCACCTCGTCCTTCTCGACGTCGGCGAGCGCGCGCGCGACGCGCTGGTAGGTATCGTCCATCGTTTTATCGATGGGCGCGCCGTCCTTGGCGGTCAGGCGATATTTCTTATCCCAGATATCGAGCGACGCCTCCTGGAAGGCGATCGCGTCGACGTCCTTAGGATCGATCTTGACGACGGTGTTCATGTAATCCGCGGCGCTCCGAATGCTCTGACGCCTCGTCCCACGGATTTCAGGAAATGCCGATCACGGCGCTTCAAAGCGGCGTTCTCGAAAGCGGCGCTCTTCGAGCCGCGAGCCTGATCGGCACCCGCTGTCCCTTCAGAACAGCCAGGTCCCCGAAACCTCCCCCCGACCCGTGACCCCTGGTCGCCCTCGTGCGAACACAAGATCTTGTGTCGGGGTCAAAAGCCTAATGAGCGTCCGGGGAGGCGTCAAGCGTGGCGGCCGCCTTTTTATGGGTCAATAAAGGTTAGTATTTTCTATTACTTACGACATTAATGGCCGCCACTTTCGCGGGATTTTTTAACGAACTGCCGCCACGGCGCCTCACTGGCCAACCCCAACATCTTGTACCCAGATCCGGCACAGGTTCTGCACAGCCTGCCCACAGGCCGTGCACCTTGAGCGGAACCCCGGCCGCGGAAAAACCTCCTCACGCAACGGATCCGTTGAGATGGGTTCGCCCGGTCCGGTGATCAAGAAGCGCGATCACGCTTGCGTGCTCCGACCGCGGACGTCCCGGTGCGGCATGACCTGCCCGCATCCAACCACCTGAGCTCCGCCGACTCAACCTCGGGACATCGAGCCGCCGCAGCCCTTGAAAGGGCAGCGCGCGAGCCGCACATCGTGTGCAACCCGCGCAGGCTTTGCGCTTTGTTTCCAACTTCACTATTCAATGAGGAGTGCCGCTATGACCATTGTTCGTTACGAGCCCTGGACGCTCTTGAGCCGCTTCCAGCGGCAATTCGAGCGCGCCCTGGGCGAGACCCCCGAGGATGCGCCTTCGCCGAGCGTCAGCTGGATCCCGCACGTCGACATCCGCGAGGAAGCCGAGCGCTTCGTCGTAGTCGCCGACCTGCCGGGCGTCGAGGCCAAGGACATCAACGTCACCGCCGAGAAGGGCGTGCTGACGGTGCGCGGCGAGCGCCGCTCGCAGAAGCAGTCGTCCGGCGACGGTTACGAGCGCGTCGAGCGTGCCTCGGGCACGTTCCTGCGCCGTTTCACGCTTCCCGAGAGCGCGGATGCCGAGGCGATCAAGGCAAGCCACGTAAACGGGGTGCTGGAGATCTCCATCCCGAAGCGCCCGCAGGAGCAGCCGCGGCGCATCGCCGTGCAGGCTGCCTGAGACACGAAAAATGCGGTCGGGGCCGGCCGGGAGCGCTTTCCTCGCGCTGCCGGCGTCCCCGGCTGCCTGCTTCCGACTCGAACGGAAGCCACGGCGCACTGCCGTGGGCTAGAATTTCCAGGGCATGAGACCTGAGTTTCTCCTGACCCTGCTCGTGGCGCTCGCGCCCGCGGCGCTTGCGGCTGCAACGCCGCCAGCCGTCGGCGACACGCCGCTGCCGACGCTCGCGCCGATGATCAAGAAGGTCTCCCCGGCGGTCGTCAACATCGCCACCCGCGGCACCATCCGCGAGCGGGGTCCCCAGAATCCGCTCTTCGATGATCCCTTCTTCCGCCGCTTCTTCGACGCGCCGCCCGAGGGTGGCACGCGCGAGCGGCCGTTCCAGAGCGCCGGCTCGGGCGTGATCGTCGACGCCAAGGCCGGCTACGTCCTCACCAATGCGCACGTCGTGGAGAATGCCAACGAGATCACCGTGACGCTCCAGGACGGGCGTGATCTCAAGGCCGAGGTGGTCGGGAGCGACGCGGATTCCGACGTCGCGGTTCTCAAGGTCAAGCCCGAGAGCCTGTCGCAGGTCGCGCTCGGCGACTCCGCCAAGTCCGAGGTCGGCGACTTCGTGGTGGCGATCGGCAATCCCTTCGGTCTGCAGCACACCGTGACCTCAGGGATCATCAGCGGCTTGTCGCGCTCGGGGATCAACCCCAACGGCTTCGAGGACTTCATTCAGACCGACGCCTCGATCAATCCCGGCAACTCCGGCGGCGCGCTGGTGAACCTGCGCGGCGAGCTGATCGGGATCAACACCGCGATACTCTCGCGTACCGGCGGCAACATCGGCATCGGCTTCGCGATCCCGGTGAACATGGCTCGCAGCGTCATGGAGCAGCTGATCAAGTTCGGCTCGGTCAAGCGCGGCCAGCTCGGCGTGAGCATATACAGCGTCACCCCGGACATCGCCCACTCGCTCGGTCTCAGCAGCGCCATGGGCGCGCTGGTGTCGCAGGTGGTCGATGGGTCGCCGGCCGGCAAGGCCGGGATCCGCGCCGGGGATGTGATCACCACCATCAACGGCCAGAACGTGAAGTCCAACAGCGAGCTGCGCAATACCATCGGCCTGCTGCGGGTCGGCGATAAGGTGGACATCGGCCTGGTGCGTGACGGCAAGCCGATGCGCGTCACCGCGGTGATCGCCGATACCGCCGCCGAGCTCGCGGGCGGTCCGGCGAGCATCCACAAGGCCTTCGAGGGCGCGACGCTCATCGACGCGCCCGACGCGAGCGGGGCGCTGGTGCGCAGCATCGAGCCCGGCAGCGCCGCCGCCCAGGCGGGGCTGCGGGCGGACGATGTGATCGTGGGAGCGAATCGCGGGCGCGTCGGGAACCTGCGCGAGCTGCGCGAGCGCGCCAAGGGCACCGCGGTGCTGGTGCTCGAAGTGCGCCGCGGCAACACGGTCCTGCTGATCCCGCTGCGCTGAGAGCGGGCGGTGAGGCGCGCTGAACCGGCGCAAGACCGGCAAGGGAGCGATGTGAACGTCTGTGTGCTCGGCGGCAGCGGCTTCGTGGGCACCGAGCTCGTGATCCGGCTCGTGCGCGCGGGACACTGGGTGCGCGTGCCCACGCGGAGCTTAGCCCGCGCCGAGCAGCTGCGCGTGCTCGACACGGTGGAGCTCTCGGTCGCGAACGTGCACGAGCCGCGCGTACTGAGCCAGCTGTTCGCCGGCTGCGACGCGGTCGTCAATCTCATCGGCATCCTGAATCCGCGCCGCGGCGCGAGCTTCGACATGGTGCACACCGAGCTCGCCGCCAAGGTGATGGCGGCGGCACGCACGGCGGCGGTGCGGCGCGTGCTGCACATGAGCGCGCTCGGCGCGGACGACCAAGCCCCGAGCCGTTACCTGCGGTCCAAGGCGGCCGCGGAAGCGCGGCTGCGCGCCCCGCCGCATTCCGAGGCGACCCGCGCCGAGCCCGGGGTGACGAGCTTCCGTCCCTCGGTGATCTTCGGACCCCGGGACACTCTCACCAACCGCTTCGCGGAGCTGCTGCGCCTCACGGCGGGCGTTGTGCCGCTGGCGCGCGCGCGGGCGCGCTTCGCACCGGTCTGCGTGTACGACGTCGCCGAAGCCTTCCTGCGCGCGCTCGGCATGCACGCCAGCGCCGGTGAGATCTACGAGCTGTGCGGCCCCGAGGTCATGACGCTCGAGGAGATCGTGCGCCTGACGGCCCGGGTTGCGCGTCTGCCCTGCCGGATCGTGCCGCTGCCCGATGCGATCGCGCGGCTGCAGGGCCTGGTGATGGGCGTGCTGCCCGGGAAGCCCTTTACACTCGACAACTTCCGCTCGCTCACCGTCGATGCCGTATGCCGCGACGACGGTTGCCGCAGGCTCGGCATCATCCCGCAGCCGATGCTCGCGGTGCTGCCCGCGTACCTCTGAAGTCGCGTCCCCGGCACGATCAGCTCCCGGCCGGTTGATCCAGCGCCACGCACAGCCGTGCGTGGCGCTCGGTGCGCGGCAGGCGTGAGAGCTCACGGACCGCGGCGTAAAAGCGCGCGAGGTCGTTGCCCGACTCCGCCAGCACCCGCCTGAAGCCCGCAAGGCATCCGTAGTAGGTGGACACCGAGGCGAGCCGCGCGTTGTTGAGGCCCGCGGCGATCCAATCCTCGTACAGCGGGTAGGTGACGCCCCGCCGCTGCTCGAGCGCGCGCATCTTCCCGGCGAGCCCTGCCAGGACTTCCGCCTTGCGTGCGCGCATCTCAACGCGCGGCGCACCCGAGGCGTAGAGTCGCGCCAGGCGCGAGCGCGCTTGCGCCATGAGGTCCGCGAACGCCGCGGCATCGGCGTCTCGCTCGCGCAGCTGCCGCAGCCGCTCTCCTGCGCCCAGGTGCCTGAGCCAGCGCTCGAGTCCCTCATCCTCCACCGTGCTGGCGAAGGCCTCGTTGAACTGCGAGTCGTCGCGCACGTACAGCAGCTGGTGCGCGAGCTCGTGGAAGATGGTCGCGGCCAGCTCGTCGTCGCCGTAGCGGAGCATGCTCGAGAGGACGGGGTCCGCGAAGCGGCCGAGCGTCGAGTAGGCGGGCACGCCGTCGACCGCGACGTCGAACCCGCGCACCGCGAGCGCAGCCGCGAACTCGCGGGCGCGGCGCTCGTGGAAGTAGCCGCGGTAGGCGACGCAGCCGGCTACGGGGAAGCACCAGCGCTTCGGCTCCGCCGAGAACTCGGGCGCCGCGACCACGTTCCACACCACGTAGGGACGCCCGATGTCGGCGTAGCTGCGGTAGCTCGCGTTGTCCGGCAGGTGAAGCTCGCGCGAGGCGAACTCGCGTGCGGCGTGCACCTCCTCGAGAGACCCGCGCAGCGCCGGCGGCGTGCGCGGATCGGCCAGCAGTGAATCGATCGGCACGCGCCGGTGCAGAAGCTGCCACTCGCCGCTCGCCGCCTGCAGCAGATAGGGCGTCGCACAGCCCGAGAACAGCACGCAGGCCGCGCCGAGGAGCAGGGCGCGCACGCCGCGCACAACACCTGCGGCGTCTCCCGGGTCGCGCACGCCGCGTGCGGCGGTCTCGGTTACCATGCGCACCATGCAAGTCTACTTGGTCGGCGGCGCGGTCCGGGACCGGCTGCTGGGAGTTGCGGTGCGCGAGCGCGACTGGGTCGTGGTCGGCGCCACTCCTCAGGAGCTCGAGCGCGCCGGCTACCTGCCGGTGGGGCGCGAGTTTCCGGTGTTCCTGCACCCCGAGACACACGAGGAGTACGCGCTCGCGAGGCTCGAGCGCAAGGTCGCCCCCGGCTACCGCGGCTTCACCACGCAGGCCTCACCCGAGGTGACCCTGGAGGAGGATCTCAGGCGCCGCGACCTCACCATCAACGCGATGGCCGAGAGCCCGGGTGGCGAGATCATCGATCCCTATGGCGGGCAGGCGGACCTCGCGGCGCGCGTGCTGCGCCACGTGTCGGACGCCTTCGTGGAGGATCCGGTGCGCATCCTGCGCGTGGCGCGCTTCGCGGCGCGCTACGCCGGGCTCGGCTTCCGCGTGGCCGACGAGACCCTGCAGCTCATGCGGCGCATGACGGAGGCGGGAGAAGCCGGGGCTCTGGTGGCCGAGCGCGCCTGGCAGGAGACCGAGCGCGCGCTCGGTGAGTCGCGTCCGGAGGTGTTCTTCGAGACGCTGCGCGCCTGCGGCGCGCTGGCGGTGATCTTTCCGGAGATCGACGCGCTCCATGGCGTGCCGCAGCCGCCGCGCTGGCACCCCGAGATCGACACGGGCGTGCACGTCATGCTGGCGGTGCGAACGGCGGCGCAGCTCGGCGCCTCCAACGCCGTGCGCTTTGCGGCTCTCACCCATGACCTCGGCAAGGCGCGCACGCCGCGCGAGCGCTGGCCGAGCCATCACGGGCACGAGGCCGCCGGCGTGCCGCTGATCGAGGCGCTCTGCACGCGGCTCAAGGTTCCGAACGCATATCGCGAGCTCGCGGTCCTCGCCGCGCGTCACCATACGCTGGTGCACCGCGCCGCGGAGCTCAAGTCGGCAACGGTCCTGACGCTGCTCGAGGACTGTGACGCCTTCCGCCGCTCCGAGCGCTTCGCGGAGCTCCTGCTCGCGTGCGAGGCGGATGCCCGCGGGCGCGCGGGGCGTGAGAACGAGCCCTATCCGCAGGTCGCGTACCTGAAGGCGGCACTGGCGGCCGCGGCCGCCGTGACGTTGCCGGAGCAGGAGCGCCGCGGGCTCAGCGGTGCTGCGATCGGCGAGCAGGTGCGCCGGCGCCGGCTCGCCGCCGTCAGCGCGGTTAAGGACGGCGCGCGCGCGCCGCCGTGATGCCTGCGAAGCGCCCGTCAGCGCAGGGCTCCCTGCATCACCAGCGCCAGCAGGATCGATCCGAGTACGATGCGGTACCAGGCGAAGACCGTGAAGCGGTGCGACTGCACGTAGCGCAGCAGCCATTTCACCGCGATGAACGCCACCACCAGCGACACCACGAAACCGATGATGAGCGCTGGCCAGTCCTCGCCGGCGCTGCGGCCGCGCACCTTGAGGAACTCGTAGCCGGTGGCGGCGAACATGGTCGGGATCCCGACGAGGAACGCAAACTCGGTCGCCGCGGGACGCAGCGTGAGACCTGCGAGCATGGCCGCGAAGATGGTGCACCCGGAGCGGGAGGCGCCGGGAAAGACCGGCGCCAGGATCTGGCACAGTCCTACCCAGAACGCGACGTTCCAGGTCACCGTGGCGCTCGCGGGTTTGCCCGCGACGTAGCGCTCGATGACGAGGATCAGGATCCCGCCGATGAGGGTCGCCAGCGCCACGGGTACCACGGACTCCGGCAACTTCCATCCGAGGCGGGTCGCGAGAAAAGCCCCCGCCGCCGTGATCAGGAAGGCCACGGTGAGCTTCGCCAGGTAGTCACGGTGGGCCGGCTCGTCGAAGCGCGTCAGGAGATTCAGCAGGCGGCGCCAGTAAATGAGCACGATCGCGAGGATCGCGCCCGACTGGATCGCCACGTTGAACAGCTCCGAGCGCTCCCCCAGCCACTGCTCGGCGATGAGCAGATGCCCGGTGCTCGAGATCGGCAGGAACTCGGTGATGCCCTCGATGATGCCGAGAATCACGGTGTTGAGAGTGTCGGACACGCGGCTCGCCCTCGTTCGACCCCCGGGCTGTGCGGCGCCATCTTAACCGGCGAGCTGCGCTATCACAGCAGGCGGGAGAGATCCTGCAGACCAAAGCCGCTGAGCGGGGCGTCGTAGCCGCGCGTCAGCGCCATGAACTTGAATGCCTCGCCCATCTCCTCCGGCATGATGAGGCGCCGTGCCTCCCCCGCGAGGCGCGCGCGCTGCGCCGCGTCCGCGGCCTGCGCCACCAGCTCCTCGAGCCCGGCAGCGAGCAGAAACGCCGCCTGGGTCGCAAAGCCGCCGACGGTGAGATCCGCCGCCACCGCGGCCTCCGCGACCCGCGTGAAATCGACCCACGCGCTGATGTCCTGCACACCGAGATTGATGTAGGGATCGTCGTGCGCGCGCTGTTTGAAATGACAGCGCAGCGTCCCGCCGGCGCGCTCGGGATGGTAGTAGTGCCGGCGAGGCAGCCCATAGTCGGCGAGCAGCAGCACGCCACGCCCGAGACACTCGCCGAGCGATGCGATCCAGGGCCCGAGGCGCAGAGAGACTTCGGAGGCGTAACCGTCCGGCAGCGTCTCGCGGAGCGGGGCGAGGAGTCGCTCGCACTCGCGCGCGAGCGCGGCGTCCGGGGCGGCGGGCTGCTCGCGGAAGGCGATCGCCTCCTCGCCCGCCGCGCCCTGCTCGGCCAGCGCGACGCCGAGCTCCCGGAGCTTCCCTTCTTGCCAACGGAAGCGACGACAGGGGAGCGCGTCCGCCACCTCGTTGGCGATGATGACTCCCTCGAGCGGCGTCTCCGGCAGCCGCTCGAGCCACACGACGCGCTCGCGCAGCGCCTGCGGCAGCCCTGCGAGGCGCCGGCGCTGGCGCTCGGCGAGATCGGCGCTGACTTCGAGTATCGCGTAGCGCTCGAGCGTCACGCCAAGCGCGGCGAGCGCGCCGAGAAGCTCCGCGGCCATCCGCCCGGTGCCGGCCCCGAGCTCGAGAATCTCCCCGCCGGTGTGCTCGAGAATCTCCGCGCACTGGCGCGCCAGGCAGCGGCCGAACAGAGCCGACACCTCGGGAGCGGTCACGAAGTCCCCGCCCGGGCCGATCTTGGCGCTGCCCGCGCTGTAGTACCCGAGGCCGGGCGTGTAGAGAGCGAGCTCCATGAAGCGCTCGAACGACAGCCAGCCGCCTGCGGAGAGGAGCTCCGCGCGCGTGTGCGCAGCGAGCGCGCGGCTGTGGCGCTGCTCCTCGGCCGACAGCGGCGGGAGGGTTGAGCGTAACCCGGATACGCTCATACTCGTCCCCCATGGAGCCCGAGATCCCCGATCCGCCGGCGGGCGCCGCGGCCGCCGGCAGCGCGCTCACCGGCAAGGCGGCGCTCGTCACCGGCGCCGCGCGTCGGGTCGGCGCGAGCATCGCACGGGCGCTCCATGCCGCCGGCGCGGATGTGCTGCTGCACTACCGGAGCTCCGCGGACGACGCGGCCGCCCTGGCGGCGGAGCTGAACGGCGTGCGCCCGCGCTCGGCGGCGCTCGCGGAGTGCGATCTGCTCGAGACCGCGAGGCTGCCGGGGCTGGTGGCGGCCGCGACGCGCGCCTTCGGCGGCCTCGACATCCTCGTCAACAACGCCTCGACGTTCTATCCGACCCCGGTGGGCGACATCGCCGAGATGCATTGGGACGATCTCGTCGGCACCAACCTCAAGGCGCCGCTGTTCCTCGCGCAGGCCGCGGCGGCCTCCCTCCACGAGCGGCGCGGACTCATCGTCAATGTGGCGGACATCCATGGACTGCGGCCCCTGCGCCGCTATCCGGTGTACAGCCTCGCCAAGGCCGGGCTCATCATGCTCACCCGGTCCCTGGCGCGCGAGCTCGGGCCGCACGTGCGCGTGAATGCGGTGGCCCCGGGACCGGTCCTGTGGCCCGACGAGGGGCTCGACGAGGCACTGCAGGCGAAGATCACCGCCCGCACGGCGCTGAAGCGCCTCGGCTCGCCCGAGGATGTGGCGCGCGCCTGCGTGTTCTTCGCCACCGCGGCGCCGTATGTCACGGGCCAGGTGCTCGCGGTGGATGGGGGTCGCAGCATCGGCTGGTGAGCGGCTCGAGCGGGTGGGCGGCCCGGTCGAATCGTCGCCAGAGCTCGCCGATGGTGAGCCCTGCGACCGGGTGCACCACCGCGGGTGCGAGCGCCGCGAGCGGGCCGAGCATGTAGGCGCGCTTCAGCAGATCCGGGCGCGGCAGCTCGAGCCCCGGCTCATGGCACACCAGATCCCCGTAGAGCAGCACGTCCAGGTCCATCGTGCGCGGCGCCCAGCGCGGGGCCGCGCGCCCTCGCCCGCACGCGGTCTCGATCGCATGCAGCCGCTCGAGCACCCGACGCACCGGCAGCGCGGTGCTGAAGCCTGTGACCAGGTTGATGAAGTCATCGCCCTCGAAGCCCACGGCGCGGTTGCGGTACCAGGGCGAGAAACGCGCGCCGGGGAACTCGCGCGCGAGCTCCGCTACCGCTCGAGCGAGATTCTCCTCGGGCGCGACGTTGCTGCCGGCGGCGACATAGACCTCGGGCACCGCGTCAGGTCCGATCCGCCGGCGGCGGCGCGGCGGACGCGAGGTCCGCGCGCGTGCGCTCGATCACGACGCCCACGTCGCGCGAGTGGCGCACCGCGCCGGGCTTGTTGAGCGAGATGCGCACCCAGTCGACGGCGAACTCCTCGAGTATGAGCAGCGCCACGCGGTGCGCGAGGGTCTCGACCAGCTTGAACTCGGAGGCCGCGACGTACGCCAGCACCCGCTTCGCCACGCGCTTGTAGTCGAGCGTGGCGGCGACCTCGTCGCTCGTCGCGGCTCGGGTGCAATCCACCGGCAGCTCGATGTCGAGCACCACCGTCTGCCTGACACGGCGCTCCCAGTCGATGAACCCGATGATGCACTCGGCGGTCAACCCGTGCAGAAAGATCCGGTCGCCGGCCCGCGGGTCGCTCATGCCGCCCTCACTCCGGGGAGCGACTCGAGCGGCCAGCGCGCGCGCGCCTCGATGGCGAGGCCGTCGTGCTGGCCGGCCTCGAGACGCTCGAGCCCCGCGACCGCGATCATCGCCGCATTGTCGGTCGAGAACTCGATGCGCGGATAGTAGACGCGGGCACCCTGGCGGGCCGCGGCCGCGGTGAGGCTGGAGCGCAAGGAGCGGTTGGCGCTCACGCCTCCGGACACCACCAGCGCCTCGAGCCCGGTGTAGTCGAGCGCGCGCAGTGCCTTGGCCGTGAGGGTCTCGACGATCGCCTCCTGTACGGCGCGCGCCACATCCGCGCGGAGCTGCTCCGTCAGCGGACGGCCACGCAGCGCATGGAGTACCGCGGTCTTGAGCCCGGAGAAGCTGAACTCGAGCCCGGCGCGATCGAGCATCGGCCGCGGAAAGCTGAGGGCGCCGGCGGTCCCGTGCGCGGCGAGCTCCGCGAGCTGCGGCCCGCCGGGATAGGGGAGCCCGAGGAGCTTGGCAGTCTTGTCGAAGGCCTCCCCGGCCGCGTCATCGCGGCTCGCGCCAAGCACCCGGTACTGCCCGACCGCCGTGACCTCGATCAGGAGCGTGTGCCCGCCGGATACCAGGAGCGCCACGTGCGGGAAGGGAGGCGGATCGGGCTCGAGGAGCGGGGCGAGCAGATGTCCCTCGAGATGATGCACGCCGACGGCGGGGACGCCCCAGGCGTAGGCGAGACTCCTCGCGAGCGCGGCACCGGTCAGGAGCGCCCCGATGAGCCCGGGGCCTGCGGTGTAGGCGACCCCGTCGATGTCCCGCGCGGCGCTTCCCGAGCTCTCGAGCGCACGGCGCACCAGCGGCAGCAGCCGCCTGACATGGTCGCGCGAGGCCAGCTCCGGCACGACGCCGCCGTAGGGGCGATGCAGCTCGACCTGGCTGAAGAGCTCGTGCGCGAGCAGCCCCGCGCGCGCATCCAGCACCGCGGCGGCGCTCTCGTCGCAGGAAGACTCGATGGCGAGAATTCGCATGCCGGCGGCTCTCATCCGCCGACCTCATTCCCGCGCGGTGCGGATTCCTTCATCGTGAGCTTCGATTGACGCATCCGAAGTCATGATACCGGCCGCCCGCGCACCCGGCGGGCCGGCGCCCGATCCGGCGGGCCGGCGCCCGATCCGGCGGTGCGCGGCGCGTCTTTGCCTTTGCCCCCTCGCTCCTTTAGAATCCCCCGCCCCCTGCGCGACCCGGAGTCTCCTCGGGTCCGGCCGGTCAGGCGCGAACCCCATCCCGATCAATGACTTGAGGTTTCGATGCCGAGCGTTCGAGTTCGTGAGAATGAGTACTTCGATGCCGCCCTGCGGCGCTTCAAGCGCGCCTGTGAGAAGGCCGGCATTCTCACCGAGCTGCGCCGGCGCGAGTTCTACGAGAAGCCCACCCAGGAGCGCAAGCGCAAGAAGGCCGCGGCCATCAAGCGCCACATGAAGCGTGTGTCGCGCGACGGCATGCGCAACTCCCGTTAGCGGCGCGGCGCACGCAATGGCGCTCAAGGAACGCATCACCGAGGACATGAAGAGCGCGATGCGGGCCGGCGACAAGGAGCGGCTCGCAACCATCCGGCTGGCGCTGGCCGCGATCAAGCAGCGCGAGGTCGACGAGCGCACGACGCTCGACGACGCCCAGGTGCTCGCGGTGCTGGAGAAGATGATCAAGCAGCGCCGCGAGGCCATCCCGCAGTTCGAGAGCGGCGGGCGTGCCGACCTCGTGGCGAAGGAGACCGCCGAGATCGCCGTGCTCAAGGGCTATATGCCGGCTCCACTCAGCGACGCCGAGATCGATGCGCTGATCGGCGAGGCGATCGCCGCGACCGGAGCGGCCTCGATCAAGGACATGGGCAAGGTCATGGCGGCCGTGAAGCCGAAGGCCCAGGGTCGCGCCGAGCTGGGCGCAGTCAGCGCGCGGATCAAACAGAAACTCAGCTGACCCTTCGCGCGGCGCGGCCGTGGCTCGCAGCACTTGGGACGCATCCCCCAGAACTTCATCGACGAGCTGATCGCCCGCGCCGACATCGTGGAGATCATCGGCGCCCGCGTGCCGCTGAAGAAGGCCGGGCGCGAATACAAGGCCTGCTGCCCGTTCCACGACGAGAAGACCCCGTCTTTCTCGGTGAGTCCGGACAAGCAGTTCTACCACTGCTTCGGCTGCGGCAAGCACGGCACGGTGCTCGGCTTCCTCATGGATTACGACCACATGGCCTTCCCCGAGGCGGTCGAGGAGCTCGCCACGCGCCTCGGGCTCGAGATTCCGCGGGAGATCACGGCCGGCAGCGGCGCCGCCCGCCGCTCCGACGAGCCGCTCTACGAGCTGATGGCGCGCCTCGCGGCCTTCTACACGCAGTGTCTCGCGCGCGAAGCGCGCGCCCGCGACTATCTCGCGCAGCGGGGACTTACCGCCGAGACCATCGAGCGCTTCGCGATCGGCTACGCGCCCAACTCCTGGAACGAGGCGCTGCGCCGCTTCGGCGCCTCGGACGCCGATCGCCAGCGCCTCGTCGACGCCGGCCTGATCGTCGAGCGCGAGCGGGGCCCGCCGCAGGGGAGCGAGCGCCACTACGACCGGTTCCGCGACCGCATCATGTTTCCCATCCGTGATGCGCGCGGGCGCGTGCTCGGCTTCGGCGGGCGCATCATCGATGCCGGCGAGCCCAAGTACCTGAACTCGCCCGAGACCGTGCTGTTTCACAAGGGGCGCGAGCTCTACGGCATCTACGAGACGCGCCGCTCGCGTCCCAGCCTCACACGAGTGGTGGTCGTCGAGGGCTATATGGACGTCGTGCGGCTGCACCAGGCCGGGGTCGACTACGCCCTCGCCACGCTCGGCACTGCGACCACACCCGAGCACTTCCGCCGCATCTTTCGCCTGGTGCCCGCGGTGGTGTTCGCCTTCGACGGCGATCGCGCGGGCCGCGCGGCGGCCTGGCGCGCGCTCCAGCAAGCGCTGCCCGAGGCGCGCGAGGGACGCGAGATCCGGTTCCTGTTCCTGCCGGAGGGTCACGATCCCGACACGCTCGTCGGTGCAGAGGGACGGGAGGCGTTCGAGCAGCGTCTGCAGGGCGCGCTGCCGCTTTCGGAGTACCTGGTGCGCGAGTTGTCGGAGCAGAGCGAACTTGCTCACGCCGACGGTCGCGCGCGCTTTGCCGAGAGTGCGCGCCCGCTGTTCGCGAAAGTCCCGGAAGGCGTTTACCGCGAGCTGCTCCTCGAGCGGCTCGCGGAAGTGGTGGGCCTCGCCCCTGCGCGTCTCGACGAGCTGTGGGCTTCGGGCCGCGGTCCCACGCCCGCGGGGCAGGCGGCGCCGGCGGCGCGCACGGCGGCAGCGCGCGCCGCCTCGCACTCTGCGACCGGCGCGGGGCGCGGCAGCCTCGTGCGTCAGGCGATCGTGAGGCTGCTGCGCTACCCGGCGATCGCGGGCGAAGTGAGCGCCGACGAGCGCGCCGGACTCGAGGCGAGCGAGGAGGCGGGTATGGGACTGCTGCGGGAGCTCCTCGACAACCTGCGCGAACAGCCGGCGCAGATACCCGCGCAGGTCATCGAGCGTTGGACGGGGCGCGAGGGGGCGGAATGGCTGCAGAAACTCCTCGAGCGCGAGGAAGTCATTACAGACGCCGCCGTTGCGGCCGGCGAGCTGCGGGGGGCACTCGTGAAGCTGGCGGATCAGGCGGCGGGACGGCGCCTGGAAGCCCTCGAGGCCAAGAGCCGAACGGGCAGCCTGGCACCTCAGGAACTTGAGGAATTTCATAGACTTATCATGAGACTGGGCCACCGTGACGCCCGAGGGGGCTGACTTTCAATTTGGTGTTCAGGCCCTTGTCAAATAGAATTGCGGGCTTTGTCCTGACGCCCTTGAGCTGCCCGCCCGGCGGCAGCACATAGGGTGGATCCGGCCCGCAACGCGCCCCCCGACACATGACACGCAAGCACAAGCCCCAGACCGCACATACGCACAAGAAGCGTTCGCCCGCTCACTCGGGCAAGCCGATGAGACCTGCCTCGGACAAGGCGGTCGCCGCGCTCGCGAGCCTGCGCGAGCGGGAGCGGCCCCGGAACGGGCCGCTCCCGAAGAAGCCCGCCGCGGGCGCACGAGCCTCACTCCACCCGAAGCTGAACGACAGTGCGCGCCCGGCGGACGCCCGTCCGGCCGGCCTCAAGGTGGCGGCCGACAAGCGGCCGGTCGCCCTCGAGCGGCGCGTTCCGGTCATGCCGGAGGACCGGCAGTCACAGCTGAAGCTGCTGATCGCGCGCGGCAAGGAGCAGGGCTACCTCACCTACGCCCAGGTGAACGATCACCTGCCGTCCGAAATCGTCGATCCGGAGCAGATCGAGGACATCGTCAACACCATCAACGACATGGGCATTCCGGTGTACGAGAAGGCACCGGACACCGAGGTGCTGCTCGCGAGCGAGCCATCCGCGCCCGCCGACGAGGAAGCCATCGAGGAAGCCGCGGCCGCGCTCGCCGCGCTCGATGCCGAGCTCGGCCGCACCACCGATCCGGTGCGCATGTACATGCGCGAGATGGGGACCGTGGAGCTGCTGACGCGCGAGGGCGAGATCCGCATCGCCAAGCGCATCGAAGAGGGGCTGGACGCGGTGCGCAGCGCGCTCGCGATGTACCCGCCCACGTATGACTTCCTGCTGCGCGCCTACGAGCCGGTGAAGGCGGGCCAGGCGCGCCTGGTGGATGTGATCGTCGGCTTCATCGATCCGAACGCGCCCGACGTCATCGCCCAGCCGCAGAACCCGACCAAGGTGGAGCTCCCCACCGCGGCGGAGAAGAACGACGACGAGGAGGAAACCGACGGGGAGGCCGAGAGCGAAGAGGAAGCCATCGACACCGGCCCGGATCCCGCCGAGGCCGCGGCGCGCTTCGCGGCGATCGCGAAGCTCTACGCCCACGTGCTCGTCTCGATCGCCAAGCTCGGCGCGCGCGACCCGAAGACGCTCCGCCAGCGCAAGCGCCTGGGGGATCAGTTCATGGAGCTGCGCCTGTCGCCGCGCATGTTCGATGCGCTGATCCTCAACCTGCGCACGCACGTGGCGGAGATCCGCCAGCTCGAGAAGGAGATCATGATCATCGCGGTGCGCGACGCCGGCATGCCGCGCAAGGACTTCATCGCCTCGTTCCCCAAGAACGAGACCAACTCACGCTGGCTGGCGCGGCACATCAAGGCCGGCAAGAAATACTCGGGGCCGCTCGGGAGGTTCAAGGAGGAGATCGAGCGGCGGCAGAGGAAGCTCGAGCAGCTCGAGACCGTCTATCACCTCTCGATCAACGACGTGAAGGAAGTCAACCGCGAGGTGTCGATCGGTGAGGCCAAGGCGCGCCGCGCAAAGAAAGAAATGGTCGAGGCCAACCTGCGCCTGGTCATCTCGATCGCCAAGAAGTACACCAACCGCGGCCTGCAGTTCCTCGACCTCATCCAGGAGGGCAACATCGGGCTGATGAAGGCGGTGGACAAGTTCGAGTACCGCCGCGGCTACAAGTTCAGCACCTACGCGACCTGGTGGATCCGCCAGGCGATCACGCGCTCGATCGCCGACCAGGCGCGCACCATCCGCATCCCGGTGCACATGATCGAGACCATCAACAAGCTCAACCGCATCTCGCGGCAGATGCTCCAGGAGATGGGCCGCGAGCCCACGCCGGAGGAGCTGGCGGTGCGCATGGAGATGCCGGAGGACAAGGTGCGCAAGGTCCTCAAGATCGCCAAGGAGCCGATCTCCATGGAGACGCCCATCGGCGACGACGAGGACTCGCATCTGGGCGACTTCATCGAGGACACCTCCGTCGCCTCGCCGATCGATCAGGCCACCATGGAATCACTGCGCGAGACGACTCATTCGGTGCTGGCGCAGCTCACGCCGCGCGAGGCGAAGGTGCTGCGCATGCGCTTCGGCATCGACATGAACACCGACCACACCCTCGAGGAGGTCGGCAAGCAGTTCGATGTCACCCGCGAGCGCATCCGCCAGATAGAGGCCAAGGCGTTGCGCAAGCTCCGCCACCCGAGCCGCAGCGAGCAGCTGCGTAGTTTTCTGATGGACGACTAAATTCCTGCTTTGCCCAGGGCGTCGATGAGCTCGCGCAGCAGCTCCGCAAGCCCCGGGTGCCCGGCTTCGAACCGCACCGCGAGCGATTCCAGGCGCGGCGCATGTGCCGCCGCCGGCATCAGCGCCGCCGCATCGGCCTGGAGCCCCGCGCCCGGCGCGAGCGCCCGCTCGATGTCGCGCATCACCGTGCCGAGCAGTGCGCGCGACTCGCGGTCGAGCGTAGCGCTCCCGCCGAGGCGCTCGTGCAGCCGGGCGAGCAGCTCCCGCAGGCTCTCTTGGGTCATCGCCGTGCGGCCGTTCCTAATTCCCCTGGCTGACGGAGGCGTTGAGAGCCGCCGCCAACGCGGCATCGCCGCTGACGAGATCCTTCCAGGTGAGCTCACGTCCGAGGCGCTTGCCCTTCTCGGTGAGCTTCAGTCCTTCCGGAGAGAGCGTCACCATGAAAGGCTTGCCCTCCACGTCGATCTCGCGTTTCAGCTGCTTGTTGAGTTTCGTAGCCATTGCGTCCCCTCACGTGCAAAGCCGCTTGCCGCCGATGGTATCAGCAAACCGCCGGCGTCCCTCCCGCCAGGCTGGTCCGCGGTGCGAATCGCTCGGGCTATTTCTGCAGCCCCTCGGACTTGAGTGCCTCGATGACGTTCGGCCGGGCGCCGATCCCCTCCATGTAGCGCTTCACCTGCGGCCAGGGGCCGAGGTCGACCTCGACGTGGCGCGCCCAGCTGAGCACGGTGAAGAGGTAAGCATCCGCGACCGTGTACTGTGCGCCCATCAGAAATTTCTTCGTGCCGAGAGCGCGCTGCAGGTACTCGAGGCGCGTCTCGATGTTCTTGCGCGCATACTGTTTCGCGCCCTCGGGAGCGTCCTGGCGGAACATGGGCGAGAAGCTCTTGTGGATCTCCGAGTTGATGAAGCTCAACCACTCCATCAGGCGATAGCGCTCCATCGTGCCCGCGGCGGGCGCCAGCTTCGCTCCCGGATTACGGTCGGCGATGTACTGCAACACCGCGACGTTCTCCGTCAACACTTCGCCATTGTCGAGCGTGAGCGCCGGCACGTAGCCCTTGGGGTTCACCTCGTTGAAATCGAGGCCGTCGGCGGCTTTCCTCGTGTTCCGGTCGACCTTGACGAGCTCGAACTTGAGTCCCGCGTCGCGCAGCGCGATGTTCGACGCCAGCGAACAGGCACCCGTAAGAAAGTACAGCTTCATGTCCATCTCCTTAGCTGAGCAGCACGCCCGCCGACGGATATCGGCATGGCGTATCCGCAGCGGGAGGGCCATGCTAACGTTGCGGGCAGCGATGGCAAGAGGGTCCTGCCATGAGGTCGCTTTTGGTGACGGCCGTGGTCGTTTCCGCTGCGATCGCGCTCGGCGGCTGCCCCGGAAAACCTCCCCAGCACGTTCCCGGACCGCAGTCGAGAGCGGCACTCGCCGCGGCCGCCGCGCCGCGGGCGGCTGCTACAATCCGCCGCGGTTGGGCCTGTAGCACAGCGGTTAGTGCAGGGGACTCATCGACGAGGTGCCTTCGCGCGGAAACGCGCGAAGTGGACGGGATGAATTCAGGGAAACCTTCGGGATCATCTCCCATGGCAATCCTGAGCCGAGCCGCCGGTACACCGGCGGAAGGTGCAGAGACTACCTGAGGGCTCGAGTGCCCTTGATGACAGGCTTGGAGCATCCCGCACCCACACGCGCAGCCTCGAGCGCACGGGTGAAGAGATAGTCCACTCCCGGCGGAAACGCAGGGGCCAAGTGAATCCCTTGGTCGTAGGTTCGAATCCTACCGGGCCCATCGCATACCATGAAATTCCACCGATCAATGGTGGAATTTCATGTTCAGGGGTGGCCGCCGCACCGCGTCCGCCCATGAGATGCGGACTTATACGCTCTACTGCTTCACACGGATTGTCGATGGTCTGGGCGGTTCTTCGAGCAGGAGCTCGCTCTTACCTTGATCGGTGCGAAAACTGATGACGAAGCCGTCCGGGAGGCCGGCAGATCTGTACCGATTTCCATTGAGGTACATGAGCTCACGATCGGCCAGGCCGTCGATGTGCCGTATCAGTCGGCCATCCTTCTCGAGGATGTGAACAGTCGTCCCACCGCCCACTGCCGGCGTGTAATTCCCGAGAAGCTCAGCATTCGCCAAGCGACTGACACTTCCCGATTCTGCTTGCTCGATCGTTTCTAATTTCATCGCAACGGCGTCAAGCATCGCCCGCGATAGCGGATCGGCCGTGACAGCACTCAGGCGTTCAATGGCGAGCCTGTGCGCCCGACTCAGGGCGCCGGCGGCGGGCACGGGAATGTCGGGCTTCACGCCCACGCCTTCCCAACTGGTTCCCGTGACTGGATTGATGGCCTGACCGCTTGGTATATTCACCACGAATTGATGTCCCAGCGGCACGGGGCCACCTGGATTGGCGCCGCCCCCAGTGACCTCACCAACAATCAGCGCGCGCTTGAGGACCTGCAAATCGTAGGACAGTTCTTCCCCGCCGGAGAACGTCCCCTGACCGGTGAGTACGAACACCGGTTTGCGCGAACCGTACGCGAGTTCGCCGAGGTCAGTGGTCTTGAACTGCTCCACGCGGTTACCTTCGCGCCAATGAAATGTATTGACGACGTAGGGCTTGCCCTCGCTCAGGTAGCTGACGTACAGCGCAACCGTGTTCGGATCTCCGCCCCCATTGTCTCGATTGTCGATGATCAGCGCATCGGTGTTGTGCGCAAATGCGAATGCGGCTGTCACAGCGTCGCGCGCAAGCTCGACAGGGAGCACGTTATAGAGCTTCATGTAGCCCACGTTGCCGTCCAGGATCCTAACCTCACTGATCCCGCCATTCATCCTTCGCAGCTCCGGCGGTAGGCCAGGAGGGCCTTGCGGAAGAGGGGCAAAGCTGAAGTAAACGTGCAGATGCTTATCGTGCGCAACCGCAAACAGGTCTTCCGTTAGGACCCTGGCGAATTCCGGTGCTGTCCTGATGTTCTTGTAGGCGCTCGCTCTTTCCTTCTCTCTCACAACCGCCGCGAGCTTATTCGCGATGTCTGGAATCGCGTAGCGGGACTCCAATTCCCGTGCCAGCGTGTCCAATACGTCCTTCCGAACGCGTGAATCGATCTCAATGCTATCCGCGGCCCGGACCGTGCCGGCGGTAAGTGGATCGCGGGGGATCGCTTGATCAGGTGTCTGTGCGGCAAGGGAGGGTTGCAGCGGGATAGCGCCACCCAAGCCGATAAACCCCATCATCAGAGGCACCAGTGCTGCATAACAGCGTCGTCCCAGCACGTCCTGCTCCTTCAGCGCACTGAATATTTCATTTCGCCCTGCAGACTTTGTCTAAGAACTTCAAGACGTCGTCACGCCAGATGTTCGCGCCGCGATAGGGAAGGCTGTGCCCATCCTCGGGGGTATTTCCATACGGTGGATTATGCGGACTATACTGCGCTGGCGTCCGTTGGAGGGACTCGATGCGACGAAAAGCCCTTCAATTGTCTTTGCTGCTCGCCATCCCGCTGCACTTCGCCAATCTACAGGCTCAACCAACCCCTGAGCCTTTGATCGTTCACGAGTGGGGCACGTTCACATCTTTACAGAACGAAGCGGGCCAAGCGATCGGCGGCATCAACACGGACGATGAGCCGGTGCCGCGATTTGTACATCGGCTCACTGACTGGCTGCTGCTCAGCCCTACTGAGGTTCCGGCGAGCTTCTTCCAGGGTGCGCCCAGCTGTCATCCGGACGTCACCCTTCGGCTCGAGACACCGGTGCTCTATTTTCATCTGCCCGGCGCTTGGACGCGCATCCCAGAGGTGAGTGTGACGGCACGGTTTCGTGGCGGCTGGCTCACCGAGTTCTATCCGAATGCACTCGCCGATGCCCCTGGAGTGAGCAAGGACCCGGGTGGGTTTGGACCGTTGCGTTCCGACACTGTGAGCACCCTGGCTTGGAACAATCTGGACGTCGGCGGTGATGAGAACGGGCCGCCGAGTAACGAGCATGTCTGGACCGCACCGCGCGGCGTGCGGGCAGCCTCCGTGAGGACACCCGGCGGCGAAGCGGAAAGATTCTTGTTCTACCGAGGAGTGGGCCACATCGATGCGCCGATTGCGGTCGCACGGAACGCGGACACGGACGAGCTTGTTGTACGCAGCCACCTGCCGCACGAGCTTGCCGGCAGGGAATCACTGGAAGTCAAATCGGCCTGGCTGGTGGATGTCGATGCCTATGGAGCCGTGGCCTTCCGAGTGTTGCCGGCATTGAGACTAGGCGGCACCGGCACGGACAAGGTGCTGCTCCGAGTCTCCGGCGACTTCGCGCCGCGCGAGTACAACGAGGCTAATCGCGAACAACTGAGGAGTTCTCTGCACCGTGCTCTCGTGGCGGAGGGACTCTTCGATGACGAAGCCCAGGCGCTGCTCGACACCTGGGAACTATCGTACTTCAAGAGCGCGGGGATGCGGGTCTTCTTCCTCGTGCCGCGAGCGTGGACCGACCTCTACTTACCGCTGAGTGTGTCCAAGCCCGCGCAGATCACCCGCGTCATGGTCGGCCGGATCGAGCTCGTGACGCCGCAGCAGCGCAGCAACCTGCAGCAGATCGCGCAAATGCCTGCAGCTGAGGTGACCGCTGAGGCGACCCGATTACGCGACGACTACTATGGCCGGATCGGGACAGCGAGTCCGGAGCAGCTCCGCCAAGTCAGCTCCGGCCGGCAATCGCTGGAGGAGTACGGCATTTCGGTTCCTCGAAGCTATCAGCTCTATCTGGCGCTCGGCCGGTTCAGAAACGCGCTGCTTCTGGATGAGGTTGCGAGGCGCCCTACGCCTGCGTTGGAGGCCTTCATTTACGCCCATCGCCTACAAGGCTACCGACCAGCCGAACCCTCGGTGACCGCGCGGAGACCGAGTCTCTTCGATCCGGCAACGAGCACTCATTGAGAGAACTTGTTTACGGCCTGCCGAGCAATCCCTAGAAATCTAACAGGCTTCTACGCCACGGCTGGTTCCCCATGTAGTGGGTGAGACGCTCATTGAGTGGAGTCACATCCCACTTGAGTCTCTGCGCCATGGCGACGGCCTCGCGCTCGCTCTGAACCGCTTCCCTGAACTCACCGGCACTGGCCTGCGCTGCTGCCCGGATTTCAAACGCCGTCGGATCATCCTTGACGCCGCGAAACACCTCGCCGAGCAGCGTCAAGGCACGTCGTGGATCACCCCCCTCCGCCTCGGAAGCCGTGGCAAGCAGGGCGGAAAGATACAGTTTGCCATCGTGGCTTCCGCCAGCAGCCGCCTGTTCGAGCCACAGTTTTGCCTGTCTCAACCGCTCCTGGTCGGGGTTTCCCTTCAAGGCATACATCGCCAATGTGACCTCGGCATCCGGTTGCCCCGCCTGAGCCGCCCGACGCAACCAGTCGAGGCCCTTGTTCTCCTCGCAGTTGCAGCCCCAGCCCTTGAGCAGGCTATAACCCACCTGGTACTGGGCCACCGGCATACCTGCCTGGGCTGATTTGAGAAACCATGGTAGCGCTTGGCTGCGCGGCTTGTTGAGCTGGGGCAATCCGACCAAGAGCATGCCGTACAGCATCTGCGCTCTCGGATCGCCTGCTCTTGCGTGCGCGAGCGTCTCGTCCACGAACGCGTCTAGCCTGGAATAGCCCACAGCACCGCTAATCACAAATCGGTAGAACATGGTGCACTGAGTCGGTAACTGACCCGCGGGGCCTGACACAAACTCGCTGTGTAACAGGGCATCGCGAACCGATCGTTCGAATGTGCCCTGGGGAACGGCGAGGATAATGCGCGGGTTGCGGCTGCGCCCGTCGGGCATTACTGAAAATTCCACATAGACCTGACCCTGAATGCCGCGATCCTCGGCGTCTTGTGGATAAGGCGGCACATACGCATGAACGGGACGGCAGCGCGTGCGGTCCTCATGCTCGGCACTCTCGATGATTTTCGGATTGAGCTGCGCATCAAGCACTGCGTTGCCGAATTGGGCCTCGATGTCTGCAGCAATCTTCTCCGACCCGGGCGCGAGTCCGGAACGTAAGGCATCTGCCAGAGTCTTGGCTTTTTCTAACCCGTTCTCAGCAGCCAAGGAGGCCCATGCATACGCGTAGATCTCGCTCTGACGAACCCCCTGACCCTTGGCGTACATGACGGCGAGATTGAACTGAGCGGTGGGCTGCCCGAGTTCAGCCAGCTCGCGAAAGTCCCGGAAGGCCTTGGCGTAGTCGCCTTTCTGGTAAGCGGTCGAGCCGGAAATGAGGTCGGCGACAGCTGGGGTAGTAACAAGACCCGCAAAGGCGGCGAATACCACCGTGGCGACGACCAACCTTGCTGATTGCATTTGGCTACCGCTTCCCGCCGATCAAGGCCGGGAGGCAGCCTCGACGAGATCCGGCAGCAGCTGGGCGGCGTTGGGCGTGCCCAGGCCGGTGACCGCGTCCCATCCGGTCGAGGCCGGATAACCCGGAATGGATGTGGTCTGATTGTTGCCGATGGTCACGTCGAAGAAGTCGATGGCGTACTTCGTCGCATCGGCCGCGACCTCGTACAGGGCGGGATTGATGTAGCCAAGATCGCTGCCGGCCATCTGGTCGGCGATGGCGATCAACCCTGCCCACTGCGGGGCACTGCAGCTCGTGCCACCGACGACGTACCAACCCACACTGCAGGGATTGGCGCCACCACAGCCGGTGCCCGACGCCGTAGTCGCGGGCTCGGTCATATAAACGAGGGGACCGGTTCCCGAGCTCGCCTGGAAAGCGACATCCGGAACGCCTCGCATTTCAGAGTTCGGGCCCGGCGCGCCCACCGAACTGCCGACGTAGCTGCTGCCCGCCGGCAGAGTCGCCTGAAAGTCAGGCCGCGGGAACAGGAGGCTGTAACCGCCGCCGGCAAAGGGCCAGGCGCGCTCGCGAACGCCAGGATGGTTGTCGCACACAGCCGGAGGCGAGGTGGTATCCACCGTGGTGCCCGTGGTGGCATCCACGCACAGACGGGTGCCGCCGACCGCCGTCACCAGAGGATCCGAGGCCGGCCACGCGACACTGGGATACGGAATCAGCCGCGGGCTCTTGGTGGGCTCCTTGAGGTTGTTGCTGGTGCCGCCGTCCCCGGAGGATGCGAGCACGGTGATGTGGTTGGCCTGTGCATCGACGAGCGCCCGGCGCAGGTTCAACAACGAGGCCGTGCCCGCGAACGTCCCCTCTCCGGCTCCCAGGCTCATGCTGATGACGTCGGCCAGGTGGTTGTCCACGATGTACTGTACGGCGTTCATCATCTGCGGAAAGCCCTGCACGCCCAGAATTTCGGCCGTGGGCGTGGTGACCAGGAGGATGTTGGCTTCGGGAGCGATTGCGTGCGCCCACTCCACGTCGAGCGAAACCTCCAGCGCCCACAGGTTGTGACTCTCCTGTCCCGTGCCGTTGCTGGGTGGCGGCGGGTTGGGCGGGGGCGACCCCTGGATCTGCAGGATGCTGAAGGTCGGCATGCCCGGGGCGCACGTCACGCCGGCTTCTCCACAAAGATGCGGCAGGCCGAAGGCGGTACTGAACACGTTGAGGTCGTTCGCGATGGTCGCGCTTCCGAACGAGTCGATCACGGCGATGGTCTTCCCCTTGCCCGTGAGGCCGCGCTCATAGAGTGGAGAGACGTTGTAGGCCTGCTGCATTGCAGTCGGAGCGAAGCAGCGCACACCGGCGGCGTAGCACGCTGCCTCGGTCGGCGGAGTGGGGCTGCTCTGCAGGAAGCGCCACTCCGCAACCGAGGGCCGGAAGAGCGGGGCAGCGGCTCTCTGGGCCAGCGAAGGCGAGGCCATTCCGAGCGCCAGGGCCGCAACCAGGACGGGTCGTGTCAGGGAACGTCTGTCGAGCGAACGCATGAAGCGCTCCTTGGTATTTATGGATTTCGTTAGCGGATTGCGATGCCGAGAGGCCGGCACGGCTGACCCGAGGCACGCCTGCGCTCGAGCAGTTGACGCCCCGGGAATCTTCGAAGTCAATGCGGATTAACCCCCGCAAGCCAAACGAAACAGTCATCCACGGCCCGCACCGACCGAGCCCGGTGCGCGGTGCACGGGATCGCGGCGGCCGCCGGCGGGCACGCAGCTACGCCGTCGGTCGCGCTTGCGTCCGGATCGCGGGCGGGAGGAGTGTTTCGCGGTCGTACGGCAGCTTCACGTGGAGGTCAGCCATGAGCATTCGCATCGGCAGCATTGCCCCCGACTTCGAGGCCGACAGCACGCAGGGTCGCATCCGCTTTCATCAATGGATTGGCGACTCGTGGTGCGTGCTGTTCTCCCATCCGAAGGATTTCACGCCGGTCTGCACCACCGAGCTCGGCTACATGGCGCGCCTCAAGCCGGAATTCGACCGCCGCAACTGCAAGATCGCGGGCTTGAGCGTCGACCGTGTGGAAGACCACACGCGCTGGCTCCAGGACATCAAGGAGGTGACCGGCAGTGCGCCCGACTATCCGTTGATCGGCGATCCGGAGCTCAGGATCGCCAAGCTCTACGAAATGCTTCCGGAAGCGGCCGGCAGCAGCTCGAGCGGACGCACTCCGGCGGACAATCAGACGGTGCGCACCGTGTTCGTCATCGGGCTGGACAAGACCATCAAGGCAATGTTCAGCTACCCGATGACCACCGGCCGCAATTTCGACGAGGTGCTGCGGCTGCTCGACTCGATCCAGCTCACCGCCAGGTTCCGCGTGGCGACGCCGGTCAACTGGAAGCAGGGCGAGGACGTGATCATCGCCGGGTCGGTGTCGGACGAGGAAGCGAAGAAGCTCTATCCCAAGGGGTGGCGCGCGCCCAAGCCCTACGTCCGCATCGTGCCGCCGCCGGGCTGAAGCGTCACGGCCCGCGGCACGAAGCGGCTCGGCCGAACCGGGCGCCTCGTGCCGCGGTGACGCGACGGCTATGCGCCGATGCCGAGCACCTTTTCCTTGAGCTCGGTCGCGCAGCTGTCGAGCTGCGACTTCAGGATCTGCTTCAGACGCGCCGCCTCGTCCGCGAGCAGCTCGTCGCGGGTCGGATGGACTTTCTCGTCCTGGGTGGTGCGCCGGCAAAACCCTTCCGCGATGAGGCTCGCGGATGCGACGTCGATGATGCGCACTTTGAATAACGAATCGACGACGTAATGGCTCCAGTCCGTCGGGAGGTACCGGAACGAGGACCCCATCGACTGCGCGTCGAACAGCAGATCGGCGCCTTTGCCGGCCTGTGCGAGCTTGACGACGTCCGTAGTGTCAACTGACACCGGCGCAATCGCGGCGGGGGCGACTCCATAGCGCTCCTCAGCCGACTTGAGCAGCGCCTGGGCGAGCCCCGGCGCGGGATCCTCGATCCCGTTCTCGGTCACGATCGTCTTTCCGGCTTCCTCCATCGCGATCGCACCGATCAGCGCGAAAGCCGCCTTGCCGGCGGTCATGGCCATGAAAGCCGCGCGCGGGCGAGCGGTGAGCGCCACCGTCTTGCCCCGCCAGGCCGCAGCCCTGTCCGCGGCGATCTGGGTGGTGCGCGTCGACACACAACCTCCGCTGGCGACCAACACGCACAGCAAGACCAGCGTGGTTGCATGTCGCATCCTTGATGCCCCCCGTCGGATATGATTTTGTCGGCGGTTGCTCATCGTAACAGGATCGCGCCGCTCCGGAGGCGGACAGCGCGCGGCGCGGTGCGTGACCGGCTCAGACGATCCGCGCGTGCGCCACTTCGGCGAACTGCCGACCCAGGCCCGAGTTGGCGCCCTCGATGTTGATGATCAGCGTCTCTCCCGGGAATTCCACCGCGGTGCGCAGCCGCTCCATCACCGCTCGCTCGCGCTCGCCGCGGCGTACTGCGAGCGCGCCAACGCCGAATCCGAGCACGTAGAGCGGCCGGTGCGGATCGTGCACCACGTGCTTGCGCACCAGGTAGGCGCACTTGAGACCCGCGATCTGACGCAGCCGCGCGCTGAGCGCCTGCAGCATCGGAAATTCGAGACGGTGCTCGAGCCACACGTTTCCGTCCCCGAGGCTCTCACGCTCCCGTTTGCCTTCCTCGAGCTCCCGGGCGCGCTGCGTGGCGCGCTCGTGCCACTGCTGCGCGAGCTCCCGCTGGCCCGCTCCCCACCAGTAGTCGCGCAACAGCTCGCAGCCCGACAACACGGCGTCGGCCTCACCCTGCATGGCCGCTTCCATGAGCGCCACTCCGTCGCGGTCTCCCTGCTGCAGCAGCTGACGCGCAAGCACGAAGCGCGCCGGTACCGAATCCGGCTCGCGCGCGAGGAGCTCCCGCCTGAGAGTCAGGGCGCGCGCCGGCCCCTCGCCAAGCTCCTCCTCGAGATCGGCCAGCTCGAGCGCTTCGTTCACCGTGAGACAGGCCGGCGCGCACTTCGCACGGAGCGCCGCCAGGCGCGCGCGCCGGCCCTGCGTCTGCTCGAACACCCGCTTCCAGGAAGCCGCGACCCCCTCGCGCCAGCGCGAGTCGAACGCGCCCGCGAGCGCCACGATGCGCTCGCCGAGCAGCTCATTAGCGGCCGAGCCTGCCGAGGGCGGCGCGAACTGTGCGGCCACCTTCATGGCTTCGAGCCGCTCCCTGAGCGAAGGATGTGTGTCGGCATAGGTGGTCGGTTCCTCCAGCGCCCGCGCCAGCCAGCGCCGGGCGTCCTCGGCGCACAAATGCTGCAGCAGGCTCGCGCTGAGCGCGCCGTAGGGCGCGAAGGCGGGTTGCGCCGTGTCGCGCGCCCGTGCGCCGACCGCCGGCCAGTACCGCTCGCGCAGGTAGCTGCCGATCACACTGACGTTCGTGAGCGCCTGCGCGGCGCTGTCTGCGGAGGTGAGCTGCACCGAGCTGGCATCCGCCTCGAACTCGTTGCGGCGCGCGAGCGGGAACGAGCAGGCGTTGAAGTAAGGGACGTACCAGTGCAGCACGCCGCGGATCGCCCCCGAGCCCAACTGCGGGCGCTGCGCCAGCGCCGAGTCCAGGCGCATCCAGACGCGGCGCAGGCGGTAGATCCAGTTGCCGAGGCGGGCATGTCCGCGCGACAGATGCCCCAGCTCGTGCGCCAGCACCGCCTCGAACTGCGGGCGCGACAGGCATTGCATCAGCGGCAGGCCGATCAGGAGGTAATTGCGATACCAGCCGAAGATGCCGAGGCGCGGCAGCTGCATGACGGCGGCGTTGAAATCCTCGGTCACCAGCACCCGGTGGACTCGGGGCGTGTGCAGGCGCGCCACCAGCCGATCGAGCCGCGCAAAGAAAGCGGGCGCCTCCTGCCGCGCGAGCGGCTCTCCCGTGGGGGGCTCGAGCCGCACCCATAGCGAACGCAGCACCACCAGCAGCAAGGCGCCGACCACGAGCCCCAACTTGACGCTGAGCCAGGCCGCATGGCGCAGGCCGAACGCGAGCAACGCCAGGAGCAGCAGCAGCACGATCACCAGAGCCAGCACCAGCGTGTACCCAAATACCGCGAGCGCGAGCACCCAGGAGCGATACGCCCCCGGCGCGCGCACGGCGAAGCGCTCCATGCGCTGCACCAGCGCCTCGAACTGCCTCTGGTCCATGCTCATCTTCCGTGCCCCCCAAGGCGGCCGGCCGATGCGGAATCAGGCCGGCTGGTAAGCCCTCACGCCCGTCTGCCACAACAGGAACGCGTAGGTGTCGGCTGCCTCGCGATCCTGCTGCGCCCGGGTCGAGCCGATCCCGTGACCCGCGTCGAAGTCCACGCGCAGCAGGACGGGCTTGCCGGAGCTGCTCGCCGCCTGCAGCCGCGCGGTCATTTTCGCGACGTGGAACGGGCCGACCCGCGGATCGGTCACGCCGGTCGTCAGCAGCACCGCCGGGTAGGCGGTGCCGTCCTTCACGTGCTGGTAGCTGTCGATGAGCTTCAGCGCCCGGTAACCGGCCTCCTCGGAGATCCTGCCCCACTCCGGCTCCTCGCCGTAGCCGTTCGGCTCGGCCACGTAGCGCAGCGGATTCGACCAGCCGACGCCGTCGATGACCGCCGCAAACAGCTCCGGGCGCTCGGTCATGGCGCGTCCGACCGTGATGCCGCCCGCGGAGCGTCCGCCGATGGCGAGCCGCGAGCGCGAGGTGTACTTCTTCGCGCACAGCTCCTCGCACACGTCGATGAGGTCCCGCCAGGTGTTGGGCTTGTTCATGAGCTGCCCGCCCTTGTGCCATTCGCGGCCGTATTCCCCGCCGCCGCGCACGTTGGCATAGCCGACGATGAACCCCGCATCGATGAGCGCCAGGATTCGCCCCGCGAACGTCGGCGTGTAGGCGGGGATGCCGTACGAGCCGTAGGCCGAGATCCAGGCCGGGGTGCGTCCGTCGCGCCGCAACCCTTTGCGGTAAATCAGCGTATACGGGATCTGCGTTCCATCGCGCGCGGTCGCGAAGAAGCGCTTCGCCTCGTAGGGCCTGACGTCGATCGGCGGCGGCGGCGTGAGGCCCGTGGCCGCCACTTTGCCGTCCGCATCCGCGGACCAGATATCCCCCGGCGCGAGCCAGCCGGTGAAGGAGAACAGCGCGCCCTCCTCGTCCGGGCTGCCGTGGAGCGCCCGCAGCGTCCCGTCGAAGGGCAGGGCGATCTCGCTCACCTGCCCGTCGCGCCGGAGGAGCCGGAGCCGGCTGATCCCGCCGTCCATCATGTCGAGGTACAGCCCGTCCCTCGCACGCTGAAAGCGCTGGATGACTACCGCTCCCTCGGGGACGACCTCGGTCGCCGTCGCCACGGAGGGCGCGGCGACGGAAGTCTTCAGGATGCGGCCGCGCGGATGATCCTTGTTGGCGAGCAGCCAGAGCACACCGCTGTCGATCGCAACGTCGGTGATCTCGTCCTCGAAGCCCGCCACCGCCACCCAGCGGGCCTTGTTCGCCGCGGCATCGGCAACCGGCGCGATGAACACGCGAAACTCGGTCCGCACGTCCGTGAGCACCAGCAGCGCGTATTCGGATCCGGAAAAGGTCTGAACCTCCGGCAGTTGGATGCGCTCGTACTCGACCCGCGGGTCGAGACCGCGCTTCATGAGGATCGGGTCGGAGGCGGGGTCGGCGCCGAGGCGGTGAAAGCGCGCCTGGCTGTCGAGGTAGCGCTCGGGGGTGTCGACGGCGCCCGTCAGCTGGTTGTAGAAGAACCCGGTGCCGTCATCGAGCCACGCGGGGCTCGCGGCTTCGGTATTGGCGATGCGCTCGGGCAGATCGCGCCCGTCGGCGACGCTGAGCACGTGCAGGACCGAGTCCTCGCTGCCGTCCTTCGACAGGCCGTACACCACGTGCGCGCCGTCGGGCGAGGGCTCCCACCAGTCGAGCGATAGATGACTCGTCGCCGTGCCGAGGAGCGTCGGGTCGATGAGCACGCGGGTGACGCCGCGTTCCTTTACGAACAGCTTGAAGTTCTCGGCGCCCGCCGGACGCTGCTCGAAGAACAGCTTGCCGCCGGCGCGGCGCGCGAGGCGCGTCGTGGCCGCATCTCCCGAGAGCTGCTCGATGCGCTTCAGGAGCCGCTCACGCCCGGGGATGGTGTCGAGAACCGCGCGCGTGTGCTCGTTCTGGCCCTTGAGGAAGGGCAGCCACTCTCGGTCCTTGTCGTTCTCCATCCAGCGGTACGGATCGCTCAGCGTCTCGCCGAAATACGTGTCCTTCACGATGTCGACGCGCGCCACCGGAGCGGGCGGAATGCGCACCGACGCCGAGGCTACCGCTCTAGCGCGCCGGGCGAGAAAGGCGCCCCACACGCTCCCGGCGCCCACGAACAAGTCACGACGGTTGATGCCCTTCACGTGTCGAGCTCCTGGTCCTGAATGACAGTCCCCTGATGAAAGACGACCTGCCACCCGACAGCGCTGCGCTGCCAGATGGTCGCGCGGCGCGTCCTGCGCTCGCCCTGCAACAGCGTGTAGGTGAGGAGGTAGACACCGGGGGCCAGCTCGCGGCAGTGGAAATCGTCCGTTCGCCAGGGGTCCTCCACCGGCTCATCGAGGCGCGCCGCAACCGTTTCCAGGACGTACTCGCGGCTGTAGCGGCGCCCGGAGGCGCCGATCTCCCAGAAGTCGTCCGCCGTCATGGCCTCGAGCTCGGCGCGCGAGCCGGCGAGCTCCGGCCGGTGAAATATCGGCTCCCTGCGGCGCAGCTCCTCGAGGACCGAGAGATTCTCGGGCAGGGTGACTGGCTTCGCCACGGGGCACACCTGACGGGAATCAGGGGTTGCCCGGCAGCCAGCGCACGTCCCGCTGCATCGCCCGGGCAATGTCGTCGATGTCGCCGCCGCCGCGCGCGAGCACCGCAATGCTCCCGCGCTCGGCGGGCACGATCACGCCGGTCATGCCGGCCTCGTGGAAGGCTCGGCGCGCGGACACGTGCTCGTGGCGCAGGAGGAGCACGGTGACCTCGCCGCGCGCAGTCTCGAGGACGAGGTGCGGCACGTAGTGCCCACGGAACCAGCAGCTCTGCGCGTAGCGGATCCGCTCGGAGGTGATGGCGAGCTGGACCCCTGCGCCGCGCAGCGCATGCTCGATTCCCGCCGCGGTCACGTGCTCGGTGGCGAGCCAGCTCTCGGGCTCGCTTTGCACGTGCGCCACCACCTCGCGGGCGAGCGTGTCGCTCGGCCGCAGCACCCACACACCGAGCGCGACGAAGGCGGCGAGCGCAACGCTCGCGGCCAGCGCCCACTGTCGCCAGGCCGGCGGCCGCACCGCGGCGCGCGAGCGGGCGAGGTCCGGCGGACGCTCGAGCGCGCGGCGGATGTCGGCATCGAGAGCACGGGTCTCCCTGCGGAACCCGGCGCAGGCCGCGCAACCCCGGAGGTGCTCCTCGAGCGCCGTCGTCGTGACGCCGGGATCGGCGCCGATCAGCAGCCGCGCCTCATCGCAGTTCACGGCGTGCTCTCCCGGCCGGCGACCGCGGCGTCGGGGGCGACGTCCGGCGCGGGCGTCAGGCCGCAGATGACCCGCAGCTTGTTGCGCGCGCGGAACAGCCGTGTCAGCACCGCAGTGCCCGACAGCGCCAGCTCGCGCGCGATCTCCTCGGTGGAAAGGCCGCCCACGACCTGCAGCAGGAGTGGCTCGCGATATTCAATGGGCAGTCTCATGATCGCATGCCGCAGCGCGAACAGGTTCCCGTCGGGCTCCGCGGGCTGCGGGCTCGCCTGCGTCTCCATCACCTCGTCCAGGGACACCAGCTCGAGGCGCTTGCGCTCGTAGAGTCGTGCGTGCTCGCGCCGCACGATGGTCAGCAGCCAGGCACGCGCCGCGCTCGGATCCTTGAGAGCCTCCCGGGACCGCCACGCGCGCAGCAACGCCTCCTGCACGATGTCCTCCGCAATCGCCCGGTCGCGCGCCAGCCAGTGAGCGAAGCGCACGAGGTCCGGACGCATCGATTCGAATAGTCGCGTGATGGGCGCGCCCGCATCCGCTGCGGACGGCCGCCCGTCGATTGAAGAGACCGGGGATCCAGGCTCAGAATTGCGCATGGCTCTCGGGGCCCTGAAGAGGGCGATTATACGCACGCCGGTCCGCCGCTCCGGTAATAACGCGCCGGACTGCCCGGTCCTCTCGCCCAACTGTTCACCCAACGCGCACCAGGAGCACCCGTGAACTTTCTCGTTCGATGGCTGATCGACTGGCCCCGGCGCGTCGCCGGGCATCTTGGCTGGCTCGCGCCGCTGTTCGCCCGCGTCACCGTCGGCTGGGTATTCCTGTGGAGCGGCTGGGGGAAGTTGCATAGCCTTCCGCAGGTGACCGAGAACTTCATCGGCTGGGGCATCAGCTTCCCGCAGCTGCTGGCGCCCTTCGTCTCGGGAGTCGAATTCTTCGGGGGCCTGTTCCTGCTCGTGGGCCTGTTGACGCGCCTTTCCGCGGGGGCGCTCGGCATCACCATGATCGTCGCGATTGCTTCCGCGAAATGGGCCCAGGTCGACTCGCTCGAGACGCTGCTCGGGTTCGACGAGTTCGAGTACCTGGCGCTGTTCCTGTGGCTCGCCATCGCGAGCGCCGGCCCGCTGTCCGTCGATCACTGGCTGCAGCGCTGGTTCGACCGCCGCAGCGATCAGCGCTTGCGCCGCACGCCGCGCGTCGGCTCCGCCTCGAGCGGATTCTCCGGCCAGTAGTGCTTCGGGTATCGGCCGCGCAGGACCTTGCGCACCTCGGCGTAGGCGCCGCGCCAGAAGCTCGCCAGGTCGCGCGTGACCTGCACCGGACGGCCCGCCGGGGAGAGTAGCCTGAAGGTGACAGGAACGCGGCCGCGGCCCAGCGGCGGGGTCTGCGCCAGGCCGAACACCTCCTGCAGTCTCACCGACACGGCCGGTGCGCCCGCATCGTGATAGTCGACGCGGGCGCGCGAGCCGCTCGGCATCGAGAGCTCCGACGGCGCCCACTCCTCCAGCGCGCGCTGCTGCTCGAAACTGAGCCGGGCGCGCAGCGCTGCGACGAGCGGCACGCGCGAGAGATGCTCGCGCCGCGTGATGCCTTGCAGCCAGGGCGCGAGCCAGCTCTCCAGCGTGTCGGCGAGCGCCGCATCCGAGGCCGCGGGCCACGCGCCCTCGCCCGTCTCGGCGGCGCCCGCCGCGGCGCGCACGAACTCGATCCGCGCCTGCAGATCGCGCGCCTCGCGGTCCCACGGCAGCGCTTCGATCCCGAGCTCCCGCACGCCGGCGAGCATGGCGCGACGCGCGGCTTCGGCGGGAACTTCCGCCAGCGGCTTCTCCTCGAGAGTGAGCGCATCGAGCTCGAGCGTCCGCTGCGCGATCACCGCCTGCTCGCGCGCGCTCCAGTGCACCGACTCGCGCCACCGCAGGCGCTCCGCGAAGTGCTCGGACAGATCGCGCCGCTCGAGCGGCGCGGCCAAAAGGATCCGCGCATCGCGCTCGCGATCGTCCAGGTCCACCGCCACGATCAGCTCGCGCCGCGCCAGCGCCTGGGGGGAGCCGAACGCCGCGCCGCGTCCGTTGGCGAGCGCGAAGCGCCCCTCGCCCCCCGCGCGAGCGCGGCCGATGCGGTCCGGGTAGGCGAACGCGAGCAGCGGACCTGCATCACCGACCGTGCCCTGGTCTCGCCCGCCGGCGCTCTGCCCCCCGGCCTGCCGCTCGAGGTCGCGGGCTGCGCGCCGCGCTCGCTGCAGAGCGGGGCGGTCGGTCACGGGCGCCCCCTCCTCGGCGCGCAGGATCTCGAGCCGGGTGCGGATGTCCGCGTCGCTCGCCGCCGCGATTCCGCGCAGCAGATCGCGCTCGGTGAGCAGCGCCGCGAGCTGTGCGGCGAGTGGCAGCTGTCCCAGCGAGCGGGCGCGCAACAGCATGTGCGCCAGGCGCGGATGCGCCCCGAGACGCGCCATCTCGCGTCCGTGGGCGGTGATGCGTCCGCCCTCGTCGAGTGCCCCGAGACGCTCGAGAAGCTGCCGGGCGCTCGCGAGCTGCGCCGCGGGCGGCGCGTCGAGCCAGCGAAGCGCCGCGGCGTCCCGCACGCCCCAGCTGGCGAGCTCCAGCGCGAGCGGCGCGAGATCGGCGTCGACGATCTCGGGCGGCGTGTAGGGCGCGAGGCTCGGGTGGGCACCCTCGCTCCACGCCCGGTAGCAGACGCCCGGCTCGAGGCGCCCGGCGCGGCCGCGGCGCTGATCCGCGGACGCCCGCGAGATGCGCCGGGTCGTGAGCAGGCTCATGCCGGATACCGGATCGAAGCTCGCGCGACGCGCGAGTCCCGAGTCGACGACCACGCGCACGCCCGGGATGGTGAGACTGGTTTCGGCGATGTTAGTCGCGAGCACCACCTTACGCTTCCTAAGCGGCGCGGGGGCGAGCGCGGCATCCTGCTGCTCGCCCGGGAGATCTCCGAACAACGGCATGACCTGAACGCCTGCGGGCAGCTGCGCGGCGGCAAGCGAGGAGTGCACGCGCCGGATCTCGCGCGCGCCCGGCAGGAACGCCAGCACGTCGCCGCGCTCCTCGCGCAGTGCCCGGAGGATGAGCTGTGACACGAGTCGTTCGGGCGCATGCTGCGCGCCGGCGCCCGCCGCGTCGGGCAGCGCCGGCGGACCCGAGCCGGCATAGCGCGTCTCGACCGGATGGAGCCGGCCCGGCGCGCTCACCCGCGGCGCATCGCCGAGGAGGCTCGCGACCGCGGCCCCGTCGAGGGTCGCCGACATGACGAGCAGCCGCAGCTCGGGGGCGAGATGCTCGCGCACGTCGAGACTGAGTGCGAGCCCCAAGTCGGCCTGGAGGCTGCGCTCGTGGAACTCGTCGAAGATGAGGGCGGCGACGCCCTCGAGCGCCGGGTCGCCCTGCAGCAGCCGGGTCAGCACCCCTTCGGTGACGACCTCGATGCGCGTCGCGCTCGAGACGCGCGAGTCGAAGCGCATGCGGTAGCCCACCGTGCGCCCGACGCTCTCGCCGAGGCTCTGCGCCATGCGCTCGGCGCAGGCGCGCGCGGCGAGGCGCCGGGGCTCGAGCATGATGAGCCGCTTACCCGCCGCCCAGTCCTCCCCGAGCAGGGCGAGCGGAACCACCGTGCTCTTGCCGGCACCGGGCGGCGCCTCGAGCACGGCAGCTCCCCGCGCGCCGAGCGCCGCGGCGAGCGGCCCGAGCGCCTCATCGACCGGCAGGCCGGACTTCACCAGATCCGTACGCGCGCGTCCGCGGGCAGATAGAGCTTGTCGCCGGGCTGCACGGCGAAGGCGGCATACCAGGCGTCGACGTTGCGCACCACGCCGTTGACGCGGAATTTCGGCGGGCTGTGCGGATTGCTCAGCACCTGCGAGCGCAGCTGCTGCTCGCGGTAGAGCGAACGCCAGATCTGCGCGTACGAGAGGAAGAACCTCTGGTCGCCCGTCAGGCCGTCGAGCACCGGCGGCGCCGCGCCGCTCAGCGAGCGGTGGTAGGCGTCGTAGGCAACCGAGAGGCCCCCCAGGTCGCCGATGTTCTCGCCGAGCGTCAGGCGGCCGTTGACGTTCAGTCCGGGCAGCACGACGAACTCGTCGTACTGTGCCGCCAGCCGGTCGACGCGCTTCCTGAAGGCTTCCGTATCCGCCTGCTGCCACCACACGTGCAGCACCCCGCGGGCGTCGGACTTCGAGCCCTGATCGTCGAAGCCGTGCCCCATCTCGTGGCCGATCACCGCGCCGATGCCGCCGTAGTTGACCGCGGGGTCGGCGCCGGGATCGAAGAAGGGCGGCTGCAGGATGGCCGCCGGAAACACCACTTCGTTGAACGTCGGGTTGTAGTAGGCGTTGATGGTCTGCGGCGTCATGCCCCATTCGCCGCGGTCGGTCGGCTCTTTGAGGCGCCGCACCTGGCGCTGCCACTCGAACACGCGCGCGCGCGTCAGATTGCCGAAGGCATCGCCGCGCACGATCGACAGGCCCGAGTAGTCGCGCCACCTCTCGGGGTAGCCGATCTTGGGATGGAAGGCGGCGAGCTTCTCGAGCGCCACCTGCCTCGTCTCGGGCGTCATCCAGGGAAGCTGCTCGATGTGCGCCGCATAGGAGGCGCGCAGGTTCTCGACCAGCGCCAGCACCTGCTGCCTGGAGGCGGGCGGGAAGTAACGCTGCACATAGAGCTCGCCGACGGCCTCGCCCAGATCCTCGTCCAGCGCGTCCACCGCACGCTTCCAGCGGTCTTTCTGGGCCTGCTGACCGCGCAGCGTCCGCTCGTAGAAGTCGAAGCGCTCCTCATCGAAGGCCTTCGGCAGCACCTCGGCGTGGTCGGCCAGGTAGTGGTACCTGAAGTAGGCGCGCCAGTCGTCCACCGGTATCTTGAGGAAGAGCTGCGCGAGGTCCTGCACCGCATTCAGCTCGCGCACCACGAACTGGGCCTGCGCGTCCACACCTTCACTCGCGAGCAGCAGGCTCCAGCTGAAGCGCGGCGCGAGCTGATCGAGCTCGGCGAGGGTGCGGGGGTTCCAGGTGAGATCGCGCTCGCGACGCTTCGCCGCCGGCCAGTGAAGCTTGGCGATGCGGGTCTCGATCTCGAGTACGGCGTGCGCCTCGCGGGCGGCGTCATGATCGCCGGCGAGCGCGAGCAGACGCGTGATGTGCGCGAGGTACTGCGTGCGCAGGTTGGCGTAGACCGAGTCCCCCTTGAGGTAGTAGTCGCGGTCGGGCATGCCGAGGCCGCTCTGGGTGATCGTGACCGCGTAGCGGTCGGGATCCTTCTGGTCGAGGTTGATCCCGACGCGCAGCGGCGCCTTGAGCGCGAGGTCCGCGCGGCCCATGAGCCGCGCCAGCTGCTTGTGAGTGCGGGCGTCGCCGATGGCGTCGAGTGCCGCCTGCGCGGGGGTGAGGCCGAGGCGCTCGATCGCTTCCGTATCCAGGTAGCTGCGGTAATAGTCGCCGACCTTCTGCTCGTTGCTTGCGGCCGGCGCGCCGTCGGGGAGCGCCTCGACGATCGAACGCACCTGATCGTGCGAGCGCTCGCCGAGCTCGTCGAAGGAGCCCCAGCGGGTGCGATCGGATGGAATTTGATGGGTGTCGAGCCAGTGCCCGTCGGCGTAACCGTAGAAGTCATCGCCCGGCTTCACGCTGCTGTCACGGGCCGCAAGGTCCAGTCCCCAGGGGGCGATCTGCGCGGGGGGCGTGGGCGGCGCTTGCGGCGCCGACGGGCGCGGCGGCGGCTGCGAGCAGCCCACCGCTCCCAGCACCACGATGCCGAGGAGACCCGCGCTAAGGCGTTCCGACATGTGCGTCACTCCCTCAATCGCTCATGCCACACCCCGGACGCGAACAGCACCCAGCCGATGATCCACGCGAGCCCGCCGAGCGGGGTGAGCACGCCGAGCGCGCGCGGCGCCCCCAGGGCGAGCGCATACAGGCTCCCCGGGAAGAGCACGATCCCTGCCACGATCAGCGCCGCGGCCGCTCGCAGCATGCCGGTGTCGAGACCGCGCAGCGTCAGCCCGATGCCGAGCAACCCAAGAGCCTGGAGAAAGTGGTAGCGCACCGCCGTCTCCCACAGCTCGAGGCGAGCGGCCGGCAGGTGGCCCCGCAGTGCGTGCGCGCCGAAGGCGCCGCTCGCCGTGGCGAGCGCGAGCAGCAGGCCGGCGACGGCGAGCGTGCGGCCGCTATTCACCGCGCGGGCCGAAGAACGGCTTGATGAGGTCGAGCGGCAGCGGGAAGACGATGATCTGGGTCCGCTCGTGCGAGATATCGGCGAGGGTCTGGAGATAGCGCAGCTGCAGGGCGCTCGGCTGGCGCGCCAGCGCCTGCGCCGCTTCGGCCAGCTTTGCGGCCGCCTGGCTCTCGCCCTCGGCGTGGATGATCTTGGCGCGCCGGGTGCGCTCGGCCTCGGCCTGCTTCGCCATGGCGCGGATCATGCTCTCATCGAGATCGACGTCCTTGATCTCCACCGTCGAGACCTTGATGCCCCAGTTCTCGGTGCTCTGGTCGAGGATGCGCTGCAGGTCGACGTTGAGCTTGTCGCGCTGCGCCAGCAGGTCGTCCATCTCGTGCTGGCCGACGACCGAGCGAAGCGTCGTCTGCGCGACCTGGCTGGTGGCGTCGAAGGCGTTCGCCACCTGGATGATGGCCTTGCCGGGATCGACGATGCGGAAGTAGACGACCGCGTTCACCTTGACCGAGACGTTGTCGCGAGTGATCACGTCCTGCTTGGGCACGTTGAGCACGATGACGCGCAGGTCCACCCGGCGCATTCTCTGGATGACGGGAACGATCAGGATCAGGCCCGGACCCTTGATGCCGGCGAAGCGTCCGAGCGTGAACACCACGGCGCGCTCGTACTCGTTCAGCACGTTGAACGTGCTGAACAGGAGGATGGCGAGCAGAATGACGACGGCGGCTAGGAACGGCATGCGACTCTCCCTGGAACTGTCGGCGGCTGACGAGGGCGGCGGCTCAAGGCGCTCTTGCTGTCGGCTCGACCCACAATGTTAGACCTTCCACTCTCACGATGCGCGCCAGGTCGCCGCTGCGCAGCGCCGTGTCGCTGCGCGCGTTCCACAGCTCGCCGCCGTAGCGCACGCGTCCCCGGCCGGTGAAGTCCGCGACCACTTCGGCCGTCTCGCCGATCATGCTCTGCGTGCCGGTGGCGACCGGGCGGCGCATCGAGCGGGTCGCCAGATACACGATGCCCGCGATCATGAGTCCCCCGACGGTGGCGATGGCGCCGATCAGCGGCCGGCCCACGCTCATGCCCGGCACGTCCGTGTCGAAGAGGATGAGCGAGCCGACGACGAACGCAATCAGACCCCCGATTCCGAGCGAGCCGTAGGTCGGGAAGAAGAACTCCGAGATGATCATGCCGGTGCCGAGCACCACGAGCGCCAGACCCGCGTAGTTCACCGACAGGATCTGGAACGCGAACAGCGCGATCAGCAGACAGATCGAGCCGGCGACCCCCGGCAGTACCGCGCCGGGATTGTACCCCTCGAGCAGCAGCCCCCAGATGCCGATCAGCATCAGGCCGTACGCCACCGTCGGGTTGGTGATGACGGCCAGCAGCTGCGTGCGCCAGTCGGGCTTCACGCGCACCACGGTTAGCTCGCGGGTTGCGAGCTTCACGGTGCGGTCGTCGATGCGCACCTCGCGCCCGTCGATGCGTGCGAGCAGGTCCGGCAGGTCGCGCGCTATGACATCGATGACCTTCTGTTCCAACGCGGCCGTCGAGGAGAGGCTGGCCGCGCCACGCACCGCCTGCTCGGCCCAGTCGGCGTTACGGCCGCGGAGCTCCGCGAGCCCGCGGATGTAGGCCACCGCGTCGTTGACGACCTTGCGCTCCATGGTCGAGCCCGGCGCACTCGGGGGCGCCGCGTCCCCGGGAGGGCTGCCCGTCGGGGAGTTGTCTTTGGGCTCGCGCGGCGGCTTGGCGATCGGCGAGGGCGCGGAGGGTGGCGCGGGCTCGGGCTCGCCGCCGATCGAGACCGGAGTCGCGGCCCCGAGGTTGGTCGCCGGCGCCATCGCCGCCACATGGCTCGCATAGAGGATGTAGGTTCCGGCGCTCGCCGCACGCGCGCCCTGGGGGCTGACGTAACTCACCACCGGGACCGGCGAGGCGAGGATCGCCTGGATGATGTCGCGCATGGCGCTGTCGAGGCCGCCGGGGGTGTCGAGCTCGAGCACCACCAGGCGGCTGCCGTCGTGGCGCGCGGCCTCGAGGCCGCGCACCACGTAGCGCGAAGTCGCAGGCCCGATCGGTCCATGGATCTCGAGGAGCGCTGCCGTGCCGCCGGCGAGGGTCGCGGCGGGCGCCGGAGCGTCCGCCACCGCCGGCACACAGGGGAGCGACAGCGCCAGCACCAGGACCGCCGGGGAGAGGCGCCCGCGCGCAGCGCGGCTCAAGATGACGCTCATCGCGCTCACCCTACTCTCGCGCCCGCAGTATCCGCAATCGCCGCGGGTCAGGAGAGTCCGGGGTCGCGCCGATTGCGCGGCAGGCGCGGCGCGTGCGGCAATCCGGTGTGCTGGGTGCGGAACGGGCGGGGGCGTCGCCCTTGCCCGGTGAGCGCGCGCCCCCCTGTGCCCGCCGGCTGGTAGGCGGGAATGAGCTGGTGGCGGCCGTTGCCGATCAGGTCCGCGCGTCCCATGCGGCGCAGCGCCTCGCGCAGCAGCGGCCAGTTGTTGGGATCGTGGTAGCGCAGGAATGCCTTGTGCAGGCGCCGGATCTTGAGGCCCTTCGGGATGAGCACTTCCTCGCTGGTACGGGTGATGCGCTTCAAGGGGTTCTTGCCCGAGTGGTACATGGCGGTGGCGGTGGCCATAGGACCCGGCAGGAACGCCTGCACCTGATCGGCGCGGAAGCCGTTCCTCTTCAGCCACAGGGCGAGCTCCAGCATGTCCAGGTCCGAGGTGCCCGGATGTGCGGCGATGAAGTACGGGATCAGGTACTGCTCCTTGCCGGCCTGCCTCGAGTAGCGGTCGAACAGCTCCTTGAAACGGTGGTAGGCGCCCACCCCGGGCTTCATCATCTTCGAGAGCGGCCCCTCCGCGATCGCCTCGGGCGCGATCTTGAGATAGCCGCCGGTGTGATGCTGGGCGAGCTCCTTCACGTACTCGGGTGACTCGAGCGCCAGGTCGTAGCGCACCCCCGAGGCGATCAGCACCCTGCGGATGCCAGGTAGCGCGCGCGCGCGGCGGTAGAGGCGGATGAGGGGCGCGTGATCGGTATCGAGATTCGGGCAGATCGAGGGATACACGCACGAGGGCCGGCGGCACGCGCTCTCGATCTCGCGGCTCTTGCAGGCGAGGCGATACATGTTGGCGGTCGGGCCGCCGAGATCGGAGATGACGCCCGTGAATCCCGGCACGTTGTCGCGCACCGCTTCGATCTCGCGCAGCACCGAATCCTCCGAGCGGCTCTGGATGATGCGGCCCTCGTGCTCGGTGATCGAGCAGAAGGTGCAGCCGCCGAAGCAGCCGCGCTGGATCGCCACCGAGAAGCGGATCATCTTGTAGGCGGGGATGAGCGCGGCGCCGTAGCGCGGGTGCGGGGTGCGGCGGTAGGGCCGCTCGTACACCCAGTCCATCTCGCCCGTGGTCAGCGGAATCGGCGGCGGGTTCAGCCACACCTCGGCATCGCCGTGACGCTGCACCAGGGCGCGCGCGTTACCCGGGTTCGACTCCAGGTGGAGGATCCGCGAGGCGTGCGCGTACAGCACCGGGTCGGCCGCGACCGCCTCGAAGGCGGGCATGCGGATGACGCTGCGCTCGCGATCGACGTTCTTCACGCGCCGCACGAATCGCACGACTCGCTCGCCGCCGGGCGCCGGACCCGATCCGCCGCAGGGCGGCGCGGGCGGGGCAGCCGCCGCAGCCGGTCCGCCCGCGCTCATCGCGTAGGGGTCCAGGGGAGCGTTCATCGGCCCCGGCGCATCGAGGTGGGTCGAGTCGATCTCGATCCAGTCGGACGGAATGCCGCGGCGGGCGAACACGGTGCCGCGCACGTCGGTGACGTCGCGGATCGATTCGCCCGCGGCGAGGCGGTGCGCGAGCTCGCAGATCTGCCGCTCGCCGTTGCCGTACACCAGCAGATCCGCCTTGGCGTCGAGGAGCACCGAGCGGCGCACCTTCTCAGACCAGTAGTCGTAGTGCGCGATGCGCCGGAGCGAGGCCTCGATGCCGCCGAGGACGATCGGCACGTCCGGGAAGGCCTCGCGCGCGCGCTGCGCGTACACGATCACCGAGCGGTCCGGCCGGGCGCCGCCGGTGCCGCCCGGGCTGTAGGCGTCGTCGCTGCGCAGGCGTCGATCGGCGGTGTAGCGGTTGACCATCGAGTCCATGTTGCCGGCCGTGATGCCGAAGAACAGGTTCGGCCGGCCGAGCGCGGCGAAGGATCCGGCGCTCCTCCAGTCGGGCTGCGCGATGATGCCGACGCGGAAGCCCTGCGCCTCCAGCACGCGGCCGATGACCGCCATGCCGAAGCTCGGGTGATCGACGTAGGCGTCCCCGGTCACGATGATGACGTCGCAGCTGTCCCAGCCGAGGCCGTCCATCTCCTCGCGCGAGGTGGGGAGGTATGGCGCGGTGCCGAAGCGCGCGGCCCAGTGCCTGCGGTACGCGGTGATGTCAGGGGCGGCCTGCATGGGACCTTATATTAGATCAGAGCCGTGGCGAGGGGGCTACATCGGCTGCCGCGGCGGTCGAAGCACGCTGCAGCCGCGTCGCTCACCGCAGAGGGCGGCGGGACAGCCGCGCGCTTGATGGTAAATTGGTAACTTGGTACCATGGTCCCATGAAGGAGATCACCCGCACCCAGACCGGCGTGCGCCTCGAGAGCCGGCTGCTCAAGGTGCTGAAGGCGCTCGCGACCGAGCTCGACCTCTCGCTCGGCGATCTGCTCGAGGGCATCGTCCTGCACGCCTTCGAGGGCAAGGCGCCGTTCTCGCAGGTCACGTTGAAGAAGATCCGCACGCTGAGAGCGGTCTACGGGCTCGATCTCACCGCCCGCGACTCGCACCAGCTGCGCGAGGGCGCACGAGAATGAGCGCTGAGGGCGACCTCGAGCGCTTCGTGCGCGGCGAGGCCGACGCGGCGAACTTCCCGCATCGCGAGCACGTGCGCATGGCCTTCGAGATGCTGCGCCGCCATGACTTCGCGGAGACCGCCTGGCTCTACTCGAGGGCGCTGCGGCTCATGACGGCGCGGGTCGGGAATCCGGAGGCCTTCAATCAGACCACGACCATCGCGTTCCTGTCCTTGATCGCCGAGCGCATGGAGCGCAGCGGCGCGCCGGACTTCGCCGCGTTCGTGCGGGCTCATCCCGAGATGCTCGACAAGCGCGCGCTCTCGCGCTGGTACCGCCCCGATCAGCTCGCCACCGAAATCGCGCGGCGGACGTTCGTGCTGCCCGAGCCCGCGTCATGAGCGCGGCGCGGATCCTGGCCGCCTACCGCACGATCTTCGGTACGCTGATCGCCGTGGCGAGCATCCAGACCCTCGTGGCCGCTCCCGCGCATCACGTCGCGCTGCTCGCCGCGGTCGAGATCGCCGGCGCGCTCATGCTCATGTGGCGCAGAACGCAGTGGGTCGGCGCATCGGTGCTGCTCGCGGTGTTCGCCTGTGCACAGGTGCTCTCGGCCGTCGAGGGAGAGTATCCGACGCGGTTCCCGCAATACGCCGCCAGCGCGCTCCTCATCGTGCTCCTCGATCGCACGCTCTCGCAGGCGGACACAGCAGCATCATTCTAAAAGTCGATATGACCCAAGACATCAGCCGCACCGAACCCTGGGGCAAGATTTAAGACCATTCCTTTGCTCCCCGAAGCCTGCGTTCAGGATCGCGTCCGGTCCTGACCCTGCGGCGCCGGTGAGAGCGCTCCAGAGGAGTCACTCAGAGCGGTGGAAGCGGACATTGCCCGAACACCCCCGGGGTTCACCGGGTACACCTCTTGACCATCTTTCACAATATCGAAGTTGCGCGTGCCGCGGAGTGTGAATCTCCAACCTCATAGAGCGCTGTTGCGTCCGATTTACTGGCCGCTGGCGCGCCAGTCTGCCTGGGAGCGCAGCACCGCCGACACTTGCGCCAGTTGCTCCTCTTGGATCTCCTCGAATTTTCGCATCTGCTCTGCCGTAAGCACCTCGGCCGCCCGATCTCGAACACGCCGAGCAAACTCTTGGGCGGAGCTCAAAACCTCGGCATCTAACGGCGGGTCCCTCGTTCCGTCATAGGCCGCCCTCAGGCCCCCAGAACTAAACCAGAGGCTCTGGCGGCCCATCGCCTTGGCTTCGGCTGCGTACCGCTCGCCTTCCTCGTATAGGGCGGCGATCAGAGCTTCAGCCTTCTCATCACTTAAGACATTCGCGACGTCCAGGCGCGAGCGGAGCTCGCGGACTTCCAATCGCTGGTAAAGGGTTTGCTGATAGCGCTCGTACTCGTCGAATTTTTCCGCGCCCAGCAACTCCTTTATTGCCTTCTGCTGGCTTTCCAGATCAATCGGCAGGGACTGGACGTTGCACGAAGGGTCGAGCCTGCAACGCGCACGCCGGGCCTCATCCTTTAGCGTTTGTTCAGCTTCGACGCTCAAGACTTGGTCTTCTTGCTCCGCGGTGAAATGAAGTTGCTTCGCCAGATCGGGATAGTGTCGGCGAAGCTGCAGTTTTCCCTCATTGAGCAACTGCGCGTGGCCTTCGGGGGTTGCGAGGAGAGCGAGAAACCGCTCGTCCCGTGAACGCGCTGCCGACGACGACTTACTGGGACTACCCGCGGGGATCCCGCCGTGCTGCGCAGCGACGGTGGCCGCCGATGCCGCCGGTTGAGGAGGCTGTGGGTTTGATCGCGACCGCTGCACCGGGACGATGCAGTCACCATTTGGGCGGAAGGGTTTCGCCGCGAGCGCTTCATCGAAAGACCGATACCACGGGCAAATGAGGTTCCCCGGCCTAACCCAATACTGCCACATTACTTCCTGTCCATTGGCTTCACGCACTACGATGTGTCGCTCGAGAACCTCGAACGGCGATCCTCGGGGGGGCTTGTACTGCGTCGTACCCTCGACGACCTTCACCACGTTCTGACAAGGGTAGAAGGGGAACGTGGGCTCGCACACAAAGTCTGTAGCGTCGGCCCCGCTGAAGTCTCCAGATGTGCCCTCTGGCGGATTGGGAAATCCGAGACCCGGTTCCGGATGTTTGTCGTAGCGACCGGCCCAGGTGCTTCCTTCGACCCAGAAGTGCATGACCTCGTGCTCTACATTGGCGTTGAGTCGATTCCACATACCGAAAAGTGGCGCCTCAACCGAGGGGACGACATCCGCGGATACAGACCATGAGGCCAGCGCCAGCGCTGAGCCGACCAAGACAAAGACCGCGACTCTCTTCATGGATCTGGTTTCCTGAGGTGATTGGCAAAGGCTACGACAGCCGCCGGGGTGCTACAAATCGCGATGCACGCCGCAGTCAAGAGTGAGCGGAACGGTCTTCGCCACAAGCCCGCCCAACTAGGGGAAAGAGCTTCATGCTGCGTTACGGATGAGCTGCTGTCGCACGGATACAGTCGTATTGCTGCCCTCAGCCTGGCAGCGAGTCTAGCTCTTACCACTGCGGACTGAGTTGGCTCCGCAGCCGCGAGTGGCGGCTTTGCGGAAAATCAGGGGTCAGGGACGAGCGGCCGGTCATGGCCCGCCAGTTGACGGACTGATCTGCACGGTAATAACCCTGGGCTGCCGCTTTGCGCGACAAAAAACGGCCAATCGTGCGATGGCAAAGCGGACAGTCCTCAACTGAACCGACCGTGCGCGTAACTCGACTTGCCGCCTGGATCAAGCGCCCTGGGCGCACGAATGAACGGGTCGGTTCGCCACTAGAAAGACCATGTCAAACCTAGCGACAACATGTATGGATTTTCACTGGCCGCATTGAAGCGTTCATATTCCGCACGCGCGGTCCACGATCCGAACTTGAACTGCAATCCCGCTCCGCCGGCGAAACCGGTGTTCGTCTGACTCTGCTGAAAAGCACCCGGTCCGCAGGGCCCAGGGGCCGGACAAACGATCGGAACGGAGCCACTCACCGTGCTGTGAATACTCGCGATACCCGCCTTCAAATACACGTCAATGATCGGGACTGGAAGGTAAAGCATTCCGAACGCGGACCCACCCTTCATAGATGCATTGGCGGGATACCCGAAGAAACTGCGGCCGGGATTTCCGAAGTCCATGTAGGAAACCTCAGCGCCTAGCAAAGAGATAGGGCGCGCCCCAACCATGAGCTTGAAAGCAGAATGAGTCTCCTGAAATCGGACAGGCAGTGGGAGTGCGGGACCCGAGACTTCTTCAATGACTTGGGCCTGGCCAATGGCACCACCGACATACCAGCCGATTGGATCAAGAGCTGACGCGGGCTTTGGCGCGCCAACCGCAAAGAGCGACGCCAGGATACCGGCGACCCACCGCGCAAAATTTTCGAGAGGGTGTTTCATTAGAGACTCTGATTGCATTTAGAGGACGGAACTAGCGCGTTCAATCACCGCGAAATTGTCCCATAACTTCTGTGAAGAGCGAGTCACTGTTCAGGAATGTGGCCGCCGATCCGCCTACAAGGGCCTCCTCCAAGATGAACCTCCCAGAGTGTCCGAGCGATCGACCAACCCTTGCCAACTGACCGGTTCTAGCCGGTCAGCGACCGTGAACCGGCCGCCGACCGGCGCTCGCTCTTACACTTCCGTCTGTTCGGCCATCTCGAGGGCGTCATCGACCTCGATGCCGAGGTATCGAACGGTGCTTTCGAG
>Ga0209472_1000015_pt1 | contig 94554 bp, 89 predicted proteins | sample GraSoiAngelo_130_FD_185887 | JGI IMG/M metagenome (GOLD analysis project Ga0209472, IMG submission 185887) | Grasslands soil microbial communities from the Angelo Coastal Reserve, California, USA - 14_0929_02_20cm (SPAdes) (version 2) | ecosystem: Environmental > Terrestrial > Soil > Grasslands ... | reverse complement strand
CGTCGGGCGCCAGTCCCAGGCAGGTCGCCAGCGCACCAACGTCCCCCTCGCCCTGGTCGGCAAGCCATTCCCGACGCACCAGCACTGGACCGAACGGTGTCAGCTCCTCGGCGCAGTTCGCCGGCAGCCGGCCCGCCGTGCCCCCACCCTGCCCTCCCCCGCCAGCGGGGGAGGGTGATCTCGCTGCAATCGCGGCGATCCGGGCGCGCAGGGCGATGAGGTCGGCCGTCACCGTACCGGAGCCAGCGCGGCCAGCTCGAGGAGGCGGGTGGCCACGGCCTTTCCCTGCTCCCCCACCTCGAGTGCCGGCCCTACACAGGATGGACAGCCACTCTCGCATCCGCATTGCGACACCAGATCGTGGGCGGCACCAAGTACCGTCCCCGCAATCTCGAAGAGCCGCGCACTCATCCCAACGCCGCCGGGGTAGCGCTCGTAGACGTAGACCGTCGGCGCGCCGGTATGTGGCGCGCGAATCTCGGGATGGGCACCCAGATCACGGGCGTCACACATCAGAAAGAGGCAGGCGACCTGGCTGAGCACATTGGCTACCCCCTGCAGCCCGCCTTGCATCGCGGGGCGCGGAAACTGGCGGGCGACCTCCGCCGGAATCTCCAACCAGAAAGCGGTCGTGTGTAGCTGCTGCTCCGGGAGGCTGATTGGGCCGGAGCCAATATTTTCGTGGCTGTGGAACCGGATTTTCTTGAAGATGGTGGCGAGCGCCCGGATCTGAACTTCACCGTGATGGACGGCTAGATCGGCCGTTGGGCGGCTGGCGAACGACTCCAGGACTTTGATGCTGACGGCCAGGTTGGCATCGGTGTAGTAGTCGACCTTGACCGGCCGGACGTACGCCTTCTTCTCCTCCCAATCCAGCCGGTCGACGTGGTACTGGGCGCCTTCATGCAGGTAAATCGCTTCCTCGTGTAGAAACACCTGCGCGGAGAACTGATCCATCTCTCCCACCACGCTCGCGCCTCGCGTGACGTCGACGATCACGACGTTGTCCGCGTTTGCGCTGCGCAGGCTGACGCCTTCGGCGGGAAAGGCGTCGGCACTCCAATGCCAGGTATCGCCCGCCTGGTGCACTGAACCGTCTTCTTCCAGGATCCGAAGCAGTTCGGCGGTGGGCGCCTTGCCAAAGGGCTCGCCGGTCGGTAGCGGCAGCTCGAATGTCGCCGCCTGCAAGTGGGCACTGAGAATCAGAAGGTTGTCGGGGTCGATCAGTCCCTGCTCCGGATCGCGGCCCAAGAAGTATTCGGGATGGTTGACGAGGTACTGGTCCAGCGGGCTGCTCGACGCCACATAGACCGCCGCCGCCGCCCCTTTCCGGCGGCCCGCCCGCCCAATCTGTTGCCAGGTGCTTGCGATCGTGCCGGGATAGCCGCAGAGCACGGCAGCATCGAGGTGGCCGATGTCGATGCCCAGCTCCAGGGCGTTCGTGCTGACCACGCCCCGCACCGAACCGTCGCGGAGTCCGTGCTCGATCTCGCGCCGCTGCAGTGGAAGGTAGCCACCGCGGTAGCCACGGATCGTGCCGCTCTGGCCGAGCCGATTCGCGAGCGACTGCTGCAGGTAGCTGAGAAGGATTTCGACTTGCAGACGAGTTCGCCCGAAGATGATGGTCTGCACCCCACCGCGCAGGAACGCCTCGGCGATCCGCTGGCTCTCCAGCGTCGACGAGCGCCGGATACCGAGCTCCCGATTCACCACCGGCGGGTTGTAGAAGAGCAGGCGCTTGGGCCCGCTCGGTGCGCCGTTGTCGTCGACCAGCGTGATCGGGCGGCCGGTCAGCCGCTCGGCGAGCTCCTTCGGATTGGCGATGGTGGCCGAGCAGCAGATCACGACTGGGTGACTGTCATAGAAGGCGCACACCCGCCACAGGCGGCGGAGCACGTTCGCCAGGTGACTACCGAAGACGCCCCGGTAGGCGTGCAGCTCATCGATGACGACGTAGCGGAGGTTGGCGAACAGCTTTACCCAGCGTGTGTGATGTGGCAGGACGCCGGTGTGGAGCATGTCGGGATTGGTGACGACGATGTGGCCGGCCTGGCGGATGGCCTGCCGTGCGCTTACTGGTGTGTCGCCGTCGTAGGTGTAGGTCTTGAGGTCGACCTTCAGCTCGCCGACCAGACCGTGAAGCTCGGCCAGCTGATCCTGCGCCAGCGCCTTCGTCGGAAAAAGGTAGAGCGCCCGCGCCTCGGGGTCGCGGAGCATCGCCTGCAGGACGGGCAGGTTGTAGCAGGCGGTCTTCCCGGACGCGGTCGGGGTGACCACCACGAGATCCTTGCCCGCCAGGGCGAGCGCAGTGGCCTGCGCCTGGTGCGTGTACAGCCGGCTGATCCCTCGCGCCGCCAGCGCCTGCCCCAATCGCGGATCGAGTGAATCGGGAAACCCGCCGTAGCGGGCCTGCCGGGCCGGCAGAGTGTGGTCGAGCGTCAGGTGGCGGCGGAACTCATCCTGAACGAGGAGCCGATCCAGCACGACCTCGACCGACATGCCCGAGCATCTTATCGAACATATGTTCGATATGCAAGACCCCCACCCCTGCCCTCCCCCAAAGGGGGAGGGGTAATCAGGCACGGGGCGAAGTCAGATCAGCGCCAGCCCCTGGGCCCAGGTCAGTCGCGGAGCTTGAAATACTTGAAGCCTTCGGCGACCGAAAAACTCTGGCCGGTGGCCATCTCGGCAGCCCGTTCGCGGATCGTCTGCTCCAGCTCGGGCCAGTCGCCGACCTGGCTCTTGTGTTCGCGGAGGGCCTCGATCTTGAGGTCGATCGTGTCGCTGATGTCCACCCAGGCATCCGGATCGTTCGAGCCGGAGAGGTAGACCTCCTTGACCTGATGCGGTTCCAGACCCTCGTCGAGCAACTCGGGAAAGACCAGCCGCGTGTCCGAGCCCGGAATGATGGCGTCCAGGGTCGCGTCGCCGGCGGCGCGATGATCGGGGTGGTTGATATAGCGCTGCCCGGTCCAGCGACGAGTAGGATCGGGCGCAAGGACGACATCGGGCTTCGTTCGGCGGATCCACCGTGTGATCTGCCGGCGAAGATCGAGGGTCGGTTGCAGGGAACCGTCATCGTAGCCGAGGAAGAAGACGTCCTTGACACCCAGCTTCATGGCTGCGGCCCGCTGCTCCGCGTGGCGGATCTGGGCCAACCGCTCCGCTGTCATCGCCGGATCGCTGCTGCCACGATTGCCGTCGGTAAGGATCAGGTAGGTCACCTGCCGGCCTTCCTTGGCCCATTTCGCCACCGTTCCGGCGGCGCCGAACTCGGCGTCGTCAGGGTGCGCCATCACGACGAGCACCCGGGCAAGGCCGTTGGGCGACGACGGCATCAGGCCGGCGTCGGAATCGCCGTCGAGACTTCGTAGTCGACGAAGTCCTTGAAGTGCGCACCGTCGCCACAGACGGGGCACTTGGGATCGCGCTTCAGTCGCAGCGTCCGGAACTCATCGGCCAGCGCATCGATCATCAGCAACCGTCCGATCAGCGGAGCGCCGATGCCGAGCAGCAGTTTGACGGCCTCGTTGGCTTCGAATAGCCCGACAATGCCTGGCAGGATTCCGAGCGTGCCGGCTTCGTCACAGCTGGGGGCGAGTTCGGGCGGCGGTGGCTCGGGGAAGACGCAGCGATAGCAGGGCCCGTCAAACGGCTTGAAAACGCTGACCTGGCCGTCGAAGCGGAAGATGCTGCCGTGCACGATGGTCTTCTTCAGCAGCACGCTGGCATCGTTGACGAGATACCGGGTAGGGAAGTTGTCGCTGCCGTCGACGATCAGGTCGTAATCCTTGAAGATGTCGATGATGTTGTCCCGTGTCAGGCGCGTCTGATAGGGCACCACCTTGACGTCAGGGTTGAGGTCCTCCAGCGTTTGTTTGGCGGAGTCGACTTTCGGCTGCCCGATGCGCTTGCTGTTGTGCAGGATCTGGCGCTGCAGGTTGCTCTCGTCAACGACGTCCGAGTCGACGATACCGATGGTGCCGACCCCGGCCGCCGCCAGGTAGTAGGCCGCCGGCGACCCGAGCCCGCCGGCGCCGATGATGAGGACCTTCGAGTCAAGCAGCTTCAGCTGGCCTTCCTTCCCCACTTCGGGAATCAACACGTGCCGGCTGTACCGCTTCTGCTGGGCCGGCGTCAGGTCGCGCGGGACCACGAACTTGAACCCACCGTCCTTCCAGGCGCCGAAACCGCCCTTGAGGGAGGCGGCGTCCTTGAACCCCATTTGGGTCAGCGTCTCGGCCGCAAACGCCGAGCGATTCCCCGATGCGCAATAGGCCACGACCGGAGTGTCATGGTCCGGGACATACTGCTCGACGCGCGACTCCAAGTAGCCGCGGGGGATGTGGATGGCCCCCGGGATGATCCCCTGCTCCACCTCGTCCTGTTCCCGAACGTCGATCACAACCGGCTTGGCACTGCCATTCCGTGACGCATCCAGCTGCCGGACGTCCACTTCACGGATGCGGGACTTGACGCCCTTGAGCAGGTCGCGATAGCTTGCCATGATGCTTAAGTTTACCCGCGGTTGGCCAGTTCTATTCCTAGATCGTCGTCGGAGTGCGAGCCGTCTCCAGGCGGGCGACGATCGCGTCGGCGACCTGACTGGTGCCGACGGCGGTTGGATCGTTGCGGTCGGCCTTCATGTCATAGGTCACCTCCCGTCCCTCGCGGATCGTCTCCGCGATGGCGCCTTCCAGCATGTTGGCGGCGTAGGTCTCGCCAAGGTGATTCAGCATCATGACGCCCGACAGCATCATGGCCATCGGGTTGATCTTATTCAGGCCGGCGTACTTGGGCGCACTGCCGTGGGTCGCTTCGAAGAGCGCGATCTCGTCACCGAGGTTCGCCCCTGGCGCCAGTCCGAGGCCCCCCACGAGTCCCGCTGCCAGGTCGGAGAGGATATCCCCATAGAGGTTGGGCATGACGATGACGTCGTATTCACGCGGGTTCTGGACTAACTGCATCGACATGTTGTCCACGATCCGGTCATTGAACTGGATGTCCGGGTGTTCTTTGGCGATCTCCTCGGCAACCTGCAGGAAGAGACCATCGGTGAACTTCATGATGTTCGCCTTGTGGACCGCGGTCACCTTGCGGCGGCCGTGCGTGCGCGCGTAATTGAAAGCGAAGTTGACGATTCGGGCGCTGGCCGTCACTGAGATGGGCTTGATACTGAGCCCGGAGTCCGGTCGAATCGGTTTTCCGGTAGCTGTGCTAATCCGCTGAATCATGTCGCCGGTCTCGGGTTTTCCTTCCTGGAACTCGATGCCGGCGTAGATGTCCTCCGTGTTCTCCCGGACGATGATCAAGTCGATGTTGTCGTACCGCGAGCGGACCCCCGGATAGCTCTTGCAGGGGCGAACCAGGGCATAGAGATCGAGCTCTTTGCGGAGCGCGACGTTCACCGATCGGATCCCCTTCCCAATCGGCGTTGTCAGCGGCCCCTTGATCGCCACCTTGTTCCGACGGATCGACTCGAGCACCGGCGCCGGCATAGGGGTGCCGTATTGCTCCATGACGCCGAGTCCCGCATTCTGGACGTCCCATTCGAACTCGACGCCCGTCGCCTCCAGCACGCGGCGGGTCGCTTCGCTGACTTCAGGACCGACCCCATCGCCGGGGATCAAGGTCACGCGATGAGGCAAAACGCATCAATGCTACCAGCGGGCCGTTACGTATCCTTACTAATGTGGCGCAGACGGAACTCCAGAGCAGCCCGTTCGAAACGCGGGCTCAGAGTCCGCTGGCCCAGGCGAACTACCGGCTCTGGATCGAACACGCCCGGGCCGAAAACCGGCGCGAGCTGGAACGGCTGATCGCCACCCTCCACGACGATTGCGAGTACGAGGTGATCCCGCTCGGCCGGCGCTGGCGCGGCAAGGACGAGGTGCGCGAGTTCTATCGTGGGCTCTGGCGCGGGATTCCCAACGTCAAGCTCACCCTGCTGAACCGGGTCGACGCCGACGACTGCGTCGTCGAGGAATCGGAGATCTTCGGCCGGATGGAAGGACCCCTCTTTGGCGTCGAGCCGAGTGGCGCCGACCTGCGCTACCGGGTCGTCATCTTCTTCCCGGTCCGCGACGGCCTGTTTAGCGGCGAACGTGTCTACTTTGACCTTGCCGAATTTGCCCGCCAGGTCCCCAGCGCACGCTCGCTGTTGGGGGCGGCGCCCGGATGAAGGTTGGCGTCGTCAGGGAGACCCTGCCGGGCGAGCGGCGGGTGGCGCTGGTTCCTGACGCCGTTTCGAAACTGATCGCGGCCAAGCTCGAGGTCGCGGTACAGGCAGGGGCCGGCAGCGAGGCGTTCTACACGGACGATGCGTATCAGAAAGCCGGGGCGACGCTGGTGCCGGATGCCCGCACTGTCCTCGGCCAGGCGGATGCCCTGCTCAAGGTTCAACCGCCCAGCCTGGACGAAGTCGCCGCGCTGAAGAGCGGCGCCATCCTGATCGGTTTTCTCCAGCCATCGGCGCACGCCGAGGTCGTCAAGGCGCTGGCAACGCAGAAGGTGACCGCCTTCAGCCTGGAGTTTGTGCCGCGAATCAGCCGTGCCCAGAGCATGGATGCACTGTCTTCGCAGGCTGGGGTTGCCGGCTACAAGGCGGTGCTGATCGCGGCCAACCGGCTGGGGAAATTCTTTCCCCTGTTGATCACGGCGGCCGGGACGGTCACGCCATCGCGAGTGCTCGTGCTGGGCGCCGGCGTCGCCGGGTTGCAGGCCATCGCCACGGCCCGGAGGTTGGGCGCCGTGGTCGAAGCCTACGACGTCCGCCCGGCGGTCAAGGACGAGGTGAAGAGTCTGGGGGCGACGTTCGTGGAGCTGCCGCTGGAAGCGCAGCAAGGCCAGGGTGGCTACGCGGCTCAGCAGTCGGAAGAATTCCTGCGGCGTCAGCGTGAGCTCATCGGTGACCACGTGGCCGCCTCGGACGTGGTCATCACGACCGCGGCCGTACCTGGCCGCAAGGCACCGATCCTGGTCACGAAGGACATGGTGGCGCGGATGCGGCCCGGTTCGGTGATCGTCGACCTGGCGGCAGACACAGGCGGGAATGTCGAGCTGACCAAACTCGGTGAAGCGGTGGTCACGGGAGGCGTCACGATCGACGGCCCTCGAAACCTGGCCAGCACCATGCCGGTGCACGCCAGTCAACTGTACAGTCGCAACGTCAGCACGCTGCTGCTCAGCCTCGTGAAGGATGGCCAGCCGAACATCGACTTCAACGACGAAATCGTCAAGGGAAGCTGCCTGACCAACGCGGGCGAGCTGGTCCATCCTCAGGCGAAGGCCCTGCTGGAAACGTCGAAGGCATGAACTCCGAACTTCTCACCGAATTCACCTACTTCGTCCTCGCCATCTTTGTGGGCATCGAGGTTATCTCCAAAGTTCCAACCATCCTGCATACGCCGCTCATGTCGGGAACGAATGCCATCCACGGCATCATCCTGGTGGGTGCGATCCTGATTGCGGCCAACGCCACGAGTCCCCTCGAGGTCGTTCTCGGATTCGTTGCCGTCCTGCTGGCGACCCTGAACGTGGTCGGCGGATTCGTCGTGACCGACCGCATGCTCGAGATGTTCAAGGGCCGTCGGGCGCCGGCTAAGCCGGAACAGAAGTGAACATCTGGATTGCACTCGCCTACCTGCTTGCTGCTGTGCTGTTCATCCTCGGCCTCAAGCAGCTCAGCAATCCGCGGGGCGCACGTCGCGGTAACCAGACAGCCGCGGTGGGGATGGTGATCGCGCTGCTCGCCACGATCCCGCTTCTGCACTTCACGACGGCCGGCATCGTCGTCACGATCCTTGGCCTGGCGATCGGGGCGCCGGTCGGAGCTATTTCGGCGCGAAGGGTGCACATGACCGCGATGCCCCAGATGGTCGCTGCCTTCAACGGGGTCGGCGGCGGCGCCGCAGCGCTGGTCGCCATTTCCGAGCTGCTGCACGCCGGAACGCATCCGGCGTTCCAGCTCGCGTTTCCGAGCATCTTCTCCATGGTTGTCGGTGGCATCTCGTTCGCCGGCAGCGCGATCGCCTTTGCCAAGCTGCAAGGCATGATCACCGGGACACCCATCACCTATGCCGGTCAGCAGGTCGTCAACGGCCTCCTGGCGATTGCGATAGTGTCGCTCGCCGTTGCCAACCTTACGGTTGCGTCGCAGCCGATCTTCTTCGTGACGTTGCTCGCTCTCGCCCTGGTCCTGGGCGTTGCCTTTGTCATCCCGATCGGCGGGGCCGATATGCCGGTCGTGATCTCGCTGCTCAACGCCTTCACCGGCCTGGCGGTCGCCGCCAGCGGCTTCGTGCTCAACAACTTTGCCCTGATCGTGGCGGGGACGCTGGTAGGCGCCTCGGGTACGTTGCTGACGACCTTGATGAGCCAGGCGATGGGCCGCTCGCTCGCCAACGTGCTCTTCGGCGCCTTCGGCCAGATCCAGGTAGGCGCCGGCGGCGCCGCCGCCACGGCCGAGGGCAAGAGCGTTCGCGCGGGCAGTCCCGAGGATGTCGGCACCATGCTGGCCTACGCTCGAAAGGTCATCATCGTTCCGGGATACGGACTCGCCGTCGCCCAGGGACAGCACGCCCTGAAGGAACTCGCCGACGAATTGGAGAAGCGCGGCGTCGAGGTCGAGTACGCCATTCATCCCGTGGCCGGGCGAATGCCGGGCCACATGAACGTTCTTCTAGCCGAAGCGAACGTCCCCTACGAACAGCTGAAGGAAATGGATGAGATAAACGGCGAGTTCCCCTCCACCGACGTGGCGCTCGTCGTCGGTGCGAACGATGTGGTCAACCCGGCCGCCCACACTACGCCCGGAAGTCCCATCTATGGGATGCCGATCCTCAACGTTGACCAGGCCAAGAACATTGTGTTCATGAAGCGGAGCATGCGGCCGGGCTTTGCCGGCATCGACAACGAGCTCCTCTACGACCCCAAGACCATCATGCTCTTCGGCGACGCCAAGGACTCCCTGACGAAGCTGGTCGCCGCCGTGAAGGCCGCCTGACCAAATAATCCCCTCGCCATTGCGGGGGAGGGCAGGTTGGGACTTACGCTTCTGGCTTCAGCTCGAGCGCCACGGAATTGATGCAGTAGCGCTCGCCCGTCGGCGCCGGACCGTCGTTGAAGACGTGGCCAAGGTGCGACCCACAGTTGCGGCAGAGGACCTCGGTACGGCGCATGAAGAGGCTGTTGTCCGAGCGCAGCTCCACCGCTTCCAGGTTGGCCGGCTCGTAAAAGCTGGGCCAGCCGGTACCCGACTCAAATTTCGTCTTCGAGCTGAACAGCTGCGCGCCACAGGCCGCGCAACAGTAGGTTCCGTCCGCCTTCGTATGAACGTACTCGCCGCTGAATGGCCGCTCGGTCCCTTTCGCGCGCAGGATGTCGTATTGCTCAGGGGTCAGCTCGGCACGCCATTCGGCATCGGTCTTGGAAATCTTGGTGCTCACGATCCGAGTCTACCCAGTTCGATAGGGATGAAATCATGCAGGCCGTCCCTCTTCCTATATTGGGGAGGTCACAATCACGGACTGGCTCGCGGCTCCCGACTACTGGCTGGGCCGTCTCGTCATCACCCGGGCGCTCGGCGTGATCTATCTGATCGCGTTCCTTGTGGCCATCAATCAGTTTCGGCCGCTGCTCGGCGAGAGAGGGCTGCTGCCTGCCCCGAGGTTCCTCGAGCGGGTTTCATTTCAGCACGCCCCCAGCCTCTTCCATCTCCGCTACTCCGACCGGCTGCTCGCCATCGCGTCCTGGACCGGCGTCCTCCTCTCGGCCTCGATCGTCGTCGGGCTGGTCGAGGCCGCGCCGTTAGTCATCTGGATGATCGTCTGGTTCGTCCTCTGGGTGCTTTACCTCTCGATCGTCAATATCGGTCAGACCTTTTATGCCTTCGGCTGGGAGTCGTTGCTGCTTGAAGCCGGATTCTTTGCGATCTTCCTCGGTCCGGCGGGGATGGCCACCCCACTGGTCGTCATCTGGATGTTTCGCTGGCTCCTCTTCCGCGTCGAGTTCGGCGCCGGCCTGATCAAGATCCGGAGCGATCCATGCTGGCGCGATCTGAGCTGCCTCGATTACCACCACGAGACGCAGCCGATGCCGAATCCGCTGAGCTGGTTCTTTCACCACCTGCCCCGGCCCTTGCACCGGGTTGAGGTCCTGGGCAATCATTTCGCGCAGCTGGTGGCGCCGCTGGGCCTCGCCTTTCCCCAGCCCATCTCCGACGCCGCCGGCGTGGTCATCGTCGTCACGCAGGGCTGGCTTGTCCTGAGTGGGAATTTCTCCTGGCTGAACGCCGTCACCATCGTGTGCGCGGTGGCGGCGTTCAACAATGCCGCGCTGGGCAGCGTGCTGCCGGTGCAGGTCCCGTCGCAAAGCGCACCGCCGGTCTGGTATGAGGGGGTCTTGATTGTGCTGACGGTCGGTGTTCTGGTGTTGAGCTACCGGCCGGCACGCAACTTGCTTTCGCGTCGCCAGCTCATGAACTTCAGCTTCAACCCGTATCACCTCCTCAATGCGTACGGAGCTTTCGGTTCGATCACGAGGGTCCGCTACGAGATCGTGGTCGAAGGAACCGCCGCATCAGACCTCACCGCGGGTGGCACGGCCTGGAGCGAGTACGAGTTCAAGGGCAAGCCCGGCGATCCGCGCCGGCTCCCGCCGCAGGTCGCCCCCTATCACCTGCGACTGGACTGGCTGATGTGGTTCGCGGCGATGTCGTCGCCGGTCGATCATCCCTGGTTCGTCCCGTTCCTGATCAAGCTGTTGCAGAACGACTCGGCGACGCTCAAATTGCTGCGCCGAAATCCATTCCCTCATGGTCCGCCGGCGTTTGTCCGCGCCCGGCTGTATCGCTATCGATTCAGCACCGCCCGGGAGCGGCGCCAAACTGGCCAGTGGTGGATGAGGGATCTCGTCGGCGACTATGTGCCACCCGTTCGTCTCGCCGGCCGCGACCAGAAAGCAGCGGAACGGTGATGGGCTCGGCGGCGATCGCTATGACTCCGCCGGGACAGGGCCCGAACTTCGAGATTCCCGCGCGTTACACGGGGTGCTGGATCGGCGGCGTGTCGTACCCGCCGTTCACGAGGTCGAAGCCAGCGGCGATGGCCATCAGCGCGAATACGACCAAGGCTGCGGCGATGATGAAGCTGGCTATCGAGCGCAGCCCGAGCACATGCACAGGTTCACAGTACGCTCGCTCGCGATCGAGATCAATTCTCTGTCGCCGTTAGACTCGGAAATGGGAGCGGGCAGACGCCTAGAGGCTGGGCAACCTGGCTTCGGACAGGCTCTCGGGGGTTCGAGTCCCTCCTCCTGCTCCCCTCGGCCGTGAGGAGGTGAAAACTATGGATCGTGTCAGGCGGCTCAGGCAGCCCTAGCCTCCCCCGCCAGCGGGGGCGGAAAATATTGACCGGTCGCGCTTCCCTCCCGGAGGCCGGCTGGGCCTTCCCGGGTGATGGTGCCGCCGGCATCGGCGGCGCGCTCGCGCGATTTCTCCAATCGCTTCCGACGAGGCCTCGACTTCTCGGCCTGGGAGAGCCCATGCACGGCGTGGAGGCGTTCCCGCAGTTGCGAAACCAGGCATTCCAGCATCTTGTCGAGCACGACGGTTACCGATCCATCGCGATCGAGACGGACTGCCTCGCCGCCCTGACGGTCGATGCCTTCGTCGCAGACGGAAAGGGAGAACTCGGCGAAGTGGTGCGGTCCGGCTTCAGCCATGGGTTCGAGAAGGCCGAAGCCAACCGCGAACTCGTCGACTGGATGCGGCGGTACAACGCAAGAATTAAGGCGAGCGACAGGCTCAGCTTCTACGGGTTCGACGCCCCCATGGAGATGACCGGGGCCAACAGCCCCCGACCCGCGCTCACGGCACTGCAGGCCTACCTCGCAACCAACCTGGAGCCCACGCTGCTACCGGCAGCGGCGGGCACCATCGACACGCTGGCCGGCGCCGATGAGCGGTGGTCGAATCCGGCCGCAATCCTCGACCCCTCCGAATCGGTCGGAGCTTCCGACGAAGCCAACACGCTGCGCCTACTCGCGGACGATCTTGCCGCCGTCCTGATTGCAGAGTCCCCACGACTGATTGCTTCCACGTCGCGCAATGCGTGGTGGCGTGCCTACCTGCACGCGCGCACGGCTGCCGGGCTGCTTCGCTACCACGCCGCGATGGCGAATGTATCCGACAATCGCGTGGCGCGGCTGCTGGGCCTGCGAGACGTGATGATGGCCGACAACCTCTATGCCATCCTCACTCGTGAGGGGCAGCGGGGACCCACTCTGATGTTTGGCCATAACCTGCACCTGCAGAAGGGACGGAGCAAATGGCACCTGGGAGACCTGTCGCTGGAGTGGTGGAGCGTTGGATCGATCATCGGCGCGCAGTTGGGCGACCAGTACGCCGTCCTGAGTTCGGCTCTCGGCGCCGCGCCACACCAGGGGCTCAACGCCCCAGCGCCTGACACGCTGGAGGGAATCCTTTCCGCCCTACCGGAGAGCCGTTACCTGTTCAAGTCGGGAAGCCTCACCACGGCTCTCAGCCGGATGGCCTCGAATTTGGTCCTACGGACCGACGCGGCGCCCAACAATGGCTACTTCCCGCTGGACCCTCACCAGCTGAACGAGGCCGATGGAGTCATCTTCGTCAGGGACGTCTGATCGCGAACGGACGTCCCGGAGCCTGACAGGCGATGGTGCCGAGGGCCGGAATCGAACCGGCGACACCATGATTTTCAGTCATGTGCTCTACCGACTGAGCTACCTCGGCACGAGTCGGTATTGTAGCCCGCCACCTTTCGGGTGCGGCGTAACTGCCCGCCAACGTGGCATGCTCTTACCGTAGTGCAAGCCGCTTCCGTCGTCCTGGTGACGATCCTCATCGAGCTGGGACTCGCAGGCGTTGCCGGCTTCCTGGCGCTTCGCCTCCTCAACCGCCGATCTGGGCCAACGGTTGTGATGGGCCTGGCCGTGCTCGCGATCACGTTCGGGCTCGTGGCCATCGCGAGCGTCACGTTCCTCCGCAAGACCCGAATCGGCTAACGCTGACTCACCAACGCCCGCGTTACAATCGCCGGGAGGACGGGCCGGCCAGGATGCGCTTCGTTTACAACGACCCCTACGCGCTGCGGAACGCGGTCGAGCAGCTCGCTGGCCAGCCGCCAATCGGCACGCGGCCGGAGGGCGACCTGCCCATCCCGGTCGACGTGTACCAGCAAGGCAATGAGATCGTGATCGAGGGCGCCCTCCCGGGCGCTCGGTTGGAAGATCTCGAGCTCACCTGCGACGATGGGCTGCTCACTGTCCGGGGTCGGGTCTCACCGGTCGATCGCGACTTCGCTGTCCAGGAAATACCGCGCGGGACGTTTTCCCGGACGCTGGCTCTCCCGGGACAGTGCGATATCGAGGCCGCGCAGGCTTCTTTCGAAAACGGCATCGTGCGGATCGTTCTTCCTCGGCACCGTCAGCGTGTCGCCCACACCATCAAGGTCGAAGTCGGCAAAGGCAAGGAGAGCTCGCGGATCGTCATGGAGGGTCCCGAGGTGGTCGATGCCGTCAAAGGCCAGGGCTATCGTGAAGTCGAGAGCAAGAGCAACCGACGCAAGCGCCGGCTCAAATGATGACGACGACCGGTGATAGCGGCTCGCGCCAGGAATTGACCACCGAGCTGGCCGCGCTCGATCGGCAGTTGCGCGACCTATCAGAGCAGTGGGAAGCGGTTGAGCGGACCATCAGCGAGAAGACCCGCCGGCGCCGCGAGCTGATCGCCCGGCAGGAAGAGACGAACGAGGACCACGCCGAGGAGATCAATCGGCTGCAGTCGGACGTCTACGCCCTGCGCGACCGGCTCGACCAGCTACGCGACTCCCACCTCGATTTCAGCGCCCTCTACCGGATCCTGCAACAGGGCCGGACCTAGCGGCCCCACCCCTGCCCTCCCCACGATGGGGAGGGAGAGTGTGGGTGCGCAGTCGATCGACTAGGCCGACGCCTCTTCCTTGGCCGCCTCGGTTTTCGCCCGGCGATCGATTTCGCTGACGACGGCGGGATCGGCCAGCGTCGTCGTATCACCGAGCGGACGGTTTTCTGCCACATCGCGCAGCAGTCGACGCATGATCTTGCCGGAGCGGGTCTTCGGCAAGTCGGGCGTGAAGACGATGTTCGCCGGGGCCGCGATCTTGCCGATCTTTTCCCCGACAAAGTTACGGAGCTCGCGCAACATCTCGGGCGAGCCTTCGGCTCCGCCCCTTAATGTCACGAAGGCGACGATGGCCTGGCCTGTCTGCTTGTCGCTTCGGCCGCAAACGGCCGCCTCGGCAACCTTCGGGTGAGCGACCAATGCGCTCTCCACCTCGATCGTCGAGATCCGATGCGCACTGATGTTCATCACGTCGTCGACACGGCCCAGCAACCAGAAGTCGCCGTCCTCGTCGATTCGTGCCCCGTCGCCAGCGAAGTAGACGTCCTTGAACTTGCTCCAGTACGTCTGCACGTAGCGATCGTGGTCCTTGAAAATGCCGCGGAGCATCGCCGGCCAGGGGCGCTTCAGCACCAGGTAGCCTCCACCCCCCGGACCGACTTCCTCGCCGGCATCGTTGTAGACGGCCGCGTCGACCGTCGGAAACGGCTTGGTCGCCGAACCGGGCTTCAGAGTCGTCACACCCGGCAAAGGTGTGATGAGAATCATTCCCGTTTCGGTCTGCCACCAGGTGTCGACCACCGGCGTCTTGCCCCGGCCGATGTTCTCGCGATACCAGATCCATGCCTCCGGGTTGATCGGCTCGCCAACCGTGCCGAGCAGCCGCAGCGAGCTGAGGTCGTGTTTCTTGGCGTACTCGGGACCCCATTTCATATGGGTGCGGATAGCGGTCGGCGCCGTATAGAGCACGTCGACCTTGTAGCGCTCGATGATCGACCACCAGCGATCCTTGTCCGGGAAGTCTGGGACGCCCTCGTAGATGACACCGGTGGTGCCGTTGCACAACGGCGCGTAGACGATGTAGCTGTGTCCGGTCACCCAGCCGATGTCCGCGGCGCACCAATAGATCGAGTCGGGCTTGATATCGAAGATGTAGTGGTGGGTCGCTGCCGTGCCGACCAGGTATCCGGCAGTGGTGTGGACGATGCCCTTGGGCTTCGCGGTGGTGCCGCTGGTATACAGCAGGTAGAGCAGGTCCTCGGCATCCATCTCCTCGCAGGGGCAGGTCTTCGGATCGGCACTGGCGTCCTTGACGACGTCCTGCCACCAGACGTCTCGACCCTCCTTCATCGGCGTCTCGGTCGGGGTGCGGCGCAGGACGATGGCTTTCTTGACCTTCGGCGTCTGGTCGAGCGCGGCATCGGCGTTCTTCTTCAAGGGCACCGGGTTGCCTTTGCGCAAGCCCTCGTTCTGCGTGATCAGCAGCTCGCACTCCATGTCGTTGAGCCGGCCGGCGAGAGAGTCGGCGCTGAAACCGCCGAACACCACCGTGTGGGGCGCCCCCAGCCGCGTGCAGGCGAGCATCGCCAGCGGCAACTCCGGCACCATGCCCATGTAGATCCCGACCGGCGTGCCTTTCTTGACCCCGAGCTTCTTCAGTGCATTGGCGAACTGGACAACGTCACGCTGCAAATCCGAAAAGGTAATGGTGCGCTTCTGATCGACCGGCTCGCCTTCCCAGTAGTAGGCGACCTTGTCGCCGCGACCAGCTTCGACATGCCGGTCGACGCAGTTGTAGCATACGTTCAGCTTGCCGCCTAAAAACCACTTGGCATAGGGCAGCTTCCACTCGAGGACCTTGTCGAAGGGCTGGAACCAGGACACGCGCTTCAGCGCCTCTTCCTTCCAGAAGTCCTCGAAAGGCTTGTTGTAGATGTCGGGCTTCGCGTTGGCGTTCTTGGCAAACTCAGGCGGCGGCGGATACCGCCGCTCCTCGAGCTGCATCGACTCGATGGCATGCGTGCCGGATTGAATCGTCATCGCCTCATACAGCCTCCTTCAGGGGAATCACCAGACGTTACGGACGGCGCCGCCCGCCCTTCCAGACTACTTGGCCGACGGGCCACACCGGTCGGCCTGCCATGTTGGAGATGACGTCGGCAGCCGACGTGTACCAGGCCACCAGCGCCGTGATGATCCCCATGTATCCGCCGGCCTTGATCAATGTATCGCTGCCGGAGAAGAACCCGAGGAACAACAGGATCTCCGTGATCTCGAGCGTGAGGAAAACGCCGAAGACCGCGGTGTTGATCCGGGCGCTCCACAGCAGCATGTAAGTATTGAAGATCGCGAACGCAAGGAGGAACCAGCCCAACGACGGCAGCACGTCCGCGGCTTTCACTTTGCCGGTCAGATCCAGCACGAGGTAGGTGCCAAGCGATAGCCAGAAGGCGCCGTAGGTCGAAAACGCGGTGGCGGTAAACGTATTGCCGCGCCGGAATGACCACATACCGGCCGCGAACTGGGCGAGGCCACCATAAAAGATTGCGAGCCCCACGACGATCGTGTTTCCCACAGTGCCGAAGAGCCCGGCGTTGTGGGCGCTGAGTACGAACGTTGTCAGGGCAAAGGCCGCCAGTCCGAGTGGTGCTGGATCTGCCACTGCCGGAGTCGCAGCGGCTCTCATTTCCTGTGCCATCGATGCTTCACTTCCTTTTCATTGCTGATAAACGCAATGCGTCAGTGCCTGAAGCAGGTCATGGGGCATGAGGGCGGTGAGCAGAGAGCGCCAGCCGCGAGGGGTAGTTCGTAACTTCCACCTTCCCCTGCTGCGAGATCGAGTCAAGCTCATCCTAGCGCAGCAGCGAGAGGTCGGGCCGGCGGAGGCTGGCGGGCAGCCTCTATGTTGCCCCTCCTCCTCCATATCCGGTCAAGGACGATTCCCTCTCACGAGCCCAAGAGGCCGCCCGCCTGCAGCCGACGATACGCCGTCCGCAGCCAGAGTCAAGGCAGCAAATTCACAAAATGGGCGGTGAGAGGCTCGAACTCCCGACATTCTGCGTGTAAGGCAGACGCTCTACCAGCTGAGCTAACCGCCCGCGGCGACTAATTATGCAACGTGGGCGGCGATCGTCTCCGGCACGGCGAAACGGTTGCTGAAGTGCGCCATCACCCTGGCCTCGACCTCGGTCATTGCCGGCGCGCGGCCGACCTCGAGGGCCATGGACGTCACGCCTTTGTCGGGGATGCCGCAGGGCAGAATGTGCGTGAACAGGCTGAGGTCGGTGCTCACATTGAGCGCGAATCCGTGGGTGGTCACGCCCTGAGAGACCTTGACCCCGATTGCCGCGATCTTTCGGTCCCCGATCCAGACGCCGGTGTACCCGCTCAGCCGTCCGGCCGCAATCCCAAAATCCGCCAGCGTTTCGATCAGGCAATCTTCCAGATTGCGGAGATAGCGTCCGACATCAGGCTGGGGGCCCAGGTCGAAGATTGGATAGCCGACCAGCTGCCCCGGGCCGTGATAGGTGACGTCGCCACCGCGATCGACGTCGAGGCAGGTGATGCCCCGCGCCGCCAGCTCGGACTCGGTCAGAAAAACATGGTCCCGGGTGCCGCTGCGTCCGATGGTGTAGGTGTGCGGGTGCTCCAGCAGGATCAGCGTGTCAGGCGCCAGTCCGGCGCGGCGGGCGTCGGCGAGCCGATTCTGCAGCGCCCAGGCCTCCGGGTAGGGCACCAGGCCGAGGCGGCGCACCTCCATGATCAGCCGGCCGCGGCCCGGGCGGGCACCTGGTTGGCCGCATGGTACGAGCTGCGCACCAGCGGTCCGGATTCCACGTGGCGGAAGCCAAGCTGGAGCGCCTCCACCTTCAGGGCCGCGAACTCGTCCGGAGTTACGTAGCGGGCGATCGGTAGATGGTTGGCGGTCGGACGCAGGTACTGCCCGACGGTCAGGATCTCGACGTCGTGGGCGCGCAGGTCGCGGAAGACCTGAATCACCTCGTCAATTTCCTCCCCCAGGCCGAGCATGATGCCTGACTTCGTAAAGACTGTGGCGTCCATCCGCTTGGCCCGCTGCAACAGCTCGAGTGAGCGGGGGTAGCGGCCCTTGGGCCGAACCTGCGGATAGAGGCTGGGCACGGTCTCGATGTTGTGGTTGAGGATGTCAGGCCGGGCCCGCATCACGGTCGCCAGGGCCGCCTCGTCACCCATGAAGTCCGGAATCAGCACCTCGATGCCGCACTGCGGAATACGCTGGCGGATTTGCCGGATGGTGCCGGCAAAGATGGCGGCCCCGCCGTCCTCGAGCTCGTCGCGGTTCACCGAGGTAATGACCGCGTGCTTCAGGCCCATCCGCTCGACCGCTTCCGCGACGCGTACCGGCTCGCCAAGGTCGAGCACCGTGGGCCGGCCGGTCTTGACGGCGCAGAAGCCACAGGCCCGGGTGCAGGTATCACCGAGGATCATGAAGGTGGCCGTGCGTGCCTCCCAGCACTCGCCGATGTTGGGACAACGCGCCTCCTCGCAGACGGTGTGCAGCTCGAGCCCGCGCATGATGTCCTTGAGCTCGGAGTAGTTCGGCCCACCGGGGAGTCTTACCCGCAGCCATTCGGGCCGCCGGGTGTCGATAGGCACCACCGCATTGCGCTTGGAGCGGCCGTAAAACTTGATGGGAGCGACGTCAGCCATTGCTATCAGTATCCCAAAGGACTCACGAATTCCGTCTCAATAGAGTGGGACTTGCTCCGAAAACCCCTCCAGCCAGCGGCGAACACCCTGCAGGAAGCGGGCGGCGGAGACCCCGTCCAACACCCGATGGTCGAAGCTGAGGCACAGATTCATCATCGACCGGATGGCGATCGCATCCCCCTCCACCACCACCGGCCGCTTGACGATCGCGTCCATGGCGAGGATGCCCGCCTGGGGCGGCGCGATGATCGAGTAGGACAGGATTGTCCCGAAGGTGCCGGGGTTGTTGACCGTGAATGTCGCTCCCTGGACATCGGCGATGTTCAATTTTGTGGCGCGCGCCCTCCGGGCCAGGTCGTCGATCGACTTCGCCAGTCCCGCGATCGACATCCGATCCGCCTGGTGGACGACGGGCACGATCAGGCCATCGTCGACCGACACGGCCACCCCGACGTTGATGTCTTTGTGCAAGACCACGCCATCGTCGCTCCAGCTGGCGTTCAGGGCCGGCACGGCTTTGAGTCCCTCGACGACGGCCTTGACGATGATCGGCACAAAGGTCAGGTCCACGCCCTCGCGTTGCTTGAAGCTGTCTTTGACTTGATGGCGGAAGCGGACAACGTTTGACATATCGACCTCGGCCACGGTCCACGCATGGGGGATCGTCTGCTTGCTCTTCAGCATGTTGCTGGCGATCGACCGGCGCATGGGCGTCAGCGGGACCTTCGTCTCCCCCGCCGGGGCCGCCGGGCCGGGGCGCGCCTCCGCCGCCGCCTGACGCTGTTCACCATTTGCCGCGACGGTTTGGGCGCGCCGCCCGACGAAGTCCTCGACGTCTTTCTTGCTGATCCGGCCACCGACGCCCGATCCCTCGATGCGGGCGAGCTCGGCGTCGGTGATGTGGTGCTCCTCGATGAGGGCGCGGACGGCGGGCGATAACCGGGTTCGCGACTCCGTGGATGCCACACTCTTAACCTCTTCCGGAATCGGGGCCGCAATCGCCGGCGCAGACTCTTGGGCAACGGGTTCCTGCTCCCTCCCCGGCACGCGGGGGAGGTTCGGGGTGGGGGCTCCAGCGGCCACGGATTCTTCGATCACGGCGATCTCGGTTCCGACCGTCACGGTGGTGCCTTCCTTTACCTTGATTTCCTTCAGGACGCCGGCGAGTGGCGCGGGAACTTCCGCGTTCACCTTGTCGGTGATGATTTCGACCAGGCCCTCGTATTTCTTGACCTGGTCGCCCGGCTGCTTCAGCCATTTCGAGATGGTGCCCTCGGTGATCGATTCCCCGAGCTGCGGCATTTTGACGGACGCCATTTGCCGGTTGGCTCGCCCTAGTAGGCGGCCAGCTCCTTCGCCTTGGCGAGGATCCGGTCGACGTTTGGCATGAAGGCCTCCTCCAGCACGTGGTTGAAAGGCATGGCCGGCACGTCCGGCGCGGTCAGTCGCATGAGCGGAGCATCCAGCGCATCGAAGGCATGCTCCATGATGATCGCCATCACCTCGGCGGCGATTCCGGCGAAGCGCGTGTCCTCGTGGACAACCAGGACCTTCCCCGTCTTTTTGGCCGTGGCGACGATGGCGGCCTCATCGATCGGCTTGATGGTGCGGAGGTCCAGCACCTCCGCGGAGATGTCGTCGGCCGCGAGTTTCTCAGCCACCTGGAGACAGTAGGTCAGCATCAAGCCGTAGGCGATCAGGCTCAGATCCGTGCCTTCGCGCTTGATGTCGGCCTGGCCGATCGGCACCACCCCATCGCCGTCAGGGACTTCGCCCTTCACCAGGCGGTAGGTCCGCTTGTGCTCGAGAAAGAGGACGGGATCCGGATCGCGGACCGCCGCCTTGAGCAGCCCCTTGGCATCGGCCGGCGTTCCGGGCGCGACCACCTTCAGGCCAGGGATATGGGCGAAGGTCGCCTCGATGCTCTGCGAATGGTAGAGCGCCCCATGCACCCCGCCGCCCCAGGGTGCCCGAATCACCATCGGCAGGTTGAAGTCGCCGGCGGTCCGGTAACAGAAGCGGGCCGCTTCCTCGATGATCTGGTTCATCGCCGGGGCGATGAAGTCCGCGAACTGGATCTCGGCGATCGGGCGCATGCCGTTGACGGCGGCCCCGATCGCCACCCCGACGACGCACGACTCGGCCAGCGGAGAATCGATCACCCGATATTCCCCATATTTCTTGTAGAGGCCGTCACTGGCGAGGAAGACCCCGCCGCGCTGGCCCACGTCCTCGCCGATCAGGAAGACGGAGGGGTCGCGCGCCATCTCCTCATCCATCCCTTCGCGGATGGCCTCGATCACGGTTTTCTGAGCCATCAGCTCACCGTTCCCTGTTTGTAGACGAAGGTCATCAGGTCGTCCGGCGTCGGGTCGGGTGCCTGCTCCGCATACTCGGTCGCCTCATCGACCTGCTGGTCGACCCGCTCGGTAATTTCCTTCTCGACCGCATCCGTCAGGGTTGCGCTCTCTCGCAGGTACTTCGCGTAGCGCTGGATGGGATCCTTCTGCCGCCAGATGGCGACCTCTTCGGCCTGGCGGTAGCGCTTGTCGTCGTCGTCACTCGAGTGCGCCGTGAACCGGTAGGTCTTGGCTTCGATCAGCGTCGGCCCCTCGCCGCCGCGAGCCCGCTCGACCGCCTGCCGGGTGACTTCATAACAGGCCAACACATCGTTGCCGTCGACCACGACGCCCGGGAAGCCATAGCCGGCTGCCCGGTCGGCGAGGTTCTCGATCGCCATCTGGCGGCTCTGGGGGACCGAGATCGCGTAGCCGTTGTTTTCACAAACGAAGATCACGGCCAGCTTGTGAATGCCGGCGAAGTTCATCGCCTCGTGGCAATCACCCTGGCTGGCAGCGCCTTCGCCGAAATAGGCGGCGGTTACCGCGTCCTCCTTGCGCTGTTTGGATGCCAGGGCAATGCCCGCCGCGTGGAGCAGCTGCGTGGCCACCGGGCTCCCGCCGGTCAGGATGTGCCGCTGCCGGCTGCCGAAGTGCCCGGGCATCTGGCGGCCGTTGCTGTTGGGATCTTCGCGTCGGGCAAAGAAGGACAGCATCTGGTCTTTCGCCGTCATGCCGAACCAGAGGATGACGCCGGCGTCGCGATAGTAGGGTGCCACCCAATCGTGACCCGGACGGAGCGCCGCCGCGGTGCCGACCTGGGCCCCCTCCTGGCCCTGGCATGAGATCACGAAGGGCGCCCGGCCCTGCCGGTTGATCAACCACATGCGCTCGTCGACGGCGCGCGCCAGGCGCATCACCTCGTAGATGCGCAACGCCTGGTCGTCACTCAGCCCCAGCGACCGGTGGCGGCTCTGTCCGCCTTTGGCCTCGACCTCCTGCGTTTTGGTGGCCATGGTCAGATGTGGATGGCGAGCCCGTCGACGGCCAGCGCGGCTTCCTTGACAGATTCCGAGACCGTCGGGTGCGGATGGATGCTGGCCCCGATCTCCCATGGGGTCGACTCGAGCAGCTTCGCGAGCGCGGTCTCCGAGATCAGCTCCGTGGCGTTGGGCCCGATGATGAAGACGCCCAGCAGGTCGCCGGACTCCTCGTCGCTGATGATCTTGACGAAGCCTTCGGTTTCGCCCAGGATGACGGACTTGGCATTGCCGACCAGTGGGAATTTTCCGACCTTGACCTTTAGTCCCTGGTCTTTGGCCTGCTTCTCCGACAATCCGAGGCTTGCCACCTGCGGATAGGTATAGGTCGCGCGCGGCACGCGATTGTAGTCGAGGGGCTTGGGATTCTTGCCAGCGATGTACTCCATGATGTGTTCACCCTCGTAGTAGGCGACGTGGGCCAGCAAGAAATTCCCGATGACGTCACCAGCCGCATACACGTTGGGATGCCCGGTTCGATAATGCTCGTCGGTCTTGATGTAACCCTTTTCAACCTGGATGTCGAGCTTCTCCAGCCCGAAGCCGTCGGTGATTCCCTCCCGACCGACAGCCACCAGCAGTCGCTCGCCATCGATGGTCTGGCTCTGCTCGCCAGTCTTTACCGCTACCGTCAATTTGCCGTTGGCCCGTTTCAGGGTGTCTGGCTGGAGTTGGGCTCCGGTCAGCACCGTGATGCCGCGCTTGCCGAGCACCTTGGCGAGTTGCTGCCCGACGTCGGAGTCTTCGAGCGGCAACAACGTGGGGAGAAATTCGACGAGGGTCACCTTCGCGCCGTAGCCGTTGTAGACGCAGGCGAACTCGGTGCCAACCGCGCCGGCGCCGACGATGACGATCGATTTCGGCATCCGGTCCAGGCTGACAGCATGGTCGCTGTTGATGACCCGATCACCATCCATGTTGAGGCCGAGCAGCGACTTGGGCCGCGATCCGGTCGCGACTACCAGGTTCTTGGCATTGATTGCCTGGCCGGTGTTCTTGACGACCACCTTGTGTTCCGACTCGATCACGCCCTCGCCCTGAAAAACGGCGACCTTGTTCTTCTTGAGCAGGAACTCGGTGCCGCGCCAGAGCTGGTTGACCACACTCTCCTTGCGCTTGAGGACCGCCGGCCAATCGATTTGCACTCCGTCGGTCTTGATGCCGAGCGCGGCGGCACCCTGAATCTCATGAGCCAACTCCGAGGAATGGAGGAACGACTTGGTGGGAATGCAGCCGCGATGCAGGCAGGTTCCGCCTACCTTCTCTTTCTCGATGACCGCGACCTTGAGCCCCAGCTGGGCTCCCCGAATAGCACCGACATATCCGGCGGAGCCGCCGCCGATGACGGCTACGTCAAACGCCTCATCGGGCATACGAATCGATTGTACCCAGCCACCGACGGGTCAGCTAACTCTCCAGCATCGCCAGCGCCGCGGCCAACTGCAGGTCCTTGGAGAAGTCATTCGGTGTGTGGTCGACCGCATACTCGTCCTGGGCGCTGGGTAGCGTCACGGTCTTGTCCGGGGTGATCCCCGACTTCTCGATCGAGTGACGGTTGGGGGTCAGCCAGTATGCGATCGTCAGGTGCAGGTCGCCGTTGCCGTTGCGCAGCGGGAAGTCTTCCTGGACTGAGCCCTTGCCGAAGGTCTTGACGCCGACCAGCTTTGCTCGGCCATGATCCTTGATCGCGCCGGCCGTAATCTCCGACGCGCTGGCCGAGTTCTCGTTGACGAGAACCACCAGCGGGTTGGTGAACGCCCGCCCGTTACCGCTGACACTCCGGACCTCGTCCTTGCCATTGCGCGGCACCAGGATCGTGCTCGTCCCGCTACTGACGAATTCGCTGATGACATCGTTGGCCGCATCGACGTAACCACCCGGGTTGTCGCGCAAGTCGAGCAGGACGCTGGTAACCGATCCCTTGAGGTTGGCCTTGAGCGCCTGGTCGAACTCGGTGGACGTCCGGCTGCCGAAGTCGAAGACCCGGATGTAGAGCACCCGGTTGTCGAAGACATGGGTGGCGACGCTGGGCACGTTGATCTCCTGGCGGGTCAGATCGAACGTCAGTGTCTGGCCGTTGCGATTGACTTGAACTTTGACCTGGGTGCCGGCCTTTCCCCGGATGTGGTTGACCGCGTCGTCGGCCGTCCATCCGGTCGTGCTCTGCCCGTCGACGGCGGTGATGATGTCCCCCGGCTTCATGCCGGCCTTCTCCGCCGGCGTGCCGGGAAGCACGCTGGCGATCAGGACCTGGTCACCCTTCTGCTGGACCGAGGCGCCGATTCCGGCGAACTGGCCGTTGAGGAAACTCTGGTTCGAACGGTACTCATCGGGCGTCAGGTACCGGGAGAACTGATCGCCCAGGCCGCCCACCATCCCGGAGGCCGCCCCCTGCGTCAGTTTCACGCCGTCGGGGTTTGATTTGACGTAGTGCTGCTGGATGTTGGTAAAGACTTCATCGAGCACGCGGTAATCAACATTCGACTTGGGCGGTGTGTAAAAGAGCAGCGCCCTGGTCCAATCCGGGGCATAGCCTCCCCACTGGAACTCGGCCAGGCTGCCCGCGTAGAAGGCGCCAATGGCGACCACCAGCAGGATCGCAATGTTCTTGAACCGACCCATGAGTGGATTATCGTCCCGGGTTTCCCTCCTCCCTTGTGGGGGAGGGTCAGGGTGGGGGGTCTTCGGCTCGATCACGAGAGGGGCAGGTAGGCCAGTGGGTCGACCGGCGTGCCGGCGATATCGATCTCAAAGTGCACGTGGGGCCCGGTCGAGTTCCCGGTCGAACCCTCGTAGCCGATGACGGTGTCCTTGTCGACCTGGGCCCCTTCGGCCACTGCCCAGCCGGAGAGATGGCCATACAGCGTGGTGAAGCCGCCGGCGTGGACCATCACGACGTACCGCCCGTAGCCGCACAGGGCGCCCGGGTTCCAGGTGCACCCCATGGCGAAGTTGTGCACGATGCCGCCATCCGCCGCATGGACGGGGGTGCCATAGTCCGTGGCGATGTCGAGGCCGCTGTGGAAGTGATGGCTGGGACAGCTGGGGTCATACGGCTCGAACGGATAACTCGTGCACCCGAAGCCCTGGGTGATGACCCCGTCGATCGGCCACTTCCACTTACCGGATGAACGCGCCCGAAAGCTCTCCCGCACAAGCGAGGCGATCTGCGACTGCAGGGCGGCCCGTTGGGCCTGCATGTCGGCCAGCTGGCGCTGGAACTGCGCCTCGATGGCGGCGATCTGCTGCTGATGGGCCGCCCGCTGGTCACGCATCGCCTGCAGCTGGGTTTTCTGATCCTGAATTTGCTTGACGACCTGCGCCTGCTGAGCCTGCTTGCTCTCGAGGTCCGCTTTCATTGCCTCCATGGCGGCCCGTTCCTTCTGGAGCGCGGCGACCTGGCGGCGATCTTCACGAACGATGTCATTGAAGAAGAAGACCCGGTTCATCAGGTCGGTGAAGTTGGCGGCGGAGAAAACCAGCTCCAGCCCGCTGACCTGACCACTCTTGTACATGATGCGCATCCGCTGGCCGAAATCGGCGATGTGCTGGGCCAGCTCCGCCTGCTTGAGCGCCAGCTCCACCTTCGCCTGGTCGATCTGCTGACCGATGACGACCAGCTTTACCGTCTCCTGGTCAATCTGGGTCTGCACCGTCCGCAGCTGTGAGTCAAGGGCCGCGATCTGTCCCTGCAGTGCCCGTTCCTGTGCGAGCAACCGACCGATCTGCGTCCGGGCGGCGATGATCTGCCCGTTGAGGCCCTGCAGCTGTCGCTGCTTGTCGTAGATGCTGTCCGACACCGCGCCCAGCAGCACGACGGTCAGCACGGTCACGGCCAGGGCCGCACGGAACCGAGACGGCCTCACTGCTTGAGGAACCGCCTTACGCCCAGATAGCTCCCAACGCTTCCGAGTAACAGACCGAAGACGAGCATCGCCGCCAGCACGACCCGCAGATACGCGGGATCAAAAGCCAGTGGAATAAAAATCAGCACGCTCTGCAGATTGATGACGGCCGGCCGGTAGCCAAAGCCGACGATGAGCACAGCGACGGCCGCGCCAACGACGCCGACGATCAGCCCCTCCACGATGAACGGCCAGCGGACAAACCAGTCCGTGGCGCCGACCAGCTTCATCACCTCGATTTCCTTGCGGCGCAGGTAGATCGCCGTCCGAATGGTGAGCATGATGATGAACACGGACAGCCCGGTCAGCCCAATGATCAGCACCAGCCCCGCGATCCCCGCGACCCGAGCCAGCAGGATGATCTTGTCGATCACGTTGGGCTCGTAGTTCGTCGAGGGGGATTTGTCGACCAGTGGCGAGGTCCGAACTTCCTGGTCGATCGCCGCGAGATCGCGGATGTCCCTGACCGTGACGTCCAGGCTGGCCGGCAGCGGGTTGGTGCCCAGGGTGTCGATCACGCTTGGGTCCAACGCCGGCAGCTGCCGAAACCTTGCCATGGCCTGATCCTTGGATACGTAGGTCACGTCGGTCACCCGCGGATCATTCTCCAGGTGCAACTTGAAATCCATGGCGCTGCTGAGCGGAGTCGTGTCGGCCAGGTAGACGGAGATGGCGCTGGCCTTCGTCTTCTCGAGGGCCACGATCTGGTCGAGTGAATGCAGGACGAGCAGCAGGCTGCCCAGGGCGAGCAGCACCACCCAGACGATGAGCACGCTGGCCACGCTGACCGCAGCATTCCGCCAGAAGTTCTGCCAGGCGCTGCTGAAGGCGAAGTCAATGCGATTCCAGAGCCGGTGCATGGTACCCTCCTGCATCTTCGTCTCTGACAATCTGGCCACCTTCAATAGCCACCACCCGCCGCCGCATCACGTCGACAATCTCGCGGTTGTGCGTCGCCATCATCACCGTCGTCCCGCGCGCGTTGATCTGGAGCAGCAGCTGGATGATTTCCCACGAGGTCGCCGGGTCCAGATTGCCGGTCGGCTCATCGGCGAGGAAGATCAGCGGATCATGGACGAGCGCCCGCGCGATGGCCACCCGCTGCTGCTCACCGCCGGACAGCTGGTCGGGAAACTTGGTTTCCTTTCCTTCCAGCCCGACGATGCTCAGCACTTCCTCGACCTTCGGCTTGAGGTGGCGCAGGGCACCCTCGGTCACGCGCAAGGCAAAGGCGACATTCTGGAAGACGGTGAGATTGGGCAGCAGCTTGAAATCCTGGAAGACCATGCCGATCTTGCGGCGCAGGAAGGGTAGGTGGCGGCGCTTCAGCCGGCTCAGATCCTGTCCCTCCACTAAAATCGTGCCGGCCGTGACTTTCTCCTCGCGGATCAAGAGGCGAACCAGGGTCGACTTCCCCGCACCGCTCGGCCCGACAAGAAAGACGAAATCCTGTTTGGGAATCTCCAAGGTCACATCCCGCAGCGCGACGGTGCCGTTCGGATAGGTCTTCTCCACGTGCTCGAGGTGGATCTGCGGGCCAGTCTCGACTACGGCGGCCACGCGCGCCCTCGCTGGCAACGATGTCCGGGTCGGCAGTAGCGTGGTTGGTGCTGGCACGTAAACAAATCCATTCCGAAAGCCGGTGCCACAACGGGCTGGGCCCTTGGGGGCCGAATGACTCCGGAAGTATAGGGCATCCTGTCGCGCATTGCTGCCTCAGTTCACTGTGGGTCCAAAGCTTGGCCCGCCTCCCTCTTTATACTCAGGTCGAATGCCCAACTCGGCCGCTCCACTGGTGAGTGTCGAGCGGGCTGGCGTGGAGGAGGCCATTCACCTCGGGCACCTGGCCGTCGTCGGGGCGGATGGCCAGGTCCGCGCAAGGCTCGGCGATCCAGACCACCTCACCTATTTCCGTTCCTGTGCCAAGCCGTTTCAGTCCATCGGCAGCCTCGGGACCGGAATCGCCAGTCGCTTCGACCTGCGCCCCGAGCATGTGGCGATCATGTCGGCCTCGCATAACGGCGAGCCGCGCCACGTCGAAATCGTTCGCGACCTGCTGGCGCGCACAGGAGTCCCCGAATCGGCTCTCCAATGCGGGGCCCACTGGCCGATCCACGAACCATCGGCGGCGCTGGCTCGGCGGCAGATGGATGAGCCACTGCCGATTTTCAACAACTGCTCCGGCAAGCACGCGGGGATGCTGGCGGCGGCGACGGCGCTCGGCGCACCGCTCGATACCTACCTCGAGCCCGATCATCCGGTCCAGCGGCGAATTTCGGACGTGATCGCGGATTACACCCATCGCCCATCGGCAACGATCCACTACGGCACCGATGGTTGCAGCGCCCCGAATGCGGCGGTCCCGCTGGCCGCCATGGCGCGCAGCTTCGCCGCGCTCGTCCGGGCCACGGAGGAAATCCCGCTCGGCGTAGTCACCGCCATGACCGAGCACCCCTTCCTGGTCGGCGGAACCGATCGCTTCGACACCCGGCTGATGGAGGCGTCCGGCGGCCGGCTGCTGGCCAAAGCCGGCGCGGCCGGCGCCCACTGTACCGCCGATCGCGAATCCGGGTTGGGCCTCACCATCAAACTGGACAGCGGCGATGGCACCTGGACGGCGGTAGCGGTGATGGCCGCGCTCGACCGTCTCGGCTGGCTGAGGCCGGGCGAGCGCGAAGCGCTCAGCGCGTTCGCGCGACCCACCCTGCGCAACCACCGGCGGATGGCCGTCGGGATCGTCCGTCCGGTTCTTCAGTTCGCTGTAACGGCCATGTAACAGCAGGCGTGACCTGACGCCGTCCGCGGGTTATACGCCCGTGCGGCGATTGCTGGGCTGGCCCGACCCGGGTCAGCTGGCCCTTAGCGCCTTGATCGGTATCCTGCTGGCCTTCTACGCCGCGCGCTTCCTGCTGCCGCTGCTGGCCCCGCAGGCGCCCCGCGCCGACGACTTCCAGGATTACCTGTTCGCCGCCCAGCAGATCGCCGCGGGTGGCGACCCCTATGCGAACTTCATCAGCAACCACGTGCCCTGGGATTGGTCTCTGAGCAGTGGGTACCTGTATCCGCCGGCCTTCGCCGTCACCTTGATCCCACTGACCTGGGTCGGAAACGACCTCGCGGTCCGGATCTGGTTGTTCGTGATCCAGGCCGCGGTCCTTGCCAGCCTGGTGATCGTCTACCGGGTGATCGGCGCGCCTCGCCGCGCCGAGCTGCTCGCGGTTGTCGCGGTGCTGACTACCTTCTTTCCCCTGGCCAACTCGGTATTCGCGGGAGCGATGAACTCCGTGCTCCTCCTCCTGCTCACCGGGGCGTGGGCCTGCTGGCAGCGCCGCCAGGACATCGCCGGCGGGGTGCTGGTCGGCGCCGCGGCCATCTTCAAACTCTTTCCCCTCGCCCTTCTTCCCTACCTCGTCTGGCGACGCCACTGGAAACTGGTCGGCGCCGTCTGCCTCACCGGACTCTTGGGGCTCGCGGCCGGACTTGTCGTCACGAGCCTCGACCACAACATCTATTACTTCCGCGACATGCTGCCGCATCTGGCGGCCGGCACCGGCTACCGCGAGAACCAGTCGCTGGCAGGATTCACGGCACGGATCTGCCAGCCCTCGACGGCGGACGCCGGTGGTAGCGCCGGGTGGTGCGGGCGGGTCCTGGATTGGCCACTCACGCTGGTGTTGCTCTTTATCGTGCTGCGTGCCACGTCGCGGAGCTCGCGGACCGGCCTGGAGTTCGCGCTCGCGATCAGCGCGCTGCCGCTGATCAGTAGTGTGACCTGGAGCTTCCACCTGGTGATCCTCATCTTGCCCATCGCCCTCCTGATTCGCCTGGCGTTCACCGGCGGCCTGTCACGAGCGGCTGGTCGCTTTCTGATCGCCGCCTGGCTCTGTTTCTCGGTGCTGCCCGGGCTGCACTATCTGCTGATCGTCCACCCTCTCCCCCATTGGCCAGGCCCGTTCGACCTGGTCTTAGTGGGTCTGGCGCGACTCGCCGGCGAGGCCTACGTCATCGGGACGCTCATCATCTTCGGTAGCGTGTGGGTCGCCCTTCGCAACAGCCGCCAGGCCGCTGCCGAGGCGGTGCGACCGGCAGTGGCTGCCTAGCCATGGGGAAGAATGCCCGGCCGGCCGTGATGGCGATCCTGATCAGCTTTGGCTTACAGGGAGCGATCGTCGTCGTGGGCTGGCTGTTCGGCGGCATCTTCGGTTCGCCGATTCCCGATGGCGAATCCGCAGGAATCAGCTTCAGCCTGTTGGGCGGATCGTCCGATTTGTCAACGCTGCTCTTGAGTGCCAACGTGCTCGTCACCGCCGTGCCGATATTCATCCTGGCTCGGCCGTCGACGTCCGGGCGGCTCGGCCTCATCGGACTGGTACTTCTGGTGGCGCTGGTTGTCGTTGGGCCGCTGCTCCTGGTAGCCGTGGGCTCCGGGATGAACACCGTGGCGACCGTGCTCGACCTCGTACTGGCCGTGATTGCTGCCCGATTGAGCATCGCGATCAGCCGCGAACGTTGACGGAACGCGGCTACGCGGCTTTTCCCTCTCGTCCGGCGTCCCAGCGAAGGAACGCCTCCATAAAAGCTTCGAGGTCGCCGTCCAGGACGGCCTGGACGTTGCCGGTCTCGTAGCCGGTGCGGTGGTCCTTGACCAGCGTGTACGGATGCAGGACGTAGCTGCGGATCTGGCTGCCCCACTCATTCGATTGATGCTCGCCCTTGAGCTCCTGCCGCTGCTCCGACCTCTGCTGGTCGCGCAGCGCCACCAGCCGGGAGCGGAGCACCTTCAGCGCCATGTCGCGGTTCTTGATCTGTGACCTTTCGTTCTGGCAGGTGACGATGACGCCGGTCGGGAGGTGCGTCATACGCACGGCCGATGACGTCTTGTTGACATGCTGGCCGCCAGCCCCGCTCGATCGGTAGACATCGACCTTCAAGTCCTCAGGCCGGATTTCGATGTCGGCAGCCTCCTCGATCTCCGGGATGACCTCGACCAGCGCGAACGACGTATGGCGCCGGTGCGCCTGGTCGAATGGCGACAGCCGAACCAGCCGGTGAACGCCGCGCTCCGCGCGGAGCCAGCCGAAGGCGCGCTTACCCGAGATTCGGACCGTGACGCTCTTATAGCCGGCCTCTTCACCCGGCGACTCGTCGAGAATCTCGCTGTGCATCTTGTTGCGTTCCGCCCAGCGCAGGTACATCCGCAGCAACATCTCGGTCCAATCCTGCGAGTCCGTCCCCCCCGCGCCGGCATGGATGCTGACCAGCGCCGGGTGCTCGGCATACCGATTGGCGAAGAGAAGGTCAACCTCCTGCTTGCCCAGGTCGGCATCGAGAGCTCGGAGGTCCTGCTCGAGGGTGCCCTGCAGATGGCCGTCGTCCTCGGCCATCGCCAGTTCCGCCAGACCGATGATGTCACGGGCCCGAGCTTCGAGTTTTCGCCAGACCTGGACCTCCTCCCGCAGTCCCTTCGATTCCTGGGCGAGGCGCTGCGCTCGCGCGGGCTCCTGCCAGATGTTGGGGTCGGCTAGCTCGCGTTGCAGCGCGTCGAGGCGCTGGCCTTTTTGGGGCAGGTCAAAGATGCTCCTGGAGCTGGAGAATCTTCTTCAACAGGTCGTTGGCGCCCTCGAGGATCTGTTCCATCACTCAGTGTCCGTGGCAGTTCTTGAATCGCTTGCCGCTGCCGCACGGGCAGATGTCGTTGCGGCCGACGCCGGCGAAGTTCAACGACTGCGGGCGGCGGAATGGTAATCGCGCCGGGGTGGCCGGCTCGGCGCTGCCAGCTTTTGGCGCCGTGGGCGGCTGCGCGACGTCCTCCGGGCGCACCGGATTGGCGACGGTGGCGGCTTTTGTGCGCTCCGTCTTGCCGGCCGGGCTCTTCTTTGCAGCCATCGCCGGAAATCCTACCCGAAGCTGCCCAGGTTAATCGTGGCTAGCGGCCATGGCACTTCTTGTACTTCTTGCCGCTGCCGCACCAGCAGGGATCGTTGCGCCCCAGCTTCGTCCCGGCCGGCACCGCCGCCGGACTTCCCCCGCCATTCGAGTTCACCGCGGTGGCGGTCGCGCCACCCGGCCGGCCACGGTTCGCGGCGAGCACCGCCGGGGGCGGCGTGGGAACCGGCGGCTCGGCCCGCACCTGCACTCGGTACATGTTCGAGGCGATCTCGAATTGGATGTCGTTGAGCAGCTCCTGGAAGGCCTGAAAGGCCTCGTTCTTGTACTCGACCAGGGGGTCCTTCTGGCCGAAGGCCCGCAACCCGATCCCCTCTTTGAAGTGTTCCATCATCGTCAGGTAGCTGATCCACTTGGAGTCGATGGTCTTGAGCACGACAAATTGCTCGACCTGCCGCATCATCGGTTCCGTGAGCTCGGCCTCTTTCGCCTGGTAGGCCGTCTGCGCGTACTGCATCATGCGATCGATCACGGCTTCCTTTACCTCGCCGAACTCATCAGATGGGATCTCGCCGAACGGTGGTAGCGGAAAGACCGTTCCCAACTGTCCAACCAGTCCTTCGATGTCCCAGTTGTCGGGATGGCGAGACTCGCAGCGCTCGTTGACCGCGTCTTCGACGACCTTGCGCACCCAGGAGAGCACCAGGTCCCGGAGCGCGACACCCTCGAGCACCTTGCGCCGCTCTCCGTAGATGATCTCGCGCTGCTTGTTCATGACATCGTCGTACTCGACGAGATAGCGGCGGGCGTCGAAGTTGTGGCCCTCGACCTTGGTCTGTGCCCCTTCGATCTGTTTCGACACCAGCCGTGACTCGATCGGCTCGTCGTCGCCGACGCGCAGCATGTTCATCATGTTTTTGATGCGCTCGCCACCGAAGATGCGCATCAGGTCGTCGTCCAGGGCCAGAAAGAAGCGGGACGAGCCCGGGTCACCCTGGCGGCCGCTGCGGCCGCGCAGCTGGTTGTCGATCCGGCGGCTCTCGTGCCGTTCGGTGCCGACGATGTGCAGGCCGCCGGCTTTCGCCACCCCTTCGCCCAGCACGATGTCGGTCCCGCGACCCGCCATGTTGGTGGCGATGGTGACCGCCCCCGGCTGGCCCGCCTTGGCGACGATCAGCGCTTCGCGCTCATGCTGCTTGGCGTTGAGCACTTCGTGCGGCACGCCGCGCTTTTCCAGCAGCCGGGCGAGTCGCTCCGATTTCTCGACGGACACGGTGCCGACCAGGACCGGGCGACCGGTGCCGGCCGTCTCCTGGATCTCGTCGGCCACCGCCTTGAACTTGGCGTCCTCCGTCTTGTAGATCAGGTCTGGATTGTCTTCGCGGATCATCGGTCTGTGGGTCGGTATCACGACCACCTGGAGCTTGTAGATCTTGTCGAACTCCTCGGCCTCGGTCACGGCGGTACCGGTCATGCCGGCGAGCTTTTTGTAGAGGCGGAAGTAGTTCTGATAGGTGATGGTGGCGAGCGTTTGGGTCTCCTGCTGGACCTTGACCCCTTCTTTCGCCTCCACGGCCTGGTGCAGGCCATCCGCCCAGCGCCGGCCCGGCTGCTGCCGGCCGGTGAACTCGTCGACGATGATGACCTCGGCGTCCTTGACCAGGTAGTCGCGGTCGCGCTTGAAGAGGGTGTAGGCCTTCAGCGCCTGGTTGATCTGATGGGCCTCGTCCACGTGCTCCAGCTCGTAGACGTTCTTGATCCCGGTCCAGCGCTCGACTTTCGCGATCCCATCCTCGGTCAACGATGCGGACTTCGTCTTCTCGTCGACCGTGTAGTCGTCGGGCGAGAGCCGCGGAATCAAGCGCGCGTACTGGTAATACTTCTCGGTCGACTCCTGGGCCTGGCCGGAGATGATCAGCGGGGTGCGTGCTTCGTCGATCAGAATGCTGTCGACCTCGTCGACGATGGCGAAGTTCAGGCCGCGCTGCACGCACTGCGTGAGGTCGACCGCCATGTTGTCGCGCAGGTAGTCGAAGCCGAACTCACTGTTCGTGCCGTAGGTGATGTCCGCCTGGTAAGCCTCTCCCCTGCTGATGGGACGAAGGTGCTGCAGGCGGGGGTCGGGGTGGGTTTCGTCGAGGTAGTCGGGGTCGTAGAGCAGGGACATCTCATGGCCGATGACGGCGACGGTCATTCCGAGTGCCTGATAGATCGGCGCGTTCCAGCCGGCATCGCGGCGGGCCAGGTAATCGTTGACGGTGATCAGGTGGGCGCCCTTGCCTTCCAGTGCGTTGAGGTAGAGGGGGAGCACGGCAACCAGTGTCTTGCCCTCTCCGGTTTTCATTTCGGCGATCTTTCCCTGGTGCAGCACGATGCCGCCGACCAGCTGAACGTCGAAGGGGCGCAGCCCGATGGAGCGTCGGGCGGCTTCTCGGACGACCGCAAAGGCCTCCACCAGGACATCGTCCAGGCCTTCACCCTGCGCCAACCGCTGACGGAACTCGGCAGTCCTGGCCTTCAGCTCGTCAGCCGTGAGCTTCTCCAGCAGCGGCTCGAGCTCGTTGACATCGGCAACCCACTCCAGGTGCCGCTTGACCTCGCGCGCGTTGGGATCGCCTAAGACCTTGGTAAGAACGCTCATGGATTACACGCTATGCCGGCAACCAGTAAGCATACCCGGCACCCGGCGGACCAAACGGGTACCCGCTTCAGCCGATCAACTCAAATCGGCCTCGACCAGCCCGAGACTGCCGTCGTGCCGCCGGTAAAGCAGGTTGAGCTCCTGCGTGTCCTCATTGAGGAAGAGGAAAAAGGCGTGGCCCAGTTCCTCCATCTGATCGCGGGCCTGCTCGTCCGACATCGGTCGCATCTTGAATCGCTTGATCTTCGCCACCCCGTTGGGTCGCACCTGCGCCCCGGGCGTGGCGGGGGCCTGGGCCGCGAGGACTGCCGGCTTTGCCCGCCGGTGATCCTTGAGCTTCTCCTTGTGGTGTCGAATCTGCCGGTCCATCTTGTCGATCACGAGGTCGACCGCCTCGTTCATGTGACCGGCCGACTGGACGGCCTTGAGGATGTTGCCGGTGCGCCCGGTCACGTGCACGGTCAGCTCCGCCACCTTCATGTTCTCGAGACTCTTGTTCTTCTCGGTGCCCAGCTCCATGCGCGCCTCGAGGATGTGGTCGAAGTGGCGCGCCAGCTTTTCGAGCTTGGCCTGCGCGTACGCCTTGATCTGGGGATCGGCCGCGGACTTCTTGGCCTGGATCAAGATCTCCATGGTCGCCTCCTGTGAGATCTTTGTGCACCCGAGTATAGATCACGCGCTTCACGGGTCCCGCATGACAGCCGGTCCGCCGGGTGCGGGTGGTCCTGACTCTGCTAGTGGCCCGGCCGCTCGTTGGCGCGACGATCCGGGAAGACCCGGGACAGCTCCGGCGGGATCGGCACACCGGCGGCGAAGAGCTTGTCCATGATGTGCGGCCGGATGCCGGTCGGTCGGAAGACCCCGGTCATCACGCCCTCCTTGCTGATGCCATGCGACTCGTAGAGGAAGATCTCCTGCATCGTAATGGTGTCGCCTTCCATGCCGGTGATCTCGGTGATGCTGGTGACCTTGCGCTGACCGTCGCGCATACGGGAGAGCTGCACGACCAGGTCGATGGCCGAAGCCACCTGCTGCCGGATCGCCTTGGTCGGCAAATCGATGCCTGCCATCAGCACCATGGTTTCGAGACGCGACATGGCGTCGCGAGTGGTATTGGCATGGAGGGTCGTCAGGGAGCCGTCGTGACCGGTGTTCATCGCCTGCAACATATCCAGCGCCTCGCCGGCACGGCACTCGCCGACCACGATCCGGTCCGGGCGCATCCGGAGGGCGTTGATGACAAGCTCACGGATGCCGACCTTGTTCTCACCGTTGAGGTCGGGCGGGCGGGATTCCATCCGGCAGACGTGCTCCTGGTGGAGCTGCAACTCGGCGGCGTCCTCGATGGTGACGATGCGCTCATCGGGCGGGATGAATGAGGAGGCGACGTTGAGCAAGGTCGTCTTGCCGGTGCCGGTCCCGCCCGAGATCATGATGTTCGCTCGGGACATGACGCAGGCTTTCAGGAAACCGACGGCCTCGTTGGTGATCGTCCCGAAGTTGACGAGGTCCTCGGCCTGGTAGGGATCGCGGGAGAACTTTCGAATCGTCAGCATCGGCCCGTCCAGGGCGATCGGCGAGATGACCGCGTTGACACGGGAGCCGTCCAGCAGGCGGGCGTCCACCATCGGGGTGCGGAAATCGATGCGCCGGCCCACGGCGGAGACGATGAAGTCGATCACGCGCAGCAGATGGTTTTCGTCGTCGAACTTTCGGTCGGTTAGCAGGATCTTGCCGTTGCGCTCGACGTAGATGTTTTCATAGCCATTGACCATGACTTCGGTCAAGCTGTCGTCGAGCACCAGGTCCCGGATCGGACCCAGCGCCTCGTAATAGCGAGCGAGCTCGTCCTGCGAAACCTCGGACGCGTTGACCATCTAGTCACAATCCCCCAAGATAGAGAATCCGCGGACAGGCAAACTGTCCCGCTATGTAACGGCCACCGCCGGCAAAGTTTGCGCGACCGCCAGCACCAGGAAGGCCCCGATCGAGCCGCCTGACTCGGCGACCGCCTGAGCCGCAGCCTGCAGCGTGGCCCCGGTGGTGCAGACATCGTCCACCAGCCCCAGACCAGCCGGTGGGGCCTGCGCCGCCGTCCATTGGAAGGCGCCCTGAAGGTTGACCCGCCGCTCGGCCTGGCTGAGGCCCACCTGAGCCGGTGTCGCGCGGACTCGGGCCAGCCCGCGCAGCAGCGGGACGCCCAGCCTGCGCGAGAGTTCCGTGGCGAGGCGCTCGGCTTGATTGAAGCCGCGTTCACGCAAACGGCGGGGATGCAGCGGCACGAACGAAAGTGCCGGCAGAAGCAGCCCGGCGGCCAGGAGTGCGCCGCCCAGTGGCTCGGCGAGCGCAGCGGCCAGCTGCGGTCGCGGTCGGTACTTGTAGGCGTGGATCGCCCGCTGCAGCGGACCCTCGAGGCGGCCCGTCGCCACCAGCGGAATGCCCCCGAGCGTCCCCGCCGGCATCCGGCGCAGGCCGGTGGCGCATGACCGGCACCACACGGCACCGTAGCGGTCACACCCAGCACACCGCGGCGGAAAGATCATGTCGAGCAGCGTCATGTTCAGGCGACCAGCAACTGGTCGCCCGGCTTGATGGCGTGGCGGCGTATGGTCCCGACCGGAAGCTCGGCAACCTTGTCGGCGCGCCAGACCAACGGGACGATTCCGACCCAGGGCAGCAATCGCTCGTAGGTCTTGAGCACCACGTTCGTCTTGTCGACAAAGACGGCATCGATCGGGAAGCGCATGAACATCATGTGGATCCCATTGCAGTCGTGGATCAGCAGCCCACCGTTCTCGGGCAACCGCTGCCGCCCCATCAGCCCCACGCCGCGCGCGATGAAGTTGCTCGCGACTTCGAGGGGCTGCGCCACGACTGTCCCATCTCGTTTAGTTAGCCGCAAAACATCTCCAATGTAGTTATTTTGATTTTATCAGCGGAGCGGCGAGTGCGCAGCGCGAGCCGGCCTTAGCGCGCTTCTCCGCGCCGCGCTTAGCGGCCCTCGGGCCGCCGCCCTTCGCGCGCTTCTGCGCGCCGCGCTTTCGCGCGTAACAGGGCGGGCGTCGTATGCGGCCTGTACGCGCACACGAGGCCGTCGCGATTTCGGCCGAGTGCGCGATGGGCCGCTGGACGACGCCAGCGCCCGGTCAGTTCCCGTGTGCAAGTTCGACTACTTGTGCTGGAACGTGTGGATGATGATGATGACGGCCGGTCCCATCAGGACGATGAACAGGGTCGGGAAGATGCAGCCGATCATCGGGAAGAGCATTTTCAGCGGCGCCTGGGCGGCCTGCTCCTCCGCCCGCTGCCGGCGGCGTCGTCGCATTTCTTCGGACTGAATACGCAGCACTTTCGCGATTCCCACGCCGAGTTGCTCGGACTGGATCAGCGCCTGGATGAACGTGTGCAGTTCCTCGACCCCCGAGCGCCGGCCCATGTCATCGAGCGCCTCGAGACGCGGCCGGCCGAGCCGGATTTCGTTGAGAACCTGGGCGAACTCATCCGATAGCGCATTCTTGAACTTCTCTGTCAGCCGCCCGATGGCGGCATCGAAGCCGAGCCCGGCCTCGACCGAGATGGTCAGCAAGTCAAGCGCATTCGGCAGCGCCAGTCGAAGTTCTTTCTGGCGGCCCTTGATCTTGTTGTTCAGCCAGACGTCAGGCAGGTACCGTCCCACCAGGAAGCCGAGCCCGGCGGCGCCCACCCGCAGCGGGAAGCTGGTGCTGAAGAGCAGGCCGCCAATCCAGAAACCAAGGAGGGCGACGATGATGCCGGCGATGACCTTGAAGACCTCGAAGCCGTTGACGCTGAGCGCATACGGTCGGCCGGCAAGGTTGATCTTGTTCTGGAGGACGACCTGCCGGTTCTTCGCCATGCGGGAGGTGAGCACGCTGCCCAACCGCTCGAGGGCGGGCTTGATGAAGCGCTCGCTGAACGGCAGCGAGAGCTCGATCTCGTCGAGGGTCAAGTTGTGATCGCGGTACTGGGCCAGCCGTTCGGCGATCAGGTCCTGACGCGGTTTGGCGGTGACGGCCTGGATCGCGATGAAGACACCGCTGAAGGCCAGGAAGGCGAAGACGATAGTGAAAATGTTCATTCGCTACACCTGGATGTTTGTGATTTTCGAGATGATGCCGTAGCCGATCGCGATCGAGACCAGGCCCATCCCGATCAGGACGTAGCCAAGCCATTCGTGAAAGAGCGGTGTGATGTAGCTGGGTGAGATGAAGGTCAGGATCAGGGCCAGCGCAAAGGGCAGCCCGGTGATGATGTAACCGGAGGCGCGCGCCTGGGCGGTCAGGGTGCGGATTTCGCCCTGGATCCGGATGCGTTCCCGGATCGTGAAGGCGATAGTGTCGAGGATCTCAGCCAGGTTGCCACCGACCACCCGGTGGATCTGCACCGCGGTCACCATCAAGTCGAAGTCTTCGCTCTCGATTCGCTTGACCATGTGCTGCAGCGCGTCGTCGACCGACACGCCGAGGTTCATCTCGCGCACCGCCCGGCTGAACTCGTCGGCCATCGGCGGCGACGAGCTCTTGGCGATGGTCGCCATGGCCTGGGCAAACGAGTAACCGGCCTTCAGCGCGTTCGACAGCAGGACGATCGTGTCGCCCAGCTGGTTGTTGAAGGCCTTGAGCCGGCGGCGCTGCCGGAACTTCAAGAAGAAGCCAGGGACAAAATAGCCGGCCGGGATGCCGGCCAGGGCCAGGACCGGGTTGTGAAACCGGAGGAAGAGCACGGCACACAGGAGCACGATCAGGCCGACGATGAGCATCACGTACTCCGACACCCGGAGCTTGATGTCCGCCTTGGCCAGCTCCTCGGTGAGCCTGGAGGTGCGGCCGCCCTTATTGCGGGTCAGGCTCTTGTTGAAGCCCTCCAGGAAGCCTTCGAAGATGCCGCCCTTCTTCGCGTTCGGGCCGGCCGCCGGGTTGTAGCTATCCATGTGGAGCTCGACCTCACTCGTCTGCCGGCCGGACATCAGCGCCATCACGACAATGAGGGCGGCGATCGCTGCCATGGCGGCGAAGAGCAGTTGGATCGACACTTAGTTGCCTCCTTGTCCGGCAGGATCCGGCGACGGCGTGAAGAGATCCTTGGCCACGCCTTCGCCTGACGACTGCAGGTGATCGAAATACTTGGGAATGATGCCGGTGGCCGTGAAGAAGCCCTGCACCTTGCCGTCTTCGCTGACGCCCGTCTGCTTGAACACGAAAATGTCCTGCACCTTTACCTGGTCGCCGTGCAGTCCGAGCACCTCGCTGACGGCGATGATCTTCCGCGACCCGTCCCGCAATCGGCTCTGCTGCACGATGACGTTTATGGCGGAAGAGATCTGTTCCCGGATCGCCCGGGAGGGCAGTTCTGCGCCCGCCATCAACACCAACGTTTCCAGGCGGTTCAAACTGTCACGCGGCGAGTTGGCGTGGATAGTCGTCAACGAACCGTCATGGCCTGTATTCATGGCCTGGAGCATGTCCAGGGCCTCGCCACCGCGGCACTCCCCTACCACGATCCGATCTGGCCGCATTCGGAGGGCGTTGACTACGAGGTCCCGGATCGCGATCCGGCCCCGGCCCTCCACCGTCGCCGGCCGTGACTCAAGTGTTACAACGTGCTCCTGGTTGAGCTGGAGTTCGGCGGCGTCCTCCACGGTCACCACCCGCTCCTCCTCGGGAATGAAGCTGGACAGGACGTTGAGCGTGGTGGTCTTGCCCGAACCGGTGCCGCCCGAGACCAGCATGTTCAGGCGCGACCGGACGCAGGAGCGGACGAATTGCGCCATGGGCTCGGTCAGGCTGCCGAACTTGATCAAGTCGCTGATCTTGTAGGGGTCCTTGGAGAACTTTCGAATGGTCAGGATGGGCCCGTTCAGCGACAGAGGCGGGATGATGACGTTGACGCGGGAGCCGTCCTTCAGCCGGGCGTCGACCATGGGCGAGCTCTCATCGATGCGGCGCCCGATGGTGGACACGATCCGGTCGATCACCCGCCGGAGCTGTTCTTCGCTCTCGAACTGGGTGGTGGACAGGGTCAGCTTTCCTTTGTGCTCGACGAAGATCTGATCCGGCCCGTTGACCATGATCTCGGTGATCGACGGGTCGGCGATGAGCGCCTCGATCGGCCCGAGCCCGAGGAAGTCGTTGAGCACCGAGTCCAGCAGCCGTTGCTTCTCCGGCTTCGTGAGCGACAGACCCATCTCCGCTACCACCGCGTTGAGCGCATCGGTGATGCGGGCCGCCCGCTGCTCCCGGTCTTCATCTTCGCCCTCGTCGATGTTCTCGATCAGCCGCGCCTGCAGCCGGTTCTTGATGCGTTCGGCCTGGATCTCGAAGGAGGTCCGCACGCGCGTCGACGCCGCACCCTGGCGGGTCCCCTGGGTGCCGCCCGCCTGTGGGACGTAGGCGCCCTCGGGCAGCGCCGCCGGATCGGGGCCCTGCTGTTTCTGGACGCGATCGAGGAGTGACACCTAACCCGCCCTCGGCGCGATGACGGAGCGCCGCCAACAGGTCACGGAGCGTGGCTCGTGAGGGTGGGCGGTGACCACGAACTTCATCTCAAACTTCCTAACGGCGGGCGAACAGACCCTTGCGGGGTTTCTTCTCGGCCGTCTCCGGCTCGGCGGCGGGAGCCGGGGGCAGCACCTTGGCCACCAGCTCGCGGATCCGCTGGCTGATTTCCGACTCCGGATGGGTGGTCACGAACGGGTTGCCCCGGTTGATGGAGTTGATGACCAGCTTCGGATCGTTGGGGATCTGGCCGGCGATCGGGAAACGCAGGTTGGCCTCGACGCTCTCCTTGTTGAACTCCGAGTGAGCGTCGGACTTGTTCAGCAGCAGGACGACACGGTCGGGGGAAATCGACAGGGAGTCGAAGATTTTGAGCGCCAGCTTGGTGTTCTTGATCGCGGGAATGCTGAGCGAGGTGACGACCACCACCCGATCCGCGTGGTCCAGGACCTCCAGGTTGATCTCCCCCAGATGGGCGCTGCTGTCGACGATGATGTAGTCGAACATCTTGCGGAGCTCGCTGAAAATCCGGCGTACGTGATCGACGGTGACCAGGTCCGCCAGCTCCGGGCTGATGGGGGTGAGCAGGACCTTGATGCCGTACGGGCCGTCCACCATGATCTCCCGGATGAAGTCCGGGTCCATGTGGTCGATGTTTTCGATCAGATCGGTAATGCCCTGGGAGTGGTCCAGGTTCAGGAGCACACCGATGTCGCCGAACTGCAGGTCCAGATCGACCAGGGCGACCTTCCCCTTGGTCTCGTTCGCCATGGAGACCGCCAGGTTGGCCGCGATCAGCGACTTGCCGACGCCGCCTTTGCCGGAGTAGAAGAAGAAGACCTGCCCGTGCTCCCCGCGCCGCGAAGGCTGGCCGTCGGCGGGGGCCGCCGGCGCCGCGGCGGTCGTGCCGGTCGATTTGGCCAGGAAGGACTCCTTCTTCTGCTCGAGCTGATAAACGCGCCGGATACTGGCGATCAGCTCATCACCTGAGAACGGCTTGATCAGGAACTCGCGGGCGCCCGACTGCATGGCCCGCCGCAGGTAGTCGCGCTCGCCCTGGACGGACATGATGATGACCGGCGACCCCGGGGCTTCCTGGGCCAGCATCTCGGTCGCCTGGATGCCGTCCATGATCGGCATGTTGACGTCCATGAGGACGATGTCCGGCACGACCTTCTTGGCCTGCTCGACGCCTTCTTTGCCATTGACGGCGGTGGCGACCACCTGGATGTCGGGCTCGAAAGAGAGCAGCTTCTGGAGGTTATCCAGGGTGCTGGCGATGTCGTCCACGATCAGGACTTTGATTGGCTCGCTCATCTGGTCATCTCGTTAAAGAAGGCACCCCGCGAAATCTTCCGATTTCGCGGGGAGCCTGTCAACGTTTTTTCTTGACCGGTCTACTTGACGTGGTAGGTGTTGTTGAAGGTGTCGATGTCCGTGATGCCGGTGGCCACCTCGGGAACCGGGTAGTCTTGTACCGACCGGAGCACGTACTTGTAGTTGGTGTTGTCGAGCAACCACTTGAGTTCCTGAGCCTGCTGGAGCGTGACGATCACGGTGAGGCTCGAGGTGATGCCACGGGCGTTGGCGCCACCCGCCGGCCCAATCCGGATGATCTGCAGGTTGGTAAAGGTGGTCTGGGTCTTGGTCTTCTGGCGCGGGTCCGCCGGGTTCGGGTTATAGCTGACGAGGATGTCGATCCGGTCGTCCGGCTGGATATTGCCACCGATCCCGACGAGCTCACCGGTCGGAATCTGCATCGCCACCATTCCCTTGGGAATTGGCAGGAACGCCTGCTTGGCGGGCTGGACGCCGCTGGCGTCACTCACAAGGTCATAGTCGATGATGGCCGAGTCTTTATGGATCGGAATCGCGGCAAACTTCCCGACCACGACCTCTTTGGTCCGGTAGGCAAACGGCGGTGCCTGTTCGGTCGAGTACTGCACGATCGTCACCATGTCGGCCGTGATCTGGGTCGACGCCGGGATGTCTTTGGTCGCCACCACGGCGGGGATGTTCCTCGAACCGGTGACCAGCGAGTTAGCGCCGCCCCCCGTTCGGCCAACCAGCAAAGCCCCTCCAAACGCCACGATGGCGAGGAAAAATCCGAAGATCAAGAGGATGCGGTTGCTCTTCGGCTTTACCTCAGTCGCCAATCAACTCACCTCCTGATATTCGGCGCCAGCGCTTGTAGGCGTGACGCTCCTTCGCGTCATGTATCTATGAGCAAGCGCTCTTCCTTGCGCAAGCCGATGATTCGTGACCAGCGGCCCCGAAAAAAGAAGAGAGCCTGCTTGCGCAGGCTCTCTCTGGTTGCTCCCAAGAGCGTTGGGTGCTTACTGGCCGAGACCGCCCGAGATGTTGCAGAACACGTTCTTGACCTGGTTGCCGAGCACGATCAGAACTACGATCACGACCACCGCGATCAAGACGAGAATGAGGGCGTACTCTACCATACCCTGCCCTTCCTCACGGTTGAGCAGTTCACGGAGGCGCAGATAAAGGCTGGTCAACATGCTAATTCACCTCCTTTCAAAGTAGATCGACCACAGTCTCACACTCAGTGGCGTACGGATCAACGCATGCTCCGCCGAAGAACGGCGAAAGAGTTTTGACGACTCGGTAACAGTCGGCGGGTTCCTTGCGAACTTGCTTACGGAAGCGAAACCGTGCCCGTGTGCCCGATGGGGGCGGCGGCCTGAAGGCCGCGAGCGACTAGCGCTTGGCGAGAGGAATCTCGACTTTGACTTCGGTGCCGCGCCCGGGTTGGGAGCGGATCTCGAGGGTCCCCTTCTCCAGCTCGGCCCGTTCGCGCATCGAGAGCAAGCCCAGGTTCTTGTTCTTGTGCAGGTTGGCTTCGGTCCGGGCGACGTCGAAGCCCTGGCCGTCATCCTTGACCACCACTGAGACGCGGGACGGCTGCAGGTTCATAGTCACCTCCGCCATCTTCGCCCGGGCGTGCTTGTGCACATTGGTCAGGGCCTCCTGGACGATGCGGAACAGGACGCCCTCGATGTTGCCGAACAGCCGGCGCTCCTGCCCGACCACGTTGAAGCGGGTGGCCAGGCCGTAGCGGTCGCCGTACTCCTTGATGAACTTGCGAAGGGTGGGGACCAGCCCGAGGTCGTCCAGCGTCATGGGCCGGAGGTCGAAGATCAGCTGGCGGGTCTCCTCGAGCGCATTGCGGACGCTGTTCTTGAACTCGGCCAGCTCCGTCACCAGTTGCTTCGGATTGCGGTCGAGCAAGCGCTCCAGGATCTCGGCCTGGAGCACCAGGTTGGCCATTGACTGTGCCGGACCGTCATGCATGTCGCGGGCGATGCGCATGCGCTCCTCTTCGATGATCTGAAATACCTGCCTGGAGGCGTCACGGAACTGCTTGTCGCCATCGGCAGGCGCCGCGTGGGCGCCGTTTTCCCCGTACATCCGCTGCAGGTCGGCCAGGATCTGGCTGGCCGAGCGGAGGAACTGGCCCTGGTCCTTGAGCTCGGCCCGGCGGCTGGCCAGCGCCTCGTACTCGATCTGCACTCGCTCCACGCTGAGCTGGGTTTCCCGAATGTTGCCGAAGGTCTCCTGGACCTCGGACGGTGAAAACTGCTTGAGGTTGTTGAGCAGGTGCTTTTCGACAACCCGGGATTCCTCAGCCAGCTCGCGAACCCGTTCGAGGGACGCCTCCAGGTCGCGCGACTTTTGTTCGGCCGTCTCCAGCTCCGCCTCGACGGTCTGCAGGCGAGCGGTGACCGACTGGTGAATCAACACGAATGGATCGAAAATCTCATCCGTGGCCTGGATCGCACTCATATAGGACTAGCGAAACGGCCCCCGCTCCCGGCCGGAGCCCCGTTTTTGGCGGCCCAATGATAGCAGGAAAATCGATGAATTCACGCTGAATCTCCGTAGCAGATGAGCGAACGGGCGTCCTTCATCCTCGGACGGGCGCTCCCGCTAGGAGTTTTCGGCTTCCTGCTGGCGATCCAGGCGGAACTCGCCTACTCCGGCGTCGAGCAAGCGGTGGCGGGCCAGCTGGGCCGCGCCGAGGCCATGTATCTCCTCAACCGCGTCCTGACGGTGGTGTTCTTCGCCTTCCTGCTCGGGATCTATGCGGTCCGCAGCAAGGCGATCGCCCACGACCACAACCCGCTCGCCATTGCGGTCGCGCTGATCGGCAGCTTCATCCTCTACGGCATCTTCTTGATTCCGGGCCAGGCCCGCAGCACCGAGGTCTGGGTGCTCGCCCTGAGTGACATCGGCCTGGCCTGCGGCATGGTCCTGGCCCTTTACTCTCTGAGCTATCTCCGCAACAGGTTCAGCATCGTTCCCGAGGCCCGTGGCCTGGTGACCACCGGCCCGTATCAGTTTGTCCGTCACCCGATCTACCTGGGGGAGATCATTGCCGGTTTCGGCCTGGTGACGCCCACCCTGTTCAGCCTGCATGCGCTGGTCCTGGTGGTCTTCATCGCCGCGCAACTGACTCGGACCTATTACGAGGAGCGGATGCTACGGAGGGTCTATCCCACGTACGAGGGCTACGCCCGGCGGACCCGCCGGCTCATCCCCTTCCTCGTCTAGTAGATTGGCAAGCCTGGCCCGCTCTTCAGTCCCGTCCCCACTCGTGCCAGGCCCCGACCGCTGGCTGACCCGAGCCGTGCGCTGGCTCGACCTGCCGCATTTCTTTACCATCGCCATCTTCCTGACCATGCTGATCGCCGCGGTCCAGCCGGTGACCGACCCCGACTTCTGGTGGCACCTCACCACCGGCAACTGGATCCTCAGCCACCACGCCGTGCCTCACCAGGACCTCTACACCTTCACCGTCAACGACCACCGCTGGATCACCCACGAGTGGTTGAGCGAAGTCGTCCTCGCGCTGCTCTATGCCGCCGGACGGCTGCCGCTGGTCAGCCTGACACTGGGGGCGGTGACCGCCGCCGGATTCCTGCTCGTCTACCTCGCCATCGATCGTCGGGTCAACTTCGTGATCGCGGGACTCGCCCTGGCCCTCGGCGTAGCGGCGGCGAATCCGATTTGGGGGCCGCGAATCCAGATGATCACCTTCACGCTGAGCGCGCTTACCTATCTGTGGGTCAAGCGCTTCTGCGAGGGGCGCAGCCGCGCGCTCTATTTCCTCCCCGCCGTCATGCTCATCTGGGTAAACCTCCACGCCGGCTTCGTCCTGGGGTACGCCATTCTCGGGGTCGCGCTGCTGGTGGAGGGGATGCGATACCTTCTGCGCCGTCCGGGAGCAATGACCCTGCCCCGGCTGCGTGCCATGACCGTTATCCTTGCCGCCTCGATCGGGGTTGCCATCCTCAACCCCAACGGTTGGGACATCTACCTCTATCCCTTCCAGACCGGGGGCAGCGCGGAGCAGCAGAGGCTGATCGTTGAATGGTTTTCGCCCAACTTCCAGATGTCGCAGATCTGGGCTTTCGAGGCGATGATCTTCCTGATCATCGGCGGCCTGGCCCTGTCGCGCCATATCGAGCTGCGCCAGTTCCTACTGTTGCTGATCGGGTTCGGCCTCGCGCTCCATTCGGTCCGCAACCTCTCGTTGTTCATGCTGGTGGCCGTGCCGGCCCTCGCCGACTATGCGCAGCAGGCGCGCGAGCGCCTCTCCTGGCGGTGGCCGCTGCGGGTGCCGAAGACGACGCCCGCCACGTTCATCGCGAACGTCATCATGGTGCTGGCGCTGATCGGCGTGGTCGCCCTCGCCAGCGTCCCCAGCCTGGTGCAGCGCGTCGACGGGAAGCTGGTCGCCCGGGATTTCCCGATCAAGGCCGCCGATTTCCTGGTCCAGCACCCCGCTCCCGGCCGAATGTTGAATGCCTACGGATGGGGCGGCTACCTCATCTTCCGGCTGTACGGCCACGCGCCGCCGCAGCCGGTGTTCATCTTCGGTGATGCGGCGGTGGCCGGCGACCAGTTGCTGCGCGACTACGACCATCTGCAGTCACTGGGTTCTGACCAGGCCCAGCTGCTCGAGCGCTACCAGATCAACTGGGTGATCTTCCACGCGGGTGATCCGATCATCACCGAGCTTCGCCAGGATCACAACGCCCCGGGCCATCTCGGGTGGTTCGAGCTACACACCTTCGATAACGCCACCATCATGATGCGCGACACCTCGGACAATCGCGCCTACGCCGCCCAGGCAGGGCCGTGACCGGAGCCGGCCGCCGGCGGCTGCGCCAGCGGCTGCTGATCGTCTTCCTGATCGCGATGACGATCCCCTATGCCCGACAGCTGGTGAGCTCGCCCACCGTCGGGCAGGACTTCCGGGCGTTCTTCGCGGCGGCCACCGTGGTCGCGCACCACGGTGACCCCTACGACTGGCCGTCGCTGGCGCGGGCCGAGGACAAGCTCTACGATGCCCCGCGGCAACTCGCTCCCGGCGACCCGGCCTTCTACGAGTTCCTCGCCTATCCGGAAGGGCCCTGGCTCGCCTTCGCCCTCGTGCCGCTGACGGTGCTCCCCTGGCAGGCCGCGGACGCGATCTACACCGGCCTGCTGCTGCTGGTGCTGGTGGGTGCCTCGTTCACGGTCTTTGCCCTGCTCGGCTGGCGGCCTCCGCGAGCCTGGCTCGGCGCGGCCTGCGCCGCCCTGTCCGCCGTCGGGTTCATCAATCTCTTCATGGGCCAGGTCTCCGTCATCGTGTTCGGCGCCTTTATCGTGGCCTGGTACCTGGCGGGCCGTGGCCACGGGTGGTGGGCGGGGCTGGCGCTGGCGCTCATCTGGCTGAAGCCCAACATCGGACTCCCGCTGCCACTGGTCATCGTCCTGCTCGAACCGGCGATGGCACGCCGCGTGATCGGCGGCTTCATCGGCGCGTCGGCGGTCGCCTTCGGCGCCGCCACGCTCGTCCTCGGGAGTGGCTTGATGGAGTGGCCGCTGCAGATCCCGCGCATGTGGCAGGCCGTGCAGGGCCTTCAGCCGGATATCGCCGCCGTCGAGAGCTTCTTCTATCCGGGCCTTCACGGGTGGCCGAAGATGGCGGCGCTTCTGCTGACCATGGGCGCGGCCGCCGGCTACGCCGGCTGGGCGCTCCGGCGCGCCCCCGACCCGCTGACCCGCGGACTCACGCTGCTGCTCGTTTGGCTGGCGGCCCTCCCCTTCGTCCAGTCCTACGACATGATCCTGCTGCTTCCGGTGGTGGTGGTGCTGCTCGGGCCGCGGCTCGAGGGCTGGGCCGATCCGCTGGTCGAGATCACGATCTGGGCCTTCCTTATCCTTCCCCTCTGTTATTTCCTGGGGCTCCGGTTCGGCTACTTCAACGGCTTCACCGCAATCCCGGTCGCCTTGCTGCTGCTCGCCTGGCACCGTCAACGCGTAACCCGCGCCCCGGCTCACGTCACCGCGGCGGTCGCCGCATGAGCATGCGCACCTGGTACGGCGTTCGCCGCCTCTACGAGCCGCGATTCAGAGAGCGGGTCCTCCTCCTGCTGGTCATCATCGCCGCGGCGTATTACGCCGTCTGGTCGATCGTGCAGTGGGTGGGCCTGACCCCCGCGGCGCTCCGCTTCGACTTCGTCAACTATTTCGGCGGCGCGCAGGCCGCCGCCCACGGCACCGATATCTATGCCGACTTCAAGCGCTCCTGGGGAACGGAAGCCTGGGTCACCGCCTACATCTATCCACCATTCTTCGCCGAGCTGCTCGCGCCGCTGACGCCGCTTGGCCTGCTGACGGCGGCCCGTATCTGGCTGCTGGTGGTGCACGCCGCCTTCATTGGATCGCTGACCCTGATCTTGCGTCTCCATCCCGAGCTGTCGCGCGCCGGACGCCGGCTCGTGCTGCTGGCCGCCTTCGGCTTCATGCCCGTCTACCTCAACTTGAAGTTTCAGCAGGTTGCGACCCTGTGGCTGCTGCTGCTCACCGCCAGCCTGTGGGCCGCGCTGCGGCGCCGCGATCATCTGGGCGGCGCCGTCATCGCCATGGCGGCCTCCCTCAAAGTGACACCGATTTTTCTGATTCCGCTTTTCGCCCGGCTGGGCCGCCTTCGGCTGGCGATCAGCGCCGGCATGGCCCTGCTGCTGCTGACCGTGGTCACCGTGCTGGCCTCGCCGGGCAGCTGGCAGTTCTTCAACGTCGTCTTGCCGCGGATCGGCCTCGGCACCGCCAACTGGGACAACGGTTCGTTCGATGGCCTGGTCAGCCGCATCGTCCAGATCTCCCCGAACCTGCTCGGAACCAGCACCCAGACGGCCGCCAAGGCGATCATCGCGCTGGCGGCGCTGGCCGTGATCGGCCTGACCCTGTGGCGCGCCCGGCAGGCCGGCGGAGATCCCGGTTGGACGACCCGCCTGGGCGTCGCGTCACTGATCAGCTCGCTGTTGATGGTCAGCAGCGTGACCTGGCAGCACCATCTGGTGACGCTCTTGCTGCCGGTGGCGACGGCGATCGCCTGGATCACGGCCCGCCGGCCAGCTCAGCGATACGCCTGGTGGTTGCTGGCGGCCTATGTGATGTGCTGGGTTGATCGGCGGGCCTTTCCGCTGCCGGCGGACCAGCAGGTGCATACGGCGACGCAGGCGGCCCTGGTCCTTACGGGAACGTCGATCAAGCTGATTGGCGTGATCATGGTCTGGTTGCTGCTATTGCAGATGTTGCGACGCGAAGCCGCCGGGTTCGCCGTCAGGCGGCAACCGGCATGGCCGGCGGACGCTGCCGCCTGAGCCAAAAGTCGCGCCCGTACCAGAGCAGCACGGCGACCAACGCGATCGGCGCCAGGCTGACCAGCGGACGCCCCAGATCGACGAGCAGCGCCAGCGCCACGGCAAGGTACGCGAGCGCGGGGTTGTAGATCGCCCCGGACCGATAGAGGGAAAAGCCAAGCCACGCCGGCAACGCCAGAAGGACGGTGTCGTAGGGCAGGGCGTGTGGCGAAAATAGGACAGCCATCGCCGTGGCCAGCGCCGCGACCGGCATCGAACCGCCCGTGCGCATGGCGATGACGGCCAGCACCCCCAGCGCGATCCCCCACGCAGTAAAGCCGGCCACGGTGGCGACCCGGCTCGGGAGCAGCGGCGCCAGCGTCGCGACCAAGCTTTCACTCGACCCGAGCCAGCCCTGGCCCGCGGCGAGCGCGCTGCCGACCATCGCCAGCAGTCCTCTCGGACCGCCGGCCAGCATCGGACTCAATCCCACCACCATCGAGCCCAGCAGCGCGGCCCCCAGTGCCCTCCACTGCCGGCGGGCTGCGATCAGGATCAGATAGACCGGGAGATACTGCGGCTTGAGGGCCAGGAGCCCGGCTCCGGCCAGCGCCAGGCCGGCGGAGCCGGAGGACCAGGCCCCGAGGAGAAGCACGGCGCCGAGAAGGAGCAGCGCCGATGACTGGCCCTCCGAGAGCAGCGCCCAGGTGGCGGGGAAGGCGGCGAGCGCCAGCAGGGCCATGACAAGTCCCCGCCGACCGAGCGAAACCCATCGCGCGAGCAGGAGCAGTGAGAGTCCCAGCAGCGCGAGGCTGGCCAGCTGCCAGACGTGAAAGGCCGTCTCCAGCGGGAGGATGGAGAGCGGCACAAAAGGCAGGACCAGCGCCAGGGGCGCATCGAAGGGGAGCCGCGGGTCGATGGCATTGTCGGAGAGTCGCAGCATCAGCGGTCCGAGCTGGTCGGGTTGATAGACCGCCTCCGGATGGCCATCGCGGGTCAGGAGCGCGGCGGCGTAGACGATGGTGAAATCGGCGCTGCGCCGCGTCAGACTCGACTCCCGGCCGACCACGACCAGGCCGGCGATCATCAGCCCTGCCAGGATGGCGATCCTCCAACCGGACCAGCGCAGATTCATCGCCTCACCATGAAGAGCGCGGCGCCCTGCTCGAGATCGATGAGCACGAGATCCGGGTCGTCGGCCAAGCGGCCGACCGCCCGCGGGTCGGATGTCAGCACGTACGCGATGTGGTTGGTGCTGAGAAAACGATCGCGCTCAGCGGCGTTCCAGCTGTCGAAGAAGGCGAGGGCCTGTGCCGATTTGCGCCCCGCACCGATGGTCATCTCCGGATGGCCGGTAAACGCGCGGGCGTTGCTTTGGGCCGGCACGAAGAGGCCGTCGAGGTAGGTGGTCAGGACCACGTCCTGGCCCGACACCTGCGGCGCCAGCCGCTCCAGCAGCGCGGCTTCCGCCCTGGTCTCGTACTCGGCACGGGGATCGAGGCCAAAAGCGGCGATCCAGTAAGGCTGGGCCAGGCTGTAGACGCCGTAGAAGCTCGAGGTGCACAGAACGATGGCGACCACCCGTCGACGCCAGCGCACATGGCGGACGGCGCGAAGCAGGGCCAGCAGGCCCGGCGCGGCGCAAAGGCCAAATGGAATCGAGCTGGCCATGAAACTGCGGCCGAGGATGCTGCTGATGCCCGGGGCGAACATGAAGATGGTCATCACCACGATCCACAGGGCCGGCAGCAACAGGTCACCGCGCAGGCGCCGACGCCAGATGGCGACGGCGATCAGGAGGCTCGCGGTCAGGTGCGAGAGCACGATGAAGCCGAACGGGTCGCCGACCTCCAACCGGGGCCGGATCACGGACAGGGCATCGGGCGAGCTGCGCCAGACCAGGAAGAGATAGGCGAGGTAGGGCAGCTGCAGCAGCGCCGTGGCCACCGCATAGCGGCCCGCGTGCCGGTAGCCGCGCAGGCGCGACCAGGTAAGCAGCACCCCTGCCGCCAGCAGGGCGAGCTGGGGGTAGATCAGCTGGAGTCCCGCCATCGCCGCCAGGCCGCCGAGCATCCACCTGCCGTCGGCGCCACGCCGCTGCCGCAAGCCGGCCACCATCGCCCAGCACAGCAGCGCCATGGCCCAGGGCAGGTGGGGAGCCATCGAAATCAGGTCCGCGACGCTGCTGCCGGGCGAGGTCATCTCCGTCGCATGGGTCACCACCGGTCCGAGGCGCACGTCGCGGGGCAAGATCGCCCCCACGCCGCCACCCAGCGCGGCAAGAATGAACGCCCAGCGGCGCAGCAGCCTCGAAGAGAACAACTCGCCGGCCAGCCGGTAAAGCGCGGCCAGTAGCGCGGCGGCGGCCGCCACTCGGGCCAGGTGATAGAGCCAGGGCCCGGCGGCCCAGCCCAGCAGATGGGCCGGCCATAGATACCAGGGATAGAGCAGGATGCCCGGCAGGTTCTCCGAGGTATAGCTCGAGTGGAAGAGCCAGGCCCCCTGCCAGCCGGCCCGCTCGAGGGCCTGGTAGACGAACGCGTCGCGGGCGATCACGACGTAGCCTGAGAACACGCTGTCGGCGGGCGTTCGCAGGGCCGCCAGAGCGAGCGGCGGCAGCGTCAGAAGACAAAGCGCCGCGGTGATCATGGCCGGCCATCGCCAGCTCCGCCGAAGCGGACTCAACAGTGGACTCACGACGGGCGCTTCCCAGCGCGGCGTGGCCAGGGCCATCAGGCCGCGAGTCGCCGGGGCTGGAGTGCGGCCGGCGACATCAGGTTCGTGGTGGCCAGCGGGGGCAGGCAGAGCGCAAGCGCGATCACGACGGCCACGTAGTTGTCGTTGAAGAAGCGGGCAAAGAAGCAGAAGGCCAGCAGCAGGCTCGTGTAGCCGGCCATCCAGCGGCGGGCGGTGGCGCGACGCAGTAGAGCGCGGCCGGCGAGCCAGAGGATCGGATTCATCGCGGCCAGCTGGAAGAGTGCGGAGGGAAACGCGTCGCTGCGACTGGCGATGACGCGCGCGTTGTAGAGCAACTCCGCAAAGCCGTAGCCCTCAATCGGATAGGCGTCCGGAACACCGCCGCTGGTGTAGAGGACGACGTCGGTGTAGAAGGCGTGTGGATTGGCGAAGAAAAACGGGAGGATGGTTATCGCCGACGGGGCGATCAGGGAGAGCAGGCTGACGGCGAGCTCACGGCGATCGTGCCGGTCGCGCCATCGCAGCATCAGGACGATCAGCAGCAACGGCACGGCCGGCCAGGCGAACGGCTTCAGGGCGACGGCAATCCCCAGCGCCCCAGCCGACAGGATGGGCCGCCCGCGCGCCAGCAGCGCCAGGCTGAGCAGCAGCATAGCGAGGAACTCGATGTCGTTGCGCCCCGACCACAGATAGAGGGTGATCAGCGGGCTGACGAAGAGAACGGTCATCAGCATGATGCGATGCTGCGCGCTCAGCGGCAATGCGGCGATGGCGAGCAGGCCGAGCAAAACGAAGCCAACAAGCACCAGTCGATAATCGAACGGCAGCCCCAGGGCGTCGGTCAGCAGGCGAAGCGGGACGCCCGCCAGCACCGTCAGTGGAAGGTAGGCCAGGTGGTGGAGCGCCGGGTTCGGTCCGTTGGTCAGGCCCCATGGCACGCTTGCCATCGGCGTGCCGGCCCAGTCCACGCCGTAAATCGGGAGCCCATGCAGCACGCGATCGATGGCCGATTCAACCTGGAGCATGCCGTCGTGCTCCACGGTCAGCCCCACCCGCGGCCGCTCGATGATCTCGAACAGCGCGGGTCCAATGGCGGTGAACGCCGACAGCGCCGCCACGCTCCAGAGTTTCAACCGCCAGCGCTCGCGACTCACCGTGATGAACGCCAGGACGGCGATCAGGCCGGCGGCGGCAAGGATCGGCAGCCAGACGCCGAAATGCCCACGCAGCATCCACAGCACCGCCAGCTGCAGGCTGCCGAGGATTCCCAGATAGGTCCAGGGGGTGGTCAACCGGGCGGCAGCTCGCGCCAGCGAGGCTGCACGTCCACCCGGCGGCGGCAGGTCGCCAGCCATGACGACGGTGTAACGCCGAGTGTGAGGAACCCCTTCTCCGGAGCGTTATAGGGGGTTGTGTCGTCCCCCTCTTCCGCGGCTCGGGCGATGCCGGCGGCGCTCGCCCCACGGAAGCTTCGGCCGGCATTCGTGGCCCAGTCCGTGCTGATGGGGTCGGCGCTCGCCGTCTATCTTTTCGTCCTCGGCTCGGCAGGGTTGCACCATCAGGACCTCGATCCCTATCTGGTGGCGGGCCGGCACGTCTGGAACGGGGAGCCCCTCTACGCCACGTTCCTGCAGCACCCGTTCCCTGACCCGACCTTGAGGCCGGCGTTCATCTATCCGCCGGCATTCGCGCTGCTCATCGCGCCGCTGGCGCTGTTGCCCGGCGCGATGGCCAACCTGGTGTGGCTGATCGTCGGCCAGGTCTCGCTCGCTGCCGCGATGCTCCTCGTCCTGCGCTGGCTTCGTCCACCGAGCTGGGCGGTGGCGACGTTGGTGGTGGCGACGTTGACGTTCTATCCGCTCTGGATTGATGTCCAGCAGGGCCAGGCCAACCTGCTGGTCCTGCTGCTCGTGACCGCCGGCATCGCCGGCGTCGTGCAGGGCCATCCCCGCTTTGGCGCGGCGCTGGGTGTCGCTGCCGCGTTGAAGCTGACCCCGCTCATCCTGCTGGCATGGCTGCTCCTCGAGCGGCGCGGGCGCGAGGCTGCCTGGATGATGGCCGGATTCACGGCGGTGAGCGGCATGGCCGCGATCTTCCGCTTTCAGGACACAATGGCGTTTGCTCAACACGTGCTACCGGCGCTCGCGCCCGGTACGGCCTTCTACGCCAACCAGTCGCTGGCCGGATTCATCGAGCGGATCGGCAGCACGAATCCGTACACGCAGCCGTGGATCGACCTTCGCTGGGCATCTTTACTGGCCGCCGCGGCCGGCATCGCGCTGGTCGCGTTCTGGTTCTGGCGCAGCTCGCGTCGACCGGCGCTGGTGCGCGCCGCCACCTTCTTGCCCCTGCTGCCACTGCTGTCGTCAGTCACCTGGGGGCATCACCTCGTCATCCTGCTGCCGGTGATCTGGCTCAGCGTTATCGCTCTGGCGGAGGCGGGCTGGCCGGTTGCTCCCGCCGTCACGCTTGGCGGTCTGCTGCTGATGTTCAGCGTGGTCTCGCGCTGGCCGGCAGGTCCGGCGTTCAACCAGACAGGCTTCCGCCTGGCTCAAACCACCGACCCCATGGTCTTCATGGTCGCGAACACGCTGTTCTTCGCCACCTTCATCCTCTTTCTGGCTGCGCCGTGGCTGCTGCGCTCCCGCTAAGCCGGTCGGTGCCGGCACCGGTTGGCCGGGCGGACCTTTGGCGCCGGTTCCCACTCGTCTTCGCCGCCTTCGTGGCCGCCGTCTCCCTCCTCCCCTATCTGCTCGCCTACCTCTGGACCCCGCCCGGCCACCACTTCGCCGGTTTCTTCTTCATCGCCGACGATGCCGCGACCTACCTGTCAAAGATGCGCCAGGGTGCGGCGGGCTCGTGGTTGTGGGCCGATCCCTACACCACCGAAGCGCACGGTGGGGTCTTCCTCTTCAGCTTCTATCTCCTCTTCGGTCACCTGGCCGCCCTCCTGCATCTGCCGCTGATTGCCACCTACCACCTCGCCCGGATTTCGGGTACGGTCGCGCTGGTTTTTGCCGTCGACCGCCTGTGTCGGCGGTTGATCCCAGGACAGCGAAACCTCGGCCTGGTCCTGGTGCTCCTCGGATCCGGTCTCGGTTTTCTGGCCCAGGCGGCGGGAAACCCGGCGATCCTCGGGAGCAAGCTGGAGGCGCTCGACCTCCATCTTCCCGAGCTGAGCGGCTGGTACTCGATGCTGGCGATTCCGCACTTCACATGGGCCACGGCCCTCATCGTCATCGCGCTGCTCGGGCTGCTGGAAATCATCGATCACCCCGGATGGCGCGCGACCGTCGCGACCGCCGCGGCCCTGACGGCGCTCACCGCCATCCATCCGCAAATGATTCCGGTGATCGCCGTCATCTGGCTCGCCTACCGCGCGGTCCTCTTTACCTGGGGTACGCGTCCAACGTGGCGGCAGCTCGCCATGGAGGCCACCCCGTTCCTGATCACGACACCACTGCTCGCCTACAACGCCTGGATCCTCTTCGCCGATCCGACGATCGCCGAGTGGGCACGGCAGTGGCGGCACCAGGCGCCCGGACCGCTGAGCCTGGGATTGAGCCTCGGCCTGCCGGCGGTTTTTGCCATCGTCGGCGTGATCACGGCCTGGCGCCGCCGCGATCGGGGCCTCGCGCTCATGTTCGTCTGGCCTCCGGTCGTGTTCCTCCTGCTTTATCTTCCGAACCTCGCGAACATCCAGCGCCGGTTGCTCGATGCGCTCTATGTTCCGCTGGGCATCCTGGCGGCGGTGGGCCTTCGCGCCCTGACGGCCCGATTGCGTCGGGCCCGGGCCCGCCGCGTCGAGGCCCTCCTGGTGAGTGCCTGCTGCTTCTCATCGCTGATCGTGCTGGCCATCGCCTTGCGCTTTGCCTCGGGGGCCTTCGCCGAAGCCTACGTCAGCAGCGACGCCTGGTCGGCGATGCAGTGGCTCGCCGCCCATCACCAACCTGACGACCGCGCGCTCTCCGCGCCGGGGTCGGGCGAGTTACTTCCTGCCTGGGCGGGCGTCCGCGTCTACGTCGGTCACTACAGCGAAACGTTGAACTACTTCGAGAAGATTCGAAACGTCGGCACCGTCCTCACCCCCGGCATCTCACCCGCCGTCGTGCAAGCGTTTCTGCGGACCAATGGCATCACCCTCGTCTATTGGGGGCCCGATGAGGAAAGAACCGGCTTTGAGCCTGACGGCCAGCTCTACCTGGAGGCCGTTCACCGCGAGGGGACCGTCGCGATCTATCGCGTCATCCCTCAGGCAGCGGAGCCATAGCCGATGGACCTCCTCTTCTACCCGCTGGTGCTGGCCGCGCTGTTGCTGCCCGTAATCTGGGTCGGCCGCCGCCACACCGATCACGTTGAGACCCTGGCCCTGGCTGCCGGGTACGGCGTCCTTGGCGCTGCGGCCATCGGCCTGGCACGATTCTTCGTGGCACTGCCGGCCAGCACCCCGAGGCTCGCCGGCCTCCTGGCGTTTGGCCTATGCGTGGTCGCGGCGGTCATCCTCTGGAAGGTCACCGCCTCGAGCCGTGGGGACGTGGCGATCCAGCGCTCGGACACGCCGGCCCGCCGGTCGGGCGCGCTGCAACGGATCAGGGTGTCGCTCCTGCTTGCGGTGGTCTCAGCCGCCTTGCTCAGTGTGGGAATCGAAGCCAGCCTTCCGCACTACGATCTTGCGGAGCGCTACTACGACTGGTTCGTCCATTTCGACCTGGCGCGCGTCTTTCACGCCGCAACGGCGGCGGACCTCGGCCGCCACTGGGGCGAAGCTACCGTCACCACCCGGACGCCGCTCTACAACCTGGTTGGCTCACTCGCCCTCACCTACCTGGGGGATCGCCTGGCGGTCTTTCAGGTATTCACCGCGGCCGTGGCCTGGCTCTGGATTCTGCCGTTCGCGTTGCTGGCTCGGCGGCTGGTGGGCGGCTGGGCTCCTGCGGTCACCGCGCTCGCCGGCCTCAGCCCGCTCGTCCTTCATACCACCACCTACGCGTCATCGAAGGGGCTGGTCACATTCTTTGCCCTGCTGGCGCTCGAGCGGTACCTGGCCCTCCGCGAAGCGCCAGCTAAGAGTGTCACGTCGCTCAGCTGGCAATTCGGGCTGTTCAGCGCCGCTACGGTGATGACGCACTCGGGCTTTCTCGGCTTTCCACTTGCGCTCTTCGCCCTCTTCGCCTGGGATACGCTGCGGCGCCGGCGGCGGTGGCGCGATCTTCTGTTGTCCACGTCGATCGCCGCACTGGTTGCCATCCCCTGGTATGTCTGGGCGATTGCGCAGTATGGCCTGCGTGCCGGCGTCTTCGGGTATCCCCACGCGCCCTACGACAGCGTCTTGCGTTGGGCATTTGATCGCTTCCTCATCCTCCCCACCAGCCTGCTGCCGCTGACCCTTCCGCTCGATCGATATGTGGCGCATCCGATCGAGACCTACTTCCTGGTCTTCATCGGCACCGCTACCGGCCTGCTCGGCGTGGCCTACCTGCTCCGGGCGCTGGCCCAGAACCTCAACCGGCGGACGCGGATCAGGGCCGGCTCGCTGGAGGCGCCGGTCCTCTGGTTTGCGGCCGGTGGAATTCTCGTCGCCGACCTGCTGCACGAAGGCGTGGTGTCGAACAACGCGGGAACCTTCTGCGTCCCCGGCTTGCTGGTCCTGATGCTCCTGGCCCTTCGGGCGAATCCGCTGACCAGAGCCTTCCTGATCGTCTCGCTGGTCGAGACCATCGCCTTCGAGCTCGCGGTGCTCTGGTGGGCCTGGTCGCCAGCCGGCGGTGGCCGCCCGAACGCGCTGGTCGCGCAGGCCAACCACCTGCGCTTCCTGGGTCAGGACACGCTGCCGATTGGGATCATTCTCTTGATCGCCGGCATCGTGCTCGCCGTGGTTTGTGTCTGGCCGCACATCCGGGCCCAGGCGGAGGCCCCGAGCCGCGCGTCCAGTCCGGCCGCCGCATGAGAGCGCTCGCCACGCGGATTCATGGCGGGCTGGCGCTGCTGATCTATCTGGGGCTCGCCGCTGCCGTCTTCGCCAGCGCGTGGGCCGCCCCCAACAGCAACGCGATCGGCGTCGGCGGCGATCCAAACCTCGCCATCTGGTTCATGCGCTGGACGCCGTTTGCGCTAACCCATCACCTCAGCCCGCTCTTCACCGACTACCTCGACTATCCGTCGGGCGTCAATCTGATGTGGAACACGGCGGCTCCCCTGCTGGGCCTGCTGTTCTGGCCGATCACGCAGGCCGCCCCGGTGCTGGCCTACAACACGGCCGAGACGCTTGCGCTCGGGCTCTCGGCCTGGACCGCGTACCTCGTCTTTTGCCACTTCGTCCAGAGCCGGATCGCCGCCGGCCTCGGCGGACTTCTCTACGGATTCTCGCCCTACATGATGGCGCACGCGCTGGGACATCCGCCCCTGGTCTTGCTGTTCACTCCACCCCTCATGCTCCTTGCCCTGCACCATGTCCTGATCCGCCAGCGTCGCAGTCCGCTGCTGATTGGAGCCGGGCTCGGCATCCTGGGAGCGGTCCAGTTGCTGCTCTGGGAGGAGCTGCTGGCCTCGGAAGCGCTGGTGGCCTTCGCAGCGATCGTGTGGCTGGCGGCGCTCAATCGCGACGCCCTCCGGACGCGCAGCCAGTATGCGATCCGTGCGCTCGGCGCCGCCGCTCTGGTCTTCCTCGTCCTGACTGCCGTTCCCCTCGGCTTCCAGTTTTTTGGCCCCCGCCAGGTCCATGGCGCGGTGTGGCCGCCGAACCAGTTTGTCATCGACCTGCTCGCCTTCATCGTCCCCACCCGATTGCAGGCGCTCGCACCGGCGGCCGCCATCGACGTCAGCGACCTCTTTCGCAGTCGCATTTACGAATGGAGCGGCTACCTCGGTATTCCGCTCCTCGTCCTACTGAGCTACGGGACCATCCTCTACCGAAAAGATCGTCAGGTCCGGCTGGCCGCGTTGCTTGGAGGCTTTGTCGCCCTGCTCTCGATGGGACCGCTCATCAACCTCGGCGGCCGCACGACCCCGATTCCGGTCGCGCTGCTGGCCCTGGCCTTCCCGCCACTGACCCGCGATGTCCGGCCAGCGCGACTCATGCTCTATGTCTTCCTTGCCATCTGGATCGCGATGGCGTTCGTCCCCATCGTCAACGATATCCTCCCCTCGCGGCTGACCCTGTTTGTCTTCCTCTTCTGTGGGCTGCTGCTCGCGCTGATCGTCGATGCCACCCTCAAAAGCGGCCGGCCGCGCCGGATTGCGATCCTGGCGGTCGTCACCGCGCTCGCGGTGTTCGCGCTGGTGCCCCGGCAGCCGTTTCCCACCACCGGGACGAGCAGTCCGAGCTTTTTTACCACGGATGCGGTGCGGCAGATCCCCGACGGCAGCGTCGCCCTGGTGGCGCCCTTTGCCTACGATTGGCGGCTCGCCACGCCGATGCTATGGCAAGTGCAATCGGGCATGCGGTTTCGAATGCCTGAAGGCTTTGCCTGGATCCCCGGTCCCTCGTACACCCCGACGCCCTCGGCCCTGGGCGACGTCATGACGGCGGTCGCGCGGGGCACGGCAATGCCAGAGATCACCGACGACCAGCGCCGCTCGATGCTGGCGGATCTGGATCGCTGGCGTGTTGGGACCATCCTGGTGGGGCCGATGGCCCGCGAGGACCAGATGGTTCAGGTGTTCACCGACCTGCTGGGCCGGCCACCGGCCCTCGATGGCGGGGTCTACGTCTGGTGGCAGGTCGACACCAGTCGCTGATGGCGATCTGCGCTCAGGCGGATTCGCGGCGCTCGTTTGCTCCGGCCGCCAGCGTCGGATGTTTGCGCACCCGGTCGGGAATCGCGAGCAGCTCTAAGAACATGGCGGCCGAGTGCCGGATCGGATGCACCCGGCTCTGCGGCGAGTTGATCCAGCGGGTCGGTACCTCGACGATCTTGTAGCCGGCGCGCTGCGCTCGGTAGAGGACCTCGACGTCGAAGCCAAAGCCGCGGGTCTGCAGGACCGGAAAGACGCGGTCCGCGACCTCAGCCGTGAACGCCTTGAAGCCGCACTGGGTGTCGTGCACGCCGCCGAGCACGAAGATCCGGACCAGCCGGTTGAAGATCTTCCCCATGCTTTCCCGGTACCAGGGCTGATGCAGCTCCACCTGCGAGTCGCGCAATCCGCGCGAGGCGATCGCCACTCCCGCCCCCGCGTGAAGCGGCCGCAGCAGCTTTTCGATGTCATCGATCGGAACGCTCAAGTCGGCGTCACTGAAGACCCGGTAACGACCGCGCGCCGTCGCCATGCCCAGGCGGACTGCGGCGCCCTTGCCGGCGTTGCGCTCCGCCGCGACCAGCTTGAGCTGCGGCCAGCGCTTCCCATGCTGGCGAACGATCTCGGCGGTATCGTCGTGGCTGCCGTCATCGACCACGATCACCTCCGCGCTGAAGCCCGCCGTCGATAGATGGTGCTGCACCCGGTCCAGGGTGGCGGGTAACCGCAGCGCCTCGTTGTAGGCCGGAATCACGATCGAGATCTCGGGCGTCATGCGGCCTTCTCCACTTTCCGCATCTCGGCTTTGAAGGCCAGCAGCTCGCCGAATGCGCGTAAAACCACCCGGGGATTCGCCCCCGTCTGCTTCCCTGAGAGGCGCGGGTAATGATGGACGGCGACTTCGACGACCCGAGCGTGGAGCCGGCGAGCCAGTACCAGCATCTCGGTATTGATCAGGGCGCCCTCCGAGTGGAGATTCATGCGGTCCAGCAGGTCGCCGCGAATCAGCTTGAAAGCGCAGTTCACGTCACGCGCCAGCCGACCGAAGTTCAACCGCACCAGCGTGAAGAACGCCCAGGCATTGAGCCGGCGAGGCAGTGGGTCCCGGCGACGCTGGCGGTACCCGGTCACGATGTCCCCCTCCCCGGCATGCGCCAGCAACAGCCCGAGCTCCATCGGGTCGAACTGATTGTCGGCATCCATCAGGAAGATCCAGGGAAGGCGGGCCGCGTCAAATCCCGATCGCAGGGCAGCGCCGTATCCCCGGTTGACCGGGTGCCGGACCACCCGCAGGCTGGGATGCGTGGTCTTGAGCCGCTCCAGCACGACTGGGGTGCCATCCTGGCTGCCATCGTCGACCACGATGATCTCGAAAGCGCGAGCGTGCGTCTCGAGCGCCTTCGCCATCCGGCCGACCGATTGCTCCAGGTTGGCCGCCTCGTTGAACGCCGGCAGGACGGCACTGATCTCCACCGATGAGGCAACGGCGGTCATGGAGCGAAGCCTACTCGGGTGAAAACGGTTGCCACTCGATCGTGGCTGAAAAGCTGCCAGGCCGGGTCCTGCTCGAGGAGCCCGACAAGGGGATGCCCGCTCGGCAGGACGATCGCGTCCGGGTCGGTCTGGGCGATGACGGACGGCCAGCCGTCGGCCAGGTAGCTCACCCGCAGGTAGCGGCTGAAGAGCACCGAGCCATACACTTCCACGCGACCGTCGATGAAGATGCGGCTGCCATGCGGGTAAAGGCGCCAAAGCAGGTAGCCGCCATAGTCGTAGTAGTTGAAGATGCGGACCGGCTTCCCGACGGCCTGCAGCGCGTCGGCCGCCCGCACCGGAAACACGGAAGCGATGGCGGCCGCTTCATCGGCGGAGCGAAGATTCGGGAAGGCGCGGTAGGCGATCATGACGGCCACGGCCACGACCAGGAGCGCCAGGTTGAGCACACCGAGCGCCGCGGTCGGCCGGTTGGGCCGAATCGGTGTCCAGCGCAAGGCCGCCTGCGCGGCCGGCCGGCGGGCGACCGCCGGAAGGATTGACGAGAGGGTCACCAGCAGCGCCTGAGCGCAGCGGGCGGCGAGCGGCGCGGCGCCGATGACGAACAACGGGACGTTGCGCTGCGACGCGAGCGCCAGGTAGAGCAGGGCGAAGGCCCACAGCCATTCATGGGTGCGCGCCTTGACTTTCCCGGTCGCCAGCCCACCAAGGGTAAGGAACACGATTGTCTCGAACATCAGGCCGGCCATCGAGTGGAAGTCCGGCGATGCCCACTCCTGGATGTTGTTCTGGATGAGCGGCGAGGTCAGCGTACCCAGCGGAAAGAGCAGCGTTTGGACCCCAGACGGGTTGACCACGGACAGCACCACCCCGGCCGCGATCGCCCAGCCAAACCGCGCCCGGCGGCCCGCCGGCATCCCGGTCGCGGGCGAGCGCCGGGCATCGAACCATTCACCGACCGCAAACAGGCTGGCGATGATGACGCCCACGAGGAAGCCGGAATGCAAGTTGGCCCACAACCAGATGAAGGGTGGCAGCAGCCAGGGACTGAGGCGGCCCCGCCGATAGGCGCCCAGCCCGACCACGAGCAGGCCAGTGAACAGCATGTTGAGCAGCTGGGGACGGGCGCCCCAGGCCGTGGAACCCGCCAGCGCGCCGACTAACGTCAGGGTCACGCTCAGCGTCGGGTGCAGGTCCGACCGCCGCAGGATGATGTAAAGGCAGATGGCGCCGGCCGCCACCACGCCGGCAAAGATCGCGACCAGCAGCGGCAGGCCGCCCAGTTGGTAGAGCAGATACATCATGAGGTCCGCCAGCCACTCGTGCATCACCCAGGGCTGGCCGGCGGCACTGAACGAGTAGAGATCGACGTGAGGAATCGTCCCGATGGCGATGATGAGGCGCCCGTTGGCCAGATGCCACCACAGGTCGGGATCGAGCGGCGGCACGGCGGCCAGACTGAAGATGGCGGTAAAGAGGAGCCAGCGAAGCACCAGCGCACTGGTAACCCGGCGAAGCACACCGCCGACGACAGGCATCAGCGCATGTAACGAGCAGGTGACGGGCATCCTTCATGACGCCGTCAGCGCGGCTCGCGCATGACGCGAAGGACGAAGCGGGGCAGGGCCAGCATTCGTCGCCAGCGCCAGGGCTCCTGGCGCAACCGGTGGAGCCATTCCAGGCCGCGCTTGCGCATCCAGGGAGGAGCCCGCCGGGCTCGACCGGAGATGAAGTCGAACGCCCCGCCCACGCCCATCCCGACGATGGCCCCGGAGCGGGCCAGGTTGCGGGCGAGCCAGGCCTCTTCGGTGGCCGCGCCATAGGCCAGGAATAGCAACTGGGCACCACTCGATCGGACCGCCTCCAGGGTGACCGGGTCGCTAGCTCGATCCGGTGGGCCGGCGTGCGTTCCAGCCAGCCTGAAGCCGGGATAGCGGTCGCGCAGCTCGCGACCGGCCGCCTCGGCGACGCCCGGCGCGCCGCCGAGAAAGAAAAAACGCCATCCTTCGTGGGCGCCGCGGGCCGCCAGCGCCGTGACGAAGTCGACCCCGGCCAGCCGGCTGGGCAACCGATGGCCGAGCCGTCGCGCCGCCCAGAGAACACCGGCGCCGTCGGCCAGCGCCAGATCGGCGCGACGCAGGATGGCGGCAAAGTCGGGGTCGCGCCCCGCCTGCATGATCCGCTCAGGATTGACGCTGATCACCAGGCGCGGCCGCCCTTCCAGAAGCGCGCGAGCCACCCACTCAACCGCCTCTGCTTCACTGAGCGGGTCGATCGGAACGCCGAGCAGGGTGAATCGCGTCACGCGGCGAATGCCTGCCGGTAGACCTCCGCCGTCTCGCGGCCGAGGCGTTCAACACTGAACGCCTTCGATCGCTGAAGGCCGGCATTCCGTAGGCGAGACTGCTCGGCATCGAAGCGGAGTAGCCGTTCCATGGCCTGGGTCAACTCCTCCACGCTCTCGGTGCGCAGCACCACCCCCGCCTCATCGACCAGCTCGACCAGGGCCTCCGCCGAGGAGACGATCACCGGGGTGGCGCAGGACATGGCCTCCAGGACCGGCAGGCCAAAGCCTTCGTATCGCGAGGGGTAGACGAAGAGCGAGGCGCCGCTGTAGATCGCCGGCAGGACCTCGCGCGGGACGTAGTCGAGCGCGATCACGTGACTGCGCGGTCCCGCCTGTCGGACCTGCCGCGCCAGTCGCTCGGCGCCGCGGTTGGTCCGGCCGACGAAAACCAGCGCCGAATCATCCGTCAGGTCAGGCGGAAGCAACTCGTAAGCGGCGCGTAAGCGGGCAAGATCTTTCCGCGGATCGATGGTGCCGACGTAGAGCACATACCGCTCGGGCAACCCGAAGCGCTTTCGCACACCGGCGACCTCCGCCGGCGGCCGTGGTCCGAAGGTCGCATCGGCGCACAGCGGGACGTAAGCGACTCGCTCCGGCGCGATATGGTACAGGTCGATGACCTGGCGGCTCACCGCTTTGGATGAGACCATGATGCGGTGCGCCCGCCGAATACTCCGCGGGCCAAGCATCCCGAAGTACCAGCGGGCACGCGGATGCAGGTCGTCAGGGCGGATCCGATAGGTGAGGTCGGGGACGGTCAGCACCAGTGGCACGCCGCTGAGCAGGGGGGCGACCCCGAGAACCGAGTGCAGGAGCCGCAGCGCGCGCGGGTAGGTCCCAAACCGCCACGGGAAGGACCATTGTTCCCGGCCCATTCGCAGGCCGCGTGGGACGCGAGGAAATGGCACCACGCGATGGCCCTTTACCGCATCCTGAATGCCGGGAATGACATCGCTGGGCACCAGCACATCGACCGATGCCCCGACCTGGTGGAGGCCGCGAAGGACGTGCAGCGCGTGATGCTCGAGACCGGTAAATGGCTGAGCCGCAAACAACAGGTCGAGCGCAATCCCTTCGGGCACCGAGTTCTTCCCCGACATTGCCGCGATGCTAGCGGATCAGCGAGGCCGCCGGTCGAGCTGCACGGTGCGGTCCAGTCGTGGTGAAGCGGTGATCGTCGGGATCGACGGAAGTCCCGCCATCCGCCGGGTGGCGACTGGGACGGAGATTTACGCGCGGAGCATCATCGAAGCCCTGGCCGCCTCGAGAGCTGATCGCACGATGCGCGTGTACGCGAATGCGAGCGATCCGCCACCGTGGTTGCCCCCGGCGGTCGAATGGCGCGGCATTCCGTTCCCGCGCTTGTGGACGCACTGGCGACTGCGGCAGGCACTTCGCCGCGAGCGGCCCGACGTCACGTTCATCCCCAGCCACGTCCTGCCCTTCGCTCTTGGTCTCAAGGCGGTCGTCACCATTCACGACGTGGGCCATCGCCGCGAGCCGCGCTCCTACTCGCGCCCGGCCCGCTGGTATCTCGAGGCCACGACCCGCTACGCGGCCCGGCGCGCGAACCGCTTGATCGCTGTGTCGAAAGCGACGGCCGAGGACCTGGTCCGCTTCTATCACGTGCCCGGCGGACGGGTGGCCGTGGTGCATTCCGGTGTCGATCCGCGGATGCGCCCGCAGGACCCGGCCAGGGTGGCGCACGTCATGCATCGGTTGGGCATCGCCGGCCCCTACTTCCTCTACGTCGGCCGGAATCATCCCCGCAAGAACCTGTCCATGCTGCGCCGCGCATTCGACGAAGCGCGCCGGCGCGGTCTCCGCGCGAACCTGGTTCTCGCCGGACCAGACCACGATGCGGCGACGGCGAGTGATGTCGTGACCACGCTTGCGTACGTGTCCCCGGATGATCTGCCCGCCCTCTACGCCGGAGCCGTGGCGCTGACGCTCCCGTCACGCTTTGAAGGCTTTGGGTTTCCCGCACTGGAGGCGATGGGCTGCGGAACGGCCGTGATCGCCTCGAGCGCGGGGGCGCTTCCTGAGATCGTGGGCAGCGCGGGCATCCTGCTCAGCCCGGACGATACGGGTGCCTGGAGTCAGGCGATGCTCGAATTGGCCGGTGACCCCGCGTTGCAGCAACGCTTGATCGCGGCCGGGACCGCGCGCAGCGCCGAGTTCACCTGGGACGCCGCCGCCCACAAGACCTGGCGCGTCCTCGACGCCGCCGCTCGACGGGGTCAGGCAGAAATGACGGATTCGTAGACCGCGTGGTGCGCGGCGGCGCTCGCGGACCAGGTGTAGGTGGCCGCCCGGGCGCGACCGGCCGCCACCTGGCGATCGCGCAGCTCGCGGTCCCCGAGAAGGCGGCGCAGGTTGGCCGCCAGCGCCTCGTCATCCTCCGGCGCCGTAAGGAGGGCGGCATTTCCGGCGACTTCCGGGATGGCACCGGCGTTGGATGCGATCACCGGGGTGCCTGCGGCGAACGCCTCGAGCACCGGCAGGCCGAACCCCTCATCCAGTGAGGGGAAAAGGACGGCCTGCGCCATCTGATAGAGCGCGGGGAGGTCGGGCATTCCGGCATAGCCGACGAAGCGCACCGAGCCAGTCAGCTCGAGGTCGCGCACCGCATCGACCACCGGACCGTACTTCCAGCCAAAGCCGCCCACCACGATCAGCGGAACGCGTTCGGGCGCGGGGATCCGCGCCAGGGCCCGCAGCGTGGTGATGTAGTTCTTCCGCGGTTGAACCGTCCCCACCTGCAGAACGTACCGGTCCGGCAGAGCGTAGCGGGTCTGGACCTCAGCCCGCACCGACGGCGATGCCGGAAGCGCGAACTCGGTCTCGACGCCGTGCGGAATTACGCGGCATCGCGCCGCCTCCACACCAAAGAGTCGCATGGTGGCCGCCTTCGTCGCCTCCGACGGACAGATGATCATGCGCGCCTGATGGACAGACCGCGGAACCACCACTTTGGTCGCGAACCACTGGTCCCCCGGAAACCATTCGGGGTGAGCATAGATTGCCAGGTCATGAATGGTGACCACGCCAGGAAGACCGACGAAAAGCAGCGGCAGCGAATTGGCGGGACCATGGATGAGCTGGGCGCGATCCCGCCGCATCCGGAGCGGAGTCATGACCTGTGGACCCAGGAGCCTGGGCGTTCGCTCTCCATACGTCGTTACGGCGACGCCGTGACCCTCGCGGAATGCCGTGAGAAGCGCGCGCACGTAACGCCCGACCCCGGTGGCGTCCTCATGGTTCAGCGCCCGGGTGTCGAGCGCTACCCGAATTGGTGCTGTCGCCGCCGCTCTCGACCGCCCTTCAGGCGTAGGTATCGATCCGAGCCTGCCGAGAAAGCGCCGCCACGACATGCCGGGCGGGGAACTTGGTGAAATCCTCCGCCCAGAGCGCCGCCACCCGCTCGCCCATCGGCGGGATATCGGGCCGGCTCGCAACCGCCAGCACCACCGACCCGGCCGCCGCGGCTACGTGGAGCGCGTCACCGTCGTGGCCGATCACCGCAAGGCTGAGCTCGCTGAGCACCGCCACCTCGTCCACCGTCATGTCTGCCAGCTTGACGACCGTGGTCTGCTTGGCAATGCCACCCCGCGTTTCCCGCACGACTCGCTCATCGCCGACGCCGGACAGCAGAATCACGCGCTCCGCCGTCGCCTGGTTGGCCACCACGGCGAAGCGTTCCGCCGGCCACGAATGACCCGAGCGGCCAGACGACCAGCCGCCACCGCCCGGAATCAGGACCAGGGGACGCCGGCCGCCGCCGATGAAGGCGGGCCAGCGGGCGATCGCCTTCGCCCGCACCGCTTCCGGTGGGTGCAAGGTGGGAGCATCCCCCGGGCCGAGTACCGGCCGGTTGCCCGCGGCCGCGGCGAGGCGCCAGTTGGCTTCCACCGGGTGCATCCCACGGACCGCGGTGAGCCGCTCGGTGGCGGCCCAGTCGTTGGCACCGGCCACCATCAGGCGGCGGGGAACACCGGCGAAGTAGGTCAGCGCGAGATGAAGAAATCGGGCTGGGAATGGAACGACGACCGTTCCGATCGAGCCGCCGCGCAAACGCCGAAAGACCCGCAGGAGCTCGCCCGGCGAATCATCGAACACGAAGGCGCGGCCAACGGACGGTAGACCGAGCAGCGTTCCAACGGCGTCGCCCGAGGCGAAGACCGTGGCGCCCTCACAGGCGCGCAGCAACGGTTGCGCCATCAGCGCCTCCCGGACGCCGCCCCCGAGCAAGATGGCAACCCCCGATGAGGGGCGAGGTGCCGTGCTCATGTGATGTAGTGCTGCCCCCGCCGGATCACTTGCAAGTTGTCGAGGGCCATCCCGGTTCCGACGGCCACGCAACTCTGGGGATCGCGAGCAACCCGGGCGGGGATCCCCGCGTGGCCCGTGAGAAATTCCGCAATCCCGGGCAGCAGCGCACCGCCACCGGTGAGGATGACCCCATTGCGCTTCAAGGAAGGGCGCCGGTCTTCGCCGGCCTGGGCGATCACCCGCTCCAGGCCGGCCGCGATCGCGAGCAGTGGCGCCTGGATCGCAACCTGGACCTCGCCGCCGGAGAGACGAAGCCGGGGGTTGTGGCCGTCCGCGGTGGCGGTGGTGGTCACCTCGAGCCAGGTCTCCGCGGCGGGAACGGTCGCCGAGCCGATCGCCACCTTCAGGCGCTCGGCTTCACCAGGCTGCAGCCGCGCACCGTGGGTCGCTGCCACGGCGTCCTCGATCGCCCGGTCGAGGCTCTCGCCGCCGATCCGAATCGATTCGAGAGCGAGGATCTCGCCCTGCGCAATGGCGGCCACGTCGGTTGAGCCGGCGCCCAGGTTCACAACCAGGATCCCATCCGTCGTCGCCACCGGGATTCGGGCGCCGATCGCGGCCGCCATCGGCTTGTCAATCAGATAGGCGCTCTTGGCGCCCGCATGCATGGTGGCTTCGAGCATCGCCCGCCGCTCGACCCCGGTTACCATCGGCGGCACCGAGAGCATGACGTCCGGGCGGAAAATCCGTTGCCGGCCGACGATCCGGCCGATCAGGTGCTGGACCATGGCCCCGGCCGCGTCGTAATCCACGCCGTCCCCGTCGCGAACCGGCCGGATGGCCCGGGCTTTGCCCCCGCGTCCGAGCAGTTCCGAGGCCGCCCGCCCGACGGCCAGCACCCGTGCACCTTTCTCATCGGTTGCCATCAACGCCGGTTCGTTCACCACGATGCCCTCGCCTTTGACATAGACGAGCACTGTCGAGGTGCCGAGATCGATGCCAATTTTCTTGGAGAGCACGGCGACCTCAATCCCCTACGACCCTGGAGAGATCTGGCCGGACCTCAGCCTCGCCGTCGACCCGCGTGATATGCGCACCGAGTCGCTCGAGCTTGGCCACGATGTCCTGATAGCCCCGGTCCAGGTGATAGATATTCTCAAGGACGGTCGTCCCTCTGGCGCAGAGAGCCGCCACGACGAGGGCAGCGCCGGAACGGATATCCGGCACATTGACCGAGCCGCCGTGGAGCGCGCTGGGTCCAGAGACCATTGCGCTGCGGCCTTCCACATAGATGTCCGCACCCAACTTGCGGAGCTCAGGCACGTGTTGAAAACGGTTTTCGAAGACCGCCTCCGAGACGACGCACCGACCGTGCGCCTGCGTCATGAGGCTGACGAAGGGCGCCTGCAGGTCCGTGGGGAAGCCGGGGTGCGGCCAGGTCGTCACGTCGACCGGCTGCAACCGCTCACCGCCCCGCACCCAGAGGCTGTGCGTCCGATCTTCCACCTCGACGCCCGCCGCCCGCAACTTGAGGATCAAGGCCCGCAGGTCTCCCGTTACAACATCTTCGAGCACAGCCTCACCACCCGTCGCCGCGATGGCGATCGCGTAGGTCCCGGTCTCGATGTTGTCGGGGATGACGCGATGCGTCGCGCCGCTCAGCTCGGGTACGCCCTCGATCTGCAGTACGTCCGTGCCAATACCCTGGATGCGGGCCCCCATCTTGCCCAGAAAAAATGCCAGGTCGACGACGTGCGGTTCGCGGGCGGCGTTGTGGATCGTGGTGATGCCATCAGCGGTGGCGGCCGCCATCATGAGATTTTCCGTTCCCGTCACCGTCGGCATGTCGAGATGGATAGTGGCGCCGGTCAGTCGGTCGGCGCGGGCGACGTAGTCGCCGTCTTCGAGCTCGACGCGAGCGCCCATCAGGCGCAGGCCGACGATGTGCTGTTCAACCCGCCGCATGCCGATGTCGTCGCCGCCGGGCTTCGCCACCCGAGCCTCGCCCCGGCGCGCCAGCAGCGGCCCCATCAGGAGAAACGAGGCCCGCATCCGGTTGGCCATGGCTGCCAGGACCTCGCTCTTGGCCAGCCGCTCAGCATCGACCTGGAGTTGCTGAGGGTCCAGCCAGCGAATCCGCACGCCCATTCCCTCGAGGAGCCGGACCATGGTGGCGACGTCCTCGATGCGTGGCACGTTCTTGATCCGGCACTCTTCCTCCGTCAGCAGGCAGGCAGCCAGGATCGGAAGGACGGCATTCTTGGAACCGCTGATGGGCACACGCCCGACCAACCGGGATCCCCCCTCGATCAGGAGCTGCGCCACTGACCCCCTAGGGTAACAGTCCGCGCCGATCCGGGCCGTGAATGCTGGCTATCAGATTTGCGCTGGTCAGACCCGCCGGCGACGGCGGAGCTCCGCCAGCCGCAGCCGGGCTTCGGCTCGGGCCAGCGCGGTCGTCGCGGCGGCCTGGTCGGCATCGGAGAGCTTCTGTTGCAGCAGGCTCTCGGCACGACGGCGCGCCTCTTCGGCGCGGGCTTCATCGATGTCGTCGGCCCGCTCCGCGGAGTCCGCCAGGACCGTGACCTGGTCCGGCCGCACTTCCAGGAACCCGCCCGAAACGAAGAAGTATTGTTCCCCGCCCTCGTTGCGGACCTTCACGGAACCGGGCGCCAGCGGGGTCAGCAGCGGGATGTGCCGCGGCAGGATGCCGAGCTCGCCCTCCGAGCCGGGAGCGACGACGAAGTCGGCGTCGCCTTTGAACCGCCGCCCTTCGACCGTGACGATGTCGACGTGGAGTTTATCGGCCATCCATTATCGCGACTGCTGTCCGTCCTTTGCGGCGGCCTTCGGTTGCGGCTTCTTTGGCTGCTCGGCCTTCGGTGGCGGCGTCTTCGACTGGTCGGCCTTCGGCTGTTCGCCCTTCGACTGGTCGGCCTTCGGCTGTTCGCCCTTCGACGGCTCGGCCTTTGGCTGCTCGCCCTTCGGCTGGCCATCCTTCGGTTGCTCGGCTTTTTGCTTCGCCTCTTCCCGCCCGCCGCCTTCACCTTTCGCCGCCTCCACGGCCTCGTCGATCGTCCCGACCATGTAGAAGGCCTGTTCGGGGAGATCGTCGTGCTTGCCGTCGAGGATTTCACCGAAACCGCGGATCGTCTCCTTCAAGGGCACGTATTTCCCGGGACGGTTGGTGAACACCTCGGCGACGAAGAACGGCTGCGAGAGGAACCGTTCGATCTTGCGGGCGCGGGATACCAGCAACTTGTCATCCTCCGACAGCTCGTCCATCCCGAGGATGGCGATGATGTCCTGCAATTCCTTGTTGCGTTGCAGCACCTGCTGCACGCCGCGAGCCACCCGATAATGCTCCTCGCCCACGATCTCAGGGGTGAGGAACCGGGAGAACGAGTCGAGCGGATCGACCGCGGGGTAGATGCCGCGCTCGACGATCGCCCGCGAGAGACTGACCGTGGCGCCCAGGTGGGCGAAGGTGGTGGTGATGGCCGGGTCGGTGTAGTCGTCCGCCGGCACAAAGACCGCCTGCACGGACGTGATCGATCCTTTCTTCGTCGAGGTGATGCGCTCCTCGAGGTCGCCCATCTCGGTGGCCAGCGTCGGCTGGTAGCCGACCGCCGACGGGATCCGGCCCAGCAGGGCGGAAACCTCGCTACCGGCGAGCATGTAACGAAAGACGTTGTCGATGAAGAGCAGCACGTCCTGACCAAACTCGTCCCGGAAGTATTCGGCAAGGGTGAGACCGGTCAGCCCCACCCGGGCGCGCGCACCGGGCGGCTCATTCATCTGGCCGAAAACGAGCGCCGTCTTGTCGATGACGCCCGACTCGTTCATTTCAAGCCACAGGCTGTTGCCCTCGCGGGTGCGCTCTCCGACACCGGCGAACACGCTGAAACCGCCGTGTTCCTGCGCGATGTTGCGGATCAGCTCCATCACGATGACGGTCTTGCCCACCCCCGCACCGCCGAACAGCCCGATCTTGCTGCCCTTGGCGAAGGTGGTGACGAGGTCGATCACCTTGATCCCGGTCTCGAGAACGGTGGTATCGGTCACCTGTTCGCTGACCGGCGGCGCCTGCCGGTGGATCGGAAGGCGGACGTCGGACTTGATCTCGCCTTTCCCATCGATCGGGTCGCCGATGACACTCATCATCCGGCCGAGCGTGTTCTTGCCGACCGGCACCGTGATCGGCGCCCCGGTGTCCCTGACCTCGTGGCCGCGCACCAGACCGTCGGTTGAGGCCATGGCGATGGTGCGCACGATGTTGTTGCCCCGGTGCTGTTGCACCTCGAGCACCAGTCGGCCGGCTTTCCCTCGGTCGATCTCCAGCGCGTGGTAGATCTCGGGCAGGTTCTCGGTGTCGAACGCGACGTCAACTACCGGGCCGATGATCTGGTCGACGCGGCCCACCCGCCCTTTATCGGACTTCTCTTCCTTCTTCTTTGCTTTCTCCGCGATGGCCATTGCTACATCCTAACCGGCGGCCAGCGCCTCGGCGCCGCCAACGATTTCGCTCAGTTCCTTGGTGATCGTCGCTTGCCGCACCTTGTTCCGCAGCATGGTCAGGTCATCGATCAGCTCGCCGGCGTTGTCGGTCGCGTTGCGCATGGCGATCGTCTGCGCTGCATAAAAGCTGGCGAGGTTGTCGAGAACGGCGGCGTAAACCTGCGCCTCGAGGTATCGGGGCAGCAATCGCGCCAGCACCTCTTCGGGTTCGGGCTCGTACAGGTAACCGACCCGCAGCCCTTCCTTTCGCTCGGGGACCTGCACCGGGATCACGATCGACACGGTCGGGACCAGCCGGCTGATGGAGGCGAAGTGGGTGTGAACCAGGGCAACCTGATCGACCTTCCCCGCCAGGTACTCATCTCTCGCCACCGTGACCGCCGGAAGGATGTCCTTCAACTCGGGCCGGTCGCCCGTCTGGGAGACCTCGGCGATGATCGGCACCCCCAGGCGGCGGAAGTAATCGCGACCCTTTCGGCCGATCGTGTCGAGCACTGTCTCTTCACCCTGCCGGATGTAGGTCAGCGCCGCACGAATGGCATTGACGTTCAAGCCGCCGGCCAACCCGCGGTCTGCGGTGACCAGGATGAGCAATCGTTTCTTGATGGGCCGCTCGCTCAGGAATGGATGCGGCGAACCGGTGGTCCGGCTGGCCACTTCGGTAAGCACCTCCGCCATCCGGTCTGCGTAGGGCCGCGCGGCTTCCGCCCGGGCCTGCACCCGGCGTAGCTTGGATGCCGCGACGGCCTGCATGGCGCGCGTGATCTGCTGGGTGTTCTTCAGACTGGCGATCCGGCGGCGGATCTCGGCGAGAGTGGCCAGGCTACTTCTCCTTGACGGTCTCTCGCTCGGCCGCCCGCCGGGCCGACTGCAGCCGGCCTCCCTTTGACGGCGCCGCTTCGCCTTCCGCGGCGGGGCGCTCGGGCTTCTGCATCAGCGGACTCGATTTCTTGAACTCGTCGATCGCCGACCGAAGCGCCTTCTCGTTTTGCTCCGAGACGGCTTTGTCTTTCGCGATGGCTCGCTCAATGTCCGGATGCGAGCTGCTCAGGAAGCGAAGCAGTTCTTTCTGAAACGCCTGGACGTCTTCTACGGCGACGTCGTCCAGGTAGCCGTTGGTGCCGGCGAAGAGCACGATCACCTGTTGGGCGATGGGCATCGGCTCGTATTGATTCTGCTTGAGCAATTCGGTCATCCGCTTGCCGCGTTCGAGCTGGTCCTTGGTGCGCTTGTCGAGATCGGACGCGAATTGGGCGAAGGCGGCCAGCTCCCGGTACTGGGTCAGGTCGAGTCGTAATCGGCCGGCGACCTGCCGGATCGCCTTGATCTGGGCGGCTCCGCCAACCCGGGAGACGGAGAGACCGGTCGAGATGGCCGGACGGATGCCCGCGTAAAAGAGGTCTGTCAGCAGGTAGATCTGGCCATCGGTGATCGAGATGACATTGGTGGGAATGTAGGCGGAGATGTCGCCCGCCAGCGTCTCGATGATGGGTAGCGCGGTGAGCGACCCGCCACCGTTGTCCTTGTTCATGCGCGCCGCCCGTTCGAGCAGCCGGGAGTGCAGGTAGAAGACATCGCCCGGGTAGGCTTCCCGTCCCGGCGGCCGCCGCAACAACAGCGAAATTTGACGATACGCCCAGGCGTGCTTGGAAAGGTCGTCGTACACGAGCAGCGCGTCCTTTCCCTGGTCCATGAAGTACTCGCCCATCGAGCAGCCGGCATAGGGCGCGATGTACCAGAGCGGAGCGGGCTCGCTGGCGGTGGCCGACACGATGATCGTGTACTCCATCGCGCCCCTCGCCTCGAGGGTGGCGGCGACCTGCGCCACGGTGGCGGCCCGCTGCCCGATGGCGACGTAGATACAGATGACGCCCTGGCCCTTCTGGTTGATGATGGTGTCCAGCGCAATCGCGGTCTTGCCGGTCTGCCGGTCGCCAATGATCAACTCGCGCTGGCCGCGTCCGATGGGAATCATGGCGTCGATCGCCTTGATCCCGGTCTGCAGCGGCGTGTCCACCGGCTGGCGGGTGATGACACCGGGCGCCACCTTTTCGACCGGCGCGAACTCTTTGGTTTCGATCGGGCCCTTGCCGTCGATCGCTTCTCCGAGCGCGTTCACCACCCGGCCGACGAGCGCCTCGCCCACCGGCACCTGGATGATCTTGCCGGTGGTCCGGACCTGGTCGCCTTCTTTGATGCCCTCATAGGGCCCGAGGATGACCGCGCCGACCGAATCCTCCTCGAGGTTGAGCGCGATGCCGCTGATCCCGCCCTTGAATTCGAGCAACTCAAGGGCCTGTGCACTCTGCAGACCGTAGATTTGCGCGATCCCGTCGCCGACCTCGGTGACGATGCCCACGTCCGCGGCCAGGATCGGGACGTCGAAGTCCTTGATCCGCCGCTTGATGAGGCTGCTGATTTCGTCGGAACTGATACCCATATGATTTCGCCCTCCTATCCGGTAAGCCGCTGGCGCAGCCGATCCAGCTGGGTGCGCACGCTGCCATCGATGAGACGGTCGCCGATCTGGATGGTCGCTCCGGCTACCAACCCAGGATCATGGTGAAATTCCATCCGGACCTTTTTGCCCAGCCGATCGGCGAAGGCTCGCTCGTAGCGCTGCTTTTCCTCATCGCCAAGGTCGATGGCCGTGGTGAGCGCGACGTTCACGATCCCTGCTGCCTCGTCCGCCATCCGCTCGAACTCGCGCCGGATGGCGGGCATCTCTGAGGTGCGACGGTGCTCGATCAAGAGCCGCAGCAGGTTCTGCGTTTCCGCTCGCAGCTCGGGCGCCAGCCGCTGGGCCAGCTCCATCCGCCGCGGCGTCGTGACGGCAGGATTGGCGAAGGCCGCTCGCAGCACGTCATCCTGCAGCAGGGCGTCGAGCTGGGCGAGCTCGCGACGCCAGCCATCGAGGTCGTGCTGCGCTTCAGCCAGCTGGAAGATCCCCTGCGCGTAGCGACGCGCGATGTTACTCCGCGGCACTGGGCTCCTTTTCGATCTCCTCGATGGTGGCTTCGATCAGCTTGCGATGGCGTTCACCGTCCAGGCTTTCGCCGACGATCCGGCGCACCGCTTCGGTGACGATGTCCGCCATTTGCAGGCGAATCGAGTGAATCGCGCGCTGGCGCTCGGCATCGATGTCCCGGCTGGCCGCCTCGACGATGCGCCTCGCCTCTTCGCGGGCCTTCTCCTGCGCCTCCTGCTGAATTCGTTCGGCGGCGCGGTTCGCCTGGTCGATGATCTTTCCCGCCTGCTCCCGAGCCCGGAGAATCTCGGCCCTGGCGGCCTCGAGCCGCTCTTCAGCTTCCTTGCGCGCTTTCTCGGCCTGCTCCAGCTGCTGCTTGATTTGCTTTTGCCGCGCTTCCGCGGCTCGAACAATCGGTGGGTAGACCCACTTCGCGAGAACCCCCAGCATCAGCAGGAAGGCGAGGATCTCGGCGATCAGGGTGCCGTTAATGGCGAGCAACCCTGCCTCGAGATAGACGACCGGTGGATGCAAGCTACTTGACCGTGCTGGCCACAGCCGTGATGAAGTAGAAGCCCAGTGCGAGGTTGATGAAGTACATGGCCTCCACCAGGCCGATGATCAGGAACATGATGATCTGCAGACGGGCCTGTGCCTCCGGCTGCCGAGCCGTACCCTGGATCGTGGCATTTCCGGCGAGGCCGTCGCCGACGGCGGCCCCGATCGCTCCGCCGCCTAGCGCAATGCCGGCGGCGATGAGTGCTCCAGCGAGGACGATCGCGTGATTCATACGTCTACCCTCCAGTTTCCGCAGTTGCCGGGGCCGCACGTCGCTGTTCGCCGTGCTCTTCTTCTTCGAGTCCCTCGCGCGCCATGCCGAAATAGATGATGGTAAGCAACGTGAAAATAAAGGCCTGGATCGTGCCGACGAAGAAGATGTCGAACGCTTTCCAGACGATGAGGCCAATCTCGGCGAGCGGTCCGAAGACGACGCCAAGCGCGGTCGTCAGCCCACCGCTTGGTACCAGCCCGGCGAGGAAGGTGATGAGCGACCCGATGAGATACACCATCAACGCGCCGGCAAAGATGTTCCCGAAGAGCCGGAGGGACAGGGTAACAGGCTTGACGACTTCTTCCACGACATTGAGTGGAATAAACAAGATCCGTACCGGCAGCGCCATCTCAAACGGCTTCGTGAAGCGCCGAAAGTAACCGCGCACGCCGAGCACCCTCAGGCTGTATGCCTGGACCACGATGATGACGACCAGCGCCAGGGCCAGCGTCTGATTCAGGTCGGCATTTGCGGGATGAACCGGTCCCGCCAGCGGAAAGAAGTCGATCCAGTTGGCCACAAGGATGTAAAACCCGAGCGTCATCGCCAGCGGCACGATGAATCCCCCGCCTTCTCCAACTGACTCTCGGACCAGCCCGCGCACGTAGTCGATCAGGAACTCGAACAGCAGCTGCAGCTTTCCCGGCACGCCATGGCTCAGCCGGTCGGCGACCAGAAAACCGACGACAATCGTAATGATGATCGCGATCGCACTCGAGATCAGGCTGTCGTAGTTGAAGGTGCAGTACCAGGAACCGCAGACGCTGACGGTGGGATGGGTGCCGGGCGGCGCCTCAGCAAGGAAGATCACCCTGCCAGCGCCTCCCGGACGGCGAAGCCGGCGAGGACCAACTGAGCAACGGCGATGCCCCCAACCACCAACCAGACCTGCGCGAGTCCGATCAACAGACCGATGCCAAGGCCCAGGCCAGTCAGCAGCAGCAACCGGACAAGACTCAGGGCGGTGAAGCCCATGCCGAAAGCGAGCGAGCGCTGGACAAGCAGGCCGTTTGCCGAACCGACGAGCAGGCCGATTGCGAACGCCAGGGCATTCTTGACCTGTCCCGTGGCGAACCCAAGCGCGATCACCGAAGCGGCCGCGATGCAGGAGGCGGTCACCGTGTTTCGGACCAATCGGTTGTTCACAGGTATGGTTTGAACCTTGTATAGACGACGACGCCGCCGGCGATGATGCCGATCAGGAGGCCGGCGAACAGGAGGAGCGGTGCAGTATGGGCCACGCCGTCAATCACGGCGCCAATCAGGAGCGGAAGGATGACAACGGCCGCCAGCAAGACGCCGAGTCCAGCCAGCTCAGCGCCCGACGGGGCGCGACCGCGCGGTGCCGCTGCATCGTAAGCAGGGTGATCCATGCCGGGCTCCTTGCGCTTATCCTTCGGGGCCATCCTCGCCTCCGAAATGGGGCCTCAACTGAGTTCAGCTTAACAGGCGCCAAATTCAACTCGCCATCCGGCGCGGACCGGAGCCGAGCTCAACCGCGGCTGGTTCGCTGGAAGCGCCGCATCATGATGACGACGATCCCCAGCAGCATGAGCAGGATCGCCCCCAGCAGCACCTTCTTGTGACCGTAGATGGCAAGACCGAGCGCCGCGAAAATCGCCGTGCCGAAATAGAAGACGAGCGCGGTCTCCCGCGGGCTGAGACCAAAGTCGAGCAGCCGGTGATGGAGATGCTCGGTATCCGGGGTGGCGATCGATCGACCCCGCATCCGTCGCCGAAGGATCGCCCAACCGGTATCGAAAATCGGGATCGCGAGGGCCACGATCGGTACGATCAGCGCCAGAACGACGGCGCCCTTCGCCACCGACAGGACCGAGAGGGCCGCCAGGGTGAAACCGAGAAAGTTGCTGCCCGTATCACCCATGAAGACCCGCGCCGGGTGCCAGTTGAAAAAGAGAAAGCCAACACATGCCCCAATCAAGGCACCGGACAGGATGACGATGTCCATCTGCTCTCGGTTGATGGCCGCCAGCAAAAGAGTCGCCGCCACAATGGCGACGACGCCTGCGGCCAGGCCATCAACCCCATCTATCAGGTTGACCGTGTTCTGCAGACCCACGAACCAGAGGAGCGTGAGCGGAATCGACACCGCGACCGCCAGGTTCACGACATGGCCGCCGGGGAGATTCACGGAGTGGATGTAAATGCCGAACACGACGATCGCCAGCAAGGACGCGGCGATCTGAAAGGCGAGCTTGGATAGGGCTCGGACCCCGTTCAGGTCATCCAGGACCATCAGGGTGGTAACGACCGCCGCCGAAAGGAGCAGGCCCAGGGTCGAGGGGTTGGTTGAGAAGAGTGCCGCAGAGAGGCCAAATCCCAGATACATGGCGAGACCACCGAGGCGGGCCGTCGGCCGGCTGTGGATCCGCCGCTCACCGGGCGCCGCCACCGCCCCCAGGCGGAAAGCCAGCCAGCGCGCAGGCAGGACGGCGATGGCCGTGAAGACGAGGGCCACGAAAAACGGCCAGACGGCCGGGCCGAAACGTGCGGGTGAAAAGGTTGACCAGAAGGTCGGGTCGCTAAAGAAGGTCGTGCCGTCTAGTACGGCAGGGGAAATCGTTCGCACAGCGCCCGGCTCTGGGCGCGCACCTGTTCGTGCACCGTTCGGTCGTCGAGATTGAGCAGCAACTCGGCGACCATCTCGGCAATCTGATTCATCTCCTCCGGGCCCATGCCGCGCGTCGTGACCGACGGCGTCCCCAACCGGATGCCACTGGGGTTGAACTTGCTCGCCGTGTCGAACGGGATGGAGTTCCGGTTCACCGTGATGCCGACGGTGTCGAAGACCTCCTGAACCTTTTTGCCGGTAAGGCCGAGCGGCCGCAGGTCGATCAACATCAGGTGGTTGTCGGTCCCGCCGCTGACGAGCCGCAACTTTCGGCGGGTCAGGCCTTCCGCCAGCAGCCGCGCGTTATTGACCACCGACTGGGCGTAGGACCTGAACTCCGGCGTCTTCCATTGCGCCAGCATCACCGCCTTCCCTGCGATCGCGTGATTATGCGGCCCGCCCTGACTGCCCGGGAACACACTCTTGTCGACGTCAGCTGCGTACTTCGCCTTGCACAAGATCATGGCGCCCCACGGGCCACGCATCGTCTTGTGCGTGGTGAAGCTCACGAAGTCGGCATACGGTACGGGGCTTGGATGCGCTCCGCCCGCCACCAGCCCGGCGAAGTGCGCCATGTCGACGAAGAAAAAGGCGTCGATCCCGCGAGCGATCGCGGCCATCCGTTCGAAATCGAGGATCCGCGGATACGCGCTGTAGCCGGCGAGCAGCATCTTGGGCCGCACCTCTTTCGCCTGTCGCTCGAGCACGTCGTAATCGATCCGCTCCGTGTTTGGATCGACCCCATAGGGCACGAAGTGGTAGAGCTTGCCCGAGAAATTGACGGGACTGCCGTGGCTGAGGTGACCGCCGTGGCTCAGGTCCATGCCCAGCACGGTGTCCCCCGGATTGAGCACCGCCGCATAGACGGCGTAGTTGGCCGTCGTGCCGCAGTGGGACTGGACGTTGGCGTGCTCGGCATTGAAGAGAGCCTTCGCCCGCTCGATGGCGAGCGTCTCGATCCGATCGACGTTCTCGCAGCCGCCGTAATAGCGCTTGCCCGGGTAGCCTTCGGCGTATTTGTTGTTGAGCAGTGACCCCAGCGCCTGTAACACGGCGGGGCTGGCGATGTTCTCCGAGGGGATGAGTTCCAGCGTGTACTGCTGCCGTTCGAACTCGTTCCGAATCGCGGCACCGACCTCGGGATCGACGAGGTCGATCCGGCTGGTCAGGTCGGTGCGGGCCTGCAGCATTCCGCTCATTATCCCGAAATCAGAAGCCCCCACCCCTGCCCTCCCCCAGACGGGGAGGGAAACCCTTATGGGCCGATGAGTTCCGAGGCCGGAATGGCTCCCTGGCGGAGGATCCGGGGCACCTCGCCACTCAGGTCGAGGATGGTCGACGGCTGGCCGATCCGGCACGGCCCGCCGTCGAGCACAAGGTCGATCCGGCCTCCCATTCCCGCGATCACCTGATCGGCATCGACGGGCGCCGGCTGGCCGGCAGGATTGGCGCTGCTGCTCGCGATCGGCTCGCCCAGCGACCGCAGCAGGGTGAGCGCCACCTCGTGGTCAGGGGCGCGAACCGCAATCGTCGTTCCATCCGGGTGCGCACGCGCCGCGAGTACCAGGGTGAGCGGGCCTGGCCAGAATCGACGCATCAGGTCGCTGGCCGCTCCGGACACGATCGCCTCGTCCTCGACCTGCTCTCTGCCGGTGACCAGCCAGACCATCGGTTGCGCCGCCGGTCGTCCCTTGATGGCATAAAGTCTCTCGACGGCCGCGGGATCGCCGGCCCGAGCGCCGACCGCATAGAGCGTGTCGGTCGGAAAAGCGATCACGGCGCCCGCCCTGAGTCGGTCGGCGGCCTGCGCCAGATGCGGCGGATCCGCCGGCCAGCGCTCGGTCATGTCTGGATCCGGACGACCCGGTCCCGCCCGGCGAGGTCTTTGTGCACGCTGACCGCCGCCGAGGGCCACTGGCGCTGGGCGAGGCGGACGACACGGCGCGCCTGTGCCGGGTCGCATTCGATGAGCACGCCGCCGCCCGGCGCGAGCACGGCGGGCGCCTGCGCCAGCGCTGCTCGAATCAGATCCAGCCCATCCTCGCCGCCATCGAGTGCCAGCGCCGGTTCGTACTTGAGCTCCCTTGGCCGCACCCGCCGCTGCTTCCCGGAAATGTACGGAAGGTTGGCCAGGATCAGGTCCGCGGGGCCGGCGCCTCGCAACAGGTCGGCCTGGACGGTTACGATGCGACGGCGTAACCGGTGGCGGGCGATATTCTCGGCCGCCACGCGCAGCGCACGCGCGCTGACATCCCGGGCAGCGATCCGAACCTGGGGCGCGGCCTTGGCAACGGCAATCGCCACGGCGCCGCTACCGGTGCCAAGATCGATGACCCGCCGGGCGGCCGGATGGGCGTTCAACCAGTCAATGGCCAGCTCGACCAGGAGTTCGCTCTCCGGTCGCGGAATCAACACGGCGGGGTTGACCGCCAACATGTGGCCGTAGAACTCGCGCTCTCCGGTCAGGTACGGCACCGGAACGCGAGCGGCTCGGCGACCCGCCAGCCGGCGCAGGCGGCGTCGCTGCGGTTGCGTCAGTCGCTGCTCGGGGTGACTGTGCAACCGCTCGCGCGAGACGTGGAGCACGTGCGCGACCAGGATCTCGGCGTCGAGCCAGGCGTATGAGATGCCGGCCTTGGCCAGTGCCGCACGCGTGCCCGCGAGTTGGAGCTTGACGCTGTCGCGGTCAGCCGCGGGAGCCATTCGGCGGCGGCTCGCTCAGACGGTTGCCCTGGTCCCAGGCGATGAGACGGTCGATGACCGGGTCGAGGTCGCCGGCTTCCACGAACTGGGGGAGCTTGTAGTACTTGAAGTCGATCCGGTGGTCGGTGATCCGCGCTTCCGGATAGTTGTAGGTGCGGATCTTCTCGCTTCGGTCGCCGGTGCCAACTGCCGAGCGACGTGCCAGGGTCAGGGCCGCCTGCTGCTTGGCCAGCTGCCGGTCCAGGACGCGGGCCAGCAAGACTTTCATCGCCCTGGCCCGGTTCTTGAGCTGCGAGCGCTCGTCCTGAGAGGACGCGACGATCGGCTCGCTGCCGTCCTCCGGTAAATAGGTGAGCCGCACCGCCGAGTCAGTGGTGTTGACGCTCTGCCCTCCGTGTCCGGTCGAGCGGAAGACCTCGACCTTGAGCCGGTCGGGATCGATGGCGACCTCGACTTCCTCGGCTTCGGGCAGCACGACGACGGTCGCGGTCGACGTGTGGATCCGGCCCTGTGCCTCGGTCTCCGGGACGCGCTGCACCCGGTGGACGCCGTTTTCGAACTTCAGTCGCGAATAGGCCCCCCGGCCGCGCACCTCGAAGATCACTTCCTTGAACCCACCGCGCTCCGTGATGCTCTCCGAGACCAGTTCGACCTTCCACCGCCGCGATTCCGCGTAGCGGCTGTACATCCGCAACAGATCAGCGGCGAAGAGCGCTGCCTCATCACCACCAGTCCCCTGCCGGATCTCCACGATGACGTCCTTGTCATCGTTCGGATCTTTCGGCACCAGCGCGGCCTTCAGCTCCTTTTCCAGACGGTCGCGCTCGCCCTGTTGCTTCTCGACCTCTTGCCTGGCATAGGCCTGCATCTCCGGATCCCGTTCGTGTTCGGCCAGCTCGCGGGCTTCATCCATGCCACGCTCCGCGCGACGGTAGGCGGTGTAGAGCTGGACCAGGTCGCGAAGCTGCGCCTGCTCCTTGCCCAAGCGCTGGAGCTCCTTGAGGTCGGCGTGGACAGCTGGGTCGCTCAGCCGCTCGGTGATCGCGTCGTATCGAGCCCGAACGGCCTCGAGCTGTTCGAACATCAGGCCGCCGCCTCTTTCTCCTCCTGGCGGGCGCCCTGGAACGCCGCGAGGGCGACCTCCAGCTGGCGATCGTCCGGCTCTCGGGTGGTGAGCTTCTGGGTCAGGAGGAAGGGGATGATCAAGACCTTGACGATGGGGTTTTTCCGGTGGCGTCCGGCAAACCGAATGAACTCGTAGGCCAGCATCGCGATCAGTGGGATGAGGACGACGCGGGAGAGCAGCAGCAGCGGCAGCGCCGGCCGCCCGACCAGGCCGAAGACAAAGGCGCTGACCACCATGACGGCGAGCAGAAACCCGGTCCCGCAGCGGGGATGAAGTGTGCTCTGGGTGCGCACGTTCGCCACGTCCAGCGGCAGGCCCGCTTCGAACGCGTTGATCGTCTTGTGCTCGGCGCCGTGATAGGCAAAGAGGCGGGCGATCTCCGCCTTGAAGGAGATGGCATAGAGGTACAGGAGGAGGAGGGCGATCCGCACGAGGCCGTCGACGAGGCCGAAGAACAGGCTGCCGTGGCCACGGCTGAGAAAGCCGGCCGCCAGGAGCGGCACGCCAAGGAAGAAGAGCAGCGCGCCGATGATCGCGATGCCCATGGTGATGCGAATGGCATTCGCGCTCAGCTCCACTTGCTCACCGGCCGCCTGGATGTTCGCCGACCAGACCAGGGCCTTCATGCCGAGATGGAGTTGCTCCCACAGACCGGCCAGACCGCGCAGCAACGGCAGCTTCCAGAACCGGTGCGTGTAGATGATCGAGCGGAGGCGCTCGCGCAGCACCTGGATCTCGCCATCGGGCTTGCGGACGGCGACGGCGTACGTGGTCCGGCCGCGCATCATGACGCCTTCGAGCACGGCCTGGCCGCCGTAGAAAAACTTGTCCTGGCTCATGCCGCGCTCATCCTAGTCTGTTGAGAACCCCTGTGCACCACAAGGGCCTCAACGCCGGAGGCGGTTATCTCTTCCGCTGCTGGCGCTGCTGGAACCGATCGACGCGGCCCTGGGTATCGACGATCCGCTGCTGGCCGCTGAAGAATGGATGGCACACCGAGCAGACCTCGGTTTTGAGCTCTTTCTGCGTCGAGCCGGTCACGAACTTATTGCCGCACAGGCAGGTCACGACGGCGTCATGGTAGTAGGTCGGATGGATGGTGGCTTTCACGGGCAACCCATTCTATCAACCCACCCGCGCTGGCAGGAGACTGTGCGTGGCGTCGGTACCCAAAACGAGCAGCAGCAGGAGGATCAGGTAGAGCCCGCCAACCACCCACTTGGTTGACGCCGGAACCTCGTAGTAGGCTGGATCCGCTACCGTGGACCTGAACCGTTGCCAGGTGCTTAGAGCGCCGATGATCACGATCAGGATGAGGATGAAACTCCTGAACTCGGTTAGGACCAGGAGTACCGCGGCCAAAATAAGTCCCGCGACATTGAACCACTTTGAGACCACCGACATGACGCGCCCACCGTCGAGTGGAGTGACCGGGATCAGGTTAAAGAGGTTGATCAGAAAGCCGAAATAGGCGAGGCCGCCGAGCAACCCGCCCCAGTATGTATTTGGCATCGAAAGGGCAGCCAGGTAGCAAGCCGCTGATGCGATCGTTCCAAGGATCGGACCGGCGATAGCCGTCTGCGCTTCCTCCGTCACGGTTCGTGGGCGGTCCATGTTCACGAAGGCTCCTAGGCCCGGAAGCATGATGGGTAAGCTGGCACCGATTCCGAGGAGTCGCGCCGCGATGAGGTGGCCACTCTCATGGATCAGGATCAGGAGCACGAAGCCGATGCCGAAGGCCCACCATCCAAAAATCTGGGCATAGACCAGTGCGGCGAGAAGCGTCGATATAAGAGTTAGGCCTAGGGCCGGGATCTTGAGGATCAGGCCGAGGAGCGCCAAAGCGCCGGCAGCCAGTCCACTCCTGCTCGGGCCTGCGGGCCGCTGCCGATGGGGGATATCCGCCTGCACGGGCCGGCTCGTGCCGTAGCCGTAATCAGCCGCGTGGTATTCGGGACCGCCGTTCTTCGGATAGATGTCAGCCACTACGTAGAGGATGCCCAGGCGGGCTGCCTTTGAATCGCCGGCCATGGGCGCGTGAAGTTGCCAAGCTGCAGGTCGGGGCAGCGCTCGGTCAGTTGCCGGACGAACTTCCGCATCCCAATGCCTCGTGTCGGCTGCGGGATCCGGTCCAGCAGCCACTGGGGATCGACATTCAGGCTTCGCAGCTGCACCTGGTGCACGCCGTGCCGGAGGATGAAGCCGACCAGCGCATCGATCTCCTGTGGCGCGTCGCTGACCCCGGGAAACGTCAGAAGGTTGATCGTGACCTGGCCCCCGGCGGCCGCCACGACGCCGGCGCATTCGGCAACCTGGTCGAGTCCATAGCCCACCGGCCGGTAGTAGGCGCGAAAGCGTGAGTCCTCCAGGCTGAACACACTGATTCGCACCGAGTTGAGGCCGGCGTCGACCAGTCGCTGAAGGACGTCGGGGCGAGAGCCATTGGTGTTGACGTGGATGGTCGCCATCGGCGCCGCCGCCCGGATGCGACGGGTCGCGTCCACCAGCGCCGCGCCGCGTGTGAGCGGCTCGCCCTCACAACCCTGGCCATAGCTGACGAAGTTCGGGTCACCGGCGCTGAGGTGCCAGGCCGCAAGCTCGGCGATTTCGGCTGCCGTTGGCGCAAAGTCGAGTCGGGTCTGTGGTGAGTCGACGTCGCCCCATTGCTCGGAGATGCATCCAAGGCAGGCGGCGTTGCACGCCGGCGAGACCGGGATGGCGCCCTCACCGCGGCGAAGAAAGACGTTCTGGGCGGTGAGGCAGCGATAGTCGGTGGCGCAGGTTTCCAGCTGCTGCAGCAACCGGTTGCCCGGTAGCGCCCGACGCGCGGCCCGGATCGCCGCCTCGATGTGGAGCCGGTCGTCGGCCTGCGGATTCCACGCGTTCCAGCGATCTGTGCGCATAGCGGCGACATGCGGCTCGCCGTCAATCGAGGCAACCGCGGCATAGCCATAGAGGGGCAGCACCGGCGGTCGTCCATCTTCCTCGTAGGCCGGCAGCCAGGTGCGCAGATAGCCGGGCGGCAGCACGGCGGCGACCGCCAGGGCCCCCGACTCGTCCACCGCCACCGTGGCACCGGTGGGCGACAGCCCGAGCGGGCGTCGTCCCGGGAGATGCATCAGGCTGGTACCCGCCGGCAGAGGGATCAGCCGATCAGCGACGCCGACGTCCCAGCCGCTGCGGGCCACGGCCTGCAGGGAGCGATGCACCCGCAGCCGGCCATCACCGGTGGCGTAGAGAAGGCGATTCACGCCCTTACGTTATCGGGTGTTCGTGAAGGATCTATGAAAGGAGGTCGAGCGGGTTCTGCGGCACACCCTGGTAGCGAATCTCGAAGTGGAGGTGCGGACCAGTGGCGCGGCCGGTGGCGCCCATCAGGCCGATCACCTGCCCCTTCGTCACAGCCTGGCCGGTGCTCACATCGACGCGGGACATGTGACCGTAGACCGTGTGGAAGCCATTGCCATGGTCGATCTCGACATAAATCCCATAGTCGCCCCAGCCTGCGAACACCACCTGCCCGGCATCGGCGGCAACCTCCGGCGTTCCGACATCATTCGCGATATCGATTCCGGGATGAAATTCCCAGAAGTACTGCGTGATGATGCCTTTGGTTGGCCAGGCGAACCGGACGAGGTGCTCGCGGCTCCCGGCCGGGTTCGACGGCGTCCCTTCGGCATTGGGGAATCCTGCGGGTTGGCCGATATCCTCTGTCCGCATCGCCGGGATGAAGAGATCCTTCGGCAACCTGGCGTCGATGGCCAGGCCGTTCACGGCGCGAAGAGCCGAGACATCTACCCGAAAGGTCTGCGCCAGGACATCAAGGCGTTGATCCGGATCGACACGGATCATGGTGCCGTCGATGGGCGGCACAATCAGACGCTGCCCTGGATCAAGAACCGCGGGTGACGGCAGCCGGTTGATCTGCACCAGCGTGTCCATGCTGATGCCCGCCCGGGTGGCGATGCTCTCGACCGTGTCCCGTCTGGTGACGCGGTAGTGGACCAGTGGCGTCAGCTGACGCGCTTGCGCCGGGCTCGATGGCGGGCGCATCATCGCACCCGCGATGCCCGCGTGATCGGCAGAACCCGGACTTACGGCGGTGGCCTGGACGTCGGAGACTGGATGGCGAAAACCGAGGGGCGCCAGGGCGAGGACGAGCAGTGCCAGGGCAAGCGCCCACCCATGCGTGGCCACTCTGGGAATCCCCCATGACGTCCCCTTGCGCAAAACGGGCGCCAGTCTAGAGGACAGTTGCGCTGCCCGTCAAACGGCCGGCTTGCACGATTTGCAGCCGTTGGGGGCCACGGTAAGACGCAAACGAGATTGCGCCCAGGAACGGCGCCGCCGTGCCGTCTTCCTTACCTGACCTTCCGATGAGCCCCTTCGACCGACTTCAGCGCGTAATGGTGCTTGGTATTCAGGTGCCGGATGGTCCCGCTCTTGCTGCGAAAGACCATCGACTCCGTTTCCGCCCAGAAGTGGTGGTAAATCACCCCGTGCAGAAACTCGCCGTCGGTCACCCCGGTGGCCGCGAAGGCGACGTCGTCGCCGCGGACGAGATCATCGACCGCGTAGATCCGGCGAAGGTCCTCGAACCCCGCGGCCCGCGCCCTTTCTTCGTCGTCTTTCGACCGCAGCCAGAGGCGGCATTGGAGCTCGCCACCCAGGCATTTCAGCGCGCACGCCGCCAGCACGGCCTCCGGCAGGCCGCCTACGCCGAGCATGACGTCGATGCCGGTTCCTTCGAGGGTGGCCATGATCGCGGCCGCGATGTCCCCGTCACTCAGCAAGGTGATCCTGGCGCCGACCTGCCGGACCTGGTCCATCAGGGGTTCGTGCCGCGGCCGGTCAAGCATGACCACGGTCAGGTCGGAGACCTGGACCTTCTTCGCAAATGCGACCCGCTGCAAGTTGTTTTCCACGGAATCGGTGACGTCGATAGATCCGCGCGCATCGGGGCCGACCGCCATCTTTTCGGCATACAACCCCACCGGCGCCCGGACCAGCGAGCCCCGCTCTGCGGTGGCGATCACGGACGCAGCGTTCGGCAAACCCTTGGCCACCAGGGTCGATCCATCGATCGGTTTGAGCGCCACGTCGATGGCGTCGCCATGCCCGTCTCCGGCCGGGCGGCCCAGGCCAAGGGGGGCTGATTCGGTGTCCTCCCCGATGACGATCGTGCCATTCATGTGCACCCCCCTGAGCGCCTCGACCATCGCATTCGCCGCGGTCGCCCGGATGCCCTCCCTGTCGAGATTGCCCATCCAGCGCCCTGCGGAAAGGGCGGCCGCCTCGGTGGCGCGCACCAGCTCCAGGCCAAGATTCGGCTGGGCCAGCCGGGGTTCGGCCACCCCGCCAGGGGGCGGCGTGGAGAGGTCAGACCTCACGCGGTTTGCGACGTCTTGTCCGTTGAGACCGCCGGCTTCTCGATGGCTTGCTCGGCCGGCAATATTCCGGCTCTGACGGCGGCGGCCCGCACAAAGTCGCGGAACAGCGGATGGGGGCGGCTCGGCCGGGAGCGGAACTCCGGGTGAAACTGCGAGGCCACGAACCAGGGGTGATCCCGTAACTCGATGATCTCCACCAGCCGGTCGTTCGGCGAGGTGCCGGAGAAGATCATGCCGGCCTCCCACATCGGCTCGCGATACGCATTGTTGAATTCGAAGCGATGGCGATGCCGTTCATAGACCACGGGTTCGCCATAGGCCTGGGCGGCCAGGGTGCCGGGCTGAAGCTTGCACGGGTAGAGCCCGAGTCGCATCGTTCCCCCCTTCTCCGCCACGTCGCGTTGCTCGGGCAGCAGATCGATGACCGGATGGCTGGTAAACGCATTGAACTCCGTGCTATTCGCGTCCGTCGCCCCCAGCAGGTCGCGGCCGAACTCGATGACCGCGCATTGCATGCCGAGGCACAGCCCGAGATATGGAACGAGGGAGGTCCGGGCGAAGCGCGCCGCGGCAATCTTCCCCTCGATGCCGCGATGACCGAATCCGCCCGGGACCACGACACCGTCGACCTCGTCGAGCGCGCGCAGGTCGCCGGCCTCCAGCGTTTCGGAGGCGATCCACTTGATATCCACCCGGAGGTTGTGGTGAACCCCGGCGTGCCGCAGCGCTTCGGTCACGCTGATGTACGCGTCGGGGGCCGGCAGATATTTTCCGACCACGCCGATCCGGACGCTGGCGCCGGGATGCTGGATCCGCTGCACCAGCTCCGTCCAATCGCCCAGCTCGGGAGCAGAGGCCGGCGCCTCCAGGGCTTCGACGATGACGTTGCCCAGGCCGGAGTCTTCGAGCATCAGCGGCACTTCATAAATGGATTCGGCATCGGGCACCGAGATCACCGCCCGCCGGTCGACGTCGCAGAACAGGGCGATCTTGTCTTTCAGCGCGATACTGACCGGCCGCTCGGAGCGACAGACGATCGCGTCGGGCTGGATGCCGATGCTGCGCAAGGCGGCGACACTGTGCTGGGTCGGTTTACTCTTGAACTCTTCCGATGCCTCGATGAACGGCACCAGGGTCACATGAACGTAGAAGACGTTCTTCCGACCGAGGTCGTTCTTCAGCTGTCGGATCGCTTCCAGGAAGGGCAATGACTCGATGTCGCCCACCGTACCGCCCACCTCAACGATAACCACGTCGGGGTTGTCTTCCCAGGTCACCCGGGTGATCCGCTCCTTGATCTCGTTCGTGACGTGGGGAATGACCTGGACCGTGCCGCCCAGGTAGTCGCCACGCCGTTCCTTGGCGATGACCTCGGCGTAGATCTTGCCGGTGGTCACGTTGCTGGCCTTGCTGAGGTTGGCGTCGATGAACCGTTCGTAATGGCCGAGATCGAGGTCGGTCTCGGCGCCGTCGTCCGTCACGAAGACCTCACCGTGCTGGTAAGGGGACATCGTGCCCGGATCGATGTTGATGTAAGGGTCCAGCTTCTGGAGGGAGACGCTCAGCCCGCGGGCCTTGAGGATGGTCCCGATGGACGCTGCCGTAATCCCCTTGCCGATAGAGGAAACCACGCCACCGGTTACGAAGACGTACTTCGGCACCGGGATTCAATTCTACGCCGGGGCGCCGCCCGCCGCGCATTGTTGTTTTTCGGCCCGCAACACTGCGTGTTCCGCAGGGCGCATGACGTTGTAAGGTCAGGCAGTGTATCCCTACGGCCTGATCGGTAATTGTGAGACCGCCGCCCTGGTCTCGACCAGTGGCGCCATCGACTGGTTTTGCTACCCACGCTTCGACTCCCCCTCCATCTTTGCCGCCATCCTGGACCGGCAGCGCGGCGGCAGCTTCCGCGTCTCTCCCTTGAACCCTGTGCCGGCGGGCGAGCAGGCCTACATTCGCGACACCAACCTGCTGACCACCACCTTTCACCGGGCCGAGGGATCGCTGGTGGTCACCGACTTCATGCCGTGCTTCAACGAGGGCGAGCGCTTCCTCTCACTGAAGCGGATCTGCCGTGGCATCGAAGCACGCGGCGGCCCGGTGGAGGTGGAGTGCGCGCTCGACCCGGCGCCGGCCTACGGCCGCGCCCGCACCAGCTTCGCCGAGCGGGAAGGCATCGTGATCGCCTCCGGCGGATCGCAGGAGGTGATTCTTTCGTCGACGGTCCCGATGCAGGGCAGCGTCGAGGAGGTGGATGGACGGCCACGCTTCGTCTATCGGTTCACGCTCCAACCGGGTCGTCAGGAATGGTTCACACTTGGCTTCGGCGAGCGGTACTTCGCGCTGGGCCGGAAGTTTCCGAGCAGCAGCGATGCCACGCAGCTGGCGGCGCGCACTCGCGAGTTCTGGGAGCGGTGGCTGGATCAGTGCCTCTATGCCGGGCCCTTCCAGGACGCCGTACGCCGATCCGCCCTCGTGATCAAGCTGCTGACCTACGCCCCCACCGGCGCGCTCTGCGCAGCGCCGACGACATCGTTCCCCGAAGACCCGGGCGGCGATCGCAACTGGGACTATCGCTACTGCTGGCTGCGCGATGCCTCCTATGGCATCGCCGCGCTGTTCCGCGCAGGGTTTTCGCAGGAGGCGGCCGACTTCATCAACTGGATTCGGGACCGCGCCTATGACCACGACTTCGCCATGCAGATCCTCTACCGAGTGGATGGTGACCCCCACTTGCCCGAGCAGTACCTCGAGCACCTCGCCGGCTTCGACGGCTCCCGCCCGGTTCGGATCGGTAACCGAGCCGCCGGCCAGCGCCAGCTGGATGTGTTCGGCGCCGTGATCGACTGCATGGCGGTCTATCAACGAAAGGGCGGCTTTATCTCGACCAAGCTCTGGCAGGTTATCGAGCGCTTCGCCGACGGGATCTGGGAGCTGAGCCGCGAGCCGGACAACGGCATCTGGGAATTCCAGGGTGAGCGCAAACATCACACCCACAGCAAGCTCTGGTGCTGGGTCGCGCTCGACCGGGCCATCACGCTGGCCCAGGGGACCGGCTACACCGGGCACATCGCGCAATGGGAACGGGCGGCAGCGGACCTGCGCGCCGAGATCGAGGCACGGGCGTGGAATCCCCGGATCGGCGCCTTTACCCAGGCGTACGACGATGACTGCCTGGATGCGGCGGTACTGCAGATGCCGGTCCTCGGATTTCTTCCGGCGACCGACCCGCGGATGACGGCGACCATCGAGGCGCTGAGCCAGCGGCTGCTGAACGGCCCCTATGTTCGGCGCTACGACTGTAGCGACGACCAGGGCTATTTGAGCGCGGCTTTCCTGCTCTGCAGCTTCTGGTATGTGGATGGTCTGATCGGCATGAACCGGCTCGATGCGGCGGAGCGCCAGCTCGCTCAGCTGATTGAGCTTTCCTCACCTCTCGGCCTCCTCGCCGAAGGGAACGATCCGGTCTCCGGCGCGCCGCGCGGCAACTTCCCACAGGCTTATAGCCACCTCGGCGTGATCGACAGCGCCGTACGGCTGGAACGCGCCCGCGCCGCTCAGCAGGCGCAACCGGCTGACTTTCACAGCGAGGAACGCCAGCAAGTCGCCGGCTAGCAAGCCTGTAGGGGGAGCCGCGCTAGCCGGGACTCCTCGGCTCGATGCATCCGCACCGTTCGCAGTGGCGTGTGGGGTCGAGTTCCTGTTCGGCTTTGTTCGCCGTCTCGGCGTCCGGCGCGATCACGCCCATTCCCGCGAATCGGTAGCGATGCCCAAGAATCCGACACAAGAACCTGGGAGTTTTTATGCCGACAATGCCGAAGGGCGCCATTTTCCTTACGCGTTAATCGACGGTCGCGGCGGCGGCGGCGCCGCGAGGTTCGAGGATGACGAGCTTGGTCTCCTCGACGCTCGGACTCGTCGTGAGCTGTAGCTTGGCCTGCGGCGTGAGATCGGTCGCGCCCATCTCCTTCGCGAACTTCTCCACCCCTTCGAGGTTCTGCGCCAGCAGCGTCAGCCCCGGCAGCTGGTACGAGATCGGCACCACCATCTTGGGTTCGATCTGGTTCACGATCTCGGTCGCCTGCGCCGAGTTGATGTGGCTGCCGCCACCGATCGGGACGAAGAGGACATCGATCTTGCTGCCGATGGCGTCGAGTTGATCCTCGGTCAGCGCATGGCCCAGGTGGCCGAGGTGACAGCAGCGTAGGTCGTCGATTTCCACGGTGTAGACGAAGTTCTTTCCCCGCTCCGCCCCCTTCTTGCTGTCGTGGTAGGTCTGCGTTCCGTTCATCGCCACGCCCTTGATCTCGAACTCGCCCGCGCCGGTAACCACATGGGGATCGCCGGCGAGCCCCTGCATGCTGAAGTGCGTCGGGTCCTCGTGGGTCAGCACCACGATCTGGACGTTGAGACGCACCGGAGACAGCCCGAGCTTTGGCTCGTAGGGATCGATCATGACGGTGGCCTCCCGACCGCGCAGCCGGACGGCGTTCAGGCCGAAATAGGTGATTTCCACCGGGCGCTAGTCTACATCCGGTCTGGAGCGTGAACCCCCATCAGGCCGAGGGCGTTCGCGATCGTGACCCGCGCCGCTCGGGAGAGGAGCAGGCGGCTGGCGGTTAGCCCTGCATCCTCGGTCACCACCCGGCAGTTCTTGTAGAAGCGGTGGATCGCAGCAGCGAGCTCATCGGTGAAGAATGCCAGGCGGTGCGGCTCCAGCGCATCGGCCGATTCGCGCACGACGTCCGGCCAGCGCAGCATCACGCGCATCAGCGCCAGCTCCCATTCCGAGTTGAGCCGATCGAGTGCCGCTTCGCCGCTGGCCTGGGCCCCGAAATTCAGCACGTTGGCCAGGCGGGCATGGGCGTATTGCGCGTAGTAGACGGGATTCTCGCTCGACTGGCGGCGGGCCAGTTCGACATCGAACTCCATCTGGGCGTCGGCCGACCGAAGCAGGAAAAAGTAGCGCAGAGCGTCCGGGCCCACCTCCTCGAGCATCTCGGCGAGCGAGATGCCAACTCCGGAGCGGCGGGACATCCGTACCGTCTCCTGGCCGCGTTTCACGGACACCAGCTGCACGAGCAGCACCACGAGCCGCGATGGCTCGATCCCAAGAACCCCGAGCCCTTCTTTGAGCCGTCCGATCTGGCCCTGGTGATCCGCCCCCCAGACGTCGACCACCCGGTCGAAGTTTCGGCGCTGGAGTTTATCAACGTGATAGAAGATGTCGGACGCGAAATAGGTCGGATAACCGTCGCGCCGAATCAGGACCTCATTCTTGTCGCTGTCCGATTTGAACCAGGTGGCGCCATCTTCGTTGACAATCCTCCCCAGCGCCTGGAGCCGCTTCAGCACTTCCTGGTTCAGGCCCTCGTACAGCGTGCTCTCGTAAAACCAGTGGTCGTGCTGGACCCCGAGGCGATCGAGATCCTGTTTGATGGCCTTCAGCACCCAGCGAATGCCAAAACTGGCCAGCTCATTGATCTCTGGTGGCAGGCCGGCCGCTGCGGCCTGTTCGCCGATCTCCGCGATGTAGTCACCGCTATAGCCACCGTCGGGGATGGGTTCATTGAGCATTCGGGCCCGGATCGATTCACCGAAGAGACGGATCTGTTTGCCCTGGTCGTTGACGTAGTACTCGCGCTGGACTTTGAACCCCGCCGCATCGAGCACCCGAGCCACCACATCGCCGACCACGGCACCGCGGGCATGGCTGAAAAGCATCGGGCCGGTGGGATTGGAGCTGACGAATTCCACCTGGACCGGGGAGCCGCGGCCCAGCTCGCTTCTCCCCCATGACGGTCCCGCCTCCGCGATCGGCGGGAGTTGCGCCTGCAGCCACGCCGGCTCGAGCGTGATATTGATAAAGCCGGGTGCCGCCACCGAGGTGCGGCCAAACGAGGGCGGCAACGACATCGCCTCGACCAGTTCGCTGGCAATCGCCATCGGCGGCCGGCGTAGCGTTCGGGCCAGCTTGAGGGGTAGCGTGACGGAGTAGTCACCGTGCGCCGGGTTCTGGGTTCGCTCTACCAGCACCGACGGAAGATCGGCTCCGGCCGGCCAGCCATTGAGCGATGGGACGCTTCGCCGAACGGCCTGGTCGAGAACGGAGTGCGGCGAGCTGGGCGGCGCGACGATCAGGGGTGCGTTCCGAGCGTGACCTGCAGCGTCTGGCTTTTGCCGCCGCGGTAGACGATGACCGTGACCCGGGTTCCTGGCGCGAATTGGCGGAGCACGTCCTTGAGCGGGTGCTCGTCATC
>Ga0209472_1000014_pt1 | contig 99395 bp, 105 predicted proteins | sample GraSoiAngelo_130_FD_185887 | JGI IMG/M metagenome (GOLD analysis project Ga0209472, IMG submission 185887) | Grasslands soil microbial communities from the Angelo Coastal Reserve, California, USA - 14_0929_02_20cm (SPAdes) (version 2) | ecosystem: Environmental > Terrestrial > Soil > Grasslands... | reverse complement strand
TCACGCTACTTGGGCTCCATAGGTCAGCAATCCGGACGGTCTTTCGGAGTTCTTTCCTCGGGCCAGACAATAGGCGCTTCGATCCTTGGTTTGGCTAGTGGATACGTCTCCCAATTCTTGAGCTTAGAAGTGTCATTCGGCAGTGTAGCCATACTTGCTTTGATAGGGAGCGTCTCGGCAGTATTCTGGATTAAGAATATGAACCGAAGAGCTTATTAGCCGATATCGGATAAACGATATCGGACAAGACTTGTGGGGACATAGGCAATGGGGTGGAATGAGGCGAGGATGGCTCAGACCCTGGGTCATCTCCATGATAACTCGGTCACCCAAGAATGGCGCTGAGATTATCGACGAGATCGAGAAGATGAGCTGGGGAGGCTGGCGACCGTCACCGGGCTCAATCTACCCCCTCTTAGATCAGATGGTCCAAGAGGGCGCAATCAGGAAGAGGGAAGATGGACGCTACGAACTCACCGACAAGGGCAAGGATGAGGGAACATTCCCCTTCGGCTTCCCGTTCTCGCAAAGACCAAACTCCGTCGATTCCATGGTGAGCGAGATGAAAGATTTCGTCTCTTACTTCGAGGATCTAGCGAAATCCAACGCCCCAAAAATAGCCGAATACAAAGACAAGCTGAAGGAGGTCGCGGAAAGATTGACGCGGCTCTTCGAACAGAACTAACTACTCCATTTTTCTGACAAACTGTTTTCTAGACCCCTCTGCACCGCGTTCCCCTTGGCGTCCCAAGACTAGCCGCTATGCATATTATGCGTGGCCGGCCAGAACTGCGGATGGAGGAAGAACGCGAGTAGGCATCGAGTTCGCCAGCTTTGAAGGCCGTAGTCCTAGCCGGGGGGGAAGGCACACGTCTGCGTCCTCTCACATTCACCCGGCCTAAGCCAATGCTTCCATTGGGTCCAAACCCGATAATTCATTACGTACTATCCCATCTGTCCCGGAACGGTTTCAAGGATCTCATCATAATCCCAGGATACCTGAAAGATCAGATAATGGGATACGTCGGCGACGGGTCCCACTTCGGAGTCCGAATAACGTATGTTGTTGAGCCGGAAGGGGTCACGTTTGGAACGGCTGGAAGTCTGAAGCTCGCCGCCCATCTATTAGACGAAACTTTCCTGGTTGTCCAGGCTGATGTGGTCAGCGAAATATCGCTGACGGACATGGCGAGGTTCCATTCAGATAGACAAGGCGAAGTCTCTATCGCGCTGACCAATGTGGATGATCCGTCTGCGTACGGAGTCGCTATCGTAGACGAGGAGAATGAGATCGTCAGGTTTGTCGAGAAACCCTCTCCAGGTACTGTACCAAGCAATCTGGTCAGCACAGGCTTCTACATCCTCGAACCAGAAGTCTTGGACTATGTTGAGAATGAAAAATGGGACTTCGCGAAAGACCTGTTCCCTTATTTGATGAGATTAGGGAAGCATCTTTTCGGCTACACATCAGACTCATTCTGGGTCGATGTTGGGGAATTGAAAGGGTATCTGAAGGGAGTGAACTGGGTCCTTCGAAATTTCGCTACGGATCCTCCCAAAGATGCAAGGCTGATCGGAAACCCAAGCGAACCAGTGTTTGCTAGGGGAGACGTCAAGATTGGCCGAGGTTCCCAGATGCTTGGCCCCTCATGGATCGATAACGAGACGTCGCTTGGGGAAAATGTCCAGATTAGACCTGGGACCGTCCTAAAAGAAAATTCGAGGCTGATGTCTGGGACGAGCTTTGAGACCGGAGTCGCGTTCGAGAACACCGTCTTCGGAAGAAACTGCTCCATAAAATCAGCAATAATCGGCGAGAGAGCCGTCATCGGCAACGACGTATCGATTGACAGATCAATAATCGGACAAGGATGCAACATCGGAAACAATGCAAAGATCCTCCCTGGAAGCAAGCTCTGGCCCAATACAAGGGTCGAAGAGGGAGACACGGTCGACGGGATCATTGCAGTCCCTCGGGACAAATCATTCTACTTTGACACAGGACTCGGACAATACTCGGGAATACTTGCAACATCTATCCAAGAATTCCTTGACGCTCTCAAGATAGTCCCGCTAGAATCGCTGGAATATCACATTGGACGCAGGGATATCGAAAAGTGGACGAAGGATGTGCTCGGTTCGATCCAGCTCGCAGATAACATCAGGACAGTTAGAAGATCACAGCTCATAGGAGAAGATTTGAGACTGCAATTGGTCAAGGTCGTCAAAGAGTGGGCGGACAGAGTCTCGTCCCCCGAGCCTCAATCGGACCAAGAGAAACAGATTGACGCGCCCCTAACGACCATCTAGAGCGGACTTGGCCGCGGAGATTATCGGTTGCAAATGCCCGGCGGTATGAGACCCTTACTGAGGTTGAGACTTTGGAGCCAGTCGCTCTTTGCCCACTGCGAGAATGAAGATGACGATTCCAATAGCAAACAGTTGCAGGCTAATTGCCATTGACACAACCGGGTTGAATCCTGTCTTCCAGATCTCATAGTTGAAATATGCTGGAAGAATCATCAGCGCCGCGGCCACTATGACTGCGACTCCGCGTAGTATCTTTGTTAGATCGGAGTCTCCAACGCGAACAGCACTCATTGCGACGCTACCCGTGACGAACAGCTCAAGCTCTTTCCCATATATGAACGCTTATGCGATTGATTTGTTCCAGATAAGAAAACGAGCCAACTGTAAATCGCTGGAACGGGATCGTATTGTTACCAGCGAGGACTGATGGGGCAATGATTGCCGAGTCTCCGTAAGTCGATTCTGTAGGCATTCTGTCAGTAGTGTGGAGTCATGCCAGTCGTGTATTCGTGAGCGCAGTTTCCGCTCTCTTGTTTCTGGTTGGTGGTCTGTGAAGCAGCGCCGTGGTTATCGTCGCGCTTTGTCTGGCTTAACGATTGGTCGTGGTGTTGGTGCTGATCTGCGTTTCTTGACTTTGACTTCGAGTCCAAGGTCTCCACGAGTGGTTCAGAAATCTTTGCAGATTCTTGTTAAGCGCATTCGTCGAATGTTTGGGAAGTTTGAGTATTGCTACGTTCGATCCTCTGAGGGACATGGTGTCCTTCACCTGTTGTATCGTGGGTGCTTCATTCCAATCGCTTGGATTCGCCATGCTTGGTATGAGATTCATGGTGCGTTTGAGGGCTGGATTACTCGTGTTGAGGATAGGAAGGGCGGTATTGGCGGTATCTCGCGTTACCTGGTTACTCAGTACATGAGTAGTCAGTCTGGCTACGTTCGCGGATCTGCCTCTCGGCATTGGATCTTTGTAGGCGAGAGTCGTGTTTTTCGTCGGTTGTTGAAGCTGTTCGGGTATGTTGGTGGTCTTGCTTCCTGGAAGGGTGTCTTGCTGTTTCAGTCTTTGATTGAGGTGTCTGGTTATGGTTAGGCGTTATCTTGGTGATGATGTATTCTGTGTTGTTTGCAGGGTGAAGTTTCGTCGTGTGAGTATTGATACTGTCGGTATCTGCGATTCTTGTTGGGCTAAGTGTTGTATGGTGAGTAATGGCTGGAGTTGTTCGAACTGTTTTTTGATGCTTGCTGATAGCAAGATGTCGTAGTCTGCCTCTGGGTTTTCTGTTGCGTCGGAAAGATTCCAGCGTGAAAACCAGTGTTGGCTGCTTGTGGCGTAGCGCGACGAAGGAGCGCGAGCGCGCGTCAGGCGGTCAGTGCTTCCCGTAGTAGTATCTGGCTACCAAGTAAGCGTAATAAAGCGTTCCTTCTGTCGGACAGACTTAATTCATGCTTTCGCTCGTTATTCCCAGTGATTCGAATGGGTAGTGATGACGGGTCACTATTCGGCTTGGGTCGCGGATCACTGACGGCCATTGGGGCAATAATGGTTGTCATAGGGCTAGTCCTCTTCCTAGTGGCGGCAACGTCAGTGATGACGCCTACGTCAAACCAGTTTGACTTCGCAGCAAGGGAAGCCCAGATGAATTCATCGTTCGTCACGGCAATAATCGGGATGGTTCTCTTAGCACTTGGATTCGGAGCACTTAGACTTGGGATGATTAGGCCAGTGACTACGTATGTAGCGTCTGAGGCATCACCCGCGATTGAGCGTGTCTCAGAGGCCGCTGGCGAGGGCTTGAGGATAGGATTTGGAGGAAACCCGCTTAGGAGTGAATCCGTTGTCAAAGTGAAATGCCGCAACTGCGGCTACCTTGAGAATGAGGATGCGATCTATTGCGGGAAATGCGGGAAACCCCTGTAATTTCGTAATCCCCTCTATTTGTGGTAAGAGTCAAGACCGATGACCTTGAGGGCATGATGACCGGTCTTCATGGTCTTTTGAGCTTCTTGCATCGCGCCTTCGCTAGCGTGCCTGAATCGTGCTCTGTCATCGGGGGCTCTGGGGCCGCCCCAGCTTCTCTTGATAGTGATTACAGATTGCGCCGCCGGTTGTCTCCGACGCGGTGCTTGTCTAGGTGATCTGGTATCGGGTGTGTGACGCGTTCTGCGTTTTGGGTCTGTCTGCATGGCTTCCTGTCGGTTTCTCTGTGTAGTTGACTACGGAGAGCGAGGTACCCGAGCAGTGATCCTATGGTCGTGAGTGTCGAGGTACGAGGCATGGTTATCTGTGTTCTGCGTTTTGATAGGTTTCTGTCTGATGATCCTGTTCTGTTGATAGCGAGGGGTACGAGCGGTTGACCGTGATAACTCTGTTGAGCGGTTTGGTATGTGTGTGTTTTGAGCATTAGCGGTGTCTTGAACGTAGTGATTGTTTGCGGTAGGCTATTGTTCTGTTGTTTTTTGATGTTGTATTCTTTATTCGTTATTTCGTTTTTTGTCTCTTGGATTGGTGCCTAAAATGGTTCTACCCAAGCATGAAAGACAAAGGAGCCGTTCCAAGGCACTGTTGTCGATACGTGAAAGACCATTGACGCGGTTATGTTGAGGTTTGAAAGCATATTGATTCCCTCGTAGCAGCACTGGTCGGTTTGGTAGATAACAAAGTTTTGGCGGTTTATAGTGATATTGAGGCTATTCTCGTATAGTGACTTGTATGGTATGTTACCACTGATTATCATGCTGAACGACGTGCCCCGGAGCGGAGTGGGTGTTTGAGCGTGGAGTCGCACATCAATGGAACCTGTGAATGGGATCGTCCAATTCCTGAGACTGGGTGGCTGTGCAAACACTGTAGCAATCATGGAGAAAACAACTAAAACAACCAAAGCTACGCGAAGCACAATAACGACTTTCACATTCTAGTCTAATAAGGATTAGGCGCTTGCAAGCGCATGGTGATTTGATGTAATTGTGATGTTCTTTTGGTTTCTGTTTTAGGGAAAATGTTTTGCGCGTAAACGCGGTAAGGAATGGGTTGGAGATCCGAGTTTCCCCCCATTGCGAGGGCCTGGGATAATCTGTAGAGTAAAAGGGTAAAGCCGATTGCAAGAGCGAGAAGTGAAGGTAAGAGCCTTCGCATAAGTTCGCGCGTAGATTCTCTGGGAATCTTTTGCCGGATACGTCTGCTTTCTTCTTCCCTCAACTTTTGGTCTTTGAGTATTTCTTCTTCGATGCTACCCTCTAGCGAAGGAGTATTCGCAATATTGGTGCCGCAGATCCCGCATACGACATCTGCGTCTTGGGATATGGTTCCGCAACGCTGACATTTTTTCAACCGTAAGTCTCCTCTGGAGTTATAGCGTTCTATGACGGTAATACGGTTATCGCTAAGGGAAATGGTGCATTTCTTCATAGCTTCCTCCTTTGAGGTTAAGAAGTGATAGCGGAGACCGTTCTCCGGTCTCTTGGATTAGGGCGCGTCAGCGATGATCTGTTATGGCTAAAGAGGTCTCCGCATTGGGTATTGCCAGCTTTTGCTGGGAATGTGATTTTGAGAAAAGCTCTAATCACAGATTGAGGTAATAACAATACGTTCTGCGTGCTGGCTAAAGATGGAATCTAGTCTGCTCGCGGTGAAGTTAGCCAAATTCGCCGCGGGAATATTTTCTGTTATATGGGGCTTGGCGCACTTGGGCCTTGGGTTCACTTTTGGGCTGACGGCTAGTTTACTTGGGAAGGGTGGGAAGGCAGGGTTTCTCTCAGCAGGGTTTCTTATTGATGGAGTACTGATTCTGATTTTTTGCGTGGCTATCATTGCTCGTTGGTCCGGCGCTCGACTGATGGGAATCACAGCGTTTGGACTGTCAACCGTCCTTGGTGTTGGGATGGGTCTAATCAGTCCGGCATCTTCTTGGTGGCCCCCTTTTGTTGTGGTCGGCTTGTTGTACCTGTCAATTCTAGGATTGTGGACCATCAAAACGTGGTGCTTGAGACCTAGAGCGGTGCGCAGCGTTTGAACTGAGGCTTGGGCCCCTCTCAGGTGTTCAACTGCTGTTCGATCCTATTTGCATCGACTGACGAGTCGAACTTCATCACGACGTCTCCATAGTGCCAGAAACCTGTAGACGCTACCAAAGTAACCTCGTCCTTGCGTCGAACACGTTTCGGAATCACCTCGAAAATGTTCATTCCAGGATCCACGACAAAGCAGATGCCCCGCTCGAACTCTATCCGAGACCTCTTGAGATACGGGCCATTAGAGACCAGAGCCCAGATCTCTGATCTTACCCCCGAGCGTCTGTCAAGACTAGTAGAACCAACGCCCCGTTCCAACCAATCAACGACGCGTTTCGCGTCTTCCCGAGACGAGAATCTAATTTCCATCTTCCGAAGTTGAAGACGAGCACCGGGCTTTTCCAAATAGATCATGGCTCCGTCGTCGAAATTGACTCTAGAAGCAGGACTAAGATTCTCAGAGATTGTTTTCCCGACAACCAACACTCCTTTCCCTTCCGGTCTGATTCCTATGGGAATCCACTTTCGACGTACGTATAGCGCGGTGAGAAAGGCGCACCCTAGAAGGAACAGGGCCAGAATCAGAATCTGCACAGGCTCCGATGGAAAGTTACCGAACCACAAAATTGGTGGTGAAAAGATCACCAATAGCAACCCTGCGAGGAACCATTGCCAGAGTGGAGCTATTGGTTTCAGCTCCGCATAAACATCGAACCCCGGAAGGGCCTGTCTAGGATCCTTCCTCGTCAACTCACGATCAGCCAGTCACCCTAGCGAGCTGACGCAGGACATCAAGACATCGCTGGGCTCTAGAGTATCCGAGGTACACATTCCTCATCTTCCGGATGTCAATAACGCGTTCTGGACTTTCAAGTGGCAAGAACATGAACTTGAAGGCTTAGGTTACGTGTGTCCGTCCTGTGGAAATACTCGAATCGTCAAGTCCGTTGTTGTTGAGGATGGTGTTTGAGCTGAGTGTTTTGAAGCTCCGAATCGGGAGTTGATTGAGGTTCCGCTCGTCTGCTGTTTGTCGTCATTGGCCAAGCACCCGTGGGAGATGGAGCAGTCACCATCTACCAAACCGCTTCTTGTCGCGGCGGTGAACTGCATGATGCTTCTTCTGCGAGGAAAATACCGAGAGATTGTTTCTTCGGTTGTCCGTCTTGATTCTGTTTTTGTGATGAACCACTTCTCGGTTCTTCAACTTACGACCATATTTCCTTTCGGCGACGTAACGATGGACAGGTGTTCCCGAGTCAGCAAAGCGCTTGTAACCCTTCTTGTCCTTGAAGATCTTGGATAACCACCCGGTCATGGTCTAAATCTCCAGTTTCACTCGGAGAGTTAGCGAAGAAAAAGGTTGGGATTCTACGTAGTTGTTGGGCGAAACTGCATTAGTGTGAACGTGTGACGGTTCCCGGCGTTTTGGGCTTTAGTTGCCCAAGGTTCGGAAGTTTGAAACCATTTTGTTGTCAAAAGGGTGTCATCCGATAGGGTTCGGGTTGTTTTCTCGCGGTCTCATCATTGTTGGCGGTTTGGTGAATTGCATGATTTTTGAATAGGTTGGTTCTGTCGAGAGGCTTGCCATGATTTTTTCGTAGAATTGGAATCTTTGTTGGGGTGTCGCTTGGTCGAGTAATTCGTTGACTGTTTGGATGAGCATGTCGTTTGGGCGTTGTGCGAGTGCGGTTTCGAGGTTTTGGAGCCTTTGGCTTAGTATGTTGATGATATCTTGTTGCTCTGTCTGTTTGGTTGATAGTTGGCGCTTGTGTCGGGTGCGTTGTTCATGTAATCCAGGTATGCGTATGCGTGCTCGTACTCTGGTCTGAGGGTCTCGAATTCCTTGGAAGTGTATTCTTTCGCGTCGGTGTCGTCGAATCTGGCGAAAAGGACTTTGATGTGGTCGGGGTGGATTTCAGCGTTGGTTAGTTGTTCGCGGAAGAATTTTCGGAATGAGTGTATCGGGCTTAAAGCCGGATCGTGTAGCTGAGCTTTGTCTTTTGCCGTTTTGATTATTGTCAGTACTGAGTCATATGAATATGGGAAGATGTTGCGATCGGATTCTGTGTATATTCTGTAGCCTCTCTCGGACTTATTTGTCTCGGTGGAGCGTCTGATTAGTTGTCTTGCTCGGTCTCCTATGAAGGTGAATCCGGATTTCTTGCGACCTACCTGAAACGAGTTTTCGAGTCTGATTGCTATCGGGCCCGCTCGGTTGTTGAAGTCTTGCTCGATATGACGCCATTTTGGTTGGAGGACAGTTCCTCCTCTCAATCCGCTCTGTAGCGATAATCGCGAATAGTTCTTCTAGGGGGCTTGTCGAGAAAGCCGATTAAGGCTTGAAGTTCGTCTTTGTGGTACGCTCTATAATCGCGGATTTTTAGGTATTTTATGGTTGTATCAGGTAGTTTGCCGTGGTGATGTTTGAAGAATCCTCTCACTGCTGAGTCCATTCTTGCTTGTACGGAGTTGGTGAGGTCGGCAAGTGATGTTTCGATTAGTGAGCGTATTTCGCGTGGCTTGATTTGATTATTTTCTAGACGGACGAGGAGTTGTTCGATTTGCGTGTTTGATAGTTGCTGGAATCTGATTATGTCAATTGCGTATAGTTTTCGTGTTATTGGTTTCCATTTGGTTAGCCATTGGCGAACGAGTGGATTTGCTTGTAGGAAGGCTTCGATTTCTTTTTGTCGGATGGGAGGGAGAGGGCTGGAGGTAGCCATGGATTGACATAGATGTGAGTATGAATAAATGAGTTCTTGATATCCGAATGATAAGTTGGGGGTAAGAACGCTTATTCTTTCACAATGACCTTTCGAGCGATCGTCACATATGCGGTGTGTCCGATCATTCGCGACTCGGGTCGTATCTTCCCTGTTTCGGTCTTGAACTCTCGCATCAAGAGCTCAACCGCTTCAAGTACGAGAAATCCGCCCTTTCTCAGCGCTTCAGCAAGTTTCTCTAATTGGTTAACGGTGGGCGTGAAGCCTGCCAGCATCCCTCCTCCTGCCAGGGCTTCCCATGCTGGGCCCACCATCTTCCAAGGATCACCGAGATCGATAACAGCAGCGTCTGCATTCAACTCCAAGAATCCCTCCGATGGGTCCATGTTTCGAAAAATGACCTTACTTGATAGCCCAGTCTTTTCCACGTTCTTCTTAGCCGACCTCAAGAACTCCTCCCGGTTCTCGTAAGTGTACACCCGGCCATTCGGCGCGACCGCCTGAGCCAACGCACCGGTGAGGGCACCGCTACCTGTGCCCACTTCAATCGCAGTATCGCCGTCTTTCAGTCCAAGCTGATAGATCGCATACCCGATGTCCTTTGGATACATTATCTGGGTAGGTCTGTTGAACGAGTTCACCAGCTCCAAGAGCCGAGGCTTGAACACCGCAAGCGACTGTCCCAGGCTAGTTTTGACGAAGACCCCGTACTCTAACCCGACAAGATCCTTGAGATCAAGATACCCTCGGTGAGTATGGAATCGTCCCTCTCCCGCCCGAGCAATCCAGTTACGGCGAGCGTCTTGATAGAGGAAAACCAGATCACCCTCCTGAATTGAGGCTGTCAAACTCAGACTTCTGAGAAAGGGTGACCAGTTTAAGCGTTCTACAAAGAACAAGCGTTTTGAGACACTGAACTCCAGCGGCCCAAAGGTCTTGGTTGTCTGCTATCCTTTGAGGGCCTTGAAAACTGCTTCAGCCTTGGAGGTACTGACCAGCTTCACCGTAATAGGGCTCTGAGAATCATTGACGCGGATCCGAAGGACCGCAATCCCCACCCTCCACCAAGCCACCACAAGTGACCCGACAAAGATAACGAGTCCCGCCAACATTGTAATATCGTAAGGAAACACCGGCAACGGCAACATTCTAGTGCCCGGAAACCACCAGATGAGGAAACTGGCGATCGCGCCGAGAACCGCGAAGGTCAACGGTGGAAGGAGACTCTTGGTGATCAGCTCTAGAGTGTTGATGCTCGCTGTTGGGACGTTCATGAACTTCTCTCCGGTCGTAAATCTCTTCCCAACTAGAAGACGTGTGTCCGTGACGTAGACCTGGTAGTTGACCCCTGCGCAATGTGCGAGAACATTTTCCGGGCCAACCAAGCGTTGAAGGTTGGACAAGTCTTCCGGAGAAGTATCCACAATTTTCCGTTTTACCATGCTGTAACCCGAGCCCCCACTCTATCTGACACGTCTCGAATTCTGAAAGATCCAACACACGTGCCGTCTAGATGTGAGAGTCCACGCGAGTTGAACTACGGTTTCAGACGCCTCTCAAACACCCGACCATTCGGCTTCTCCTCCGCAAAAACCTGGCCCTGAAACCGGGAGACCCGTACATCGCCGGTAAGCCACGCATCCGGAGGAAGATCGGCCTTCAAACAACACTGCGAAAGAAACTCCTCACTATCAAACCCTTCGTCAACGGCGACTTGGGGCAACAGCAGCCCGTGACTTCCCATGCCCTCAACCATCAGACCGTCCCTCCCAACCAGAATATTCTCTCTAAAGTCGAGCGGATTCTTTACCCAGATAGGTTCTATAGCCGAGAGGACAGTCGCCTCCAAGACAATCCTGTTCTGCAACTCTTCAAGCCCCACGGGCTCGAAGCGGAAATCTGTCGTCGCTGCCTCCACTGCCACAATCCGAACCTGTTCAAGAAGCGATCGAGTTGGAAAAGGGATCCCAATACACCCCCGCAGATTGCCACCATTGGCATGATCGAGCAGAGTTACGAAGACTCCTCTCTCTTCTCTCAAGCCAGGACTCGGTTCAGCCGCCCCATGGGTCTCTTTTCCTGACAGATGAGTTTCAACGGCTACCCGCGCCGTCTTCACCAATAACGCGCCCTCTTCTACACTTAGCATGCCGTGTTCTTCTCTTCTTGTGTCGCTATCGTTCGGGCCTCTTCGAGCGTGTGACGTATCTGTTTCCAGTGGCTTCCCACCCAATACGTCTTCCCACACCTGGTGTTGCTACACCTCCAGAATCGATCGTAGAGTTCGAGGCTTTTGGCCGGGACGACGCCTGAGGCCTCTTGCTTAGAAATCTCGTGAAGCTCGCCGCCGCATTCAGGGCATCTAGTAGAGGCCATGTCGATATCGAGGGACATTCCGAGAGTTCTCGCTAACTGTCCCAGTCGGGCTTCCTCAGTATCGCCGAGAACCAGCACTGAACGAATATTCTTTGCGAGAGCTCTATTGTAGAGCTCTTCATCACGCGTCAAGAGGACAGTGTCCAGCGTCTGGGAGTTTCGTAAGAGAATGTTGTCGTCAGCTTTCGAATCATATTCCGTCACGTATCCCAGCATTCTCAGCCAGCGCGATAGGGCTCCGAGCATTCCGTCAACTACAAACCTCAACATGAACCACTTCGCAACACGGAGCCAGAGCCTTCTCCGGCGACGATCTCTCCCTCCCTGTAGACGACCCCTCCGCCAACAATGGTAGAATGAACCGCGCCCTGAGTCCTGAACCCATCAAAAGGCGAATACTTCGCCTTCGAAAAGAACTTACTTGAATCTATCATAGATTTCTTCTTCAGATCAACCAAGACAACATCGCCATCCGCTCCCCTCCGAAGCTTGGCCTTGGACTTGAGACCGAAAATCCTTGCAGGATTATCGCACAGAAGTTTCACTAAGAGCGAGAGACTCATCTGTTGTCTGTTGACCAGTGTCAACATTAATGGCAGTGTCGTTTCCAATCCTGGGATACCCGGCGGACTCTTGCTGACGGATTGATCCTTCTCGATGACGGCGTGAGGGGCATGATCACTGGCGATAACGCTGCAGAGACCAGTAAGTGTGGATTTGAGCAAGCTCCACCTCGTCTCTTCAGATCTTAATGGGGGAACCATCCAGGCTCTCCACCTGAGACTGGACAAGATCTTCTTGGAGAGGAGGAGATGATGAGGCGTGACCTCGCTAGTGGATCTTGTCGAACCAGTGATCTTCGTGAGGCTGGAGCGGAGAGTTAGGTGGCAGTAGTGGACGTGGCAACGAGCCTTCTTCTGAATTCTCAATAGTCTATCGACAGCGCGAGTTTCGAAGATTGGAGGCCGAGCCTCTGCGGCCGCCTCGAAGCTATCTGTCTTGCTCGTATTTTCCCCAGTGACAAGATCTTCTGCATGAACGGTTACCGGCGTCCCAACGCGCCCTGCGGTTCGCATCATTTTCTCTATTGCCTGGTCATTCTCGACATCGAAGGGCGCGATAGGTTTCGGCATGTAGAGTTTGAGCGAGAATGCTCCTGCATCGGCTAAGGATTCTATGTCGTGAGAATCAGATACTGCGGCCGCGTGAAAACCTACATTGACGTAGGTCTTCTGGGCTGCTACTCTCCGCTTTTCAATCAAGCGGCTAGCGGAATCGGTTGGAGGGACCGTGTTCGGCATGTCAAGCACCGTCGTGAATCCTCCTGCTGCGGCTGCAGCTGTTCCAGTAGCAAAATCCTCCTTGTAGGCGAGTCCCATGTCCCTGAGATGGACATGAACGTCTATGAGTCCAGGTAGAGCCTTGAGTCCCAGAGCATCAATCGTCTCTACTCCACTGTCCGTTATGCTGCGAGCTATTCGTTTGATCCGGCCTTCTAGGATCAGAATGCAGCCCCTAGTGAAGCCCTTTCCATTCCAGATGTCAGCATCTTTGACCAGAATATTCCGGTCTTCCAGATCTACTGCGGTCTCAGTTGTCTTCTTCGACCGGGCCAAGTTCCTTTGCGCAGTCCTGACAGAGGAAGACTCCATCCTTCTGCACCAACGCTTCCGACCAAGTTTCACACTCGTCACAATAACCGGACAGACGAGAGGTACTCGTCCTGGGGGTCCGTCCCAGTCCAGCTTTACTCTTCTCAGAGGCAAGATCGATTATTGCAGGAGTAATTTCTAGAATGTCTTTCATCGTCAAAATTCCCATAAGTTTTCCATTCTCCATTACAGCGAGTCTTCTGATCTTTCGCTGGTTCATCAGCTTCGCAGCGTCCGTGACATTAGCTCCCGATTTTATTGTGACGACGGGCTTGGTCATGGCCTCGCCCACGGTCACTTTCGACGGGATGAGATTCTTGGCCGCGATTCTCTGAACGATATCTCGCTCAGTAATTATCCCGACCGTTTCTCCTTTCTTGCCCGAGACGAGCACGCATCCGATGTTATGCTTGGCCATTAGCTTCGCGACATCAGCTGCAGTGTCAGACTCTTTCGCGGTGATAACAGGCCTTGACATGATATCTCGTACGAGAACGGATTCAGGCTCGGTCTCGTGCACCGACAAGGCAGAACGGCCAGGAGACCCGGCTTCTATAAAATCTTCATGTGAATATCACGATGTCTTCCGGCAAAACGTTATCAGCACGATTGAAGCCGGCCCCCATTCGAGCCTTGTCGAGCACGGGATCGAACATATCTGTCCAGACAGCCAAAGAGGTCCACCTCGGCCGTTTGCCCCCAGCTTCGCTCGTCTACTGGTTGCGGCTCGGCTTTGGCGTTTTGGCCGGAGTCGTCTACAACCTTGCAGGATTCGGCTCCCTGGGAGTGGGCCTTGGGACGTTGAGTATGATCACTGTGGGAATAGGCGTTTATTCCGTCTCCGTCTTTCTGGTGAAGAATCTTCTCGGATACGGTCCAGAGGTGCTGAAGGGTCCGAACAAGCACGTGACGATTGGAATGGGATCCTATGTTATCTGGATGATCTTTACGACGATTCTGCTGTATACCGTTCTAAATCCGCATCCTTCTTAGGAGATTCCTTCTTCTCCTCAGGTACCGTAGGAGTCGGGGAGATAGCAGGGGACGGACTCTTCATCGACGATAGAAGTGTGACGTAATCTTCCAACGCTTTGAAGTATCCCCGGTCATATTCTCCGTGAATCTCGTTGGCTGCAAACTCTCCGAACTCTTTTCGGAGTTGATTGATCGATTCATCTCCGCCGGTCCCGAGCATTTTCGGGAGGTAGATGTACTTGTCATCGTTGGTCCGGTACGTTAACAGCAAGCCCTCTAGAGCCTTGACGTATCCCTTGTGCCAGAGAGCGTTCTCGGCTTTCTGACGAATACCATCAAGCTCCTTCTCCGCATCTGTCCAGGCTCGCTCTTCCACGTTCTGGAAGAATCTATTCACCGAGTCCGTTGGAATAGAGCTCTTTGGTCTTACCGACGACGCTTGACCTCGTCCTCCTCTGACACGTCAAGTATGCCTGTCTCGGTGACCTTGAATATTCTTTCACCCTCAGGAAGGTAGGGGCTGGAGACGAGGCGCGCTATCCTTATTGGACCAGTCGCCGCGCGGCGTAGAAAGACCCGTGTGTGGCTTGTGTGGGCGACGATGTGGCCGCCAACAGCGTCCACTGAGTTGGCGAAGAACTGGTCGGGCTTGGACATGACCTGGTTAGTCACAACCGCCACGGCGTTGAATCCCCTGGCGAGTCGTATTAGTCTGTGCATGTGATTGTTCAATCGTTGCTGCCGTTCGGCCAGCATCTCTCTTCCCAGGTATTCGCTTCTGAAATGAGACGTTAGCGAGTCGATTATTATTACGCGTATGTTATTGTCTTTGATTATCTGATCAGCCTTCTCCAGAAGAAGGACTTGGTGATCGGAATTATACGCCTCTGAGTAGATTATCCGCTGTGCAACATCTGTTGCCTCCAGCCCCGCGGATTTTGCCATCCGGACGATCCACTCTGGACGAAAAGTCTGTTCAGTGTCCAGATACAGTGCTCCGCCATCTAGACCGCCCTTTTCTACTGGAAGCTGAACGTTGACGGCTAGTTGATGGCAGAGGATCGACTTGCCCACTCCATACTCACCATAGACTTCTGTAATCGTCTGTGTTTCTAGTCCGCCGCCGATCAGTTCGTCGAAGGATTTGCTGCCGGTTGTGAGCCGTAGGACGTTAGCCTTCATTCTCATCAGTTCGTCGGCTCTGATGAACGATAGCGAGATGCTGTCTCGCGCTACGCCGATGATCTTGGCGGCCTGTTTCTCGCCTATCCCAGCTGGGACGAGCTCTCTAATCGTGGCCGTTGCTAGGCTCTCGACTGTGTGGAAGCCGAGTTCTTTCAGCTTGTCAGCTGTTGATGGACCTACGCCCGGGAGGTCTTCTACAACTTCGTATTTCCGGGCGGTTTCTTGAGTCACCATGGCTCACTTTGAGAGCTAGACTGTTTTCGCTCTGTGCCGTATTTTAATGTGCGAAAAGATGAGTCGTCTCTGATTTAGCCCGTAGATCGATGCGAAGATAATCCCTGTCACCGGTCAATGTACCGCGTTTCATCTTCCACCGGTTACAGCACGCTTATGGTGATTGCGGAGACGGGCATCTTGCGTTGAGGATTATTGGGGGTTGAGGAGGAGACCCAACCCAAGAAGAGTGGAAGTAGAAGGTACATCGAAACTTTGTTGGGCTGGCATGGAGAAGACTCTGCAGGGAGCAACCTATACCAGACCACACTCCTCACATCCATCCTCGAATACGGGATCATCCTATTCTTCGGCGTCTGGCTAGTCACGGAATATTTCTACAACATCTACGAACAACAATACTTCGGATCCTTCAACCCAGTATTCCTAGTAGTCGTCCTGATGATCGCATCAGCCTACGGTTTCACCCGACTCATCTCAACCATCCGGACCGTACTGAAACCTCCCAAGAAAACTAGCAAACCCGAGGATGACTACTAGTGGTCAAAATACGAATCGGAACAACCATCTCTATCCTCGTCAACCTATTCCTCACCTTCTGGCTCGTCAACCAGTATCTGAACGATATCTATTTCCAGAACTACGTTAACACCTCAATCGGACCCTATTCACCGTTCATAGTTCTAACGATCGGCCTAGGTGGAGGATCCGGTTTTGGATACGTGCTCCTCAAGAGAAGGCACGGTGACCAAGGCCTCGTCGGAAGAATTCAGAAATCAAAATCGTTCAAACCAGGATCAATACTCTCAACAGGCACTCCGACCGCCTCGCCCTCGAGACAGATCCTCCCCACAGGCGCTCCGCCTTCCACCGGGTCAAAGCATACAGTCTACGCGGTTCCACCATTACCAAAGAGTTCTAGCCCGAGCAGTCCAAGAGCCAGCCCGAGCCTGACATGGTCAACAGCTGCCAAGTCCTCGACCGATACGTTCCCGGCCCAGAAACAGGACGTAGCGGGAAAGAGTGCCTCCGCGGTATTACAGACCTTGCGAGCTGAAGCGTCGAGACCTACTTCCTCGCCTTTCCAACCTACCCCCCAGAATCCACCCAGTTCGACAATCCGCCCACCAACCGAGCAGTCGCCTAGACCCGGACCAAGCCCGGCTTGGAATGCCCCTCCGTCGACCATGGACAATCGGAGATCAGAGACAGGGCCTGTATTCCAGAAACCGGGACTTGACACATCAGCAAGACAAGGCGTCCCGTTCCCCTCCCCCGCAGGTCAGCCTCAAAGTTCACAGTCCTCAGCAGTCCCGTCAAAGTGGGCTCCTCCAGACCGGCCGCGGATCGCGCCGTCTTCCGAGACCTCTGGAGTAAGATCTATCCCGCCACTCCCGACCAAATGGACCCCATCATCAGGATCCACATATCCACAGGGCTCCCCGCCACCCCAAGGAATTCCTCGACCTGCCCCCATGCCCATGAGACCCCCGCTACCCCCTACACAGGGTGGACCCCGCCCCTTCGTCACACAAGGTCCGGGAAGACCCGGAGAACAACGACCTATGGCACCACCTATGGCACCCCCAAGACCATTCGGTGCAGGTCCACCCCGACCCCCACCCGGAATGGGACCCCAACCTGGACAAGGTCAACCCGGACCTCGACCACCTCCTCCTCTTGGAGGACCAATGCCAATGCCTCAGCCCTGGAAGCCACCTACCCAGACCCCAGACAAAGAATCACCCGACTCCTCAGAGAAACCCCAATCATTCGGTGACCTGTCCTCGACAAACCCGGGGGCCGAATCGAAGAACCCTCCAGCAGCGACTGGGGGCGGAGGAGAGATGGATTGGGACACCGCCTTAGATACGATATTGAAGACTTTGCGGAAAGATCGAGGAGTCGGAGAGGCAAAATAGGGACTTTGACCCATCTGAGCCAGTTACAGCAAGTCTTAGGCTCTTACCAAGCAGAGTTCCACTTGTTGCTCCCAAGGAGGAGAGAAGGATAGTTTGAGAAGACTCCTTATCAAGCTCGTTGCTATAGAGACCGCGTTCGTAGGCTGGCTCTCATACTGGTTGTTCCTAGTCTACGCCAATAACCCCTCTGTCGCAGACCAATTGGCCGGCAGTCTGCAGAGATTCCCACAGCTATCGTTCAGTACTATCGACATTGCTGTTATGGTCATAATCGCGACACTCGCCATCACCCTAGCCTTCAAGTTCCAGAGAGGACTGCGCCCAGGTATTCGACTAGAAAGAGCATTGCAGATGCTAGAGAATCTGATGAAACGTAACCTCGTACTTGAGGCCCAGGTCGCTGAGCTGAAAATCGAAAAAGTTCACCCAGCCCCCGTGATTGCAACAACTCCAACCGTTGCTCCCAGTCAGACCGAACCCCGTCCAGGATCGTGGGAGAAAGCGTTTCGAACACCGCTAGAGGCTGGCCCGCCAATGAGCGCAAGATCCACGGGAGCAAACCGCGACGATGTTCCCTTCGGTCGCGAGACAGGAGTTCCTCCACCGAGGATCGAAGCCCTGCCAACAAGCACGCCCGCTCTTATGAAACCAATGATGATAACTGAGAAAGGAGCTGAAAGGCCACCGCCACAGACAGTCATTTCCGAGAGAGCATTCGACAGACCAACTATGCCTGCGCCACCGAATCAAGGCGGTTCCAGCTGGGAAGACAGCCCCAAATTCATAGGAGAATCCCGGGGAATCCTCAGGCCTTCATCTCCCACTAGAAAGGTGCCATCAGTCTCCGACTCCGGCGGACTGAGACAGCCCTACATCCCAGCACCTGCGCCGAAAATAGTCCCGCCAAGCGTTATCGTCGGGCCAATGACCAACCCCTTGGTCCCCAAGGCTCTCCCCAGACCGCCTCGCCCGACCAATTTTCCCAGGAATCCAGTGCCTAGCGCAAGTCCCCGATCAGGCTCTGAAGCAACTAAACCGCGCCTAGATCTTTCAATCAGTCCAAGTCTAGCTAAACCATCAACTCCTGAGGATACTGCAACAACCCAAGAGAATTCTGAGAAGAGTCAATTCAAATCGGATGATAAGAGCTCAGACGGGACGGACAGTAAGGACGGTGTCAAGTCTTCCGAAGCTTCGAAGAAGAAGTTTCCATCAGAAGAAGACTAAGAGAACGTAACAGATTGCGCCCGAGTTTTTCCTTCGAACGATCACGACTTCTCTGAAGGAGCATCTCCGAGCCATCCCTTCAACGCCTTCTGGTCGGACTTCATACGCTTCTGCAACGTTTCGAAGCTCTTCTGCAGCGTCAGCGGCTTGAACTCGATCTTCATCTTCTCCACCGTCGGCAGAACGCCCTTGGCGAGAGACGGTGCGACTATGATAGGTCGAAGCTTCTTACCCTCTGCCGGTGAAAGGTACTTTAGGTATTCTACGAGTTGCTTAACTGCAGCCGCTCCAGCCGGATCCTTCTTGATCTCAATGACCACCGTGTTTCCCTGAGAGTCGATTCCGTAAACGTCGACGAATCCGGGAGCAACTTTTTTCTCGAAATCTATCACTCGAAGCCCTTGCTCGATCAGATCCGGTTCTGCGAGTATGGCCTTCTGCATTTCCTCCTCACTTGAGTGGAGGATAAACTCGGCCTCGTCCTTCAAACGGAAAGCGCTGAGAAAGTCAATCCTGTCAATTTCGATATTCAGCGTCTCCAATGGACTGGGGCGGACAGCCTTTACGATCAGACGCCCATCCTCGATCCGAGTCTGGAAGACACAACCAGACGGCTGCCAGTTAACAGGCTGGTAGTCCCTGCTCCTGTGAACCAGCACACAACCATCACCCTTCAGAACGATTAGACGTTCACCCTCTCCGATGTCGCTGCCCGTCCGGCCGGAATAGCTGATAGTGCAATTCGCGACCATCGTCACCATCATCCGAGCCTCCAACGCCTTCCATAGTTCCAAACGAGCCTCATCTAGCCCAGGGGAGACCAAGACCACCATCGAAGATCCACGTCAGAAAGATTCAACTCTCTATCCGCAATATATCAGTATGATTTGGAAAAGGACGATAGGCAAGTCGCAGAATGGTACAACGCACTCTCCGGCTCATACGACGAACTATACGGGGAGGAACAATCGAGCAAATACGAAACGGTCCTAGGATTCCTTGGAACCGGACACTTCCGAGTTCTCATCGACATCGGTTGCGGAACCGGCACTTTCCTCGAAAAGGCGCACGAGATCTACGATCATGCGATAGGCATCGACTTGTCAAGAAGGATGCTGCGAATCGCGAGGAGAAGAAAGACAGCTAATACCGATTACGTGTTGGCAAGCTCAAACTCGCTACCGATCAAGGACGCTTCATCAGACTGCTCAGTCTCCATCTCCACGGCGAAGGCAGAGTCGAATCATTCGGCTTTCATCGCCGATCTTAAGAGAATTAGCCGCCCAGACGCGCTCCTAGCGTTCACTCTCTTCCAGCAGCCCGGACTGCCAAATCCTGAATCTCTGCTGAAACCCGCGCGATCGACGATCATTTCTGACCGGGAGACACTCTATCTTCTCCCTCCGGCTGAAGCTCTAGAATGACCGCCGAATCTGCGTCTGGCTTCGTGGACTTTAAGAACTAGACCTGCACTTCTAGCATTGACAAGAATGCCGGGATGCTCGCACCAATGGCGCGGAAGAGGACAGATGGCTAGATGCATAAGATGCGGAAAGCTGAAGACCGATTTCAGGAAGGAACAGCATAACCAGAAGATGCTGGCGAGAGAAGACTCAGAGAGCTAGCTAGACTGAGAGTCCAAGATCCGAACGCCGTGGTTTGACAAAGAGTTTTTATGGCCTCAGCCGAACAGCCGCGATAAGGCCGCCGCATGGAACCATCGAGAAAGCCACTCAACCTTCTCATCCGCAAGATGAACGGCGACGTGGCAGTCAAGCTGAAGAACGATACTGAGTATCGGGGCAAGATGATTGACTGCGATAGCCACATGAACATCATCCTCGACGGAGCTAGAGAATACCGTGGCGGCGACCCGGCCACGAACTATGGAAGCCTGATAGTTAGAGGCAGCAACGTGCTCTACATCTGCGTAGCCCAGCCTAGCGGGCCTTAGCTATTTCTTCTCAGGCTGACGACGAGGAGCAGGACCTAGAATTCTGGAGAAATAGGGCGTTGAGCGGAATGCATACTTTAGTCCTATCGAGACAGGGATCCCGACTGCTCCCCCTCCGACAACCTGTAGAATGTTGAATGGAACCTCTCCTGACGCGGCAACGATCCCGGTTGCGGACGATGAGCCGAAGACCAGAGCAATAAGGAATGATTCCGTCGCGAAATATCCAAGAACCATAACCACGCTACCTGCAGCCCAAGCAATCATTAGGGTCCGACGCTGAAGACTCCGCCTTGAGATCAGTCCAGCAACATACCCTTCCAGCCCCTTTATGATCAGAGTGAACGGTGCAAAAGTGCCGAATCCGCCGAGAGCATCAGACAAGAACGAACCTATTCCGCCTGCGAATCCACCCACTGTCGGTCCAAACGTCAGTGAGGTGATAAAGATCATGATGTCTCCGAGATTGAAGTATCCCTGAGTTGCAGGGATCGGAATCTGAAACAGGTATGTTGAGAGAAAGACCAGCGCCGTGAAGACGGCCGTCACGGTAATGGTAACTACCGGTGTGCGGTGCCCGGTAACGACCTTAGACGCTGCGTCAGTTTTCGATTCCATACATAGTTCCCTCGAAGATTTACTGGCGCGTCATAACCTGTTTGGGTTCCAGCTTCAGATTCTTCGAAAGCGACGACTTCACGAGTCCCATATACGGTGGCGAGGGTCGTCCAGGTCGGGACTTGAACTCTGCATGGTACTGCGTCGCAAAGTGGAAAGTGTTGCTCGGTAGTTCAAGAATCTCCATTCTCCGGCTGGCGTCGCTCTTTCCTGAGAATCTTAATCCCTTCGATGTGAGTTGTGGAATGTACTTGGGGTTGACTTCGTACCGGTGCCTATGCCTCTCCCAAGCCTTCGTTTTCTGATAGAGCGAGTATGCGATGCTTTCCGTGTCAATGGAGATTTCATGCGCTCCCAGCCTCATGGTCCCGCCCTTCTCCAACACGCTATTCTGCTCCGGCATTAGGTCAATAACGTAATTTTTCGAGTCTGAGGTCAGCTCTGAGCTGGCCGCATCCATCATTCCTAGGCTCCGGGCATATTCGACCACTGCTAGTTGGAATCCGAAACAGATTCCTAGGAATGGAATGTTGTGAGTTCGCGCGTATTCTATTGCTCTGATCTTTCCCTCGGAGCCTCTCGACCCAAACCCTCCCGGCACCAAGAGTCCGTCGAACCCGGACAATACGCGGACCCTTGAGGGATCCGTCTCGAAATCGTCAGTCTCAATAAACTCCAGATCAACTTTTGCGTTTAGGGTAGCGCCTGCATCACGAAGCGCTTCGTTGACGCTAACATAGCAGTCAGCGAGTTCGGCATATTTCCCGCAGACTGCGATTGTAACCTGGTTTTCCGGTCCAAGATGGGTCTTGATCATCTTCTTCCACGGGCTCCACTCGGGCTCCTTGCTTGACAATTGAAGCCTATTGACCATGTAACTGCCCAGACCCTGTTCGTCTAGAAGGAGAGGTGATTCGTAGATGCTAGCGATGTCTTGGGAGGTGAAGACCGCGGATTCTTCGACGTTGCAGAAGAGAGCGATCTTCTTTCGCGGCTCTGGCTTAAGAGGCACCTTGCTTCGAGCAACAATAACGTCAGGCTGGACGCCTATGCGTCTAAGCTCTTGAACGCTGTGCTGTGTTGGCTTGGTTTTCTGTTCACCGACAACATCGAGCATCGGAACGAGGGTGACGTGGACATTGACGACGTTTCCGATTCCCTCGTCGAACCTGAATTGACGGGCAGCTTCTAGATAGGGGAGGGACTCGATGTCGCCGACAGTCCCACCTATCTCCACTATCACAACACCCGCATCCTCGCGTGCGATATTTCGAAGACGACCCTTGATTTCGTCGGTAATGTGTGGAATTATCTGGACGCACTTTCCAAGAAAGTCTCCCCTTCTCTCTCGTTCGATGACAGAGGAATAGATCTGTCCGGTCGTAATGTTGTGGCTCTTTGGAACGTTGATGTCTAGAAATCTCTCGTAGGTGCCGATGTCCATATCGGTCTCGCCCCCGTCTTCCGTCACGAAGACCTCGCCGTGGATGTACGGGTTCATCGTTCCTGCATCATAGTTGAGGTAGGGGTCGACCTTTGCGGCGGTGACCTTCAGTCCTCGGACTTGAAGAATTTTGCCGATAGAAGCTGCGATGACTCCCTTTCCTATTCCGGACATTACTCCGCCGGTGACGAATATGTACTTCGCCAAAGGGCAACAGAGAGAGGAATAATCACCTATTCAAAAGACTGACGGCGAAGACTCCCAATTAGCCTAGAACAGAGTTGAAGCATCAAGCACGATAGGAGACGACATTCGGCAGGCAGATTCCTAAACTCGTTGGACCAGAGGCTTCGCCCTCGGAACGGTCGACCTTCCTTCCGGAAGCCTGAGACCCGCCTTCCGCCAATCATCCAAGAACCGTTTCAGCCCAATATCAGTCAATGGATGTTTCACCATCTTGTCCAAGACATCAGCCGGCATCGTAGCCACATGAGCACCCAGCTTCGCAGCCTCTACAACGTGCACCGGGTGACGAATGCTAGCCACTAACACTTGAGTATCAATATTGTAATTTCGGTAAATCAGCAAAATCTCTTCGATTATCTTCATCCCTTCATGCCCGGCGTCGTCGAGCCGACCGATGAATGGGCTAACATAGTCCGCTCCAGCCTTCGCCGCCAGAAGCGCCTGGTTCGGAGAGAAGACTAGAGTTACGTTTGTCTTGATGCCATCCTTGTGAAGCCCCCTGACCGCTTTGAGCCCCTCCCCCGTCATCGGGCATTTGACCACGACATTGGGTCCCAGGGCGGCAAGATCATGCCCTTCCCGGACCATTCCCTCAGTCTCCTGACTAACCACCTCAAGGTTTACGGGTCCTTGAACAAGTCTCAGAATATCCGTTACGAGTTCGACGAATTCCCTGTTCTCTTTAGCGATGAGTGTCGGGTTGGTGGTTATCCCGTCCAAGACTCCCATGTCGACGAACGTCTTGATGGACGGTATGTTGGCAGTGTCGAGGAAGATCTTCAATCAATAATCACCTAGACGCGACTAGCTTCTTTGCAGCTCTGACGATATCTTTTGAGGTAAGACCATACTTTGCCATGAGCTCCTTGTATTCGCCTGACTCTCCGAAGGTGTCTCTGACACCGACAATTGAGATGGGCACGGGGTAGGAGCTTGATGTTGATTCTGCAACGGCGCTCCCGAGTCCACCAATGATATTCTGCTCTTCAGCCGTGACGATTCCTCCAGTCTTTCTTGCGACACCGACAATGGTGTCTGCGTCCAGAGGTTTGAGAGTGTGACAGTCTACGATTTCAGCTGAGATTTTCTCCTTAGCCAGAGACTCGCCAGCTTCCAACGCCTCGTTCACCATTACGCCACAAGCGATGATCGCCACGTCAGTCCCGTCCTTCAAAACCTTGACATGTCCTACCTTCAGGTCGGGGCGCGAGGAATAAACCTCAGGCACGCTGGGCCTACTGAGACGAATATAGAAGGGCCCTGGAGTCCTCCAAGATTCTTCTATCAAGACCCTTGTCGAAGGAGCGTCAGCGGGTACGATGACTCGCAAGTGCGGGATTGCCCGCATTGCCGCCACGTCTTCCACTGTCTGGTGGGAGGCACCGTCGGGGCCCACGCTAACGCCGCCATGGGAGGAGACTATCTTGACGTCTAAGTTCGGATAGGCGACCGCGTTCCGGATCTGGTCCAGACATTTCCCGGGGACGAACGCGGAGTACGTGCTGACGTATGGTATCTTACCGGCCAGGGCGAGTCCTGCGGCGATCCCGATCATGTTAGCTTCGGCGATTCCTACGTTGAAGAATCGGTCAGGATATCGATCGGCGAAGAGGCTGGTCTTGATGGAGACCGATGTGTCGGCTCCTAGTACGACTATTCTCTGATCCTTTGATCCGAGTTCGAGAAGGGCCTCGGCGAGAGCGTCCCGCATCGAGCTCATTTGGACGAGCATCAGTCCAAGCATTCCTTACCCTTTGAACCAAAGGACAATTCGATGCTCATTATTGATTCCTCATAGACTCGACCAGTTTCTTCACTGTATCCTTGTCCGGTGCCTTGCCATGATAGGCGGGGTCCCACTCCATGAAAGATACTCCCTTGCCCTTTACTGTGTGTGCAATGATGACAGTGGGCCGGTTCCGCATGTTCTCGGCTTTTTCCAAGGCTTCGATTACCTGGCGGAGATCGAACCCATCAACCTCTAGAACGTGCCAGTTGAAGGCTTTCCACTTGTAGGCTAGAGGCTCCATCGGCATGATCTGTTCAGTTAGACCATCCTGTTGAATCCCGTTCCGATCAATGATGGCCGTGAGATTGCCCAGTTTGAATTTCGGCGCCGCCATGGCCGCCTCCCAGGTCTCGCCCTCGTCCAACTCCCCATCTCCCAGCAACGCGTAGACTCGATAGTCTTTCTTGTCGATCTTGCCCGCAAGTGCCATGCCTATCGCAGCCGACAATCCGATTCCCAGCGAACCTCCGGGGAATTCCACTCCAGGCACCCGGTGGTCCGGATGCCCTTGCAGTCTGCTGTTCAGCTTTCGCAGAGTCTTCAGCTCGCTTATTGGAATATAGCCTGCCTCTGCGAGCGTAGCGAATAGAACAGGAGCAGCGTGACCCTTGGAGAGGACAAACCTATCTCGGTCAGGCCAATCGGGCCGCTTGGGATCGTGGCGCATCTTGTAGAAGTAGAGCGAGACTAGGATCTCGACAGCTGAGAGGCTTCCTCCGGGATGACCCGACTTGGCCTCTGCAAGCATTTCCAGAATGTGGGTTCTAATCTTGACCGCTTTCTGCAGCAGCATACCAAAAGGGATCTGCGTCTGTTCCATTACTAGTGGACCGGGACCTGAACTATATGCTCTGCAAGCTCTAACGTTGTGCTAGCTTGAGATCGAAGATCGTTCAGATCCACTACAACAGTACCGATCTTGTCCGCTTGCTGGGCGGCAGCCAGACCGGCGAGGAGAACAGCCTCTCGGACAGAAGCTCCAGCAGCCATGGACATTGCGAGAACCGCAGTCTGGCAATCTCGTACACCCACAGCGTTGAATCCCGGCTTCGGGCCCTTGAATGCTGGGAAGCTGGTGATGTTCTTCTTCTCGAACAAGATCATGCCGTGCTCGCTTCGGGTCAGTAGAAGACTCTCGCATTCGAGCCGGGTCATCAGGTTGTGTCCCATGTTGCGAAGCGAAGTATCATTCACCATCGAGACACCGGTGGCAATGCTGCCTTCACGTGCATTGGACTTGACCATCGTTACTCCGATGTAGTCTAGATAGTGGCGTACCTTTGGCTGAGCCAGGACCTTCTTGTTCTGCACCCGACATTCCTCTACGACGTTGCTGATCAATTCGGGCGTTATCACTCCCTTGTCATAGTCGGAGAATACGACGCTATCAGCCCCTCCCACCAGCTCTTTCAGGGGTTGTAGAAACTGCCTCGTGATGTGAGGCTCCACGTCGGATCGGTACTCCTTATCGATTCGAAGGTATTGTCGATGGTTCAGGATAAACCGCGTTTTCAGGCTGGTAGGCCTATCGTTGACCACGATCCCCGAGACGTCTACTCCCTTTCGGCGAAGCTCTTCTTCGATCCAGCGCCCGGCCTCGTCCTTTCCAACGACCCCGAGGACCTTGACCTTCGCGCCTAAGGCGACGAGATTGTTGGTAAGGTTGGTGGCTCCTCCGAGAAGAAGCTCTTCAGAGATAAAGTCGGCCACCGGCACAGGGGCCTCACGAGAGAGCTTTCGACCTTGAGAATGAACGTATCGGTCGACGATAAGGTCCCCAATGACAAGAATTGACTTGTTCCGAAAGCCGTCTACGACCTCGGTTGGATCGGAGACGTCCAGTGTCAACTGGGGTGCCAGAATGGATCGAGTGCTTTGAGGTTATTTAAGATTGTCAGAACACAGAGGGCGAAATCAGGGAGAATAGTTTAGTATCTTCTACTTTATGTCTTCGGCCCTCTTTACGAGCCTTACACGACACATGACGTGGTCTCCATCTTTCACGCCGAAGATTTTTCTAATTTCCTCTGGTATGGTGATTCGTCCGCCCGCTATTACTTCAGCGAAGAAGGGGATGTCTTCTTCCTCAACTTGAATGGGCAACTATTGGCCTCGGGCAAATGGCTAAGAACCCAATGATATAACTTTTCCAGAAAACGTGGAGCTAGATAATCTAGGAATAGTGTAATCGTGACATGAAGACTGTTGTTGACTCTGGATTTGCAGATCTATCGCACATGAATTTTGACGTGTCCGATGAGCAAAGGTTCGTACTGGATGAGGTTGATAGGGCATGTAGAGAACTTCGTCCGTTGGAGGACGAAGCATACCTAGCCGGAAAGTTCAATGATCGCCTTGCACCAATTTTCAGAAAAGCGCAACTTCTAGGATTACCAATCTCAAGGCGATACGGCGAAGGCCAAGGAGCAGACGTACTGACTTATGCCCTAGCCCTAGAAAGGATTGGCCAAGAAGGAACTGGGGTCCGAACGTTCCTCTCCGGTCATATCTCTCTGGGACAAGTAACCGTTCAGAAATGGGCGAGCGAGGAGCAGAAGCAGCGCTACCTTCCTCCAGCCACGCGAGGAGAGAAGGTCATGTGTTTTGGACTGACCGAACCAACCGCGGGAAGCGATCCCGCATCTCTTCGCACAACATTTGAGGAGAAGGGGAGCAACTTCGTACTGAATGGCAGTAAGGCCTGGATTTCAAACGGCAGCATAGCAGATGTCGCCGTCATTTTTGCGTACCCGAAGGGTAAGCGAGAAGGGATGTGCGCGTTCATTGTTGAGAAGAATTTCGAAGGATATTCGAGTCAGCAACAGAAACACAAACTCGGAATGCCGACGTCAGACACTGGCTCAATCTTCCTAGACAATTGCAAGGTCCCAAGAGAGAACCTAATGGGACCCGCGGGCAAAGGGCTGAGCATAGCCTATTCGGGGTTGATGAGCGGCCGACTTAGCGTTGCCGCCGGGTGCTTAGGAGTTATCGAGGACTGCATCAACGAGGCAGTTGCATTTTCCAAGCAGAGAATCCAGCATGGAAAACCGATAGCAAAACACCAACTCGTCCAGCGGCATATTGGGGAAATGTCAACCAATCTTGAAGCAGCGAAGAACGTGGTGTACAAGGCGGCGCTTCTGAAACAGAAAAGCGACTCGGATCCAGAAGACAAAGACTTGCGAGACTACGCAGACGTGATGATTGCCAAGGCAAAGTACTTCGCATCAAACGCTTCATTCGATGCTGCAGACAGAACAGTTCAGATTCTTGGCTCAAGCGGCTACAGCTTCGAGACTAGAGCTCCAAGGCACTTGGTCGATACTCGGGTCTGCAGGATTTATGAAGGCACTGATGAAATAATGGTCCAGAAGATAGCCGTGAGTCTCCTGGGCACCGAATACGAGGCTTACCGGTAGTTAGCTCACCCTGAGGCTGCCTAAAGCTTCGATCCTCAACAACCACTGAGAAGCCCTCACCGTGACTCTCAAGTGGGGTCTCCATTTCTCAGGTAGCCTTATTTTTCAGGACCGGTAAGATATCCCTCGGTATCGTACTCAATTATACTGGGATAAGCCAAGATGAGAACAACAAGACTACCTTCACTACTCAGCTCAAGGTACGGTCCTCTGTTGGTGATACAATCAGCCGCCAATCTACTGCTTGCTGTTTGGTTGTATCTTGAATACACTCACAATCCCTTCATGCAAGCGTACGTGTCAAACGCATGGGCAAGCGTTTGGCCGGAGATAACAATCGGCATATCTGCGGTGATCGTCGCAGCTGTTATCTTGGCTTTTTACGGCAGAAGGCACTCTCAATCTTTACCGGCTCGGCTCGGTTCAAAATCTAAATTGGAAGACCTCGAAGAACCTAGCAATTTGGCTAGACTCGACATGTGCCCTTTCTGTGAGACACCACTCCGACCAATCTCGGAAGGCAGACTACAGTGCAGGAAATGCAGGCGATACTTCAAGAGCAGTCTTCCGAAAATGGCTTATTAGCCCTCCGACCGTTAGAACCCGTCCTTCTAACCAATCTGAGTGTGGACGACTTCAACTTATTATTCATCTGAATCTTCTCGCCCATATTCGAGGAATGGTAGGAGTGACTGAGGTGGATACGGATGCATTGCCGTATCTCGAAGAGGCCTGCTATTACCTAAGAAAGAAAGGATTGTCATTTCAGGAAGTCTCCAAGGCGCTTGAGATTCCCGAGCCTCAGGCGAGCCACCTATTCGAGGTGTACCAGTCAAAGATCTCGAAAGGTCTTGTTGAGGAAAGTGAGGTGGATCGGAACCTGTGGGAAGATGTGTACAACGATTCTTTCGGAAATGAAAAGATTACGTTCGCCCGAGAGAATGGATTCTACCACTGCCGCCGTTCAGACTTGGAGAATATGGATAGCGCAGCTCTGATGAACATCTTCGAGACGAGCAAAAAGTTCCTTGATTTTGACATGTATCGACGATATCTCGATACGAAGCCTCCGGTGGGATACGATCCGATGGCAATGCAAAGGCAGATCAAGCGTGCTGTGGAGTTGATCCAAGAGATTCTACGGCAGAGATATGAGAAAGAAGCGGACCATTAGTGCACACTCGTTTGGACAGCTGATGGCTGCCTTTGCTGCGAGTCAACTAATGAAACGTATCGAGTCTCGTCAGCCAAGGCTTAGACTCAAACTGAAATAAACTCCCGAATAACCTCGGAGCGCCAACAATGTCACTTGAAGGCTTCGAAGTCGCCGTAGTCGGCGCAGGTCCGGCTGGAAGCGCAGCAGCAATTACACTTGCGAGAGAGGGAGTTCAGGTTTTGCTCGTGGAGCGGGGAACTTTTCCAGGATCAAAGAACGTGTTTGGAGGAAGAATATACTCGTATGCCCTCAAGAAACTTCTTGGGGACTCATGGAAGGATGCCCCTGTCGAACGCTTTGTGCGAAAGGAGGGTATCACATTTATGACTTCAGACAATGCGTTCTCCTTCGAATTCGAGTCTAAGGATGCAGAAGGCAGTTTTACAGCGAAGCGAGCGAAGTTCGACAAATGGCTAGCTGAGGAGGCGGAAAAGGCGGGAGCGTCCCTCATTACCGAAAGCAGAGTCGACGACCTGATCATGGACGGCAGTCGTGTAAGAGGAATCGTTGCTGGCCAAGACAAGATCCCAACAGATGTGGTCATCGCCTGCGACGGGAGAGCGGGTCTCGCATCGATGCTTGAACCGAGCCAAATCTCCATGGGAGTAAAGGACGTTATAGAGCTGCCGAGCGAGAAGATAGAGGAACGTCTCGGTCTCGAACCAGGCCAGGGAGCGGCCCATGTCTTTATCGGAGCGTGCTCGGGAGGACTCCGAGGCGGAGGGTTCCTCTACACAAACCAAGACAGCTTAGCGCTCGGCATGGTTGTTGGGGGAGACGATGTTTCCTCACAGAAGACTCAATCCTACAGCTTCATGGAGAAACTCCGAGAACACCCAAAGGTGCAGCGCTTCATCAAAGGAGGAAAGACTGTCGAATACGATGCGCATATGATCCCTGAAGCCGGCCCAAAAATGCTCAGCCGTCCATATACCGATGGGATGGTTGTTGCGGGAGATGCGGCGGGCCATCTCCTGAACAACGGTTACACGTTCCGAGGAGTCGACATGGCTATTCAAGCCGGGGTCGCCGCGGCTCAAACTGTTTTGGAAGCTCGAAAGAAGAAAGACTATTCAGCGAACTCCCTGAAGGTGTTCGAAAGAAAATTGCATGAAGACCCAGCTCTCAAAGACATGTACACTTTCCACCGTGTCCCGGCGTATCTAAGGAACAGGCGATTATACACGGTCTATCCAGAACTCGTGTGCTCAGCCGCCGAGGCAGTCTACCGGGTGGATGGAACGGGAAAGAGAAAGATCTCCAGGGAAGTGAGATTGCAGGCGAAAGGCCGAGTCTCAATATTCACTCTAATACGCGACTTGATCAGAGGAGCAAGGACGTTCTAACGATGCCCACTGAAGAATCCCTAACGCTTGACAAGAGGCTGGCGCTCGTAAGTTTTGCGAAGGACGCAGAACCATTCATCGTAGTCGATACCGACAAATGCAATCACTGCGAATCAAAACCATGTCTCTACATATGCCCAGCCGAAGTCTACGCCTGGAAGGAGAAGCTGAACTACAACACCGAGGGATGCATGGAGACAGGGGCTTGCTTGATTGTGTGTCACAAGATCGGCGCTGGCGCGATCAGCTGGAAATATCCCTCAGGCGGAAAAGGAGTCGCTTTCAAGCTCGGATAAGTATCCCAAATCCTCTTAACCAACAAATAGGCCACTCGCAGACCTCCGAGCGTGAAGTTGAATCGTCAATGGTCGAAATAGCCCATGAACCACTGAAGCGGGTTGTTGTCCGCGAACTCGTCAAATACGACAACCCTCAGCAGCTAGTGAACTCTCTTGCCATCATCATGAAAATGGGGCAACCCATTCTTCTAAATTGGTGTGAGGGAGTCGTCTTCGTCTCTCAGCCGATTCCGCCTCCTGAGATGCCTGAAGAGTACGCGAAAGGTGAACTCTACATTGCCTCGATCAGCTTCGCTCCCATGTCTGATTTCAGCCACAACGTGAAGGCTGGTAACATGGAGATGCCCGTCATTGACGTCTCGAGAAGCCCCTTGAGTCAGGAAATCGGGCGGTTTCTCAAATCCCATATGGAATGAGAACCCGTAGTCTTCACGTTTTTCCGTAGAACGCTTTCATTTCGCGCGTAAGCGCTGGGACCACTTCGAAAACATCTCCGACAATGCCGTAGTCCGCGAATCCGAAGATGAGAGCTTCCGGATCCTTATTGATCGCGACGATAACCTTAGAGTTGATCATTCCTACGCGGTGTTGAATCGCGCCTGAAATGCCCGCGGCAATGTACAGCATCGGAGAAACAGTACGCCCTGTCTGGCCAACTTGGTCTGAGTGAGGCCTCCAACCGGCATCCACAGAGGCTCTTGATGCTCCGACAACTCCGCCCATGACCTCAGCCAATTCCTCAAGAATCTTGTAATTCTGGGGTCCACCCATTCCCCGGCCGCCCGAAACTATAACGCTGGCCTCTGTGAGATCTAGTTTCTTCGCCCCTTGAGTAACGAATTCCTTCACAATCATCCGTGAATCCGGTCGATTGAACGCGATTTGCTCGACTGTCGGTTTCTTTCCAGGTACGGCTTCTCTTGCGGTAAAGACATTTGGTCGGAGAGTTGCGATGCTGGGCGAGCTGTTGACTTTGACTCTGAGCAAGACCTTGCCAGCATAAGCAGGCCGGGTCGCTATGAGCTTCCCGTTCTCCATCTCCAAATGAGTGCACTCACTCGCAACAGCTGTATCTAGGTGAATCGCCAATCGTGGCGCCAAGTCTTTTCCCGTAGAAGTTGCCGCAGCGAGAATAATGCTTGGGTTAACTCGCTTGATTGCCTCTAGCGCTATCTGTCGATAATAATCGGGGTGGAAGATTGCCAATAAAGGGTCATCTGCCAAAATCACTTTGTCGGCTCCATACTTTCCGAGCTCACTCGCGGGATCCTTCAAGCCGTTTCCAATTGCTAGAACAATCTCACTCACCCTGAGAAGATCCGCAAGTCTTCTTCCTTCGGTGACCGCTTCCAGGGCAGCTTTGCGGAAGGCAGGTCCTGATGACTCTGCAAGAACTAGAACTTCTCCTGTCACTGCCTAGATCACTTTGGCCTCTTCATGCAAGAGCTTCACTAGTGTGGGGACTGCATCAACCCCTTTTCCAACTATCTTTCCCGGAGGGCGGGGGGGAGGATTTTGGACGGAAATGATCTCGAGAGAGAGTGCCCGTAGTTGGACGTCCTTTACGATAATCGGCTTTTTTCTTGCGGCTACAAGCTCCCTGAGAGAGGCGTAGCGAGGAACAGTCAGATCCTTTTCTGCGGTAAACGCTGCGGGAAGGGTCGTTTCCACCGTTATTGATCCTCCTTCTACTTCTCTGTGCGCAACCCCTCTTCCGTCGGATACATCTAGCTTGACGATTTGGGTTATGCAGGGAATCCCCAACAATTCTGCGACCATGGGGCCGACCTGTTGGTTGTCATCGTCGACGCCTTTCTTTCCGAAAAGAAGGACATCGAATTCCGACCCCTTCAACTCGTTAGCGATCGCTCTTGCAATTGAGCCAGGGTCTTCAGGGATCTTGTCCACCTTGAGATGAACCGCCTTATCAGCCCCGAGGGCAAGTGCCTTCATGATGACCTGGGTCGTCTTCTCTGGACCCAACGTAACGACTGTGACCTCACCCCCATGCTTCTCCTTGAGCTGCACGGCCTGCTCGAGAGCATATTCTTCGTAAGGGTTTATTACGAATTCAGCATCCGAAGTATCAATCGACTTTCCATCAGAAGCTATTCTGATACGGGCTGCCGTGTCCGGGACACGACGCACACAGACGACAATTTTCAGCGATCGACGACCTTCCAATCGAGAAATCCGAGCGACGCATAAGCTTTCGCGAGCTCAGATGATCATTTGGTAATGATTATGGTAAACAGTTAAAGCTGGGAACTGTTTCCGAGATAGCAAGGAAATCATATGGCCATCGGTGATCCGTTTCAGATACTGCTCATCTTAGGCGTACTAGCTGTGATACTGATCTGGGGACCGCAGAAAATACCGGAACTGGCGAGATCAATCGGCAAGGCTCGAAAGGAGTTCGATGACGCATCGAAAGGTCTGATGCAACCAACGTCGAGCTCCTCGACAATAGTGTCAACTCCCGACTCTCTTATTGATACAGCACAGAAACTGGGAATCAGCACTCAAGGAAAGACCCGCCAAGAAATCTCCGACGAAATCGTGAGATTGGCGCAAAAGTAACTCAGAGCCAGTAGATCGTACGACTCGGCCCAAGCCCAGATTTCTACCGGTGGTAATGTTTCTCTTAATGACAATCCGAATCAGGCACAAGGTTACTGAAAACGCAATGTTGGGACTCCTCAGAGGTTACGGGGGAAAAAACTGATCTTTGTCCGACCCTAACGAAACCGAGAAAGTTCTCCCGTTATGGGACCATATTAACGAGCTTTCACGCCGGATCAAAATATGGATTTACGCCTTCCTCGGTGCAACACTATTTTTCCTCGTCTTTCCTGCTGACCCTGTATCAGTCTACCAGAATCCATTTCAGATCTACAAACCGCTAATCACTGCAGTCCTCCTTGGAATCAGGGAGAGCTTGTTGCCTCCCCAGTATTTTCTGATCGGAGGCACCGTTACTGCTCCTTTGGAAATAATAGTGGTCGGGGCAGCGGTGTTCGGTTTTGCTGCGAGCGTTCCTGTATTGGCGTATGAGATTTACAAATTCGTTGATCCCGCGATAAAACCTAGCGAGCGCCAGTCTCTCTATCCATTTGTCGCGGCTTTCTCCGTGCTCTTCGTCGCGGGAGCACTCTTCGCATTCTTTGTATTGTTGCCCTTCGTTTTCATATTCTCACTATCATTCTTCGGATTCGTCGGATTTTCCAATTACATCTACGCGGACGACTTCTACAACTTGATCTTCTTCGTTCTAGTAGTCTCTGGATTCGCGTTTACGATACCTGTCATTTTCGTCCTGTTGGTGAAACTGCACGTCGTTGGAACAAGTGTCTTGAGGAAGAATAGAAAATACGTCTGGGCGGTCACCCTGGTCGGCACCGCACTGGCCTCTCCAGACGGAGGACCATTGGCCGACATAGCGCTGTTCATTCCCATGATAATATTGATCGAGGGGGCAATGTGGTATGCGAGAAGATACGAGAAGGACGAAGTAGTGGGGGTGCGTTTTTCCACGGGAGAGACGAAATGCTCCTACTGTGGAGGTGAAATGGACTCCGGCGGAGTATTTTGCGGACTCTGTGGGAAGGCAAGAGTCTGATCGACTATCATCCCCTCTGCGATGAACCATGTCGTCACACACGTTAAATCCCCGGACTGGTGTTGCCAATGGTGAATGATGAATTTCCGCTGAAATATGCCGGAGCGTTCTCAGCCAACGCGATGACGATCGACAGGGCGGGCTGACATCAATCAAGAAAAGCCCGCCCAAGCACAGTCCCTAGCAAAGCTAAGACCCTGTTCTTCATCCCGCCATTTTTCATGAAGTGCGTCGGGAACCATTATAACAGCGCAAATTAGAAAGGGGGACTTCAAAAGATTCCCAGCAATCCCTCGAGAATCATATCTATGATACGGATCCCACAACTGCCCCTCAAAGTGTCGGAAGTCTTGCACAGAACCCCCGTTCTGATCGCGGAAGTCAGAGACACTCAGTCCAGCTCACCGAATCAGGACAAATATCTCAGACGGTTGCTCTGGTATCTGCTGGGTGGCACTCGAGGCGGACCCAACAGAGCCGAAATAATCAAAATTCTCCAGAATCGTCCCTGTAATGCGAATCAGTTAGCAGAGACTCTGCGAGTGGACTACAAGACAGCCCAGCATCACGTTAGGATACTAGAGGAGAATGGTCTAGTCTCCCTTGTGAACAAAGGAAGCTACGGCGCTGTTCTCTTCCTGACAGCGAAAATGGAAGAGGCCCTTCCAATCCTTGATGAGATTTGGAGTAGAATTGGAACAAGAAAGATAAGCGCAACGGCCAAGGAGTAAATCGAAAAGAATTGTCCCTTGCATTGTGGGCTAGCGCTATCGTCGCATTCGCGAACATCGCAATGACGCTCGTGCTGTTGGCAATTTACATCGGAACCTATCGCAGGATCAGATCCTCTTTCACGCTGGGACTGGTACTCTTCGGAAGTTTCTTCGTCATCCTCAATCTGTCGATATTGGTGTTCTGGCTATTTCTGTTTCAGAACGTCAACGTCAGCTCCGCAACGACTCTGGTAGACCAAGCATCGTTCTACATGCTACTGGTCAATGTCGGTGAAGCACTAGCTATATCGAACCTCCTTCGAGTTACCTGGAAATAGGAAGCCGTTCGACTGATCTTACGAAGCCTGCATCTATCTCCCAGTGCAATATGGAAAGAATCCGGCGAAATCTGGAAAAACCGTTAAGTGCGATTATAGACAAGAACCGCCCGAAATCTATTGACATCAGAAGAAAGAGTAGAGAACGAATCTGAGAATAACCAGAACAAGAAGGTTTCACGAAGAGAATTCCTGAAGTTCGGAGTAGGGGTCGCTGCCGTTGCCGCAGGAGCTACCGCGCTTATGGGCAAGATCCCCCTGCCCGCAGGGCAACCTTCGAAGAAGACGCCCGCTGCAAACGAAAGCTCCGAACCAATTGTCGCCACCGTCAGCGGCGACCAAGTCACCGTGATGAACGGACAGACCATCGTCAAGACCAAGGACTCGGGTCTGGCAGCACTCATCGCTGAAAAAATGAGCGCAGGAGAATAGATTCGTGACATCTCATCGAGAAGCTCCTAAGATCTCCAAAGATCCAGTTGCTGACAATACGGATCTGTACGCATTCGTCAGCCCAGACAAACCTGACACGGTCACAATCCTCGCCAACTACATTCCACTGGAAGAGCCAGCAGGCGGACCCAACTTCAACACCTTTGGAGACGACGTACTGTACGAAATAATGGTTGACAACGATGGGGACGGAATCGAAGATGTCACGTATCAGTTTAAGTTCAAAACGAAGATCGGGAACCCTGATACCTTCCTGTACAACACAGGACCGATCAGTTCCCTAACAGACTCCTCATGGAACGTCAAGCAGTTCTATTCCGTTACGAAGGTCTTGGGACCAAGACGAAGCGGAACTCCAACTGTGTTGGGCACGAAACTTTCGACACCTCCCGTAAACATTGGCCCGAGATCCACCCCCAACTATACCGACCTAGCAAATGCGGCCGTTAACATTCTCAATGACAACTCGACGGTCTTCGCTGGACAACGAGACGAAGCATTCTACGTTGACCTAGGGTCCATTTTTGACCTGGCGACACTCAGACCCTTTCAGAACCTACACCTCATCCCTACGCCAGCAGCTCCAGGAGTGGACACAACCAAAGGGTTCAGCGTTCACACAATCGCACTTCAAGTCTCGAAGAAACAGTTGACAAGTGACGGTTCCAATTCAACAGATCCGTTGAACAAGAATTCAGTGGTGGGAATATGGGCCTCCGCGAGCCGAAGGAAAGCCACAATCCTACCCGGCGACGGAGACGACGATGACAACGGCCAGTTTGACGAGGACACATCTCCCGGCATCCAAACAGGACCATTCACACAGGTGTCTCGGCTCGGAATGCCACTCATCAACGAAGTGATAATTCCACTTGGGAAGAAGGACGTGTGGAACACAGTGAACCCACGGTTTGACTCTCAATTCCTGCAATACTACCAGACTCCAGAACTCCAGAAGCTTTTACCGATCCTTTACCCTGGGATCTTCCCCAACTTAGCAGGATACAGCAAACCCAGAGCGGACCTCGTTGCTATCCTGTTGACAGGCATACCTTCGGGAATTGTGCCCGGCTTCCAAAACTTCACAGGAAGTGTCCAAGCAGATTATCTGCGGCTCAACATGGCAATACAACCCAACACGACCAGCCCGAATCGTCTTGGCCTCATAGCGGGAGACGCCGCAGGATTCCCCAACGGACGACGAGTAGGAGACGACGTGATCGATATCGAAATTCGGGCAATCGCAGGAGTAACCCTACCACTAGTAGACCCAAGCTTCACTCCCGATGGAGCAGCAGCTCTCGTAGGAGACGGGGTAGACTCAAGCCCGATACAACCGCCCAACACAAGTCCCTTCCTGACCGTCTTCCCGTACCTGCCGCATCCAGTCCCAGGCTACGAACACTCCCACGATCCATAACGCAACTCAGAGGCTAGATGGGCGGATTTTTTGGCCGACCATTAACAGACAGTCATTAGTCTCTTTAGGCTGTAATCGAGAAAAAAAATCACTTCCAAAGTTTTATTCAACCTCCGTACCATCCCCCTCGGAAATCCAATTGCCCTGTACCGTAATCGTCGGGGGTTTCTTTGGGGACGAAGGGAAAGACGATGCAAATCGTCCCCTAGAGGCAAGATAGCTGCCTACCTGGCCCTAAAGGACAAACCCGACATATGCGTTAGAGGAGGAAACGGACCGAACGCAGGTCACACCGTCTTTCACGATGGGAAAGAGTATCATCTTAGACTCATGCCTAGCGGGTTCGTAAGTCGTTCTACGCGTCTGATGATAGGCGCGGGAGTGCCGGTAGAAACCGCGATTCTCCTAAATGAGATCAAGGAAACTGACTCTGAGAATAGAATCAGCGTCGACTATCAATGCGCAATGCTGGAAGAGCGGCATAAGACTCAGGAGTGCGAATCCGATCATCTCTCGAATAAGATCGGCTCAACCAAGAGCGGAGTAGGGGCGTGCAATGCAGAAAGAGCGCTCCGTATGGTGAAATTGGCCAGACAAGAAACCAGTTTGAGACCCTATGTCACTGATACAGTTGCTGAGATTCACCAAGCACTATCGAAAGGTCGGAATGTGATGGTTGAAGGGACTCAAGGAACATTCTTGAGTCTGTACCATGGAACGTATCCGTATGTTACGTCAAAGGACGTCACTGCATCTCAAGCATGTGCGGATGTTGGAATCGGCCCAACAGATGTCGATGATGTGATGATTATTTTCAAAGCCTACGTTACTCGAGTAGGAGAGGGACCTCTCGAAGGACAACTGGACAGGGAAGAAGTTCTTAGACGGGGCTGGATGGAACACGGCACGGTTACTGGACGTGAACGGAGAGCCGCCCCCTTCGACTTCACACTCGCCAAGCGCGCTGTCCAACTCAATGGGGCTACACAGATCGCTCTCACAAAACTCGATGTCCTATTTCCCAAAGCAAAGGGTATCCGAGATTACTCAAATCTGCCAAAAGAAGGACGGGACTTTGTATCGAAGATAGAAAAAGACACCGGCGTTCCAGTCAGCTTGATAGGAACAGGAGCTTGGGAAGCAGACCTCATAGACCGGAGATCCATCTCGAAGAGCACGAAGACGAAGCCCGCTCTGGTTGCGAAGATAAGATAGCCTACCCCGATGCCGAATTTAGGACTCTTGTTATCCAAGCTCTCGATTGAAGCAAGTTCGGTGCTCTTTTCATCAAGGCGTTCACGAGAAGCAGCGATACAACCACGGAGAAGACTACGTGAACGGCGTTGTATATCGCGGTCAGTCCTAGAATGTAGAGAATCAGTCCGGAGCCTGTGAGGTTGATGCCTGATTGGCTCAGCACAAATTGAGCGAAGCCAGTGTAGTCCACGCCGAAGACCGTCTGCGCAAGAAATACGATGTAAAAATAGTTCGCTGCGGTCATGAGTGTTACCCGAGTAATGAGGGCTAAGCTTGTCATCGTAAGACTAGCTCTCACCAGACTCTGTCTTCCAAATCTCGACGCCAGAAAAAGCCCAATGTAAGTTGAGAGAACTCCAAGAAACTTCAAGCTAGGACCAAAGAATGGGCCACTGCCCGCACCTCCTGCAACCGTTCCAAGTATCGTGGCGTGAATCAACGCCGTCAGCAAACCAGCAGTAGGACCAAAAATCATGAACGAACTTAGGTCAACGACCTCCGCCACGTCGAACTTCAAGTAAAACAGAATCGGAAACGGAGGCTGCAATGCTGGTGGAGCGGCTAGCGTTATGAGTGAAGCCAGAGCCCCGAAAGTCGCACTACCGGCTAGGACGGCGGTAGGCCTCAGGGAAGTCCGCGAGAAAGCCATGGCGAGAGCGGAAAAGAACGTACTCATAAAAGCGTTACTACTCAATATTGAGTGAGTCGCCTTTTCTCCTTCTAGCGAACTCTTGCCGGGCTCACAACCACTTTCATCATACTCGTGGCTCTTGCGGACGCCGTCTTGCTTTCGGGATCGAGTCGCCTAAGTTCCATCAAATCGGACATTGTATCAATGTCAAAGGAAACTCGACAATTGGATATCGAATAGGCATCGACCCCCTTCATCTGTGCTAGACGGAGATGTTTGGAGTAGCTCCATCTTCCATAACTAGGGGAAATCGTGCCGGGAGGAGAGGTCAGCATCACATTCGTACCCCCTTTCAACGATGGGGCCATTACGACCCTTGGAACGGCAGTGCCAACACTCAGTAGTTCCTTGAAATCTCCAGGCTCAACTAATGGGATGTCAGCGAGAACCGTCGTAAGCGAGCGCGCATGTTTTTGCGTCGCCAGTCTATTCGCCTGTTCTATTGCCCGATTCAGACCTACGCCTGTTTGCTTGAGAAAAGAGACCTCTTGAGGCAAAATTCGACTTCGAACGTTTTCGTCCGGAGAAATCACCAAGACAATTCCGTAAACTCTTGATCGAACTATGGATGAAAGAACATCCTCCAATAAAGCCTCAACAAGAATCCTCCTCTTATCCACTTGAAGGGATGTTGAAAGTCTTGTTTTGCTTTCTGTGAGGCCCTTTACCGGGATTACAGCCCAATTCTCGGTCATGAGATCGTCTCGGCAAACTTCAACGTGTTTTCCGCTAGCTTAGCCCTAGCTTCGTCAGAATCCATTACTGTCTTTGTCGCGATCACTCTCATACCGAGGCTCGTGATCTTGGGGCTAATGGTTCGGTCCACTTCGTCAATAACATATCCTCTTATCAAGCCCTTGTAGAGCTGCGCGACCCCAAAGGGGGAGACCTCCAGACCGAGGCTCTCCATCATTTGGTCTAGAGGCCCTTTGATTGCTTTTCCGCCCACGATGGGGCTGATTCCCACAATCTTCGCATGTGTTTTCGCGATGCTGTTGCGAATGTCGGGGATCGCCAGAATCGGCCCTATGCTCAAGATCGGATTGCTCGGGCATAGGATGATAAGATCTGTCTTCTCTATCGCGGGGATCACACCAGGGGCGGGCGTGGCATGCGCTGCTCCCTCGTATGTAACATCCTCCACCTTGTCTTGGAACTTTCTCTTAACGAAATATTCCTGGAACTCGAGTATGCCCTTTGGGGTCTTGATTTTCGTCGCTACCATATGGTCCGTCATAGGCAGGATTCGCACTTTGACTCCGAGAGAGTTTCTGATCTTCTCGGTAACCTCGGATAGGTTGAAGCCTTGCTGGAGATATGCTGTGCGTAGAAGGTGTGTTGCAAAGTCTCGGTCTCCAATCCTGAACCAGGTCTCAGCAGAGTACTTTCCTAGTTGGACCATACAGCCGAACGTGTCTCCTTCGATGCCCCAGCCCTTTGCTTTGTCCACGACTCCCGCGAGAGTGTAGGTCACGATGTCGAGGTCGGGGCTGACGTGACATCCTAGGTATTGGAGATCATCTCCGGTGTTGACGATAACGGTTATCTTTTCAGGAGGAAATACTCTTGCGAGACCATCTAAGAAGCGAGCGGCCCCCACGCCGCCGGCTAGACAAGTGATCGCGCGAAACACGCAGAGACCTGCGAGAGCTTTTCGCCCGGACGAAACCTCTAGTTAAACGCTATTCCCGTTTCTTAGTAGATTTCCTGACTTGCGCCAAATGAGCGGATTTCAGGAAGTCGGCGGCTGTTCTAAGGTTGACATAAGCATCCGCGGCAGACCTCTTGCGTCCTTCCCGTGCTCGCTTTAGAAGCTCCATTGAGTCCTTAACGAGGACTAGAGCAGCCTCGCCTTTTCGAGGCTTGATAGTAGGTTTCACATCCTCCAAACCATAAGTCAGATTGAAAAGAAGGCTGCTGTACTCCAGAGCTTCTGCGGCGAACCAGATCCCCATTGCGAGATCAGCCGAAGACTTGGATGTCTCGTCGAGAGCGATATTGACTTTCGACCACGCGTCGTCTAACGCCCTTTCCAGTTTGGACTCCAAGTATTCCTGTTCAACTGAAGATCTGTCGGACAAGGAGAGTTGTCCTATTCGACAGTGACGCTCTTGGCCAGATTGCGGGGATAGTCAGGGTCGTGCCCTTTGATCACGGATAGATAGTATGCTAGCAGCTGCAATGGTACCACATACACGAGGGGAGTTACCAGGGAGGGCAGAGACTCTGAAATTTCAATGACCCGATCGGAGAGGTTTCTGACCTCTTCATCTCCTTCCTCAATTATTGAAATGATCCGGGCACCACGAGCCTTCATCTCCATAATGTTTCCGACAATCCGTTTGTGGGTGTCGTCATTAGGTGCGACGAAGATTACTGGAAATCCTTCTTCGATGAGTGCGATGAATCCATGTTTGCTCTCACCAGCCGGATAAGCAATCGCTGGGACGTAGCTGAGTTCCAAGAGTTTGAGACGACCTTCGAGAGCAGTCGGGACATTGATTCCCCGTCCCAAGAAACAGACACTTGATGCGGTGTCGCATTCCTGCGCTATTTTCTTGACATCTTCGATCTTAGTGTTCAGAATGCTCTGGATGAGAGCGGGGGTTTTGTGGAGCGCGTTTTCTAGCTCGCTAATCTCTTTCGCAGACACTTCGCCCTTCTTCCGGCCAATGGTTGCAGCGAGTCGAAGAAGTACCGCGATCTGGCTGGTGAAGGCCTTGGTTGAGGCCACTCCTATCTCTGGTCCTGCGTTCTGGTCAATGTAGACGGTGGACAGCCGCATCAGAGTGGAGCCCAACACGTTCAGGACACTCAGAATCGTCGCGCCCTTTGCCTTTGCGTCACGCACTGCGTTGAGAGTGTCCATCGTCTCACCAGACTGGCTGATAGCTAGAATGACGGTCTTCGAAGTTACTAGATCCAGAGCTTCCTCAGAGAGCTCGCTGGCAATCACTGCTCGAGCGTTGATCCCTGCTATCTTGGCCAGGGCTATGCTGCCGACGAGCCCAGCATGATATGAAGTCCCACAAGCTACGATGAAGACTTTGTCAGCTTCAATGATCTTGCGGGAGAATTGATCGTAGTATACTTGCTCCGTTCGGAGGGCGTCACGCAGGGCTTGTGCTTGTTCGTGTATTTCTTTAAGCATAAAATGCCGGAAGCCTTGCTTCTTTGCAGACTCCGGGTCCCAAGTGATGGTAATGGCTTCTCGTCTTACCGGAGCGGCATTCTTCAGTTTGAGAATCTTCATCCCCTTGGGATCTAGAACCGCCATTTCTCCCTCGTCAAGAAGCACCGCCTTCCGGGTGAGCGGTAAGAATGCTGCGAAATCTGAGGCGCAGTAATATTCACCGTCTCCGAGACCCAAGACGAGAGGGCTCTCTTGACGGGCGCAGAGTATTGTCTTCGGCTGTTCTGCACTAGTGAGAACGATCGCGTAAGCTCCTTCAAGACGGTTCACAGTCTTGCGGAACGCCTCTTCTAGACTCATCCCGTGAGAGTGATAGTCTTCCACCAAGTGCGGGACGACTTCGGTGTCGGTTCTCGACTGGAACCTGTGGCCTTTCCCTTCCAGTTCTCTCTTGATTTCTAGATAATTCTCGATAATTCCATTGTGAACCACGGCGATCCGCGACTTGCAATCCACGAGCGGGTGAGAGTTTTCGTACACGGGTCTTCCATGGGTCGCCCATCTTGTGTGTCCGACGCCAACTGGTCCCGGAAGGTCGTCAAGATTGTATTTTGCGTGGACCTCCTCCAATCGTCCGCTATCCTTCTTCACAGTCAATCGGTCATTATCGACGGTTACTTCGCCCACTGAATCGTAGCCCCTGTATTCGAGGCGTTTGAGCGCGGAATGGACAATTGGGGCCGCCTGGGAACCCTCGTGAAGAACGCAGCCGAATATTCCACACAAACGCCAAACACTCTTCCAGTAGACTTTGCTATGGTAGGCAAGCTCAGGGCATTAAGAATTACTGCACGTCCTACGCGTGATCGCTAGGTGGAAGTCGCTCCCCAGCGTGGTTTCTCGAGATTCTTCCCCGATTCTTTGTTTTCCTAATAACAAAATTCGTATCCCTTGCCGGCCTCGACGTCATGAAAAGCGGATGAACTCTTGGATTGCGATACTGGGGGATTGGTTCGACCTTGACGTTGGAAGTCCTGTCCTTGGGTGAGAGGCTTCTCAAGATCGGGATTGACAAGATGAATCCGCCGAACGCCGCAATCAGTGTAACGCGGAGAACAGAGCCGTTGGGAGTGATGATGCTGGTAATGTATCCTTGGAGACGAGCGAGATGAAAGTGTGCGACCGCAATCCAAGTTGAAAGAAGAACAGTGATGACGAAAAGGAGAGAGCATACTAGTTTGGCGTTGCGGCTGGCTTTCTGAGACTCATTGTTGTGCGTCTTGTCGTTATTCGCCACTAGCGGTCATCTTCGTAGAACGATCTACGCTGATCACTCTTTTCGCATATTGGCGGATCGTTACCTCCACCAGTAAGGCAGAGGTTCCTGATGGCAGGGCCGATTTTTTAGCGGTCTCTATGTTTAGACTCTGACTCTTACAGCCGATTTAGCCTCAAGGACCCGTCTTGCTTGCAGACCCTTCACTCGTTCAACGATTATTGTCCCGAAGAATGCACCTGCCGCGCCGACCAGGGTATCGCCGATCAGCGCAATTGTCCATATCACGGCAAGTGATGGGACCCCGACGGCCTGGAGTACAAGTAAGCCGGTAGGAGCCATTGCAAGGTTTCCCAACGTACCGGCGAGGACAAGGTGTTTTCTCGACGGGTCTAGAAGGCTGCCGCCGGAACGCTGCAGGTAGAGGTCGAAGACCAGACCGTTTACAATGACTGAGGCGGTAATATGGGGTGAAAAGTTGCTCCCAGCGCTGGGCGTGCCCAGGAAGATCAGTCCGATGACCGTCCCGAGAATCGTTCCGGCCCATTTCTTGCCCGTTAAGGACACTAGGATAGCGAAGAATGCGGGAAGTAGAAAGAAGAGATCCAACGATCTCGTCACGGTCCGGAGCTCAATGCTTGAAATGTACCCGTAGGCGGTGAAGATAGCCGTTAGGACTGCGACTAAGGCTACATACCGGCTTGTCGATGTTCCCCCTATCCCTGGAAGGTTGGGGGCACCCATCCACGGCTGGCTCATGAGATTACAATGAACACGCAGGTATTTGGGACTTGATGCCTGGCAGTAGGAGCAGTCCTAAGCTAACGTGAGAGTTTCAGTCAGTAAATCGGGCGAGTTGAATTAGCTTATTTCTTCTTGAGGGCTGCAGACTCGAGTTTTCCGTGAACTCTCACCGTCCCAACCTTCAAAGTGGGAGTTGCGAGCTCTAGGGTAACGTCGAAGTTTAGGGCATAGCCCTTCTCAGACATCTTTCCCAAGATTTCCGCCAACGAAGACTGGGTCAGTTCTTCTGATCGTTGAGGCATACAATATCGTTGCTCAATGATCGTTCCCAGCCTATAAAGGTCTAAGCCGAATCCTGGACCCTCTAATGCCGGTTTCGTAAACGATACTGACATATTCGGGACAGGAGGTACCAAGTTAAGTGGCTCTCAGCTATCTAGATGAGTTAGAGACTAAGAGAACGAGTCCTACAGAGGGAAGACATGGTGCCAGCGAAGAAGAAAGCCGTAGTCCTCGGGGCTACGGGGATGATGGGTCAGAAGTTCGTACAGCTCCTAGCTAACCATCCATGGCCGGAAGTATCTGCAGTCGCGGCTAGCGACAGGAGTGTCGGAAAGCCCTATGCAGCTACAATGGGCGGCCAGATCCAAAGAGACGTCCTTGACGATTTGGGAGACTTACAGGTTGTTGAGGCAACCCCTCGGTCGTTAGCTGACCCCGATATCGTCTTCTCCGCACTTCCAACAGAAGTAGCGGGACCTATCGAGGAAGACTTTGCTAAGGCAGGATTTCCAGTCTTTTCGAACGCATCATCACACAGAATGGACCATGATGTCCCACTGCTCAACCCCGAAGTGAATGCTGAGCACGCCTCACTCGTAGAAGACCAGAAGCGTCGAACCAAGTGGGATGGTTTCATAGTGACGAATCCGAACTTCACAACAGCAATCCTCAGTCTCTCCCTGAAGCCGCTCTACGACCGATTCGGTCTCGAAACAGTCATCGTCTCAACCATGCAAGCCATCTCCGGGGCGGGATATCCAGGAGTAGCATCACTGGATATTCTCGAGAATGTCATCCCGTTCATTAGGAACGAAGAGGAGAAAGTAGAACGTGAGACTAACAAGATTCTCGGCACTGCAACCAAACCAGCCACAGTTACAATATCGGCTAGTTGCCAAAGAGTGCCAACAATCCATGGGCACATAGAAGCCGTCTTCGCAAAGACAAGAACTCCGACATCCCCAGAAGAAGCCGCGAAATCAATGTCAGAGTTCGAATCGACGCCGCAGAAGTTGAAACTGCCCAGTGCGCCACCTCATCCCGTGATCGTTCGAAAGGAGGAAGATAGACCTCAGACAAGACTCGACGTGGATGAGGGCAAAGGCATGACAGTAAGTGTTGGCAGATTGCGAAAAGATTCTGCGTTTAATGGAATAAAGTACATCGTATTGGGACACAACCTCGTCCGGGGGGGTGCCGGATGCTCGATCCTAAACGCAGAACTCCTGATGGCTCAGAAGTACATACACTGAAATAGCCTTCTCTGTACTGGGAAGCTAATCGAATTATTTGACTTAGGTCGAGAAAGCCTCGTGCTTTTTTGGTCCGGAAGGAACCGCATACTGAATTGGATAACGCTGGGAAATTCTACACTAATCTGAAATCTTCCTTGACCGTCGTTAGCACAATGTGGGTGTTGGTTCGTTCTACGAAAGGCATCGCCAACAGCGCCTTTGTGAATTTGCTTAGTTCTTCACGGCTCTTGAACTTGGCGATCACCATCGCGTCTGTGAGACCCGTCACGTCATAAACGGCCAACACTTGCGGCATCTTGGCAACCTCTTTCTCCAATTCCAACAACTTCCCCTTCGCCACTGATACTTCTGTGAGCGCTGTCAGTTGAAACCCTATTTTCTCATGGTCAAAGATTGCTGAGTATCCTCGAATAATGCCTGACTTTTCCAGCTTGCTGGTCCGGGACTGAATGGTGGTTGTGGATACTCCTAGCTTGTGGGCCAATTCTCTGTAAGATAGTCGAGCATCGATTAAGTAGGCTTGGAGAATCTTCCGGTCGAGTTCGTCCAGCTCGACGGTTGAGGATTTTTCTGGGGTTTCGCGGATGGACGATGTCACCCTTTGAATTGTTCCAATTGTGTCCGTAAGAGTTCGGTTACCATCTTCGGGTCAGCTCGTCCCCGGACCTCTCCCATGACCAAATTCATCATTTTTCCCATCGCCTTCGTCCCGTTCTCGTGGACCAGGGAGCGATTTGACTCGAGCGCCTTGGAAATGATTCCCCTTAGCTCCTCGTTGGTCAGCATTCTAAGTTTCAGTTCTCCGAGAGCGTCTTCAGCGCTGGAATCAGGATGAGATGATAACCACTTGATAATCTCAAGAACCGATTCTTTTGCGGTCTTTCCCTTTGCAACCAGATCGAAGACCTCTATCAGATGAGAATCCTTCAGATTCTCGACTGGGACCTGATCTCTAGAAAGTGAACGCAGCGACTCCGTCAGTACTGTTGCGACGAAACTCGCCCCGACTCCCTTTGCGCTGGAAACGATTCCATCGAAGATTCCGAGATAGTCCGAGTTGACTAACTGAATCGCAAGTTTTGGACCGATCTCGTATTTTGACCCAATCTCTTTCGCCAACTCCTCAGGTATCCTAGGCAAATTGTCTGCAATTTGCCGGATTCTTTCGGAGCTGATCTGGACGGGAGGCACATCCGTCTCAGGGTACATCCGGGCTGCTCCTGGACGAGGCCTCATGTATTGAGTCGTCCCGTCAGGGTTCGCTGTACGTGTCTCCTCCGGAACTCCCACGAGTGCTTCTTTGGCTCGTTCTACAGTGGCCTTCAATCCATCGAGAGCGTTTTCTTTCGCGTCTGCGACGAGGACAAAAGCGTCTGAAGGTCCGCATCCGAGTCTCTTCGATATTATCTCTACGTCGTTTTCGGTTATGCCGTAACCGGGAAGTTCGTCTGAATGGAATATTCCTCCTACCCGTCCCCAGAAGGCTGCTCTTTTCGCCATCTCAGTCCCAAGCCTAATTCCTGGGATGAGCTCGCGTTTGAGAAGACCCCTGAAACCAGCTAGACGAGTGCCGAGAACGACTCCACCATTTTTCACTGCCGACTGAATAATCTTGGACTGTGATAACGAGAGTTGCTCTGTCAGGTCGTCAAAATTTTCGTTGAGTTGTGCGGGTTTGAGGTTTCGCGTTCGCAGCTCGTCTCGAATCTGTAGTAGGGCCGTTTGCCGCTGTACTTCCAATTCTACAACTTTGGCGACTAGCTCGAGTTCTTGGACGCCTTTGATCTCTATGAGTGCACCATTCTTGATCGATATGTTGAGGTCTTGTCTGATGCTTCCAAGACCGCGTTTCACGCTCTTTGTGGCCCGGAGCATCTTACCGATTTCAAAGGCGACCTTGCTTGCTTCGTCAGGGTGGTTGATGTCGGCCCCGGTTGAGATTTCTATCAGTGGGACTCCGAGACGATCGAGTCGAAACGTTACTGTATTCTTGCTTTCTCCCGTCTTTCGTCCTGAATCCTCTTCCAGAGTGATTTGCTGGATTGGGATGTCCTTCTCGTCGACCTTGAGTGTTCCGGACATGGAGATTATTGCAGTTCGCTGAAATCCTGTAGTGTTGGAGCCATCAATCACGACTTTTCGCATTACATGAATCTCGTCCATTGGACGGGCTTTGAACAAGGCACTGATCGTTAGCGCGATATCGATCGCCTCTTCGTTGAGCCGGTGCGGTGGCTCTTCATCTAGCTCGACTAGATCCGTCGTTTCCGGGTCCGCTTCGTACCTGATCGTCCGGCCTTTGTGGAATTCGAAGAGGACCGCCGGGTCTATCTGGCCCAGTTCGCTTTGAGTAGGTCGAAGTTTACGGTCGAGGGTGAGCGTCGGGGGCTTGATGGAAAGGATTGTTGGACACTCACAGAACAGCTTCCTGCTGGTGTCTAGTTGCCTGTGAACCTCAAGGCCGACCCTGAGGCCGATAGCTGAGTAGTCGAATGGCGATTAAACGGCCTCCATTATCGGCGACCTTTCCGTAGTCTCCCCTGCCACAATTTGCAGCATGAGCTCGCGAATTCTTTCTGGAGACCGAGTTTTGCCTAGGACCCACATTAGTTTGACGAGAGCGGTTTCTGAGATCATGTCCTCGAGGGGGGTGACGCCGATGTTGAGAAGATCGCGCCCGGTGACGTACACGTTCATGTCCACTCTGCCCCAGATCGTTTGGGAGGTCATGAAAACGGGGACCTCTTCTTTCAACGCCTTCTTGATTGCGTCGTAGCAATATTTCGAGACATGTCCGAGGCCGGTGCCTTCTAGAACTAGACCGCGTGCACCGCTTGAAACGGCAGAAGTGATGATTTCGGGGTTGAAGCCTGGATGGAATTTTAGCAGATAGGCATGATGATCAAAGTGTGGCTCGACGATAAGTTTACGGGGGTTCCGCCGTCTGGTGGAGTCTTCGAATTGTTCGATCTGACCTGTCTGGAGGTCGTATCTTGCTAAGGAATTTGACCCGATCGATTTGAACGCGTCCCGCCGGCTCGTGTGACATTTTCGTACTCTGGTACCTCTGTGGGCGACTATGTAGCGATCAGACATGTCCTGGTGCATCGCTACCCCGACCGCTGCAAGATCTGCTCGGGCGGCAAGAGCGACCGCTCCGGTCAAGTTTGAGGCCGCGTCGGAGCTTGGCCGATCTGAAGACCTTTGAGCTCCCACGAGCATAACAGGAACGGGAAGGTCTTGCAAGGCGAAGCTGAGAGCCGCCGAGGTGTAGTGCATAGTATCAGTTCCCTGACTCACAACGACCCCGTCAACCCCACCACCGATCCTCTTGGCAACGTCCTCCGCGAGGGTTGTCCATTGTGCGGGCGTAACGTTCTCGCTTAGCTCACTGAAGAGAATGTGAGCTTCAACCTCAGCAACTGATGCAAGTTCAGGCACGACACTCGCGAGGTCAGCTGCTGTCAGTGCGGGTTGGACGGCTCCTGTCCTGTAGTCGACGCGGCTTGCTATGGTCCCTCCTGTGCTAATGATCGCCACTCTGGGTAATCCGGGGCTCTTCGGTGGAGAAGGTGGTTTCGTAAAGTGCGGCTTCGGGCCTTCCCCTATGACTTCTATCTTCTCCGTCTTCTCGTAGTGGATTCCTATGTTGTATCCGTTCTTGAGTTTGAGAACTATGTGGTTCGGATCCGTGTACTCTGATCGTGGGAATAACGTTCCTTCGAGAACTTCGCGTGATTTTGCCGTGATTCTAATGATGCTGCCAATCTCGGCATTGGCGCTCTTGAGTCGGCGTAGGATTTCTCCGTGGTATCCTTCGAGTCCGGAAGCTGACATGGCTTGATTTCACCTAGCTTGTATCCAGCCGCGGCTTTCCTAAGTCAACGATTTGGATACGTAAGGTCCATCGTGTTGATAGTTGAAACGTGAGTAGTAGCTCTTCGTCCCAAGAGCGCTTATCACAACCATCTTCGTCCTGTCATACTCCTCGGACGCTACGCGCTCAGCCTCAGCTACAAGCCTAGATCCGTAGCCTTTGTGCTGAAACGCCAATTCTGATCTTGTGCCAACGGGAACAGTTTGACCGAAGACGTGCAGTTCTCGAATAATCGCGGCATTCTTGTCCTTGATTTCGGGACGATGAGAGTTGTCACCTGGAATCCGTAGCCGAACATATCCAACTAGTAGGCTTCGGGCTGGGTCCTCGAATGAAAGAAAGACTTCAGTGCCTCCTGACGCTTCGTACGCCATTTGTTGGATTTTGACATCATCGATTCTAGGGTTCGAACCGTTCCGCATAATATGCTGTCCAACCTCCCGACATCTTATGCAATGACACTCGATTCCTTGACGACCCAGTTCTTCTTGGACCAGTTGGCGAAGGTTTCCGTTCTTCACTCCATCCGCGATTCCATCAACAGGAATCTCTCGCTGAATTCTCATTACCCTCACCCATGGAGGGATGAACCGTTTGATCTCGGCGATTAGACGGGCGGCTTGCGCTGTCGAGTAAGGCTTGTACTCCCCCGTTTGCCATTGTTCATACAGCTTGGTTCCAGGTGTAACGAGACATGGATAGATCTTCAGCATGTCCGGTTTGAAATCTGAGTTTTCGAAAATGCTTCGAAAGGCCTCCAGATCCCGAGTCTCGTCGCAGCCGGGAAGCCCCAACATCATATGGTATCCTACTTTGAGACCCGACTCTTTCAGAGTCTGCGTGGCTTCGACAACGTCTGCCACTGAATGATCGCGATGGATTCTCTCGTACACATCATCGTAGAGAGTCTGAACACCTATCTCGACTCGCGTAACACCCATAGACAGCATGTGGTCTACGTGGTCTCTCCGGGACCAGTCGGGCCGGGTCTCGACCGTAACTCCGACATTTTTGACCCGAGCCGTCTCGGCAATTTGCTTGGCTTCATCAAGCGACCCTGACTCCTGGCCATTGAGAGCGTCCAGGCATCTCTTTACAAATTCCTCCTGATACGAGCGAGGCATGAACGGAAAAGTGCCTCCTATCAAGATCAGTTCCACCTTGTCGACAAAGTGGCCCATGTGCCTTAGCTGCGATAGTCGACTGCTGACTTGTTGGAAGGGGTCGTACTTCGATTCGAGAGCCCTCATCACCGCGGGCTCTTTTCCAGTGTAGGCGCGCGGGACGCCTACCTCCGGACCTCCGGGGCAATATGTGCACTTTCCGTGAGGACACCCGTAGGGCTTGGGCATCACGGCCAGTGTGGTTACGCCACTCATGCCGCGGACCTGTTTGTCAGTTAGGACTGGTCGGAGTCTCGGTCGAAGATCATCGGATAAGAGTTGGAGGATGCTTGAGTTGGCTGGGACGAAAGGTGACTTGTATTTTCTGCAGACGTCAATCTTGACCTTGTTGACGTCCTCTTTGGATGGGTTTTCGAGAGCTAGGAGTCGTTCGAGAATCTCGGTTGAGATTTGTTCGACAACCTGGCTCATTTGGGACGCCTTGGAATCTGCGTTTGTTAGACTGGGCTGGGCTCTAACTGTCTTTCTATCGGTTTCCCATATACCCGTCCTTTCCATGAGAACCCGTAGCCAAGCGACCCTCGAACTGTCGAATCGATCCCGATGAAAATGTAGACTATGATGGCAAGTGGGAACATGAGGGCGTATAGAGAGCTGACTCCAATTGAATTGTCGAGCATGACCATGCCCAGCCACAACAGTCCGGACATGAAGAGTCCTGCGATCAGGTAGGCGTTCAGAGGGGTTGCTGCTGCCAGTAAGATCCCGTAGCCTAGGACAGCGAATGGCAATACGAGGAACGTGAACATCAGGAAGATTCGGGTGACCGCTCTAGGTAGCATGTGCTTCTCGGATACAGTGTAGAAGTTCTTCCTCCAGCCTCGCCAGATCTCACCTAGGCTGGCGTACATTCTGACTCCCAGGGCATCCGAGGCGGTGACAAACCGTAGCCGCATCCCTGCTCTCTTCAACAATCTGCCCAGGGAATAGTCCTCGATAATCTTGTCACGAACGGCACAGTGTCCCCCAATCTTGTCGTAAGCCTCTCGACGAAAGAGCATGTACTGCCCATTTCCAATCGCATTCTGCCGATCATCATCATTAACCAATTTTCCACCTACCAAAATCATGATCAGAAGAAAGATTGGCGGCTGCAGGAGCCTCTCCCAAAAGCTCCTCAGTATGGTTCCAGGCGCAAGTGTAACAAGATCTGCGTTCTCAGACTGAAGGTAGTTGACGGATCTCGCCAAGCTGTCCGTTGCATGAACCGAATCGCCATCCGTGAATAGAAGCAACTCTCCTCGCGATTTCTTGTAGCCAAGATGGCATGCCCAGTTCTTTCCCACCCAGCCTACTGGCAGAGGCTCCTCGTCAACTAGCGTGATATCTTGATCGAATTGCTGAATCTGGTCCCGGGTTCCATCAGTTGAACCACCATCTACAACGATAATTTCTTTGTTGGGGTATTCGAGCCCCACCAAGGACCTGACGCAATCTCCGACGGTTCTAGCTTGATTTCTGACTGGCAGAATTATGGAAACCCGAGGGATGTCACTACCGGTCCCAATCTGCGTAGGAAGCGTCGGGAAGTGCATCAAGGTACGATACTCGTAGCCGGCGAACAGGAAGATTAAGAGTGATTGGATACCGAGTAAAAGATCGACCGTCAGCGACAATGAGACCTAGACCAACCAGTGAGTTAAGTCAGTCGGACGTCGCCTCAAATCTAGGCTATTAAGTTGGTCAGAGTCGTACAGATGGTCGTTGCCTAGACTCGACGAACCTCGTAAACAGACTGAGGCCAGACGAGATTCTTCCCGTCATATAGTGTCTAAGGGGTTGTTTCCACTTCAGATTGTTCGAGACGTGCGGATCGATTTGCTTGAAGCGAGGCATGCACTCGATCTGTTCAAGCTCGTGGACTCGAACAGGGCTCATCTCAGAGAATGGCTGCCTTTCGTTGACGATTACAAATCAGTAACAGCTGCGAGCCAGTTCATCAAGCGAAATAGGGAAGAAAATAGTGGGGAGAAAGTCCTCGTCATGGGTATCTGGGCAGGACAAATCCTTGCTGGAGTCGTGACCTTCGACTACATTGACTGGAGCAACCGCGCGGCTTTGATCGGATTCTGGCTAGGCAAATCATTCCAGGGAAGAGGAATCATGACAAGATCGTGTAGCGCATTGATTGACCTGGCATTCAATGAACTGGGCCTCAATCGGGTGGAGATTTCTTGCGCTCTCGAAAACAGGCGATGTCGTCTGGTGGCTGAGAGGCTTGGGTTTGGGCAGGAAGGAATCTCTCGGCAGAGGGAGTGGTTATACGATCACTTTGTTGATACTGTCAGCTACAGTATGCTTGCTTCAGAATGGAAAAATCGGACCGTCTGAGGCTTAGACTCTGATGTAGTTCTGGCCCGGTTTTCTGCCCAGAACAAATCTCTTCTGCGCATTCCTACGGACCCGCTCGCGCGGCGAAAGCCCTGGTTTGTCTAGAGCTACGATCTTCGGAGTCTGCTGTCTGACTTTGCCTGCTTTTGTTAGCGAGCCGTGAGTTGGCGTAGGTTCTCTATCTCCTAAGCGATATTGATGAAAAAGCCGACCGTTCTAATTAACGCTTCGTTCTTCGGATGCATAAGCTAGACCAAGTCTGAATCAATGGCCTGCGTTCAGCGGGACCCTCTTGCCCGAGAGGTCCCGTCTCATGTGTCCGAATTCTGGCATGCCGCTAAGTTCCGCCTCTGAGAATACAGGTCCGTCATGGCATACCAAGTAGGGTCCGATTACGCAAGCCGCGCAGATTCCGACACCACACTTGAACACCCTTTCCAGGCTTACCTGGATGTGGCAGCGAGTTTCCATTGCGAGGTCATAGATCTTCTTCATCATCGGCTCGGGACCACAGGTGTAGATGGCGTCAAATTGTCCGTCTCTAAGAACTGTTTCGGCGACTTTGGGGACCTGGTTCTTCTCTCCGTACGTTCCGTCGTCGGTTGCGAAAACTAGCTTGAAATGGTGTTCTTTACTGTCGGCTATCAGCCAGTCTTTGAAGAGGAGTTCGCTGGCGGTTCGCGCTCCCGTGATGAGAGTGACGTCACGGCCACGAAAGTGAACTAGGAGAGACAGCAGTGGGACAAGGCCTGTTCCGCCCCCGACAACCAAGAGTTTGTGATGGTGTCCAACGCTGTACGGGTGGCCGTAAGGTCCCCGGACCCAGAACAAGTCGCCCGGCTTTTTCTCCCAGAGAGCCGTACTGACCTGCCCACCTTTCTTGATAACAACCCCCGCTTCGTTCTTGCCATGGATAGCGAGGACGCTCATTGGCACCTCGTCGACGCCTGGGACCCAGACCATTGCGAACTGTCCAGGATGAGCCTTGTGCATGCTTACGTCACTAAACCAGAACGAGCGAATCGATGGAGTCTCGTCGACAATCCGCTCGAGTGTCACTGAGCGAGGCGTATGGAGCTGCGCTGTCGCCTGTTCCAAGGTTTAGAACCAGAATGTACCGGGATTACTAATTAGTTATGAATCGCTACTAGCGGACGCCGAGGATCTGGTAGAGAATAGCGGCGACGAACAGAACAGTGAGTCCGATGACGATGATGAAGAGTACTGGATTGACCATGAAACCAGGGTCCTTAGCTACCTCCGTCATTCGGCTTCTCGGCCACGATGCCGAGGACAAGTATTATTTTAATCAGGTTATTCGCGTGACTGGGACGTAGGCTTCCTTCTCAGGAAGTCTGTCGACTAGCTTCATCATCTCATCGTAGTGGTGGTTGATTATGTCTGACCCTTTGGGTCCCATCATCTTCTCCGCATTACTTTTGCACTGGTTGATGGCTGTCAAGATTCCGATCTTGGTTGGTTCTGTGTAGCTAACGCCGCAGCTCTGGAATACTCCTTCGACGAACTGTTTGACCTGTGTCTTCAAGATCTCATCGGTAACGGGCTGATTTAGGAGCGTATAGAACTCCTTGTTCGCGCTCTCAAAACATCTCAATAGCTCGTCTCTGACCAGCTCTCCCGTAATCTGGCTGGTTGGGATGTCCGGCGCCTTGTAAGTCCCGGTCATAGGGTCCCAACATGACATACGTTATATAAAGCCCTGTCCCTAACGCTGTGGGCAATCGTTGCAGGATAGTTCCTCCTCACTGCAAATCGACAAAGATCTCCTTGGAAAATTTGACTCTGAGATCTTGATTCGGACCCCTCATGCCGCTGGAGGAGACAAATCTGGAGTAATCGCGAATCCGACTCCCCTGGTTGACCTAACCGGTGCCCTATCCGAATGCGCCAAGGCAGAGTATGGAATCAGAATAGACCCGAAGTCGGTCAGAGTCTTCGGTAAACTGGACTCTCAAATCTTCGGCGGCTCCGTCAAGGTCCGACCCGCCGTAGAGATAATCAGAGACGCAATCGCTACAGGTAAGCTTAGATCTGGCCAGAAGATCTTCGAAGCAACCTCGGGAAACTTCGGTCTGGCTCTTGGGATGCTACGAAACTTGGGGCTTGATGTAATCGTTCTCGTCTCAAGAAAACTGCAAGGCGGAGTCTTGGACGAACTCAAGAATGAAGGAGTGCGATCCGTGAACCTGGATGTCGACATATGCCCAGCACCAGGACTCAAGATAGACCAGAATCTAGTAGTCGCGAAAGTCGCCGCAGCGAATGTCCGAGAACAACTCGCACAACTCGGCCTTGACATAGCGGTCTTCGACAAGAATCGAGGCGATGTGGAGGCACTGCTCGCAAAGCAGGACGTGATCAGCCTTGCTAAACTACTCGCAAAAATCTACGATGGATTCTGTCCAGAACAGTATGATAACGAACTCAACGTTCGGTCCCATGAGACAACCACCGCGCCAGAGATCGACCAGCAACTCAAAGCACACGGCCACTCGCTCAGAGACTTCAGAATAATCACCGCCTTCGGAACAGGAGGAACCTCAACAGGGCTCGCGAAATATGCACAAGCCAAGTACCGACAAAAACCCGTGCACGTAGTGTTCCCGCTGGCCAACCAGGATGTTGCGGGGATAAGAACACGAGACAAGGCTGTCGGTCTAAGATTCTACCAGCCCGAGCTGTACGGCGGCGAACATGAGGTGGACTTCGAGGCGGCTAGACGACTCTTGAGATTCTTTGCGGGCAGAGGCTATGGCATAGGCGAGAGCGGCGCACTAGCCCTCTACTCAGCCTTGCAGATGATCAACTACGGTGCGGGCAACGATTTCGTAGTGATGATCGCTGATGGACTGCAAAAATACCTAGCCGATCTTGAGGTACCAGTTCAGAAGTCAGACCCACTCGAGGTCAACGTGCAAGAAGCGAACTCCAGGCAGCCAATCTATGGAGAGGTTCTATGGACCCACGCGATGTTTGTTCCGAGAGAGGAAGGGATCAAGCTGGTCGCGGACGCGTTGGGCTGCGATAAGGACAAGGTGAAGGTTGCCACAGCGCGAGACGTTCAGTCGCTCATAACGAGCGAGAAGATTCCAGCGGGAATCAACGCTCTTCTGCCGAAAGACAAGTCGAAGACGCTCCTAGTCTGCATGGCAGGAGGAACATCTCTACGCGTAGCCGAAGTGTTGGCAAAGAACGGAGTCGGAGCCCAGAGCCTGACAGGCGGAATCATGAACCTGTCCCAGACCAGCAATAGACAACCAGAAGACCTCGTCCAAGTCGCCACCGAGTAGGCTGTCGTAAACACCGGCTAGACTTTGCAGCGAAACGGGAGATCATTTCTTCATAACGAGACTTGATCGGGCTCGGATTCCAGCCAATTGAAGCATTATGCGAGCTGACGCCTCAGAGATTTCTTTCTCTGCTCCAGGTTCGACATTGTAGATGTGGAGCAGGATCAAAGGCCTGATTCCTGTTTCTCTCCCTCTAGGATGAGACTTGAAGTATAATCTTGGATAGATCCTGCGCGCCTGATCAAGAATTGGTGCGAGCGCCGACTCGATTATCCCAGTAATCTTGATCTCTACTTCCTTGGGGCGAGTCGTATGGAATGATTCTAAGTAAGGAATTATGCTGCTGCGGAATATCGCCTTCATCTCGGAAGGCACACCGGGTAGAGAGAACAGGGTTGTGCTTGACTGTTGCATCTTTACTCCGGGAGCTGTGCCAACGGGGTTCGGCAGAGGAACGGAACCCTGTGGAAGAGTAGCCATCTTGGTCCGGTATTTCGTCAGTCTGGGCTTGCTTTCGAGTCTTCGATAATGATCTCTCACAAGTTCCAACGCTTCCATGTTCAATCTCAGTGGTTTGTCGACCGCTCGTGATACTCCAGCCAACGTCATGTCGTCATGGGTCGGACCCAACCCGCCAATTGTGATCAGGACACTCGGGTTTCTCTTCAGAGATCCTCGTACACCCGACTTGATTGAATCCAACGAGTCGCGTAGATGTGTAACCCTTTCGAGGGTCCACCCTAACCTGGTAAGGTGCTTCGCAATCCAGTGGGAGTTAGTGTCAAGTGTGTGTCCGATGAGAAGCTCGTTACCGATCGAGATGATCTCGGCAGTGGGCTTCCTAGACAATTTCCGCCTTTCTGTCAGTTCCAGGTTCCCCTAGGCTTTCTGGAGCGAGAGGACCGCCGCAAGTGCACCTGCAAGGGCGCGTCCCGGGTCCTTTCCAAAGCCGATTATGATGAGATCCTTGTCAGTGGGTTCTAACTCACTCCTCAGCCTGGCGTTTTCTTTTGGAGCGAGTTCTGCGATACTCTTGTTGTCAGGCGGAATCACAAGCTTCTTGCCTAGAACTGCGACTGTGATTGAGCCTTCAGCTCCAGCCTTAATCGCTTCATCCCTCTGAACAATTCCAGTCATTCCTGGTCTGTACAACTTTGTGGCGTGCACTCCCATGGCAGAATTTGTGGGGACTAAGTCAGATTGCTCTAGCGAAATAATCTTCTTGATTGATAGCTGACGAAGAAGCTTCCGGAGACTCTCCTTTCCCATCTTGGAAAGCTGGACACCTTTCACAGTTACCAAGGCCATTTTGCTTGCTGCCAGCCTTTCCAGTAGTCCGCGAACTACCCCGTCGTTTAGCTGGAGAGTTTCGGACAGGGCTCTCCGTCCCACAGGTCCTTCTCTTTCAACTAGGACTAGAGCGTTGAGAAGCTGGAGAGGAGTCAACTGAGGCAGAGGCCCAGTGGACCCACGCCTCCATTTTTCGAGTATGTCTTCGAGGATGTTCTCGCTCTTCGAGAGAGTCAGGATTCGCTCAAAACGATTGTAATCGACTTCGGGAATAAACCCTGTGCTTCGATGAAAAGTACGAACTGGAAAACTGTCTTGAAGCTTCGCGTTCGCAAGAACGAGTGCTGGAACGTTAACTAGGGAAGAAATTGCCTACTTTGTCTTCTTATCTGAGCTGAGCCACCATTTGAGATAGTCTTTCTGGCGGCGTTTCTTCTCCTCATCCACTGTCTCCTGGCTCTGGAGCATCTTCTCCCGTCCCTGTAGAAGATCCTGCTGGGTGAAGGTTAGGCCACAACTCTTGCACGCGTATTGCTTGATTGCGGAATCGTAGCTTAGGTTTCCGCCGCACTCCAAGCAATAATTGGGCATTCTCCGGGTTGCGCCTCGAATTTACAACTCAGGAGCGTCCGCGATCAAATAAAGATTCGGTTACCAGTGGAAATTTCACGGATAAACACCCGTCCGCGAATATGAACATATACGCGCGACGTACAAACATACGTGTGAACGACGCGAAGCCGCGGACAGTGGAGATTTGGCTTGCCAACGTAAAGCCGTCAACAGCCAAACCCTACCTCCACTTTCTAAACCGCTTCTGCCAGTACGCCAAGACCGACCCGGACAGCCTTGTAAAAAACGCGAAGTCCGACAGCGAAACCGTCCATAACACGCTCAAGGCGTACCGTCGGAGCCTCGAAGCTAAGTCCAACTGGTGCTGGTGTAGCGTGACTTAATGGTAGTGGTGGTATGAGAAAGAGTAAAGAAGCAAGAAGTAAGAGAAGTGGTAGCTTTTTCATGCTGACCTTGGCTTTGTGGGCACTTCTTAGTAGTTGTGGGGTTTTCCGACTTAGGTGTCCAATCCAAGGACAGTAGTAGTTCTTTTAGGAATTGGGGTTGCATGGCAACGCCAAGATCCTACACCACTTAGCCCAAATACCGACGAGCGAAGTTTCTAAGACAAACTTTCAGCGAGTCATTTACCGCTTTACTGTCAGACTTTGCATTTTCGAGAAGCAAGTCGGGGTCGAGCTTAGCACATTCGCAGAATCATCTCAGAGTGGAGATATGGCTCGCTGCTGCTCGGCTACCGCGGGCAGAAAAAATCTCGAAAATCCTTCCAGAATATCTAATTCAGGGAACGGTTAATATGGCGACCCTGAAACAACGTCTGGTGTCTTCAGATGCCTCAGAGTCACGGTAGCCAATACAAGAGAAAACCCACGGGTGGAACCAAGCGACCATGGCGTGGAAAGAGGGCTTTCGAAGCAGGCTCCGAGCCGACCGAGACGACTCTCGGACCTATTAAGCAGAGACGGGTGGGGATGTTCGGCGGGGGCACAAAAATTCGGATTGCCGTGGCCGACTGGGCTGTCGTGACAGACAAGGCCTCCGGCAAGAGTTCAAAATCGAAACTTTTACGAGTCGTCAGGAACCCTGCGAACGTAGACTATCAACGGAGAGGCGTCATCACTAAGGGAGCGATTGTGGAGACTGAGCTGGGGCAGGCTCGAGTTACGTCCCGTCCGGGCCAACACGGCGTTATCAACGCAATCCTACTAGAAAAGTCCCAGAAGAACTAGGCTGAGTTGGTGGGCGATTGAAGCGCCCAGGATTCTTGATTGTATGGCCGGCACATCTAGATAGTTCGAAGACTCGAGGTCAAGGGCGCAGACTCCCGGTATCCCGTGCAGTCAAACAGCCGAGTCTAAAGGAGGTCTGGCAGGCAGCAATGTCCCTGGGATATTCACCCGAAACCAAGGAGAAGGCTGCGCTATCGGGTTCGCCCTGGGAGAAGACCGGCTATGTCACGATTAAGAAAACCGGACAACGATCAGTTGTACTGAAAGGATTAGCTAGCGAGATTGTAAAGACCAGGCAGAAGGAAGCTCAAACGGCCGAGCCGAAGAAGCGTTAGGCACCAAGAACGATCCGTTGGACCTAGCTCTAACTGGGCGGTTTCCGATTCGGATACATGACGATTTTTCCGCAGCGGCCCGACTTCATGAGCGCAAAGGCCTTCGCGAACTCTTCCAGCGCAAACCTGTGAGTAATCACTTTTGAGAGGTCCACTTCTCCGGCCTTCAACACCTCCGCTGTCTTGTACCACGTACTCCACAATCGACGCCCGAAGACCCCTTGGACGTTTGCGTCTTTGAAAACGATCCAGTTCGCCACATCGAACTCGACGTTCTTCGAGGGCAGCCCGAATAGGACAGCAGTTCCCCCAGGGCGAAGGACCCTGAATCCTTCTTCGAACGATGGCGGCGCACCTGACATTTCAAAGAAGACGTCAACGCCGCGTCCGTCGGTCATTTTCATGATGGTATCGACAACTTTCTCTTTGGATCCGTCGATGAGGACATCTCCACCCATCTTCTTCGCCAAGTTCAATCTGTATTCTACGATGTCGATTCCGAAGATCTTGCTGGCTCCGAACGATTTGCAAAGCCCAATTAGACATGCGCCTATCGGACCACAGCCGAAGACTGCGACCGTGTGTGCAGGTATGTCTGCCGAAGAAGCAGCGTGAACAGCGTTACCCAACGGTTCTTGCGCGCTAGCCGTCTCAATGGGAATTCTCTTGTCGTTGAGCCACGCGCTACTCTCGTGAAGGGTATGATACTCAGCGAAGCACCCGCCGGTATCGACTCCCCGAAGGAGCATCCTTTCGCAGACATGACCATTCCCTGTGCGACACTGGAAGCATCTTCCACAGTTAATGTGAGTCTCGCCAGAGACAATGTCACCCTCTCTGAGGTCAGAGACCTGCTTTCCCGCTTCCACCACCTTTCCCGCGAACTCGTGACCCATTACGAGAGGAGGCTTGACCCGCTTAGCCATCAGTTCGTGCCAATCATAGATCTGCATATCCGTTCCACAGATCGAAGTAGCCTCAACTCGGACCTGAACGTCTCTCAGACCCGGCTTGGGAGCGAAAGGCCACGGCTCGTAGACAGCACCTGGACCTGGAACAGTCTTGACGACAGCGTGCATTTGCTCTTTCAAATGATTCCCTTGAACTGTTCCCCGGCGTTTAGGTCGACCGTAAAACGTTTGTCAGTCTGAATTGACGGAGAATGAAACCTATTGTAAAGCGTTTTACGCAGGTACGGATCACCATGATCAGAAATGAGCCAGCAATCCAACCTGCAAAGAGAACCTCTGCTTGATAGTCTGCGTAGAGAGCTAGAGGGCCTTGACCGCGACGATCTGCTTTGGCGCATCCGGACTCTTCAGAGCCCATCAGCCCCACATGCCAGAGTTGACGGCAAGAATGTCCTGGTTCTATGTTCCAACAATTATCTCGGTTTGGCTAATCACCCGAAGCTGAAGCAAGCTGCGATTACTGCTACACGAAAGTATGGTGCAGGGTCTGGATCGGTACGAGTTATCGCGGGTACCATGGACATCCATCTGAAGCTGGAGAAGATTCTCGCCGAATATCGGCGGGCTGAAGCCTCAATCACATTTCAATCGGGCTATGCTACGAACGCGGGAACAATCCTCGCCCTGGTGGATGAAAGAGACCTAATCATCAGTGACGAGCTCAACCACGGAAGCATCATCGACGGCTGTCGAATGACCAAGGCTGAGAGGCGAGTTTACAAACACAAAGACATCAGCGATCTAGAAAAGCAGCTGCAGAATACTGATCGTTTTCGAAGGATTCTCATCATTACTGACGGAGTTTTCAGCATGGATGGGGACATCGCTCCCCTCAAAGACATCGTAGACTTAGCGATGAAGTATCAAGCCATAACGTACGTTGACGATGCTCATGGCGATGGAGTCCTGGGCGAGAACGGACGGGGAATCACAAACCACTTCCACCTTGAAGGAAAGGTCGATGTTGACATGGGGACATTCTCCAAGGCCTTCGGTTGTGTTGGGGGTTACGTTGTTGGCTCGAAAGACTTGTGCACTTATCTTCAGAACAAGGTCCGAAGCTATCTCCTCTCAGGGTCTCAACCGCCTGGTGTCCCGGGAGCCTGCATCGCCGCGATACAGCTGTTGAAGAAGAATCCGTCGCTGGTGAAGAAGCTCTGGGACAATACCCGATACTTCAAGAAAGCATTGAAGGAGCTGGGCTTCGACACGGGACAGAGCGAGACACCAATCACTCCAGTCATGGTCGGCGAGAGCGGGAAAGCCCACAAACTCGCGGACGAAATGTTCAGGCTCGGAGTGTTCGTTCTTCCGATAGTATTTCCGATGGTGGGCAAAGACAAGGCGAGAATCCGGACGATCGTGACAAGCGCACATACCAAGAAGGATCTCGATCAAGCTGCCGATGCCTTCCAGAAAGCTGGGAAGAAACTATCTCTGATCTGATCCAACTGAGTGAGAAAAGACATTACCTTTCGAATCTAGGGCCGTCTATTCCTTCTCGTCGACTTCCGACTCCCCGGATGGAATAGAGCCGTCGGTCTCGATGACTACGGGTCCAGTGTAACCGCAGTCAGGACACCGATACATTGCTCCAGTGTATCCGCCCATCCAGAGAATAATATTTTCAGAATGGCACTTTGGACAGAACCTCCTTGTTACGGCCGGATTGACCAATTGGCTACCTACTAATCCCAAAAGAGGATCACCGAGCGAAAAACCCTCCACCACTAAAGCTTAGATCGCCCATTATGCCTTTTCAGCAAGGTTTCGCGGTTACGGGTAAGGCGGGGAGGAGGTTCTAGTTTTGGGCTTATGCCCCAAGAAGTTTGGTGTTGGTCTGACTTATCAATGAATCGTGCAGGCACCTTCAGTTTAGACCACGATCCCGAGTGCTCGCTGAACACGCTCCGGTTGTACGAGCATCACCAATCGGGCTTTTCGTTCTCAACGGACTGTCCCTAGAAGAGTGAATGATCGGAATCGGAACGCTAAACTACGAAGCAAGGTAAGAAGTGTGATCGTCTCTCCCTTGGTGAAAGTCTGCCCCCAGTGCGGCTTTCGCGCAAGATCCCGACGCTCAAGAAGCATGCGTGAATTGTAAGGTAGACCTTACTCTTGTGCCGGTGGCTCGGCCTGGCAGAAAATTCATTCCGCGCAACGTCGCCATATTTAGTGCAGGAATAGGACTCATGGTTGTCGGTTTCTCTTTGATGTTTCTAGTTCGAAGTTTAGTATTCTTTTTCATTGGCTTGATCGGGTTTCTAATCGTTTCATATCTCGGGGGAATGGGGCGCGGAGGACATCAACAATTATGGAAGCTTGAGTATCCGCCTTATGATTTGAATTAGCCCGAGCTTAAACAAATTCCTAGACCACAAATCGGGATCGAGACCGCAACTATGCCGAAGGATGAAAAAAGAAGTTTGGGTGGCTGGAACTAGTATCTGAGCTTGTTTGAGAACGAGTAGGGCACCACAGGCTCCTCCTCTCTCGTCCTCCGTTCGATGACCGGACTTTGTCGTGGAACAGGCTCATACTTTGCCTTGAACCAGTCAGGTATGACGACCGCACGGAGAAGCTCCTGAATTGTTATTCCGCGTGCACGAGCCTCGTCGCTAAGAAGAGTGTAGGTCTGTTCGCCGAAGGCCACCATGACCTTATACGACGTTTTTTTCTTCACGCTCTCAGTTTTCGAATATCCCAACGGACCATTCGAAATACCTATAGTCTACGTATGACGGGGCAAAGCATATAAGAATAACTGAAGCCGCGCCGAAAAATTCTCCTAGCATAACGCTTGAAACATTCGGATCGCAAATTGCATTTATTCCGCCATCGAGCGACCGATAGTGTCTTGTCAAGGATTGTCCCGCGGTGCTCGTGCCATGGAGAACTCGCCATAACCGGCGAGATACGAAGCCCAGACGGATGGCGGACCGGATTCAACCTCCAATGCAAGCAATGCGGGAAGAAATGGACCTACTCAGGTGGCGTCTATAGGCAAGAGTCAGCAGAGAACGCTGGGTAAGACATCCTCGCTCGATGCGATCGAGCAAGAAATCCATAACCAAGTCGAAGACCTTCCAGCATTCGCCCGCGAACTCGGAAAATATGACCGCTTTCGCAATCTTGACCCTTCGAGCATCATTTTCACCGGCTCAGGAGACTCCCTCGCAAGCTCACTCTTCGCCCATTACTTGTCCCATATGCAGGCGTTCGCTGCAGACCCTTTCGAGCTCCAGCTCTATCCGAAGGTGGCTAGGAACAAGACCCTCTTCATAACATCAGTCAGCGGCAAAACCAGAACGAACATACAGCTTGCTAAAAGCGTCAGAGGGTTAGCGAAGAAGCGCGTTGCAATAACCGCGAACCCGGAGAGCCCTCTCGCGAAAGAATGCGACGATGTAATTCGGTTACGATATAGGAGCCCGGGAATCCTTACGTCCGGAACCGCGAGTTTCTCGGCCTCCCTCCTTGCGGTAGCCTCGCTGCTCCGTCGATTACCGAAACTAGACTCTGTACGCATGATTGAACAACAAGCAGCTGAGTGGGCTCGAGACTTGCGGGTCGATCCTCGCGGAGGGTTCCTGTTCGTCGGATCCGGGACGGGCTACGCTCTCGCAATGTATGCAGCTTTCAAGATCCACGAGGTTCTGGGGCTATTGGCTCAATACCAGCATACAGAGCAGCTTGGGCATTCCCAGCTTTTCTCACTCCAAGAGAAGTCAGACAATCTTCTATTCTTAGCTCCGAGTTCGGACCAGAAGACGACTGAAGTGTTTCGAGTTCTTTCAAAGAGCGGTTTCAACGTGCATCTTTTGAAGAGTGACACGCGCTATCCTCTTCTGGGAACTCTACAAGTCATGTTCTGTCTGCAACACTTGGCCCTCCATCTCGGCAGAAAGTTGGGGCTCCAAGAATGCGCGTTCGTAACGGACAAGAAAAGGCTCGCCCTGAGTAGCCGGCTAATTTACTGACCTAGTACTGTTCACTTGTCTTGGTTCTCGGATCTGGTACCGCGTATGCCGTGCGGTCTTTCTGGGGCTGTCACTCTTTTCTTTGGTGCTGGGTTGAACTCGACTATTATCGAGGTACGGACGCTCTTCTTGCCATGAAGACTACAGCTTTCGTTGCGCTCTGTCCCGGGCTCGTTGGAGGAGTGATGTTACTGTTCGGCGCAGCGTTCTGGGCAGCGCCCTACGGTTCCGGGATAACGGTCGGCCAGGAGAATTGGTCATCACTATTCACATTGGCTGGACTAGTCCTCTCAGGAGTGTCCGGATTTCTATTGGTCCGTAGTCAGACCCGGAGGACGCTAGTACCGGCAATCCGATTGATTATTCCTCTCGTTCCCGTCGGAATCCTTCTAGCGCTCGCAACTGGCTGGGTTATGACTGACCAAGGAGCCAACCCTGGCGGTATCACAGCCAGCAACTATGGCGTCCCCTTCACCTGGAAGGTCCAACAGACCAGTTGCCCGCGCCCATGCATCCAAGCAAATGGCACTATCTACAATCCACTCTTCTTGGCACTCGATTCGCTATTCTTCATCCTCGTGGGCTACGTCCTTCTTCGCGGATATCGGCGAAGGGCAAAAGCAGTTCGCGGAACCCTTGACCGTAGTAAGTCATCATGCTAGACAACCTCCTCTCTTCTAGGGAGAGAAAGAGGCCGAGGCGCTTGACATTTCCGACTGAATATGCCTGTAAACGTCGAGCAGGTCGTCGGTCTCCATTTGATGTGAAGCCGCCCTCCTCGCCTTCTCAAGGCTAGCGTTCAAGGCGATAGAATAGCCGACTACTCGAAAGACGGGAACATCATTCAGCCCATCTCCCACGTGGACGGTCTTGCTTAGTGGAATGCTCATCCATGCGCAGTACTTTCTGATGCCGAGCCTCTTGTCCGGTAGAGGCTCGATGTCATCTATGATTAGTCCGTTCTTCACGGCTACTTTTGACGAGACGAATCCGCGGAATCCGAATTGTTCCACTAAATACTGACAGAGAAAATCCGGATTGTCGGTGCAGAGGATCACTGACAGTCCAAGGCCCAAGAGCTTGTCAACGGCCTCTCGGATGTTCCGCATCATCGGGACCCTGGAGACTTCAGCTAAAATGTCCAAGAGCTTCATCCCGACGAGAAGCTGAAACTGTTGCAAGAGAGCCTGTCTCAGAGTTATCCGTTTACGATGATACATCTGGTCGATCGCGTCCCACTTCTTGCCGATCCCTAAGCCTCGTGCCGCCTGGGTGAGTGCAGGCTGACGGAAGAGGGTCTTGTCTACATCGAACGATATCGTAACGAACTTCGGAATCTTCATTGTGCTAGGGAACGTCGAGCTAGATTGTCTGAATTGGTATCTATCTAGAGCGGTTCAACGTAACCGAAGTTTTCTCTAATGATACTTCGGACTTGTTCCGCTCTCTCTTTCGTATTCTTGTCCAAGAATATCTTGACGATGTGCCCTTTCTCTGTCTCGAACGTTAGTCCTTCCTTCCGGAATTTTTCGAGCGCGTCGTTCAGTGTGAAGTGGTTGCCGAAAGTTGCGATGACCACCGCTTGGCGCTTCTTCTTTCCACCCAGCCGCACGGCTGTCTTTCTGAACCCCTCCGCTAGTCCGTACGCCATACCTTATCGGACCTGTGGTGCTCTGTTGACTTGTTATATGGCTATCTCGATAAGGCTGCCTTTGCCGCTCGGCTTCTTTCCCAAGACCCGTCCGAGCTGAATCTCGACCGCTTTCCTCTTTGACCTCTCGCCGCCGTACCATCGCTCTACCTGGTCCCTTCCGTATTTGCCTCTGAAGAGTTCGAATGTGTGTTCACGTTTCTCTGGGACAAGTCTGCCTGTTCCCTCGAAGAGGATCTCCGAGACCTCTACTTCGACTCTGGGAGTCTTGACGACGTTCTTCCACCAGTGAGAGGATTCGTGTGCAAGGAAGTATAGTCTTCCGTCTTCGAAGGCGAACCAGAGCTCAACATCATGCTTCAGCCCTGTCTTCCTGCCTCTCGTCGTGAGGTTCAGGTATGGGGTCTCTTCCAACACTAACTCGCTAGTAGACATTTTCCTAATCTCCCTCTGTCGCAGCTACTGTTACTGCTTCCGTCTTTTCTGAAGACTTTGTTACCGGCCTTTCCGGAAGTAGGGAATACTTGCCATCTGGCGTGCGATAGAGCGCGATTCGGGCTGTAGTTTCCCAGTTGTCGCCGGTTGGATGTCGTATCTGAACCGTAACAACCTCTGCGGATGGTTCGGTTTTTCCCGGCCATATGGTGATTCCTAGGAAGTCTCCATTCGGGAGCTTTGTGGAGAAGCGAGCTTTCGGGGTCTGCTTCTCAGCCATCATGCCGTGAGATGTGCCCTATGTTCCGTATAAATTAGGTCGGAGGGAAGAAATCTCCTTCAGACACCAGAGTCCACCGTTACCTATTTAGACCCAAAACCAAACTCCGTGAGCGAATGAATCATGAGCTTAGAACTGAAAGCGCAGAAAGGAGATACCGTCTCAGTCCACTATATCGGAAAATTCCCGGGCGGAAAGATATTCGATACGTCTATGGAGAAAGAAGCCAAGAGCGCGGGACTATACAATGCAGCCCGCGACTACCACCCCTTGATGGTGATTCTCGGAACCGGTAAGGTGATTCAGGGTTTTGACGAGGCGTTGATGGGTATGAAGGTGAATGAGGAGAAGGAGGTCGTTATTCCACCCGAGAAGGCTTACGGGAGGAGCGGCAATCATCCCATGGCCGGGAAGACGCTGCAATTCAAGCTTCGAGTAACAAACATCAGACGACCCTAAGAACAGCCGATCCATTATTCGTACTCACGGGATTCCAGAATCAATCACTTTTCTGCGTCACGGGACTCACCAGCATACCCATTTCTTTCTAGACGGTCTACTGCTAGCCGGATCTTAACAGGGTCGCATCAACGACCACGTTCGCATCCTCGTAACCGTCACGCGGATTTTGTCATCGACCTGGACCCTCAGGCGATTTCCCGGGCGACTTCCTAGGCACCCTCAGGATGTTACCACCGGCGGCTGGCGTGTCATCATGCACTGGAGAGGATTAGCGTAAGGACGGACAATTTTCGATTCTAAGGCGACTCCAAAGGCGTTTGCACGCGACTGTCAGGAGCCAATTCGACTGTTTTGCCTGGTCTCTCTCGGGTTGTTGTAGCGTGTTGGATGGTTTTGTTTGCGTGTGTCGTGGTGTAGTTTCCATCCGGACCGAGGGTTGAGCCTTGTCTTCTCTTTGTGTTCTCGACTCCTGGTCACCCCATCAAGGGGACCCTTCTTAGCATACGTTCCTAGGCTGGATGTCCTATTGCTGTAGGCGTTCTTGGCACTCTGATAGTTTGAGAGTCTATTATGCGAAATGGTTCAGCACCACTATCTCAATCTCCTTGACCCGCTTGAACGTCTCTTCATTCGTAACAAGACAAGCCCTGATCACAATTCTTGAAATCGCCGGATATAGACGATCGATAGGAGCGTTATCCTATGATGGATAAGAGGGTGTCCAAAGCGCTTCAGTTTACCAAGCGAAAAGCGTGCGTAGGTAGCTAGGACGAAACTATGCTTCGAAGAAGGAGGTCTTGCTGATCCTCTATGAGATAGTAGGCAGATTGCGATTCCCCTACCCCTTTGACCACTGCGAATGCGGACAATATAGGATCAATCATAGCGCTAAGATGGAGTTCTAGTCTACTAGCAAAGGTTCTTGGACACATCAGGTCCTAGGTGGATTGGTCAGACGACTTCCATTAAGGATAGACGTGGATAGCCTCGTTCAAAACTGAATTCCACACCGTGAACGTTGCTAAACGGCTTGACCCCATAGATGAGGAGGGATTCGTCAAGTGTCTGTGTTTTCAAGTAATAGTCGACGCTTCTCTGAAGTTCCTCTCTCATCATCGTAGGTCGTGAGACTACCGCCATCATGAAAGCTGCTGACTCCCGTATGCCGGCTCCAATTTCGGCGAGACTTGGAACCCCGATGGCTTCACCGTAGACCTGTGCTAGTTTGTCGAAGTCAAATTTCATCATTCTTGATGTTGAGATGGCCCCAAGCTGGCTCCAGTACTTGTTGATGATTGGAATATCTTCCTCTATCTTGCCTCTCATCTTCACCCGCCATTTTTCATCTGGAAGCCCCTGGTTGTACTCTGCGATGCGGACCCTCTCGTTCAATGCCGTGTTTCCGACATATCTCCTCATAGAGTCGGCAACGGTCTGGGAGTTGAATATGCTGTAGGGAACTATGAACGCAGAGCCACCCTGGTTGATGAAATTAGCTGTTATGATGTCGATGAGGAGGATGCCGACACGAGGGGATACTGTGCTGTTGAGATCTATCAGGACAGAGGATCCCTTCTTGACTCCGCCCTGGAGCAATTTGTCAAGGTCTTCGCTGCCTGTCGAATAGGCCGCTAAAGTGTGAGGAACAATCGCCGGAACTCTAGGAGTTTCCGACAAGTCACCATCAAGATGAAATCCGACCCTAGGTAGGGGCGTGAATCTGCCTCTGTCAAGAGTGAAGAGCGCTCCCTGCCTGCGCAGCCTAAACCCTCGGAGCTTGTCGACCATCATGCTCCTGACCACCCTACCTTCCAATCGAGACATTGACAGTGTGGTGATTCCGTCTACAAGATGCGTTAGACCCGAGGCACTTTCACCTTCGCTCACAAGTACTGCCCCGAGCTTGCTGTCGTCGAGCTCGGAAAAGATTGCTGACTCTAACGAGTGACGTTCTTCCTCGGCTAAGTTCCGTACAGCTCCTTCCCAGCTATCTATGACGACAATTCCTTTCTGCTTCGCCCGTTTCAGAGCGAGAATTCTATGTACAATATTCGCGGTGGCTCCCGACAGACGAGCGTTGTCCTCACTCTCTGTCCAGGTGCCTGCAAGCCCCTTTCCTGACATAGAATCGATGACCTCATGGACTCCAGGGAATTGCCGGCGGAACTTTATTGGTGAGACCCGGCTCGACACGTACACTTTGTTGGCCGAAATTTCACGAGGCCCGATACGAGTCCCTTTCACTCTTCTGAGAAGTTCAAGCGCAAGCGTGGTTTTTCCTGTACCAGGCGCCCCTTGAATCAGCAGAACGTTACCCGGTGATTCTAGGAATTTCCATATGAGGCCGAGCAGTTCGTCTTCAAACGGCTGTGCAGAGATGTCTTCAACTTCAGCATTCTGAAGCTCCGTATTGGCAAGATTGTGTTCCGATGTGGCAGCCATCGAACGTAGCCGAAACAAGCGTTTGACGTCTTGCTCTCAAAGAACCTGTTACTCATACTCTTGCTCGGCTAGGACTGTGAGGCCTGGTATTCGTTGGACGTGTTCCTTGTTCTCGGTTGGCCACGGCTTAGCCTTCGTGATCTAGCGTGCGAGAGTAGTGTTATGCGTAATCTTTCAACAGAATAACCTCGATCTCCTTCACCTTCTTCAGCTTCTCATCGTTCGTCACAAAGCATCCGGCACCGGATACGATCGCAGTCCCGATCTGTAACGCGTCGGGAGGCCTGATCCCATAGGCGGCTTTCAGATCCGCAGCTCTCTCGGCGCAGCTATCATCGATACTCCTCAACGTAAGATTGGGGAAGGTTCTCAGCAAGAATCCATAGTCGTCAACTACCTTCTGCTGGTTCAACTGTTTTGGCCTGACCAGGACCTCCATCAGCGATAGAGTCGAAGTCACGGCCCTTACGCCGCCTCTCTCCACGAGCTCAAAGAGTCTGAGAGTAAGCCCGGAGAATATCGGGTTCTTCTCGAGGTGATAGATGAATGGAGAAGTATCGATCCCGAGAATGCGGTGCTTACTCAGGACTTTGAGGAAGTTTCCTTCTTCCAGGCTTCCCTCTCCGTCCTAACATAGCTCTCAGTCTTAACGCCCTTCCAGACACTCTTATGCAGCCCGAGCATATGCCTCGAATAGTTCCGAGGCTTAGGCTTCATCAAGACCCGACCATTCTCGACCTCTACGACCAACTCGTCACCCGCACCCACCCCCAACGCCTCTCTAGCCTCCCGAGGAACGACAACCTGATGCTTCCTACTCACCTTCACAACAGACCCCAATCTTCTCTCCACCCTACAATCTTGCACGCGCTTTACAATATAGCTTTCGCTTTACCAAGGGAGCAGATGTTCAGATCGGATTGAAAACTTACAGGAACATCGAGGCGAGTCTAAGGTTTGTCGGAAACGGGCACCGTTCCGGAGACATGTTTGAAACGTTCCAAGAGATCATAAGCCGAAAACATCAGCGAAGGGAGCACTACTAACCATCATGAATCTGGTTCTCGGTTGCCACCGCATAGCCTTCTTGGAGCGCTGTGGCTCCGACGAATAGGTCTCGGATCTCGATCCCTCTCCCAGCCCTATCTAGACCGGAGAGTATCTTTGCCACAGGCTCAGACGCTTCTTCGGTAAAGGAGAGTATTCTGAGGGTCGACCTGAGTCCCGCAAGCCATGAACGCTTGTTCGAGTTCGCTGAATCCTCCTAGTTGGCGGGGTGGTCCGAATGCTGTGTCTTAGGATGAATCGGGAGCGTAAGGACTTCTTTTAAAAGCCCGCGGATTTTGCTCCAGTAGAGGCAGAGGGGCCCTGAACAAGATTAGTCGTGACTCGACTGATGAGGATTTCAGGCGCAAAGCAGTCCGACTTATCGATTCTGCCAAGGACGAGATAATCGTCATCACAGGCGAGATCAGTGCTTATGGATTCCCAGACCTGAAGTGGGCGGCGGAGCGAGCCCGAGAAAGAGGGGTTGCCGTGAAAGTATATGCTTCAAACCCATCCTCCGATGTTTCTAATGGGCTCATCGCTAGGGGAGTCGAGGTTTTCATTGGGTCACGAGTAAGAGATCATTTCCTAGTGGCAGATTCAAAATCTTACATTCTGTCGAGGCCCCACGCTCTGAAAGTCGGAGAAAGGACAGGCGAACTTCATGAAAATGAGCCTGAAGAGGCCGCGAAGATCAGAGACAAATTCGACAAGCTACTTGCCGACGCGAAACCAGTGAAGAAAATCGACTGGAAACAGGATTCCTTGTGGAAAGCGTTGCGGCGGCCCATCGACTGGAAGGTTGATACACACGCTTCACGCCTCGATGAGGAATTTGCCTGAAATTCTTCGTTGATACAAACATCTTCGTAGCGGCTCTAAACAAACACGACTCGGATCATGTCACAGGTAAAGAAATACTATCTCTGGCGTTTGAAAAGTCTGAATGGCTGTATACATCGGACTATATTCTCGACGAGTGTATATCGGTAGCATGGAGCAAGACTACGAAATTGGATACTGATTTTCGTCTTTCACTGATAAGAAATCTAGATAGTGTAATTCAGAATAGCGCAAAGCTGAAGCTGGAAAAGGTAGGCGAGACTGATTTTGCAACGGCCAAGTCATATCTTAGAAAACACGCGGAGGTAATTCCGAAACTCACGGATTGGACGTCGCTCGTTATAATGAGACGAAACAGCGTCTCAAAGATCCTTTCGCTGGACGGCGACTTCCGGGACGTGAGATCTCTAGCCGAGTTCAAATGGGTCGAAAGGATTAACCAATCCACGCTGCTGGGTCCCAGAGCATCACGCCCCAAATGGGGAAGAGAGGCTTTCCCAGACGCCGGCGAGGCCACCTTTGGTGGCTAGAGACAAGATAACCATCGACGTTAACACGCTCGCAATCTTCCTCGTCGAAGACCATCCCGGAAACAGATACGTCGCACCACAGCTCGAAGAGGGCCTCCAAGGCCGATTCATACCGCTGACACCCGACATAGTCCCCATACGCGCCTACTGGATCACGCCCCGACAGTGGGGCTGTGACAGAGAAGAGAGCGTAGTGGTCGAGGAAGTGTCTGATCGCTTTCTCCACCACGACGCCTTCGACACAGGCTATCTTGCCGTAGCCCTTCAAAACCAAGCGACGGGAATCATGACCACGGACACTGACTTTCGAAACCTCTGCCAGAAGAAGCATCTCCAATACCTCAACCCTGTTCCTACAAGAGTCTTGAAGAAGTTTGCAGCCTGGAAAACGGCATAGCCAGCAATGGTCTAGCTTCTAGCAGAAAGTACAGGTCGGCAAGAGACGGACCCGGAACTCGCCCGCGTGGCAGGGCTGGAAAAAGCGCAGGCGTCCAGACCTCTCACTTGTCGACTGTTACGTCCTAGCAGCGGCAAAACGACTCAAAGCCACAGTTCTCACGACTGACAGTGAACTCGCCAAGATCAAAGAGGATCAAGACGCTTCTCTTTCGACCCTAGATGATCTCACTAGCGCAGTTCTTCTGCAATGTTACCATTCACGGTTACCAAACCCCGTTACCATTCAAGAAATTCCAATTGCACTTGCTCCTCGCGACACGAAACTCGACTCTGCGAGGGAATTAACGAATGGTAAATCCTTCCCGACTTGGGTCTTTGTAGAATCAAAATTCGCAGATTGTTTCTTTTGTAACGGAACAAGCCCGGATCATGCTTGGATCCGGAATCGGGGCAGGCGATTTGAGGTCGCGAGATATTCACGCTGAGCTCTACGCTTAATCCGCTATCAGAAAAACGGTTGACGGTTCCATTCTGCGCCCCGAATTGCAAGACTCGCCGAGATCAGTTTCACCTGACAGAGACCCTCGCCGAAAAATCTCAAAAGCAGTTGACCCTCGCGACACAAACCACCGAAACCGCCCGGGGTCCGAGAGCGGTTTCTTGGTGCGGCCGCCGGGATTTGAATTCCCGGACCACCGAACTGATGGTCTCCCGGGTCGTTGGGTTGGAAGCCCACTAGACGCCCCGATGCTATGTCCTAGACCAGGCTAGACTACGGCCGCACGAGCCCCCGCGTCTACCTCTGGGTTCATCTATCTTACGATTCTAGATCCGAAGACGTTTGAGCCCCTTCACTCCGAGGAAGAGTTTAGACACGGGCCTCAAAACTGCAACATTCCACTGTTGTCCTCCCATCCTCATGCGAGCCGCAGGGCACGCTGTCTGTCAGAGCTTCTAGGCACCTACCTTCTCGTCCTTATCGGACCTGGGACCGTTGCAGCTGTCTCGCTAGCTCAAGGTATCACTACTTTCGAGGCTCTCCTCATCATCGGATTCGCATTTGGAGCGACAGTTGCGCTTGTCATCCTTCTATTCGGCAGAATTTCGGGGGCGCACATCAACCCAGCAGTTACGCTCGCCCACACAATCGCTGGAAAAACATCCCTAGAAATGTTCCTCCCGTACATTTCATTCCAAGTTCTAGGCGGACTGCTCGGGGCGTTTACAGTGAAACTAATCTTCAGCCAATTCGGGTCCCCAGCAGACCTAGGCACTACGAAACTAGCTAGCGCGGTGAGCCTTCCGGTTGGGACGCTCTTGGAGGCTGTAGGGACCTTCGTGCTGGCGATGTCGGGATTCGTGGCCTCACTACGAGTTCACAAGAAGCCGGGAGAGGCTGCGCTGATCGGGTCGACCTTGTTCGTGGTTATTCTCGCGCTGGGTCCGCTAACGAATGCGTCGCTAAATCCGGCTCGAAGCCTCGGTCCGGCGCTGGCGTCAGGATATTTGACAAATCTCTACGTTTACTGGCTAGGACCCTTGACCGGGGGTTTAATTGCCGGACTTGCTTTCAGATTCTTAGAGCGATCCAAGCTTGGCAAAGGGTCCCGTGCTGTTTGTCTGTGTTGAGAACGCGGGACGAAGCCAGATGGCCGAGGCCTTCGCTAAGAAGCACGGGATGAACGCGCGGAGCGCAGGTACGATACCCTCTGCGCGGATCAACCCGACCGTCGTAGACGCGATGCGGGAACGTGGGATAGACATCTCCTCCAATCAACCGAAAATCCTTACACCCGAGTTGATCCGAGACGCACGTCTCGTTGTAACAATGGGCTGCTCCATCGAAGAGGCGTGTCCGAAACCGATTGTTGCTCAGATGCAGAAGAAGCTGATCGAATGGCATCTGGAAGATCCAAAAGGTAAACCGTTAGGGGAAGTGAGAAAGATTAGGGACGAAATAGAGAGCAAGGTCCGAGACCTTTCGACGTCAACAGAGGTTCTCCACCTTCTATCTAGCTGAGATCCTCCGTACAGATTTGTGCATGCGATGTGGACAGTCCCTAGACGAGATGGTTAGTTCAGTCTCAAGCTTCTTCGAGCATTCCATAGAAACTGTTAATAATTGAACGACCGCGGTAGAGGCTTTTCTACGGAGAATGGGTCTATGTCAGACATGACAGCCCAGGAAATAGAGAAACCAGAGAAGAAGGTTTCGCGAAGAGAATTTCTAAAATATGGCGCGGTCGCAGCGGCAGTCGCAGCCAGCTCAGCCACAATCCTAGGGTCAATCCCAGAAATCCGACAAGAAACCGTAACCCCGACTAGGCTTCCTCAGACTGGGCCCGCATCGAGTATCGAGGAGATAACCATCGCCCAGATACAATCAATGTTTGCAGCCGGAACCCTAACAGCCAAGTCCCTCGTTAACAGTTACCTGTCCCGCATAACAGCGCTCGACCAGAACGGCCCACAACTCAACTCAATCCTTCAAGTCAACCCAGACGCTCTCAACATCGCCGGCCAAATCGACCGGATGCGTCAATCAGGAACCATCCTAGGTCCGATGATGGGAATACCGATCCTCTTGAAAGACAACCTCGATACGCATGACCAGATGCAGACCGCTGCGGGCTCCCTCGCACTAGTCGGCACACCAGCACTCCAAGACTCGACGGTCGCGGCGAATCTGAGAAAGGCTGGAGCCATAATTCTCGGGAAGACGAACCTGAGCGAATGGGCCAACTTCCGCTCGTTCTTCTCGTCCAGCGGCTGGTCCGGACGCGGGGGCCAATGCAACATGCCCTACGCCATCGACAGGAACCCATGCGGATCCAGCTCGGGATCAGGAGCAGCAGCATCGGGCAACCTCGCCACAGTCTCCATAGGAACGGAGACGGACGGGAGCATCGTCTGTCCCGCCAACCATAACGGCGTAGTGGGCATCAAACCTACTGTCGGACTGGTCAGCCGTGCAGGAATCATACCGATATCACACACCCAAGACACAGCGGGTCCACACGCGCGGACGGTAATTGACGCAGCGATTGTCCTTGACGCGATCGCTCAGCGAACACCCGACCCACGAGACCCCGCGACAAGCACAAGCCCGATAGGCAAGCAGGGTCAAAAACGACCAAAGCTACCGGCCAGCTATGCTGCCTTCGTCAACCCCAACGGGCTAAACGGCTCAAGAATCGGCGTTTCCCGGGATTTTGAAGGATTCAGTCCAAAGCTGGATGCAGTGTTCGAACAGTCATTGACCGCTATGTCGAACGCGGGTGCGACTCTAGTGGACGTGTTCTTCCCACACTTCTCGGACATTTTCAGTGGGCTCAATGAATTCACGGTGCTACTCTTCGACTTCAAGACCGACATACAGAACTATCTTGCCACCAGGACGGGTGTGCCAACGGCCAGTGGGACACTCGCGGACCTAGTCGCCTTCAACACGGCTCATGCAACTCAAGAAATGCCATTCTTTGGGCAGGAGATCTTCGAGCTGGCCGAGACCTTCAGCTCGGACCCGAACGCAACTCAACCCTTGGGGATGTCGTACAATCAGGCAATTGCAGCGGATATACTGTTTGGCGCCACGGAGGGCATCGACATGCTCTTGAAGGAATTCAATCTAGACGCGATAGTGGCCCCAACGGATAACCCGTCGTGGCCGACAGACCTGATCAACGGCGACCACTTCGTAGTCGGCAGCTCGTCACCGCCAGCAATTGTGGGCTATCCAAACATCAACGTCCCAATGGGCATGACATTCGGAGTTCCAGTAGGGATATCGTTCTTCAGCACAGCCTTCAGCGAACCAACATTGATCAAGCTAACATCTGGTTTCGAGGCGGTGACACACGCAAGGCAAGTGCCCCAGTTCCTCCAGACGCTACCCTTCTCAGAGCCAAGTCCAACTCCAGGCCGTCGCCACCCACGGACCAAACCCACAGCAGGCCCACTGGTAAGTCACCTGTAGCACAGAACGGAGCGAACGACTCAGGCGAATCGTTTGTCCCCTCCATATTTTTCTCTGCGTAAGTTATTCGAACAACTTGTAAGTTCGACCAGAGCGGGTTGGACAAGATGGGTATGGATGTAGAAGTTTGGCATATGGGAGCGGCCTGACGAGATCATAAGCGCAGCTTCCTCTCAAGCCGTTCGCGGGCAGTGAAGTTGACCAAGGGACCGTTCGCGAGATAGTTGTTGCTTATTATCGCGATATCGCCGCTGTCCGTCTTGACCCAAGTCGCCCTCAAGCCTATCTTTACGGCCCTCCCCCTCACCCCGCCATACTCGACCGAATCGTGGAGTCGCAGGACCCCATCAGATAGTATTAGGATACCTGAAATTATGTTGGTCAGAGTATTCTGTAACGCCAGGGAGATGGCTAATCCTACTATTCCAGAGAGTGTCAAGAAAGAAAACATTGACCCTATGCCGGTGACGCTGACAAGCCATACGGCCACAAAGACACCCCAGAGAATGCTGAGCCCCTCGCGAACACTCCTGATCAGATCCGCGGATGCCCCCGCTCTCTTGGCACCTCTTGTGATGAGCCTGATCAGTATCTCCGAAATTAGCCAAGAAGCCGCGATGCTCGCAGCTAGTTCGCCGATGAAAATCACTGTATCGACCAAAGGCGTTCGCTCGGTGAGGTCCGAGGCGGCTCATATTCAAATGTCTTCGACTCTCTCCGCCATTATTAGTCTAAGATTCGATAAACCCTAATTAGAACCGTAGAGAGGACACGCTAGGTCTTGTCTTCAGAGAAGAGGCTGAGGTTCAGAATCCGAAAAGGGGATTTTGAAGTCGAGCTTGAAGGAGATCACGACTACGTCAGAGAACAGTTTGAGGATCTTGAGAAGACACTCGGACCCACAGGCAACTTTTCAATTACACCTCAGCTCTCAGCCAGTCCAACTAACGCTCCGGAACAGTCAGTGGGTATCGCGGGCATCGTCGAGTTTACTTCCGAAGGGAAACCTCATCTCACGGTTCCCGTAGATACCCTCTCCGCGAAAGAAGCCATATCACTGGTGATGTTCTCCATGCACCCCAAGCCATTGGGAGACGATGATCTCAGTTCTCTGTTGAGTTCTTCGTGGAAGACTACCGGTGAGAGTATCGTCAGAGCCAGAATCAGTGAATTGCGACGAGAAGGCAAGGTGATAACAGAACGAGGAAACTATGTACTCTCAGGCGCGGGGGTCCAGTGGATCCAGAACGACATCCTCCCCCGCCTCCAGAAGATTACCTAGTCTTGGATAACCAGGTTCTGCGGGCCCGTCCTTTCTCAGTCATTCTATAGTGGAATCTCCCGGACCGCCTGGTCCTCGCGAGTAGACCCTGTCTCGAATATCGCAAAAGAGCCATCTCTACAGCCTTGTCAGACAGTTCGACCTTCATGCCCGATAGTAGGCTACGGACCCTCTGGCTATCCAATTCGCCCGAGGCTTCGAAGAGGCTCAGGACCTGTATTTTCAGCTCATTGTAGTCCATGCCAGTGCGGTTCGAAGAAATCTATGGGAGATAGATGAAGGTTCGGTCCCGGAATTACCGGTCATCTTAGCAGATTCCATGTTCGGCTACGAGTAACACCTTGTAGTTCAGCCCGACTTCTATCTTGAGCCGAAATACTTTCACTTTCATTCCCAAGTCTGAGAGTAACACCTTGTCGAGTCGTCTTCGGGACAGAAAAGCGTTATATCTCAACTCTGTGAACATCGTGGGCAAGAAGAATAATGTCTGGTTTAGAGGTCCTTGAACGAAAGCCGAACTCCGAGGATGCGGCAGCCGCGATTGAAGTCATCCTAAAACACTCCGGGGTCGAGAATCGAATCATCGGCAGTCCAGAAACGGTTCTAAGAGAACTACTCACCTACTTCTCCAAGATCTACCCTTCGATTGAGCTAGTCTCCAAGCTTGTACTGTCTGTGGATGCGGCGGAGTTCCTTCAGAGCTGCACAGGAGTGCTTGCGGTTTCACCAGAAGGCCTGGTCGTTCTGAAGGACCTGAGGGAACTCAAAGACAAGGAACTCATGATGATCCACCTCGCAGGATCACGCCTGCAACATCAAATGGGCAAGAAAGAGAGCGATACTCTGTCACTGGACGAGATCACTAAGACTACTGGACGTTCAACAGGCACTGTAGCTGGAAGGCTTAGCGAACTCTGCAACGAACAACTCGTCGAGCGAGTCGGCAAAGGCTCCTACCGACTCACGACAATGGGTACTAGAGTCGTCATCAAGAACCTGATGCCGCGGGTTGCGCAGCTTCCGGAGAGGTAAGAAAAATTGCCAGAACAACCCAAGATCAAAGTTCAGATAGAGTGGGGAGACATCAAACACACAGCCGAAGGAGACTTAGAAACCGTTGTTCGTGAAGTCATGCAATTCGCGGCCAAAGTCCTGCCAAACTACTCACTAGCATCCAAGCTGACCTTCTCACCAGACTACTCGTCGATGGTTGATGATCTGTCCAGCGCAGTCCAGCTGACCCCAGAAGGAGAAGCCGTCCTGCTAAAACCGGAAATGTCAGCTGAAAACTCCATCGCCATGGTACTCCTAGCAGCCAGAGTCGCTCACGCGGTCGGCACCCGGCCCAATGTAGAGATGGACCCCGAAGCCATCAGCCGAGCAATCGGAAAAGCAGTGAAGACAGTCCGGAACACTCTGGCAATGATGACAAAAACCGGACTCATCGACAGAACAAACGACGGAGCCTACAAGCTCAGCATGCAAGGAATACGGAAAGCCCACGAGATCGCAAAGGGCCTCACCGCCAGAGCAGCCTCATCACCCGCCGAGAAAACGGTGACTACATCAGGATGATATGGAAACGGGTGCGGGGACAGACGGGAAAGGGGGCTTTCCCGCCTGAAACTGGGGAAATCTAACCTTGCTCCACCGCACCCAAGAGACCACTGAACCTCTTCAGCAAATAAAAAGCATACCGGAGGTCATCGGACTACCCTCCATCCCAGATTCCTTGGTAGAGCTCTCCACCCGGTCAATGCAGTCCCTCCAAGGATCAAAGTTCAATCCACGACCAGTCTCGCTCGTGGAGATGGGGGTTGACGACGCCGACTCTGAAGAGAGACTCGAAATTGGAGGCTCCATAACCTCATCCGGACTAAAGCGCTACCCAATCAACCCCAACAAAGAGTTCGTCCCGGTAGTTGCCTGCGACGCGTCCAGCGTCAAGATTGGCGAGACCGAGAATGGGATGATTTTCGCCATCCGAGCAGTCGGGGTCTGGAGGCAACAGAGCAAGATTCTGTATACCAGATGGGGTCCGCTACTTTTTCATGTTCCAAACTCTGAAGATGTAAGTCAGTACCGCGAAGACGAGTCCCGAGCCTTCGGCGGATTATCACTGAAGACCCTCAGGGTCCTGACGCGACTCCGGAACCACGTCGAACGCTGGGTTCAGGAGGTCTTGTCAGAATCACTCAAAGACGGAATACTCCTCATCGATGGATCTCTAACCGCAGGCACTCCCGACAACCCCGCGGCCCGCGTCAACAAGATTCTAGCCACGGCCCGTCAAAATAATTCCATCGTAATCGGGATTTCCAAAGCCACTCAGCTGACTGTCGGGGGAAGAAATATCCTCGGACTCACAAACGACAAGGACACACCGCACCAGATCGACATCAGCTCCCTAGTCGAAAGCGAATACCCGCCCTACCCCGTTAGGTTCCTTGGCAGAGTGTATGTAGCAAAACTATCCAGTGACGGATTCCTCTTCAGAACAGACATTGATCGAGAGTCGAGCCAGGAAGAAGCCCAACAAGCACTTGAAAGACTAGCTGGCACCGATGTTATCTTTCACGGTTATCCAGAGACTCTGAGAATCGCGCACATTTTCAGCACCTTTACAGCAAACGAGATTCTCGCCGTCCAACGATTCGTCGCATCCAACCACCACATCACATTACAGTCCCGTCCCAGCCTGCGACGATCACTTTTCGGACCCTTTGGCACAAGCAGGTATGTGGCCTAGCCGTGCGAATCTACCGGAAAGAGGGCGATCAAGTCCAGCTAATCGCGTTTCCTGACGAGCATGTCCAGCGAGGGGACTATTTGCTGATTGAAGATCCTGGATTGGCAAAGGGACTACTCGTCCAAGTAATCGATCTACAATACGCGAACGTGCCTGGAATTCTGGAAGACATCCTCCGAGACGTGATGACCGACGGCGAGCTGTCTGGAGAGGACATGGACCCGCTCAACATTTCCAGCGAGGTAGACGCATTGAAAGACACGCGGCTGGCAGTCTGCAAGATAAGAGGAACAATCACTGGAGAAAAGGACCTCTCGCCCACCACATCCTGGCTTCCCTCTCGAACCTCTTCCCGCATACGCGCCTATCCGATCAACCGCCTGATCATGAACGGCGGAAAGAGGCCACTGACGGTCGGCCACAACGATGGCGACCCTGTCCAGATCGACGCAGGCGGCCTTGATGGTAGCCTAAACATCATCACGGGGCGCAAAGGAACGGGTAAGTCCCACCTCGCAAAGCTTCTACTCCTATCAATGGCCGGACTTGGAGCACCTTGCATCGTTCTAGATGTGAACGGCGAATACGTCAACCTCCACAAGTCCAGAGACGGCCGCTTATCCACTTCGAGACTGACGGTCCTTGCCCCTCGTAGCGGGATCAACTTCGCGCTTGCCAAGCTTGGGTTCCGAACGATGGCAGGCGTCCTAAGCAATGCCCTTGACCTGCCTGCAACCTCTTCGAAAGTATTCAGCACGATCTGGCGAGACCTAGAATCAAAGGGTGATTTGACTCTACCCAATCTGACTCAGACCGTCCAGTCATGGAGCTGCCATGAAAGCGTTAGAGAAGCACTCATCTCACGGCTACAAGTGCTACTGGAATCCGGACTCTTCTACGACGAAACCAACCCTCTAACTGAGGAAAAGATCCTGCACGCGATCGATGGCGGAGGAATCCTCGTTGTCAACTTGAAGAACCAGAGCCACACTGTCCGACGAATAATCGTCGAGATCTTCTTGGGTGAACTGACGAAGATTCTGTCTTCGAACTGGCTTCGAGCGGCCTTCCTCTTCGCGGAAGAAGCGCACCTCTACCTCAAAGACACATATTGGGACGACATCATAACACGGATGCGGCACATCGGGCTCTTCACGACTTTCATCACCAACCAGCCCGACACCGTCCAGGAGACCATCTACCGACAAGCCGACAACGTATTCATCTTCAACTTCACCAACGAACACGACATCGAAACAATCGGCAAAGTCGCAAAGTCGGACAGTGAGACAATTCGGTCGCTAATCAGAGGAACACCGGCGAGAAGATGCTTACTTCTGGGTAACGTTGTCCACGACCTTCCCCTGATGGTCGACATTGAGGCCCTAGACGTCCGGACAATGGGAGAGACAAGGCTGTTCTTCTCCTAGCACAGAAGATCAGCTACTGCCAGTCGTCATATTCCAAGTGATGCTCGTAGAGTAGACAGGTTTCATCTCGACAGAGGCCAGAGCCTTTCCTAGAGATTTCAAGTGTCCATAGCCCACCACTCCAACGACCCGTCCGCTCGTAGAATACATGATATCTCGAATCCTGGCTACCATGAACTCCTCCCGAACATCGAGGAGGAGCCTGCTCAACTCAGGATAGCGCAGTCGAAACAGCCGAAGCTGCTCCTCCAAATTCTCGGTTAACTTAGACAAGTTGAACCCGGCAAACGGCAAGAGCGCGATACTGACCAGTGAATCAACGCCCAGCCTCACCTTTTCCCGTAGGGGAAGCTTCCGCAGAGAACCGACCGTCATTCCAATTGGGAGATCAACAAAAGCCACCCTCGCCCCAACCGCCCTAGCAGCCTCAACCGCTCGGAGCATCTCCTGTCCCGGAGGTGAACCCGTCATCTCACCCGCAAACCTCTCCAACAACATCATCGCCAAGAAAGACCCTCCGCCACCACGACCTGAGGATTTGCCGGGATTCTCAAGCGCTATGAGCCGCCCCTCATCCAGCTCCAACGCTACTACCTCCGGCTTCAATCCCAAAATCGTTTCCCGCACAAAGCTGGTGCTCTTAGGATCCACGTGAATCGTCCCAATCAGACTGAGACGATCGCCTACCTTCTCAATTGCCGACGAGTCTGCAACCGTCCCCGATTTTCGGCTTCAATCCCTATAAGGCGGTCAATCTACCTTTCCATCATTCCAGTCATCCAGGCACGGGGAAGTCCCAAGAAGTGAGCGAGATCGACAAGCTCGACGACGAAAGACAACAGTTGAGAATCGAGCATTCAAAGAGCCTCGACCAACTCAACGAGACGAAGATCAAGTTACAAAAAGTCCGGGAAGAATTACAGAACCTACGTAAGACCCGGGACGGTCTGAACGACACCGTCCGAGCGCTCAAGCAGACCCGTGACAAGCTTCGAGACACATCCCGCGCGAGACTCGCAACGCTTCGGGAACTTTTGAAGAAGATGAGCGACCGGCCCCACGCTTCAATCGCCGAGAAGGAGCTAGCAGCGTTGGAATGGCAGGTCCAGACCTCGCCGCTTGGGAAGGATGACGAGAAACGCTTGATGACGAAGATTAGGAGCTTGGAGATCCGGGTCACAGGCTACCACAAAGTCCTCAAGCTTAGAGACGATATCACGAAACAACGAGAAGAAGCCGACCAGATACACGCGAGAGTCCAGGAATTGGCTGCTGAAAGCCAGAAGCATCACGCTGACATCGTCCAACTGTCAGAAGCCTTCCAAACCCTCAGACTCAGACGCGAAGAACAGCAGAAAACACTCGACGACCTCAAACGGAGAACAGCAGACACGAATCAGAAATTCCTACAACTAAGAAATACCTTGACAGATGATGAGCGGAGAGAGCAACGTCAGAAAGGAGAAGCACTCAAGGATGCTCTAAAGGACACGGCTCAGAAGAAGCTCAGTAAGGGCGGGAAGCTAACGCTACAAGAACTCAGCGCACTCTACGAAGGAACAGAAGAGTGAAGCGTCCCATCGCCATCATCGGCGGCTCAGGAGTAAAATCCATCCTCAAAGGAAACCAGAAAATCCTAGGAACACCCTACGGACCAACTCCCAGCCTTACGATCGGCGAAGTAGATTCGAGACCCGCAGTCTTTCTACCGCGACATGGAGAAAATCACTCAAGCCCTCCTCACAAGGTGAATTATCGAGCAAACATCTGGGGGCTGAAGAGCCTCGGAGTCGAACGCATTATGGCAACAAACGCTGTCGGGGCGATTGACCAGCAACTCTCACCCGGCGAAATCGTCGTCCCCTCGGACCTTGTTGACATGACAAAGTCCCGAATTGGAACGTTTTACGAAAGCTCGCCAGTTACCCACATCGACGTTTCTCAGCCCTACTGCCCCAAGGTCCGAGAAGTCTTGACCGCCTCGACCGCGGCAACAGGCAGAAGCCCTCCTAGAGAGGTAGTTATGGCGTGTACTGAAGGACCCCGTTACGAGACCCCAGCAGAGATTAGGATGCTCCGTACAATGGGGTGCGGAATAGTCGGAATGACTGGAGCCCCCGAAGCTTTTCTCGCCCGCGAGCTTGAGATGTGTTATGCTTCGATAAGCTTCGTATCCAACATGGCCGCTGGGCTTCAGAGAACGTTATCAGCAAGAGAAGTAGAAGAGAAGGGCCACGAGACCAGCCAAGTGCTCAATAAGATCCTAACTGGAGCGATAGCAAAAATACCCGAGTCTAGGAAAGACTGTCCCTGCGGGACCGCGCTCGCACACGCTCAACTGAGGAAAGAGGAAACCCAGGAAATCGCTTAATGATAAACAGCCTCCTCAGATTCGCAGGGGTCTACAAGGCCTACGAGAAGTATCTGATCGAGCAGATCAAATATGGCCCCATGCCGGAGCATATCGGAATAATTCTCGATGGTAACCGAAGATGGGCGACAGAGAAGGCTCTCAACTCCACCGCCGGACACTGGGCAGGGGCAAAGGTCGGCGAAGAAGTTCTTGACTGGTGCCTAGAATACGGCATCAAGACACTCACGCTATACACGTTTTCCACCGAGAACTTTTCAAGACCTAGCGACGAGGTAAACTCGATTCTCAAGATCGTCGAAGAAGAGACCAGGAAACTGGGAAGGGACAGCAGACTTCACTCCCAGAAAGTACGAGTCAAAGCAATCGGCCGGACTGATCTCTTGCCTGAAACACTTCAGGATGTGTTCAAACGTCTCGAAGACGAAACGAGCATGTACGACCAGCACTTCCTAAACCTCGCGATCGCCTATACAGGAAGAGCAGAGATAGTCGATGCTACAAAGAAGATAGTAGAAGATGTCCATCAGGGAAATCTCTCTCCGCAGCAGATTGACGAAGATACGTTTCACAAGTATCTCTACACAGCACATCTGCCAAATCCGAACCCTGATCTCGTCATACGAACTTCGGGCGAAGAGCGTCTGAGCGGATTCCTGCTCTGGCAGTCAGCCTACAGTGAGCTGGTGTTCGAAGACGTTTACTGGCCTGAGTTCCGGAAGATCGATTTTCTCCGAGCCATACGGCTCTATCAGCGGCGCCATCGAAGATTCGGCCGATAAGCAAACCGGCTACAATGCCCTCGCTCATGACGGACGGACTTATCTAACTAGAGTCAGAACTGTTCCAGGGCCCGGGCCTTTGGTCTATATCAAGAGAATCGACATCCGAGGCTTCAAGACCTTCAACAAGAAGGTCTCAGTCAACTTAGACCGAGGCTTCACAGTATTCACCGGCCCAAACGGCTCAGGAAAATCCAATATCCTGGACGCGCTAAAATTCTCGCTCGGCGAGCTCAGCCCCCGCGAACTTAGAGGGGGAAGCCTCTCAGACCTAGTCCACAAGTCTGGCACAGGAGACGCCAGAGCGGCCTACGTAGCCGTCCAGTTCGACAACTCCGACCGAAAGATTCCTGTAGACTCAGACCTCGTCACCGTGTCACGGGAGTTTTCCAAGGGTGGGGAGGGTATCTATCGAATGAACGGCCGGCGCCTCTCTAGAAAGCAAGTACAGGATATTCTCAGTTCCGGCGACATCCAAGTAACCGGTTTCAACCTCATCGCTCAACATTCAATCACTCGTCTCGCAGAGATTAGCACGGAAGAACGAAGACGGATCCTGGAAGACCTCATTGGACTGGGGGTCTTCGAAACCAAGAAAGCCGAAGCAAAAGTCCAGCTCTCAGAAGCCGACCTCAACCTGAGAGTAGCAGCAGGCAAGGTCGAAGACGTAAGAAACAGAATAGAACGGCTTGAACGAGAACGCAATGACCTTCTACGTTCCAAGCTTCTTGAGAAAGAGATTGGCAACCAGCAGGCGCGAATCTACTCCTCACAAATCGTGGCTCTCGAAAACAAGCGCACGAGTGCCTCCCTAGAGCTTGAAGTTGAGCAGAAGAACCTCGAAGCTCTAAGGCACCAGAGGGATGAACTTACTAGCCAGAGGTCCAAGGTTGAGGCGGATAGACGCCACTTTGAAGAGCTCACCGTCACCCAAGGCAATCAAGAACTCTTCGACGCTGAAAGGAAGATCGCAGAGGCTAGCAATGGAGTAGTCAGAGCGAGAGCAGAAGCCGAAGCAGCCAAGAATATTCTGAATACCCGAACTAAGCAGATCGAGTCTCTACAGAATCAGGGAGAACAAATCCAGAACAATTTCAAAGAACTCCCGACTGCCCTCAGAAACCTAACTGCTCAGAAAGCCAGCTTAGAGGCGAGATTTGGGGAAGCAAACGCCAAAGCCGAGAAGCTCAACACTGCTCTGCAAAACGCCAGAGAATCTCTATTGGCTGACGCAGAGATCCACGAATCACTCGATGCTGAAATAGCTGCACTAGAAAAAGAACTATCGACTTTCATTGCAACAAGCAAGGGCAGCTCGGCGAAACTAGACCTGACTGCGAGTCATTTGCAGACGCTCGAGGCTCGCCACCAAGAATTCTCCAAGCTCGCCGAGGAATTGAAGAAGAGAATTCGAGAGATGGAGAAGCTCGGGAAGGAGGAAGCGAAGAGATTGCAGGATATCGAAGAGAAGGCAAGGGAGTACACTGAGCTCAAGGATCAGCGGCACAAGGAGATTGACGAAGCTCTCGATGTTGCTAAGAGAGCGCGAGTAACTGTAACCGAGTTCAACACTCAGCGAAATATTGCAGATACTCTTCAGGCAGAAGAGAAGGCGTTACAGAAGCTAGAGGAGATGGCGGAAGAAGGAGCGCTCAAAGGAGTCCTCGGGCGACTACAAGAGCTGATCAAGTACAGCGATGAGTACAGCAAGGCAATCGAAGCAGCGAGCGCGGGCTGGATGAGAGCCCTCGTGGTGAAGGACCTAGGAGTCGCCATCAAATGCGTCGAGAGTCTAAAACGGACCAGACTCGGTCGAGCCAAGATAATTCCTCTCGATGACCTAGAAGTACCCCCGATGAACGATGAGTATGAGCAGACTCCCGGGATCGTGGGACCCCTCTCAAGCGTCATCAAGTCCGAGAAAGGATTAGCTTCGGCGGTCGAATTCGTTTTTGGCGATACAATGCTCGCGACGAACCAGCGAGCGGCCTTCCTGAGCGCCGCAAAGGGCCTGAGATGCGTCGTGACAAGCGGGGACCTTTACGAGCCGGGCGGAGGTCTCGAAAGTGGCTACTATCGAGCCCCCTTCGATGCTTCCACTCTAATCCCGAGGTCGAACGTCCTTGAGGGTCTTGAGCGAACGGTCAAGTCGCTAGAATCTATTGTTCAGCGATCTCGATCCGAACTCGACCGGTTAGAATCCGAGATTGTCAAACTTAGAGAGGACAGGGTTTCCACTAGCAAGACGCGGGAAGCACTCACGCGCGATGTCGAGATGGCTCAGAGTAGCCTCGAAAGGACCCGTTTGTCGCTGCAACAGACGAAGAAGAGAATCGATAGTCTCCAGAACTCGATGCAGCGCGAACAGGAACTACTAGAGGAAATAGCCCAGAAGCAAGGCGAGATAAAACGACGCCTCTCGATGCGCGAGGAAGAGCTAGCCAAGCTGAAGATCGAACAGAGACGGACCGCAATCATGGCGATGGAACGCGAACGAGATCAGGCGGTCGCGGAAGCAGAGACCCTGCTGCGCGAGAAGCTGGCGCTGGACAGCAAGGTTGCCTCTACCCAGTCCACACTTGACACTCTCAAACCTGGCTACGACCAGGTACGGATTCAACTGAGAGCCCTTGAGACTGAAATCAGACGAGAGGAATCAAGAGTCGAGGTGGCGAACAAGAAATCCGAAGAGCTGCGACAAGAAATGAGTAAGCTTACCGAAGAAAAAGCTCGACTAGTAGACGCCCTTGCATCAGTGGGTCAGGAGAGGAGAAAGTACGAAGATAGATTCTCTGAGATAGAAAAGTCCCTTTCGCAACTAATCGATAGAATGGACCCGCTCAACTCCAACGTCTCGGAGTTGAAGGCAGGCCTCAGAGAGCTAGAGACGCAGCTGACAATGCTGACTGCACAGTTGCGAAATCTCGGCTTTGAGAAGCCTCTGGAAACCACGCCAGAAGCTATCGAGGATGCCACGAAAATCAAGTCGGGTCTCGAGAAGGAGCTGGCTGAGATCGGCTTGGTTAATCAGCTTGCGGTCCAGCATTATGAAGAGATCAAGGACGGATACAAGCACCTCTCAGTTCGAATAGGGGATCTTGAAAGGGAGAAGCTGGCAATTCTAGATTTCATGAATGAACTGGAGAAAAGGAAACTCGACACTTTCATGGGCGCCTTCACTAAGGTGAATGATACTTTCCACCAAATCTTTTCCGACATCACGAACGGCGGGAATGGAAGGATGGCGCTAGATAGTCCCGACAATCCATTCGAGGGAGGGCTAGATGTATTCCTTCAATTCCCCGGAAAGACCGAACTCACGATTGGAGCCGCAAGTGGCGGAGAAAAATCGGTCTCGACAGTCTGCTATCTACTTGCTCTGCAACAGATCCATCCGATGCCTTTCTACATCATGGACGAGATTGATGCCCACCTAGATGTTCTGAACGCGAAGAGGCTGGCAACATTAGTCAAGTCCAAGAGCATGGATTCCCAGTTCGTTGTGATCTCTCTGAAAGACACTACGATCTCTCGTGCGGACAGAGTCTTCGGAGTCTACATTGACCAGGGACAGAGCCAGGTGATCTCCCTACCGAACAAGAGCGGAGTCAAAGATTGACGACGGAACAGGATACCTACTGGCTCAAAAGCCCGTACACTGTACTCTTTGACTTGCTCCACTTGCATCGTGTCAAGCCATGGGATGTGAACCTGTCCCAGCTTCTGACGGGTCTGATGAAGGAGATGAAAGTTCGAGGATTCATAGACTTCTCAGTCTCAGGAACAGCACTACTATCCTCTGCAGTCCTTCTGCGGATGAAATCGGAACTCGTCCTGAAGATGGAGGAACCACCGCGGCCTCCACCTGAAAGACCCACGGACTATGTGCCTCCCCCCTTGGCGTTCCCGATCAGATTCCAGTCCACAACAACCTCCCTAGACGAGGTTCTCAAGGGAATACTTGACGTTCTCAGGGCCGAGAGGCTGCTGCCGTCTGAGACTGCTCAGCTGGTGTCCCGTACGCCTGCCGTGTTTGAACAGGCGGACGATTGGCTTGTGAAGATTGAAGACGAGATCAACGCTTTCTACAGCCGACTCTTGGAAGAGACGGTTCCAGGCGAAAGCCTCTCATTTCTGCAGCTGCTGGGGAAGGGGGATACTGTGCAAGCGGTCCGCATGTTCATCATGCTTCTATTCCTCGCCATAGAAAGAAAGGTTGGTCTAGTTCAGACAGAAGAATTTGGGGATATTCGGATCGAAGTGATAGACAATGGAAACCCAGTCTCAGACTGAACCAGCAGCTAAGGCATCATCTTTGTTGCTTCAACAACAGCTCTGTGAGGCAGCACTCTACGTTTCGGGAAGACCGCTAGACTTCAAGACGATCGGAGCAGTAATAGGTGCAAGGTCCGAAGAGAAGATTCGATCCATTGCACGAGCTATAGCCGAACGCTATGCCAAACTGGACAGCCCGGTCCAAGTCTTAGAATTACCAGATGGAAGGTTTGTGATGCAGCTCAGGCCAGAGTTTGCTAAGCACGTGAGGAAGCTCTCAAACAGACCTCTCTTGACGCCAGGTCCATTGAGAACCTTATCGTTCATAGCTCTCAGACAGCCGATTCCTCAGTCACATGTCGTACGGGTTAGAGGAAAACTCGCGTATCAACACGTCAAACAGTTGAAGGAGATGGATCTAATCAGTTATGATAAGATCGGACGCTCAAGGCTTCTGCGGACAACGATAACTTTCGCAGACTACTTCAACCTCAACCACGATCCGCTTATCTTGAAAAAGGAACTGAAGAACGTGCTGGATTTAACGACCCAGGTACAGAGCCAGAGAGCGCAAGCGTCAGATTCTTCGGAGCGATCTTAGTCTGGAAACGCGAGTCTTCTATCGAAGAGTCCTAGACCGAACAACTACTTGTTGAGCTGCGAATTCATCAGGAAACTGCATTATCACAAATCGTCTTAGCGGCCACGGCAGTCTCAGCACGACTTTCTCGAAGACGGTGAACAACGCCCAGGCGAGGCTGAACGGGAGGGTCAAGGTTCTGGTTCAGCTCTCAGATTCTGCCTCTTCTCGATGCTAGGCTGCGGACTACTCTTCCTTGGTATCAATCGGATGAGACTCATGCGGCGCGGTAAAGGCTTCCAGAGGGACCCATCTCGACCTTTCAGCTCCTTTCACCCAGAGACCATTGCCATCAACCCATTCGACGACACCTTCGATCGTCTCACGATTCAACAGGGTCACCTTCACGGTGTCACCCTGCTTAGGTAGAGACATACTCTAGACGAGACGGCTGGCCGAATAATAACCTGTTTCCAAGATTTTTTTCCGTCTAAGCGTAGAGGATTGAACTGAATCCTCGTCTCAGCCTCGTGGCTTGCGGCCGAATCCTTGCAGGGTCTGTGCCCTTGTAAACTTGACTTATCAGTTCCCCTACCCTATCCATATCCTTGGGTTTCATTCCACGCCTCGTGGCTTCGCAGGTGCCTATCCGTATCCCGCGATCCACGATGATATTCGCATCCTCCAGCCGCTGGGTTAGCCTGTCGATTTCTTTCTCGTCTTTCATGTTCAGGTAGACTTGGTGGGACGCGGTGAACCCGTAATCTGCACACTTTACGGGCACGCCTCTCTCGTGCAAACTCTTCGCCAAGGCCTTGGCATTTTCAATCACGCGTGGCGCATATTTTCCACCGTTTCTACGCGCCTCGTCCAGCGCATAGGTCAATGCAGCAATTCGATTCCAGTGAGCATTGTCTACCAGACCAGGGAACTGTCGGCCTTTCACTTCGGCTTCAACCTCCTTCTTTCCAACAATTATTCCTCCCTGTGGACCGAACAGGCTTTTGTGAGTTGATCCCAGTAAGAGTTCCGCGCCTTCCTGAAGCGGCCTCTGGAACTCGCCTCCGGCAATCAATCCAAGCACGTGGGAGCCATCGTAGACTACCCGAGATCCTGCCGTGTTGCAGGCTTCTGCGAGCTCCTTGACTGGATGTGGGAATAGGAAGAAGGATTGGCCGAAGACGACGAGTGAGGGCTTCTCATCTTCTATCAACCCGCGAGCCTTTTCTGCATCAATGTTCATCCGTTCCGAATCGAAAGGAAAATACAAATTCCGAACATTCACGAATGTTGGATATCCAGCTTGATCGCTTAGACCCGGATAGCCTCCATCCGCGGGACTAACGGTTAGAATTGAACCGCCTGGTTTGGCGAGCGTTGAGACCATGATCATATCAGCCATGTGTCCTGAGAGTGGCCGGAGCGTGGCCCAGTCGGCACCGAAAACTTCGCAGGCTATTTTCTCTCCAAAGGATTCGAGTTCGTCCATGAACTTGGTCCCTTTGTAGAACCGATCATCAGCCCGATACCGATGCCCCATATCGCCTGAGAGAAGCTGTCTAACAGTATGACTCGTCACGTTCTCAGAAGGAATCAGATTCAGGCATTCTTCAGCCCGCCACTTCTGATGCTTATCCACTATCTTCCGGATCTGAGAGGCGTAGGACGTTGAGGAAAACTCCAAGGGAGCTAGACGCGTCGGCCGCGTCGGCCACCAGGTCGGCGAGTCCCGTCGTGCGGGACAGGCGTAACGTCTTCAATTCTGCCAATCCGGAAACCATGACGGGCTAACATTCTGATCGCTGCCTGGGCACCTGGACCTGGGGTTCGGGCTCCGTGACCTCCGGGGGCTCGAACCCGAATATGGAGAGAGGTGATTCCCTTATCTTTTGCAACCTTTGCAGCTGCCGCAGCTGCTTGCATCGCCGCGTAAGGGGTCCCTTGCAATCGATCAGCCTTAACATGCTGACCCCCTGCACTTCGAGAAATCGTCTCTGCTCCAGTCAAGTCGGTAATGTGAACCATGGTATTGTTGAAGCTTGAGTAGATGTGAGCGATTCCCCAGTGGTCTGCTGGCTGCTTCGCCTTCTCCGCCATGACGCTAACTATCCAAGGAGCCCCCACGCTAACAGGCGAATTTAAACCATTTACTCTCAAGCGGTCGCGATTGGTCGGACCGGAATGACCCCCGTGCCTCCTTGGAGACATTCATTCCAGACCTTGGGATTCGCTTTCGTTATCATCGGCGCAATTTTGAGTATGATCGGGTTCATCGGGCTTAACACTCCGACTAACTGTCCGGCTAGTGGTTGCGCCTACAATCCGCTATTGGGCCTGGCTGCCAGCTCATTCCCATCGGGACTTACGCTGATCATAGCGGGAATCGTTGTGATGTGGATGGTCCAGATCGAAAGCAGGCGTGAAGACAGAGGGTCCGCATGAAACAGACTTTCTGGCTTCTCGACCTCAACCATGAGACCTACGAAGGAAAATCGTCGATCTGGCTCTGGGGCATCACCCACGAAGGAAAACGGGTCCTCGTCATCGACAACTACCGAGCCTACTTCTACCTCCTACCAAGAAAGAAGGAGGACCCGGAAGAACTGAGGAAAAAGCTGGAAGCAGAAAAACCTCATCCCACCATCGAAAATGCTACGATTGAGAAAAAGAAACTTCTAGCCGACGAACGAGTCGTCCTCAAGGTGTTCTGCAAAGACCCAGAGTTCCTTGAGAGGGCTGCACGAGAAACGCTGAAAAAAACTGGCGCTGAAGCAACCTACGAAGAGAAACTCCGACTAGCGATCAAGTACCAGTACGACCACGGGATCAAGCCCTGCCAGTGGTACGAGGCAGACACTACTGTTTCAACGATAGACCCAAACAAGTTCAGCGTCCAAGAAACGCTAACAGCAACAGACCATCCCCGCCCCGTCCCGAAAGAAGAACCGCCTAGCCTAGATCTCTTCTCCTTTTCACTCCTATCCGTCAGCAAGACGGGTGCACCTAGTCCGATACGGGACCCGATCCAGATCATTAGCTGGAGAACAGACAAGAATGCAAACGAAGCTCTCCTGACTCACGCCGATTCGGATCAAGCTACCATTCAGAAGTTCGGCGAAGACGTCATTAAGATCAATCCAGACTTCGTTCTGAGCTTCGAAGGAAACAGTATCGGCTGGCCCTATCTTGTGAAGAGGGCGAACAAGACCAAGACCCCGCTCAGAGTCGGCCGAGATGAGGGTCCGCCACATCAGAGTCTCTACGGGCACTACTCGCTGATCGGACGTGCGAACGTTGACCTTCTCAATTTCGCTGAGGACCTGTACGAGGTGAAGAACAAGACCGTCGAGAACGTCGCAAAATATCTCGGAATCCAATCACCAAATCAGAAACCGATCGATGAAACAGCCAACCTCGACTACTGGTCAAAACCTGACCAGAGAAAAATCCTAGTCAAACATATGGAAGAACAAACCGAAACCATCCTAGCGATCGGGGAAGAGGCAATCGACTATGTCATCCAGATATCGGCACTCTCGGGACTGCCCCCTGACCAAGTGATAGCTGCGGCCGTGGGATTCCGAGTCGACAACTACCTAATGATGGAGACCCACAATCTCGGCCAGCTAATACCTTCTAGAACCGAACAGCCGATTATTCCATACAAGGGAGCGATTGTCCTCGAGCCGAAGGTAGGGCTACACGATAACGTGGCCAGTCTCGACTTCTCGTCTATGTATCCAAGCTTGATGATCAAGTACAACATTTCTCCCGATACACTCGTCACCGGGAAAGAGACTGAGGATGTCTTCGAAGTCCCTGAAGTCAGACACCGATTCAGAAAGAGTCCCTCCGGGTTCTACAGAATAGTTCTCACGAAACTCATCGAAGCCAGGAAGACGACCAAGGCCGAGCTCAAGCGCACAGCCAAGAGCGATTCGAGGTATCCTTTGCTAAAGGCTCGTGAGAAGGCCGTCAAAGTCATGACGAACGCTGTCTACGGCTACGCGGGCTGGGCTGGGGCACGTTGGTATTCGAAGGAGGTCGCGGAATCAGCCGCTGCCTTAGGAAGAGAGACGATCAACCGCGCGATTTCGCTCGCGAAGAGCCTCGGACTCACCGTCTTCTACGGTGATACGGACAGTCTCTTCGTGAACTACGATGAGAAACTTGTCCAGAAGTTCCAGGCTGAGATCGATCGGCAGCTAGGACTCGAAATCAACCTATCTGAAGTCTACAAGAGGATACTCTTCACGGAGGCCAAGAAAAAATATGCAGGCCTAAGAATCGATGGTCAGATCGATGTCATAGGTCTCGAGGCGGTCAGAGGGGACTGGTCGAACCTAGCTCGGGACGTACAGAACACGGTTCTGAGAATGGTCTTAGAAGACGCTGACCCGTCCAGAGCGGCGGCCTATGTTCAAGACTTGACGAGGAATCTCAAATCGAAGAAGCTGCCCTTATCATCGTTCGTTGTGTGGAAGACTCTGACTAAGCCCGTCGAAGCGTACGAGGTGAACGCTCCACATGTGGAAGTCGCGAAGAAGATGGCGAAAGACGGCTGGCCCGTTACGGCAGGAGACAAAGTCGGCTTCGTGATAACGAAGAGATCTGGAAAACTGTTTCAGAAAGCGGAGCCTCACTACAAGGTCATAATAGAGGACGTGGACTACGATTATTATGTCCGGAATCAAATTGTGCCTGCTGCCGCACGTATCCTAGAGATTCTCGGTGTGTCAGCGGAGCAATTACTAGCGGCCCCGGCTTCCCAAACTAGTCTCTCAGTTGGGACCAAACGAGGATAGATCGCTGAGCGTTAGAACGCTAACGTTAGCTGGCTTTTTTGCCCCGTCTGATACTCGATCTCCAATCACGTATTTTATGCCCTTTCCCGCGGCGATGTCCAGAAGTCTCTGTGTGACCACGCCGTCGAAGAGAACAAGGTGAGAGTTTTCAAGGCTCGGTATCTTCTCCGCAAGCTCACTTACTGGCATCTTAGACAACTCCTTACCCGCCTCGTCGAAGACAACAGCCTCCAAAGTTCCTCGGAGGTCTTTCGCGGCGTCGAAGACTGGTGGAGGTAAGTTCGGCTTTTCGACCGGAGTAGCGGCACGAACGGTGATCTCAGGTGGACCGTAGCCCTGTTCTCTTGGACCATAGGCTCGCTCGGTATAGGATTTCTCTTGGTAAGGACGTTCGGTTCTTTCGGGTCTGGAAGCAAATTGTGGTCTCTCGATTGGCTTTGCCATGTTTAGCGGCACGCGTTCGCGTAAGGCTCTCATGACCTCTTTGGGTGTGAGTTCTTCCACTTCTTTCCCGAATGGAGCACGAGCCACATAGTCGATCTCCGCAACCTGAGTGAGTTCCTTCAAGATCAGGTCTCCAGCTCTGTCCCCGTCTAGGAACGCTGTGACTTCTCGGTCCTTGGTGAGCTTGATGACTGTCTCCGGAACTTTGGTGCCATTGAGTGCGATTACGTTCTTGATGCCGACCTTCATGAGAAGAATGACGTCCGCTCGGCCTTCTACGACTATGATGTCTCCTCTCTCAGCCTCGGGTCCAGCCGGGAGTTTTTCGGGTCCGTATTCAATGACATCGACTCCGCGTAGGGATCCTGCAACTTCCTTCACGACCTCTTCGGTGCTGGGTGAGGATTCTACGACCCATTTTCGGAGAATGTCCTTGGCTTTGGTCAGTATTGCCTTGCGCTTTTCCTCCCGGACATCCTCTACCTTCTCAAGGCTGATCTTTGCTTCGCAGGGTCCAATGCGGTCAACGCTCTCGATCGCAGCGGCGATGATGGCCGTTGAGACTTTGTCGAGGCTTGACGGGATTACTATTGAGCCTGTTGTCTTGTCATGTTTCGAGTCTAGATTAATTTCGATCCGGCCTATACGTCCGGATTTTTGTAATTCCCTAAGATCAAGGTCTGGGCCGAAGAGGCCCTCTGTCTGGCCGAAAACGGCACCAACTACGTCAGGCTTCTCTACGACGCCTTGGACATCGAATTTTGCTTTAACTATGTATTTTGTTGTCGAAGCGTACTGCGACGGTTCAACCATGAAAATTTAACCTCCATACTTCACTGACCTTCCTAAATTCCTCACTATACTGTTAAGCTGTAAGCTTACCCTTCCAAACAGGCGGGCTAGTATTAAAGCCCGTCTCCGGACCCACTTTTCTGCCCGTTAGGGCTAAAAGCGAGCCGCACCAATCCCTTTTCGAGAGAATCATCAAAAATGCCCAAGACCGCCGTCAGGGTAGGAGTGAACGGATTCGGAGTCATCGGAAAACGAGTCGCTGACGCTGTCTCGAAACAGAACGACATGAAACTTGTCGGAGTCTCCGATGTTGCAGGAGACTACCGAGTCAAGCTTGGTCAGATGAAGGGCTACCAGATCTACGCCTCAATTCCAGAAAAACTGCCGGACATGAAGAAGGCGGGAGTTGAGGTTGCCGGGACGCTTGAGGAGTTATTGAGAAAGATCGACGTAATTGTTGATTGTACTCCAGCGGGATTAGGGGCAAAGAACAAGGCCTCCTACGACAAAGCCGGCGTTAAGTCAATTTTCCAGGGCGGAGAGAAACATGAGCTGACAGGATCATCATTTGTCGCCCAGTGCAATTACGAGGAGAATCTCAACCGAGCAGCGACGCGCGTTGTGAGTTGTAACACCACTGGAATCTGTAGAACTGTTGGAACTCTTCAGAATACTATCGGCGTCAAGAAGGCCCGGGTTGTCTTGTTCAGGAGAGGCACTGACCCGTGGGAGAGCCACAAGACGGGTCTCATCAATACTGTCATCCCCGAAGCCCACATTCCTTCACACCAGGGTCCAGACGCACAGACGATCATTCCGAAACTAAACATTACGACGATGGCTGCTAGGGGACCGTTCAACCTGGGTCACTTGCACTTTGCAATGGTCCAATTGAAAGGGGACCCAGGGAAAGAGGATGTGCTCAAGGCGTTGAAGAGCGCGCCGAGGCTAGCACCAGTCCGGACCTCGGATGGAGTTGATAGCATGAACGCGGTGGCTGAGATGATGCGGGACTTGGGACGGGTGAGAGCTGATATGTGGGAAGTAGCCTTTTGGGAGGACATCCTTGACGTGACGGACGGCGAGGCGAACATGGTGTATCAGGTACACAATGAAAGCGTGGTTGTCCCAGAGAACGTGGACGCAGTACGGGCGCTTACCGGATTGGAGAGCGAGGGACGCAGGTCTATCGCGAAGACGAACGAGGCCATGGGCATCGGCAACAAGTTCCTCTAACTGCCCGTAGGAAGGGGGCCTGCTGAACGGCCGCGAATAGATTCGCTTGTTAGAGTGGAAGATACGGCTCTAGACGAAAACTAGTCCTTTCGTAGAATCGATTTCGAACGTCTCAGCATCGATTTTTGCAGACTTTTGGTTGAGTCTCTGAATCTTCAACTCTCGCTCAGTTGGATCCGAATCGTCCTTTGACAGGTCAGCGACACAGTCTGCCATGTCGGTCAAGGAGCCGGCCAAGTCCTTCGGAAGCTTAGACATATCGACGGTGACGATTAGCGTGGCACCCGAGTCTTTGAGTTTGCCTGCAAGTTCAGTGAAGCTCTTGACGAAGTCTTTCTGCGGAATCTTTGTCACTAGTTTGTCGATCGAGTCGAAGACGACTCTGATCTTCTCTCCCGTGAATACCTGACTGTTTCGGACCAGAGTATCCTGAATGTTTTCGAAGTTGAAAGGTTGGTCCAAGTAAGTTGCCTCCATACTGAACGTATCAGACTGGGACGCATAACCGTCAACGATGATGAACCGGTACTGAGATTCGTATTGCGACGGATCCGTTCCAAGTTTCTTCATCTGTTCACGGAGAGTGGTGGGAGTCTGATCATATGTCACGTAGAGACACGGATCTCCCTTTTTCAGATAGTTGGCTGTGAGGCCTGAGCAGAGAGTTGTCTTGCCAGCTCCCGGCGGGCCGTTGATGATGACAAAACCCGGGCTCTCCAAGTTTCCTTGAGTTAGTTCGAAAATGTGGTCGAAACTCTGAGGAGGCTTTTTCGGCTTCTGAGGCGGAGCTTCCTTCGCGGGCTTGTCCGGTTTCGTAGTCTTATCCTGCGGCTTCTCAGTAGGCTGGTTTTGTTTTTGCTGAGTCGGTGGAGGTGCAGGCTGAGGAATTGGCGTAGTCGTAGCCTTTCCCGTTGGAGCTTGTGTTCCCGGTGTGTTCGCTGGTTTGAAGGTGGGTGCGCTTGGAATGCTCGGTGGTTGCTTGCTCGGCGAGGGTTTGCCTTGTTCCTCCCATCCTCCCTCATCGTCCTTCTGACCAATCACCATAGCTCTGCTGGGAGGTGTGGAACGAGGTGCAACGTATTCGGGAGTGCTCTCCCGCATTGCACTGAAGGTGGACCCTGTAGCCGTTGGGATGTCTTGGAGTAGGGATTGTAGGATTCTCGATAGAGACGTTTCTTCCGAAGGGAATGACGCGTCGAGCGGCAGCTGTCTAGGCGTGGGTCCCTGGGCAGGTTCCCGGCTCATTTGTCTTATAGAGGGTGCGGGAGGTGGCGGAGATGTCTGGCCCATTAGAGGGCCCGGGGTTGGCCAGGTCGGGGGTTGATCCTGAGTGTTTGTGGGAATAGGGGCCTGTGGTTGCATCGACGGTGTTTGA